>Ga0214921_10006041_pt1 | contig 16788 bp, 24 predicted proteins | sample LL1505_MetaG_FD_177992 | JGI IMG/M metagenome (GOLD analysis project Ga0214921, IMG submission 177992) | Freshwater microbial communities from Lake Lanier, Atlanta, Georgia, United States - LL-1505 | ecosystem: Environmental > Aquatic > Freshwater > Lake | place: USA: Georgia | collected...
GCAAGAGTTTAGCATTGTATTATTACAATGTTGGGTCAGGAAAAGAAACCCCACACAATACAATTTTTTAAAGGAAACTTATCATGTTAGAAACATTATTTTGGTTATTCTTAGGTGCATTTATTGGTTGGAATTTCCCCCAACCACAGTTCGCTAAAAATATACAAGCTAAAGTATTAACTATGTTCAGCAAGAAAGATTAATTTTAGGCCTTGTCAACGGAACTGTCTTCAGAGGCGTTATATATGTACAAGGAGAATTTTATGAAGAAAGTCATTTTTGGTCTAGTAGCATTAAGTATTACCTTTTCAGCAAGTGCAGATTGGGACTGTCGTAATGGTGTTGACCATCGTCACCCCTCATGTTATTCACGATACCACAATCATCGTCCTACTGTTATCGTACATAACAGACCTGACATTTGGGATGTTGCAGTTCCTGTGTTTATCGGTGGTGTTATTGGATATGAGATTTCAAAGAATCAACGTCCTCCTGTTGTTGAACAACAAACACTACCCAATTGTGGCCCTTGGACTGAAACACAAAACAGTGACGGCACAATTACTAGAACAAGAACATGTAACCGTTGAACATACATAAAATCCAAGATTGCTCTAACGAGCATGTAATATTAATATTAAAAGAAGGGTTGTCTAAATTTGACAATCCTTCTTCCATTGCCAACTATCACCCTGATTATGCAAATGAATCAAGCAATTTATTTTATATACTAAATCAACCTAACAATAGATATACAAAGGGTAATTACTATGTGCTTGAGGAAGATAACAAATTAATTGCTTGTGCAGGATGGAATGAATACGAATTGGACACTACGATAGCATTAGGGCTGACACGTATGTTTGTTAGTAAAGAACATAGAACCAGTTACATTTTGGGAAAGACCGTTCTTCCACTGATTATTGAAGAAACAGTCAGCTACAAGCATTTGTGGATGACAGTTAATGAATACAATCTGTCATTGTATAAATGGTTTGAAAGATATCATACCGGAAAAAGCCCAACTATTACCGAAAGTTGGCCTGAGGTCTATAAAAAGTTTAAGCCAATAGGTAAAAAGACTATATACTACACAGAACAATATGTTTTAGAACTGGAAAAAGAATGACTGACGAAGAAAAAATCACATTTATCAAATCAATTTTAGTTGAAGTATATGAAAATAATTCCGATATTACTCCGGAAACCGATTTTGCTGACATTGGAGTTGACTCATTAGGTATTGTTGACCTGCAATTAATATGTGAGGAACGGCTTAACCTAGATGTTTTAAATCCATATGAAACAATTCACACTGTAAGAGATTTAATGTCCATACTGTAAATGGAATTCACAAATAATAATCATCTAACTTATACAATCAATAACAGAACATTTGGATTTAGAGATACAATATTTGAACGGTATCAAGTATCGGTGGGTCGTGTTGATAACAGTTACTATCGCAAAAACACCTGGCTTAGTGAGCAATATCGTATAGGATCGTTAGTACTAAACAACATCGGAAAAGACTTTGTATTGTTGCTTAGCGGATTGAATAGTGAATGCATTTTACGCATATTGCTATCATTAAACATTAAACCCAAACTAATCTTTATCAGATTTATAGGAGACTATAATATTAATGAATACTACCATGCTGTTAAGACTGCAACTGATTTAAATGTAGAATTATCTGTATTCGACTATGATATCATTGATAATTATCGTTCCGGGGAATTAACAGAATTTGCTGATAGTTTTAATTGTGGAAATATCGCACAAGCAGTAAATTGTCATATTATTCACAAACTACAAAGTCCTGCAGTTCTTGGACAAGAAATCAGTTTTAGAAAAGATATAAGACGAGACAATGTGGATTGGTGTTATTATTTCCCTGAGGACTCTAACGCAAGTATATTTCGTTATAATATCAAGTATAACATACCCGTTATTAGTGAGTGGTTTAGTTATACTCCGGAAGCTATAGCATATTTCCTAGATAATATTGATTTGAATTCTGATACATACAAGTTCAAAGTCTCTACAAATAGCACACAGAATCAGATATTCTATAATATGTACCCTGACTTAACAATGACTACACATAAGAACGGTTATGAGAATTTATACGGGTTTGCAACAGAATTCTATTTGCGTGGGAAAAAGCTACATAAGGGGTTTGACGAGAGCCTTAATGGAATATGCATCAATGACTTAAGACAGCAACTGTTCGGGGAGTAACATGTCAGTAATTAAATTAACAAGTGAACACAAAGACCAAATAACTGATTTGTTTGGATTTAAAAAGATAATGGGTTCAAATGTAAAATCCCAAGAATACGAATACTTCAAATCTATAGGTTACAATAAAGACTTTGTTCGAATGATATTTGACAATTTCTGCGAAACTTATTTATCCAATCTTAACTCTTTTCATGCTTTTGGGTATGTTGAAGATAATATAGTAAAGGCTACTATATCATTCTATGAATGTAATGATGAGCCAAGCTGGTATTATACTGGAGTGTTTGGATCCGGAAATAGAGATCACCTAACACAAGTGTTTGATAAAATAATTGAATACAATGAAAATAATGATAGGTATAAATTCTTTACATCGTTTAATATAGACCATGCAAAATTGCAACGTAGGCTATATTGGAGTAAATACAACACAGAGCGTTATGGGTATTTTGATGAGTATATATTACCAAAACGTACTAAATGCATTTACGAGAAGCATTGGAAGTTATTATTCAATCAGATATTACTACCTAACGATTCAGTAGTGCGTTGCAATTATCTTAAACCAGAATTTAGACGCACTACAATAGCAGGAAATATATGAAACTATTACAAACTATATCACATTCATTTTGGTTGCAATTTGTCCCTGCAATGATACTAAGCGCCATTACAATTATATTATTGTGTTTAGGAATCATTCCATTGTACTATCTATGGTTTACATTTGTTATGTGGATATTGGTTTGCGGCTTAGGTATAGCTGTAGGTTATCATAGAATCTTTAGTCACAAAACACATAAAATTCCTACTTGGAAAGAAAATATTATATTGTTCTTTGCGACATTTGCTGGTCAGGGTGCAAGCATATTCTGGGTAGCATTACATCGCGGATATCATCATCCGTTTAGTGACACTCCAAGAGATCCCCATAGTCCTATAGTCTATGGTAAGTTATACGCTTTTATTGGTTGGTTTTTAACAGTGACAGAATCTACTAATACAGTTAATATCAAGTATTCAGTTGATTTATTACGTAAGCCTAATCATGTTTGGTTCCACAAACATTATCTACGCATACTATGGGGCGTACCATTGTTTGTTGCCTTGTTTAATTGGCAGTTTGCGTTAACTGCTTTTTGTCTAGTCACTGGATTAGGATTGATACAAGACAATCTAGTTAATGTATTTGGCCATTACAAGGGATGGTTTGGATATAGAAATTATGATACATCCGACAATTCACACAATAATATACCTTTAGCGTTAGTGTCATGGGGTCAAGGTTATCATAACAACCATCATAAATCCCCGGCAAGTTATGATTTTGGATCAGGTGTTAGTGGTAAGTGGTATGAGTTTGATCCTAGTAAAATCTTTTTGCCCTTCTTAAAATGATTGACTTTAACACAGAGTATTACATAGTTTATAATGTAATAAAATATAAAACCATATTTACTACAGAGCGTGATTTTCAATTGATTTTCCGTTTATATTCTTTATTCTTGGAAAGTAACCAGGTTGTCACTGTACAGCAGTTTGAATCTAAGGATAAATTAACACAAGAACTACGAGTTATATTTTGGAATCACGATGCATACATATGTTGGGCTAGTGAAAATAGAGAAGAATATCAAACATTAATCTATCAATTCGAAACAATGCTTGAAAATGAAGGTTCAATATTTACATGTAATACATCAACTGATAGGTATGAAAGTGAATTTCCCTATACATATTTCCCTAAAAATAATGAATTAATTGATTGGATTCCTGTTACATTAATCAAAAACTATTTTATAAGGAACATATTACCTATAGGTACAATGGTAAGATATATTGGTAATGGAATGATTGAAAAGAATAAAAATCTTACAGGATGTAGATTTTTAAAAGAAAGAACCGGATCAATAGTTAGATTAGGTGAACCAAATAAAATGTCAACCTCTTTTAGAAATTATCCAACAGATTTGTTAGCATATTCTTTTGACCATGCTATACAAGTATGTATGTATGATTATGGTTGGTTATATAGAAAATTAAGAGACTTAAATAAAAATATTGAAGCATACGCAGAAAAATATTTAGATAGTTGCGAACATTCAGCAGTGTTGGTTGGGCACAATAGCTTGGGTGATAATCTTACGTTACATACACATAGGCTAACAGAAACTAATAAATTTACATTTACTATTTCAGTTAGACTATCATTCGATGACAATGATATAGAATTATCATATTATGATCCTATTCCAAATGAGGACAAAAATCTACCCTTTTATTATACACACCCTGCCTTAGTTGAAAGATACATTAAGACTAAAAAAGAACATAAGTTTAAAATGGGTGCAAGGTCAAGCGTATTATTGTTCTCAGCATCATATATTCCTCACACTGTTAACTTCACTAATGACATTTATTTGTTCTTTGTGTATGATAATGTGACATTTAAACCAGGTATGTTTGAGGAAATGACAAAAGATTGTCAAGTAAATAGTTTCCCTGACAATCCTAGTGGTAGAAACTTATTCTATAAAGAATTACCAGACAGTAGCCTTTGAATAGTGATTATCTAACACTATTTCAGGAACGTTAAGCCATGGTGGTAAATCAATCATCCAATTAACTATGTCAGCAATCTCTGATGGTTTAGTCCAGCAAATACTATCATTCCAGTTGTAGTTAGTATAGTGTTCTTCTTTAGGAACATAATTAAACAGTTTTTGTATCAATTCAGTTGAAGTCGCTGCCGGACTTAAACACATAACTTTGACATTTTTATTTTTAAGTGCGCTTAATGTTAAACTAGCTTCTTTAATTGCACGTTTACCCAATGAATAAACATATTGCATTTCTTGTTCTTTAGGTGAAATGCTACGTTCAGCACTGATACTACCAATGTTGATAATAATACCCTGATTCATTTTTTTATAGAATCTCATCATCAGTTTAACTGGAACAGTACAGTTAACTTTCATTGCTAATTCAGGATCAGGAGATACAATAGCCGCATTGTTGATGAATAAATCAGGTGTATAGTGTTGCGTTAAAAAGTCAACAAATTTATCATCTGCTAAATCGCCCTGTTCAACAGCATCTTTGGATCTACCCACTGTTATAACTTCATAGCGATTTACCAGTGAATCACTGATTGCTTTTCCTATTCCTTTTGTACCACCTGTAATTAATGCTAATTTCATACGTAAACAATATCCTTTCGATGTTCTTGTTTTAAATATCCTCGTCTTACTACTAAGTCAATCGGCCAACGTTGTCCAATCATTAACCACTGCATATTAAGATATTTTGGTAATGTATTTGCTGGTATTATAGCCTCATCCACCCAATCAAACATTTTAATTTCAGGAGTCATGCGATAATAACTATTATCTAGTTTCTTTTTCATTCGTTCACTTGTTTGGCTATATGTTGTTTTAAAATCTTTTCTAGTTACAATTATACAAGAAGTTAACTTTCTTCTAAAACTTTCTTGAAACAATTCGGAAAACAAAACACTGCCATTCTTATAGTTCCAATAATTGGTTTTTTGATTTGCATAATATAGAAAGATCCAACAAGGAGATCCTGTATCTTCAAATAGCGTAGCAATATTTTGTAATTCATTATCTTCAATCCACCCAACAGTGTATGCTTGTCGGTGCATAAGTATATTTTGATAGAAATCTATTGGACTATAAAAATTATCAAATATAGATCCTATCTTCCATTGTCCTGGATTATTCTTTTTAAGTTCCAAAAACAAGTCTGAATGAGTATGATTCAATATAGTTAGCATTTAAAATTTCATCTTAGTTTATGTTATAAATATACTTAGTCATCAATCCTCCCCCTAAAATAAAATGCAAAAAAACTTTATATTACTTACTAATACTGCCAGTCCAATTTGGCAACGTTCAATTGGTGCATATCAAGTGGCTAGTCATTGTAGACAAAATGGATTTACCTGTCAGGTAATTGACTTCACTGATTACTTTACTGAGGATGAATTATATATTATCCTAAACAAATTTATTGGTCCTGAGACATTGGCAATAGGAGTTTCCACATCATTCTTCTTTAATTCTAATACTAAGAAAAAATTTATCAGCGCAAGTAGAACTTTTGACACAGTAATTCCTGACTATATTAGAAGTTTATTAGAACGTATTAAACGTGAACACAAAATTAAGATTATAGCCGGTGGCGCAAATAGCTATCAGATTAAGAATGATGACTTGTTTGACACAGTAATGCATGGGTATAGCGAACAAACAGTAGTTAATTATTTGAATTCTTTAAGAACAGGTAGGAAAAATATATATCCTAAGGTTGGTAACACTGAATATATAGACGGAGCTAAGGATCACTTTGACATAGAATCATTAGAACATCGCTGGGAACATTCTGACTGCATACTTGACGGGGAAACATTACCTATTGAAATATCTAGGGGATGTATATTTAAGTGTAAGTTTTGTTCATATCCATTGAATGGTAAAAAGAAGTTTGACTATCTACGTGACCCAGAACGTATTAAACAAGAATTAATCTATAACTACGAGAATTTTAAGACAACCAATTACTTCTTTACTGATGATACATTCAATGATTCTACATTTAAGTTAGAGCAATTGCATAAAGTAATTACTGAATTACCATTTAAAATTAAGTTTGTAACATATTTACGATTAGACTTATTATATGCACACCCTGAACAAATTAGTATGTTATATGAAATGGGTCTAGGGTCTGCTTTCTTTGGTATAGAATCATTCAATCCAGAGAGTAGTAAAGCTATTGGCAAGGGCATGGATCCAAATAAGATAAAATCGTTCTTATACGAACTACATGATGTTCATTGGAAGGGTGAAATACCGATAACCTGTAGTTTTATTATAGGATTGCCCGGTGAAACAGTAGAGAAAGTGTTAGAATCACATGAGTGGTGTAAGTCAGCGCCCATCAATGATTTATGGTTCCCCTTATTCATTAAAACTCAGAGTCACTATAAGAGTGAGTTTGATACTAACTACCTTGAGTATGGGTACAAATTAGATGAGAACGGACTATGGTCTAATGATAATATGGACTTCAATACTGCATTAGAATTATCTGAAAAATTTAATAGCGAAGGATTGTATACGGACAAGAATCCAAGTACTTGGTATCTATTTGGGTTGTTAAATTACGGATTGAGCATTGACGAATTAAAAGATACTCCGGTTCATAAAATATCTAAGTTTTCAATGGCTAGAAAACACACACGGTTAATAGCACAGTATAAGAAGTTACTCAATGATAGGCTGAGTGTTTCTCTTACTGAGTAACCAGCCTATATAACCTTCTATATCTACTTCCCACCAACGTTCAGTTAGTATTAATTTTCCCGGGTGTGCATGATGATTATTGTGCCATCCAAACCCCATTCCAAAAATACCCAAGAACACGTTGTTTCTGCTATCGTCACTTGTATTATGAGTACGATAACCGTACATGTGACATACATAATTAATCATACCTAATCTGAAGAAATCTATTGCGTAAGCTAGAGCATACAATAATATGTATACAGGATTAATTAGATATAATATGAAACAGAATGTATAAATGATTTTGTAATGATGATTATGAAAGAATATAAACAGTGGATCTTTCATCTGCCTAAGCATTATGCGTTTAGCCCAACGATATTTTAAGTACTCATTCTGATTAGAGTTCTGGGCAAACGTCCAACCATATAATACATCAAAGATACGCATGTTTTTTGGACTATGAGGGTCAATAGGCGTGTCCGATGCAAAGTGATGCAGTTTATGTTGTATAGTCCAAAAACTAATAGGACCTATGCCACCTAGTGTAGCAAGTAGTGCTAATATATATCTTATAGGAGTGTAAGTTTGAAATTGATTATGTGCAAAGTATCTATGTGCGGCTACACCATTACCAATGACACCTATTATAAACCAAAAAACTATCAGTGTATATAGATATTCTCCGACATAGAATGCCCCAAACAATGCAAGAATATGAAGTGGTAAGAATAACTTAAAGAGATTAGTTTTTAATTTTTTCATGTTGTCACTATAATTGAATTATCTCTATGTTCTTGTTTTAAATAAGCCCGCCTAATCATTAAATCAAACGGCCATGTTCTGTAAAAAAATAGTTCACCGTAATATTTTGATAGTGTATTAGCTGGAATAAAACATTCATCTACCCAATTAAATTGTGTAATTATTGGCAATTGGCGATGAGTCATTTTTGCTATTCTTTCTTTAGCCCGTGAACTCATTTGACTATTAGATATACTATTAAAATTACTACCTGATCCGGCTATTTGATAGTCTGCTCGGGATAGCATAACACACGATGTGAGTTTTCTTCTAAGACTTTCGTGAAATAATTCAGAAATTACTAAATTTGCTTTGGTATTCTCGTAATTATAAATGTTTGTTTTTCTGCTAGAATAATAATTAAAAACCCAATCTGACCAACCTAAGTTCTCTCTCGAACTTGCAATGCTCATTAATTTATCATCCTCAATCCACCCAACCGTATATGCATTGGAAGCTAATAGTACATTTTTAAAAAATATATCTGATTTTAAATTTTGTTCGTAGTTTTCATCTAAACCCCATAATCCGGGATTATTTTTTTTTAAATCTACAAATAATTCTAAGTGAGTTTCATTTATTACAGTTAACATATTATTTCTTGGCACTTATAAGCCAAGCCAAATAACCTTCTATATCTATTTCCCACCACCTATCATGTACTATGATTTTAGAAGGATCATAGTGATGATTGTTGTGCCATCCAAAACCTAATGATAGATATCCAAAAATTAAATTATTGTATGATTTATCATCTGTATTGTAATTCCTATAACTTAACGGCATATTGTCTACATGACTAAATGAGTTGAGTAAATTAATTCTAGTTGATTCGATTAAGATTGGTAAAAGGTATAAACTTAGCAACAATGAGGGACTAATGATACATAGCACTATAACATGAAACCATATTATCTTAGTGAAATTATTGTTCAACCACATCAATATCTTATCACGAAAGATACGTTTAGAGCAAAAATTAAGAAAGTCTGCTTTTTGTAAATTTTCTTTTAGAAAGCGCCAATACAAAAAACTATACCAAAACCCACGGTCTTTGGGATTGGTAGGATCTTTTTCAGTATCGCTATGTTTATGATGATATTGATGTTGGGCTACCCAAAATAGTAGTGGACTATATGCTGACAATGTAGCCAGATAGCCCAACAACCATTCAATGTAAATATGAGTTTTAAAAGAACGATGACCAAATAATCTGTGCAATCCTACACCAGTTGCAATGGGTCCTAACACTATCCAACCTATTAGGACTGTCCACCAATTAATGTCTTGTGTAAAAAACAAGATTGCAGTTAATGCAGTAATGGGAGCCCAAATTTGATAGAAGTACCAATTAAACTTTTTCATACTATATTTATTTCTACTCTTTGTTTATTTTTAAAAACCGAGATATTAGATATGCAGACGGATCTAATTCAAACCATTTATAACCATGACGATAGTCTGATGGATGGGTGTGATGATAATTATGCCATCCTTCACCTAAACTTAGAATACTAGCTAAAATGTTATTATATGAAGTATCAGTGTTCTTTCCTACTTTATATCCAAATAAATGTGTCAATACACCTATTGAGGCAGCACCATGAAAACACAAAACTGCCGGTATTGCTAACACAAATATAGTCAACATTGGATTGATCAACATTGTTGCAACATACAGAGTAATAAGAATATGAAAATAATATTTGTGTATGAATCTATTGTGCGGACAACTTATAATATCTCTTATCAGTGACGGGGAGAAATTAGCTGGATTATAATTAAGGAACCACGCACGTATTATCCCTATATTTTTTGGAGATTGTATATCTTTTTGAGTGTCAGACGTAATATGATGATGCCTGTGCATTGCTACCCAAACTACTGTTGAACCCAATCCAGATAGTATTGAAATGTATTTTAAAAAGAGGTCTCTGTATTTTCCAGTGGTAAAACTTTTATGAGATAGATACCGATGTAATCCGATATTTACACCTACCATACCTGAAACTATAAACATGATAAATGAAACAACTAACCACCAGTTACTGGTTGAGATTTGAAGAAAATACGCTAGTCCTATAATTGCTAATATATGGTTAAGCAAATGCCATATATGGAGTTTGTTTTGTATGGTCCAGTTGTTCAACATATGTATTTGTTAAATAGTATTTAATCAGTTACTAGAGATATTCAATTCGTTGAAACCCCAAATTCTTTCAATGCAGCCATGACAGGTACCGCAATGTACTTGTTGATTTTTAATACAGCTATGAGTATATTGTAATATGTTTTCTATTCCTAACTTATAATATAAGTCTATCACATGTGATTTCTCTAAATGTAACATTGGAAACTTCACTACATCTGTTTCGATAGTAACAGGTCTTTCTAATCCTATTAGATGTTCAGGCCTAATATAAATTGCACCTATGTATATTACTTCTATTTTTGCAAAAGCAATTGCTTTAATTACCCCAGATTCTACTTGTTTTGGTTCCTCGAGCGTATTATTCCCCACAAGTGTGGTGTATGAGGGTGGAAGATCAAGTAATTCATGTATATAATTCACTATTGGTTTTGCAAAATATATTGAACCTTCTTTGCGTGGGACAGTAAATGGTCTAATAAAATGATCAGTTTTTTCTGTTTTTTTTAGATACTGTAATAGATAGTATAGCAACGTACTATCAATGCCACCACTTACCATAACCCCAATTCTGTTAGCCTGTGGTAATTCTAAGTTAAGCGTCCTAATATCATGTGCAGGTCCGCAATCTATAATCATTTTTTAATAACTCTTATAACTAAGCTAGGGATATCAAACTCCCACCAACGTTCCCAGTTACTCCATGCATAGGGTTTTGCATGATGATTGTTGTGCCATCCTTCACCTAATGTGATTAGATTGGCTATCCAGCTGTTGCGACTCTCATCGTGTTTCAAAGGATGTGACTTGTATCCATGAATATGTGCAATAACAATGATTGCGCTAGTACTATGCAAGCACAAACATGCAGGGATTGCATATATAAAGATTAAGAACAATGGGTTGATTACGCATAAGATAAGACAATATACTGCAATTATCTCAAGGTAATGTTTATGTAAGAACCGTTGAAAATTTGATTCTCTAAAGTCTCTAACAAGTTTTAAATCTAAACGTACATAATCCCATATACCAAACCAAGCACGAAACTTTCCAAGTATATAAGGACTATGTGGGTCACCGTATGTCTCACACTTTCTATGATGTTGTCTATGTATAGCGGCCCAAGCTAATGGGCTACCTACAGTAGTGATTACTCCGATAAGTGAGAGTATAATTTCAATAGGCTTGTAGGTTTTAAAGCTACGATGACTAAGCAATCTATGTAGTCCTACGTTGATTCCTAGTATCCCGGTTACCCAATATGTAAATAGACTATACCAAAGTAGTTGATATTCACCGGTTGATATGACATAATAGAGTCCGACCAAGAGTAATACATGGTTAATGACTTGCAATAATCTAACGGTTTGATTGTGGGATAAGTTCATAGTCATGTATTTATTAATGAGCAAGTGTTGTAAATAAGAAACATTTGGGTATATTAGTAGTTGACTAAATATCCAGTATCATGTATACTTCATGCATGAATTGAAAAGGGCAGAAAAACACTGCTTATTTCAGAGAATTTTTAACCAGGACTAAATAAGAGACTATGATGAATAAAAATTGTAAATTGCTGAAACATATGGGACTATGGTCTAGAATAACCTTAGCCTCTTTTGTACCAGCATATCCTACAAGTATTCGTGGCTCAAGTGATAATGAACAAACGCCCCGGGGAACGGAATAACAAGTTAGCATCATAACATTATTTTGAACCCCTGGGAATCGCAAGACTCTCAGGGGTTTTTGCTTATGTAGCAGAAAAACAACAGTAGGATTTGACGGTAAATGGTAAAAGAAGTAGAATACGGATCTTCTGACAAACGTGAATGGTATAAGAATCATTCGTTAACAGAAGAACAAAAGCGAAAGTTGATTGAACAAAAAATCAATGACGCAAAACAGTATCTTAATGCTAAGGCGAAAGCTAAGGTAATAGATTAAGATGCAAGTGTTGATAGGCAACGAGGGCCGGAATACATCACTATAAAAATGTTACGAACGGGCGGACAGTATACATGAAATTCATGGCGACAACGTGAAAAGTAAGACTACTGGTCGGGGTATCAACCCCGTCATAGCATCGAAAGATGCTATTCTAAAACATGCTGACACACAGACCCGGCTTAAGAAATTAAGTCGTTAGCATGTTTTAGAATAGCATAGTGCGAGGAAACACACCAGACCCTGTGAAGGTTGAAGGACGCACTTGACTATTAAAAATATATTGGCGGATTGTGTAATGGTAGCACAACAGACTTTGACTCTGTTAGCCTAGGTTCGATCCCTAGTCCGCCTGCCAGATATTGGGGAATTGGTATAATTGGGAACACAGTAGCCTTGCAAGTTACAGTTAGCGGTTCGATTCCGCTATTCTCCACCAAGTTTAGGATAGCAACAGCAAACAATTCAAATTTTCACTTTTAATGAAAAAAAGATGCTATCCTGTTTTATAATGCGACCGTAGCTCAGTTGGATAGAGTACTTGGCTACGAACCAAGGGGTCAGGAGTTCGAATCTCTTCGGTCGCACCATATATAAATAACAGATGTATTTTTATGAATCATCTTTTAAATTTTCAGATAACGCAACACAGTATATCCTAAACAAGTATACCAATGTGTTCAATAACAATTTCATGCATGACTTAGATATCAATCAATATGTCAGTGACATTCAAACTGAATGGTATGATAGTATAGTTGGGCATGAGTTAAACAATTACTTAAAACAATATAAATGTGATACTAGTTATTACGGCATAACTGCTTTTGTAAGTAACACAACAGAAACATACTTAGGTAACCCTCATGTAGATATGAGATTTGACAAGAACGGTACGCCATCAATTATCAAGTCAAGATTAAATGTATTAATATTGGGTAATCCAGCAGACAACATGTTTTGGTGGGACACAATGCGATATGGAGATAATAGAATGGTTGATTCGCCATACAAAGATTTAAATGGTGTAGGATATATAAGTAAAAGCGTTCCGGGCAATACAATGCGTGAACGTTGGGATTACTTAAGTAGACCCACAATGATTGCTAACAACATATTAGCACCTAGTGCATTTGTAAGAACAGACTGTGCCCATACTGTAACTTGTAGTCCGGGACCAAGACTTATTTTAACTGTAGCACTGAATAAGTCAATAAAAGAATTAGCTGATGTAACACAGCGGTAGTGTACTTCCTTGGTAAGGAAGAGGTCGTGAGTTCAAATCTCGCCATCAGCACCAATTATAGTTGAGTAGCATAGCGGCTAATGCACCACCTTCATACGGTGTTTATCGTGGGTTCGAGTCCCACCTCAACTACCACATTTTGGCCTATTAGCTCAGGGGTAGAGCAATGTCTTGATAAGGCATGGGTCGGTGGTTCGAAGCCACCATAGGCTACCAAATTTCGGGATAGACGATATGATTGAGTCCCTTGTAATCTAGCACATATAGGCATGTGTGACACACCAGTAGATTATAAAGGTCGATAAACTCTTGTATACGAGACACGCTAGTCAACAGTACACAGACTAGTTCCCGAAAATCTATAATGGAAGATAATGCAGGTGGGATGGTCCGCCGACGAGCCTTGAAAACTCGGTTCTCTTAACAGGGATGGGGTTCGACTCCTCTGTCTTCCGCCAAAAATAACTGGGATTATTGTCAGTCAGGTCAGACGGCTGGGCTTGGAACTCAGAGGTCGCAGGTTCGAATCCTGCATCCCAGACCAATTTTAGGATGCGTCCAGCAAATAAAAAAATTAGACTTTTAATCTAAAAATAAGCATCCTGTTTTATTCTATGGTGTCTGTCGCCAAGTGGTAAGGCCTCGGGTTGTGATTCCGATATGCGTGGGTTCGAATCCCATCAGACACCCCAAACAATGGCACAATAGCTCCAATGGTAGAGCAGTGGATTGAAAATTCATGTGTTGCTGGTTCGAGTCCAGCTTGTGCTACCAAACAAATGCCCTGCTGGACAAATTGGTAAAGTCATCTCTCTCAAAAGGAGAAGTTCTCCCTGTTCGAATCAGGGGCGGGGTACCATTAGTTGACAGTAATTCAATTATCTGTTATAGTATAATCAATGGGTCTTTAGTTCAATGGATAGAATGCCATGCTTCGAACTTGGAGATGTGGGTTCAATTCCTGCAAGACCCGCCAAACTAGTTAAATAGTTATAGTGACAATAGCAAACAAAGGAGTACGAAATGGCTGTTCTAGCACTAGATATCTCAGGAGTTCCCCGGCAGTGGATCTCACACGATGACGCAATTACCTACCATGCAAAAAATGCAATCGCATGGGCATTGGGTGATGTTGTGGCTAAGTATCGTGGGGGAATTCAAAACGACGGTGAAATGAGTTACCTAGAAACTACTAGCATCATTGCTATCAAGGGTCATGGTTTTAATCCACACAAACATGCACAAGTTGCATTAAGCAATCGTACACTATTCGGTCGTGACCGTTATGTATGTGCATATTGCGGTGGACATTTCCCCAACTATAACAATCTAAGTCGTGACCATATTGTGCCTAAGAGCAAAGGTGGTGAAAATGCTTGGATGAACGTGGTTACTGCATGTAAAGACTGTAACAGTAAGAAGGGTCACAAACTATTAAAAGAATGTGGCCTGGAACTATTATATGTTCCTTATGCACCTAATCACTATGAAAACATGATTCTACAAAATCGCACAATTCGTGCCGATCAAATGGATTACTTGCTTGCAGGTGTTCCAAAGCATAGTAGAATCTTATTGTCGTAAAAATATCACAGTGAGGCTTGACAGAAAAGTTTCACTGTGATATACTTCAGTTAAATAAAAAACATATTCCTCGATAGCTCAGTTGGTAGAGTGCCGGACTGTTAATCCGTTGGTCCCTGGTTCGAGCCCAGGTCGAGGAGCCAAATATTAATTGCCCGGTTCGCATAATGGTATTGCAGTACTCTTGTAAGGTACCGAGAAATCACTGTCTGTTCGATTCAGACACCGGGCACCAAATAAAAGTCGAAAGAAAGATAAATATTATATAAATAATAGTAAGGATTCGACTATGAAAATGAGCAAATCAGAAGCAGGTAAATTGGGTGCGGCAAAGAGCCGAGTTATATCTGCACAAATTAAAAAAAGTAATGAGGACAAATATTTAATTAGTCCAAAAAAGTGTACCCATTGTAGTACGATATTATCGTATGATAACAGACACAAAAAATTTTGCAATTCATCCTGCTCAGTAACGTATAATAATTTACAGCGTGGAAAAAAGATTGCACATTGTATTCATTGTAACCTATTATTGAATGGTAGATTGGGTAAATATTGCTCAACTAAATGTCAAGTTGATTACAGATATAAACTCAAACTTGATTCAGGTATCCACTCTAACGGGGTAGTAAAACGATGGCTTACTGAAACATACGGATATAAATGTATGTGTTGTGGTATCACTGAATGGAATAACAAAAAAATTGTATTAGAATTAGAACATAAAGATGGAAATAGTGAGAACAATGACCTAGTAAATTTAGAATTACTGTGCCCTAATTGTCATAGTCAAACACCTACATACAAGGCAAAGAATAAAGGAAAGGGTAGACATTCTCGCAGGGAACGATATAAAGATGGCAAAAGCTATTGACAATAAACAATTTCTGCTATATAATGTGTGTAATAATTTTTAATGGAGTAAGTATGCTAGTTAGTGAAAACGCAGGTTATAAACTATTTTGTGAAACACGCAAACTAGATATCCCACAGGGTAGCAACTATGTACATATCTATACAGTATATGATTGGGCAAGAGACCCATCATCAAAACAAAACAAACTGGAACTAATTCTCACTGATGCAGAGTTAGAAGTTTTCAGACAATCCTTACTAGCCTAAAATGCAACAGTCTTGGGGATATCATCTTATGCTTGATTGTGCTGAATGTAATGATGGCATTAAAAGCAAAGAGAACATAAAACAATTTATAGAAGAATTGATTAAGCGAATTGATATGGTTGCTCATGGTGAACCTATTATTGAGTATCTTCTACCAAATGAACCTAACGCTGGTTACAGTTTGATGCAACTTATTACTACAAGTAATATTTGTGCTCATTTTATGGAAAATGATTATACCGCATATTTTGACATTTTTTCCTGTAAAGAGTATAATATCGAAACAGCAAAAGAAGTTGTAAGGGAATATTTTGGTGCTACTAAAATGAAATCAACCTTCATTGAGCGCCAAGCATAAATTTCCGGCGTTAGTATAA
>Ga0214921_10006042_pt1 | contig 16788 bp, 15 predicted proteins | sample LL1505_MetaG_FD_177992 | JGI IMG/M metagenome (GOLD analysis project Ga0214921, IMG submission 177992) | Freshwater microbial communities from Lake Lanier, Atlanta, Georgia, United States - LL-1505 | ecosystem: Environmental > Aquatic > Freshwater > Lake | place: USA: Georgia | collected...
TGAGCGTGCGATTGCGCAATTGAATGCGTTGGAAGTTCCGTTTGCCTTGCTTCATTGCAACAGCACCTACCCCGCACCAGAGGCAGACATTCAACTGCCCTACATCAAGCGCCTGAGGGAATTGCATCCCTGCATTGGTTATTCTGGACACGAGCGGGGCTCTGCCATCACGATTGCGGCAGTGGCGCTGGGTGCATGCATTGTTGAGCGGCACATCACGCTGGATAGGCAATTGGAAGGGCCAGACCACCTTGCCAGCCTGGAGCCGGCTGAGTTTGGGCAAATGGTGCAGGGCATACGCGCTGTTGAGCAGGCAATGCGCTGGCAAGGCCCGGCCCGGCATGTGAGCCAGGGTGAACTGCTTAACCGTGAAAACCTTGCCAAAAGCGTGATTGCAGCGCGCGACATTGCGCAGGGTGAAGTGTGTGACGAAGCCTGCTTCAGGGTTGCGAGCCCTGGGCAAGGTTTGGCGCCGTATAGGCTGCCCGAGTTGATTGGTAAGGCTGCAATGCGCAAGCTGAACATCGGTGACTTCTTGTTTGATAGCGACATCACCGGGTTGGAAGAGTTGCGAAGACACTACCAATTCCCGATCAAGTGGGGGATTCCAGTTCGCTACCACGACTTCGCCGATTTTGCGAAGCGCATTAGCCCGGACTTGTTTGAATTCCACTTGTCTTACCGCGACTTGGCGGTTGACCCAGCACCGTACCTGCACACAACCGAGTGCACCCGGCTGGTGGTGCATGCGCCCGAGCTGTTTGAAAACAGTGAATTACTCGACTTGGCCAGCGCAGACGCGGCTTATCGTGAACGTTCGATAAAAAATTTGCAGCGTGTGGTTGACGCTACCCTAGCCATTTCACCCTTCTTCCCCAAGGCAGATTCATTGCTGATTGTGGGTAACGTCGGAGGATTTTCTGCTGACGCACCATTTCCGCTGGAACACCGTGCTGAACTGTATGCACGGTTTTACGATGCGTGCACGCGAATCAAGTGGGGCCGCACCGAACTGATCCCCCAGAACATGGCACCGTTTCCGTGGCACTTTGGTGGGCAACGGCATCAAAACATCTTCATGATGCCTGACGAGTTGGCAGCACAAGCCAAAGAGCATGGGCTGAGGCTATGCCTGGATTTGGCGCATCTGCAGATGGCGTGCAACCACTTCAAGCTTGATTTCCAAGTCTCGCTGGAGCAACTTCTGCCTCATACCGCCCACATGCATGTGTCTGACGCGGCTGGTACCAACGGCGAGGGGGTAGTGATGGGCACAGGGGACGTACCGTGGGCGTCGGCGTGGAAAGCCATCTGCGCGGTTCCAGGAGTTGGTTTTATTCCCGAAGTCTGGCAGGGCCACAAAGATTGCGGGGCTGGCTTCTGGCACGCATTGGTTCTGCTGCAAAAACTTCAATAAAATAAGCACGGACAATGAACACTCCTCTACCCAAGCATCCCCGACTGTCCTTTTCGGCCTTTTGCAAGACAATTGACGATGCTGGCGATGCTTGGCAAAGGCGCAAAGAAGAGTTGAAAACTCTAATCGATAGTAAACCTTTGCTGCTATTTGGATTTGGCGGCAAGGGGCGAGCGCTTTGCCACCATGTTCGGCAGATCATGGGTAAGGAGGTAACAGTGTTTGATGTTTCTGCAAAAAAACGCGAGGCGGCTCGACAACAGGGTTTCAAGACCATAGACCAATTCGGCGTTGGAGATTCTGCGCGTTGGGCTACTATCCTCGGCGCTTGCCAAGCCCAGTTCGAGCAGAAGGCGACAGTACAGCAGAACTTTATTTTTTACCAAGAAGCTGGAAACCTGTTGAATGCGCCGCATTTAGCTCATTTGTTCAAGGATTTCGAAACCTTCATCCCCAGCCATTTGGAAAGCCTCTACGAAACCTATCTAGCATTGCACGCTACTTCGCAAGAACGTTTTGTTCAAGTTCTCTGCTTCAGAATGAGTAGCGACCCCACGTACTTGCAGGCTGTGCGTCAGCCAACCGAGGAGATGTGGCTTGACATCCCAGCAAAGTTTAAGAAACGCAACTACAAGAGTTTTTTAGACGTGGGGGCATTTGATGGCGACACATTGCGCCTCTTTAGTCAACGTTTTGCCTGTGAGCGCGGCATTGCTGTGGAGGCAAATCCTAGCTTATTTGACTCCATTCGCAAGGTGGCGAGTCTTTATCCTCGTGGCATCGAAATAGTGCCAAAGGCTGCTTGGTCGACCTCAACCCGGCTCCGCTTTGACGAAGTGGTGTTCGGCATGATTCAAGTTACCGAAAGCGTAGACGGTCAGCTGGATGGGGCACCAATCGACACTCATGTCAAAGAGTCAGTAGATTTCCTAAAAATGGACATCGAAGGAGCAGAGTCCCCAGCCTTAGCAGGCTGCAAAGTGGTGTTGGAGACCTCTATGCCAGATTTGGCCATTGCGGCATATCACCGACCAGAAGATTTTGTAGACCTGTACGCGCAGATTGCCGGGCAGGGTTATGCAAATAAGGATTTTACGTGGCATTTTGGTCATTACAGTGAATGCGTAGATGATTCGATATTTTACGTTATCCGTAACCATTGATTCTATAATCCAAATTTCGCTCTATATGCGCTTTGTGGCCAATATCATAGATCGCTTGGTCCAACTTCAAATCAAGCAAATCTTTTTCCTTCCCGGCGGAGGTGCGATGCACCTGAATGACGCATTGGCTGCACGGAAAGAAGACATCGAACCAGTGGTGTGTTTGCACGAACAAGCCTGCGGAATCCGCCAGCAGACGTTGCCATCTACAACAGTGGCCCCGAAAAGCGCGGGCTAGCCGCTAAGGCTGGCTTAAAAACAATTTACAGTCTCGAAGCTTTGGACTAAGTGGCTCGGTTAAGCATTTTGGTGGGGCTCGTCAGGTGGAGGCGCAGCAGCAAAACCGCATAGCAAACGAATGCGGATACATTCAAGAACTTGCGTTTCTGCTCAAGTGCCCCCCCAATCTGGCGCACTAGCTCGCAATTTTTGCGAGTACGAGGTAGGCAACATCCTGGATAGCGCTAGTATCTAAGGGTCGCGACATTCGACTTCGCGATTAAGATTCATTTAAGAGCGAGAAGGTAAATCATGAAATTCATACAAGAAGCGGTTAACGCAATACATTTGGACGGCGTCTACATATTTAAAAACATTGTTGGCGACGATGTCCTCAAGTCGATTGCGCACGATGTAGAAACGAATAGAATATCTATGGCTCAAAACAAAGTCGGCGGTGTTTATTTAAAGAATGGGCAATATTTCCATTCACAATTGTTATCGGTTAGCAGGGCGTTCGTCGAATTTGCATTAAGCGAATATGTGCATGACATTTGTAAAGCTTATTTTGGCATGTCCATCTATAGAATGAAGTGTCACAGATATTATGAAAACTATGGTTGGTACAAAGGACAAGCCTGGCATATAGATAACAAAAACGGCGAAGACCAAATACTAGCCTGTAATCGAGGATTGATATTCATCGTGTACTTTGACGAGACTGACGATGGTGCCTTTGAATACCTTCAAGGATCGCATGGAACCTCCTCCAACTTACAGGGTTCATGGGCGGTCGACCGATGGCTTGATGCTGACTATATACAGACACGGAAGCGTAGGGCATTAGGTAATTCTGGCGACATGATTGTTTATGACACTTCACTTATTCACAGGGCCGGATCAATAGAAAAGCATGACACGTTGAGACGTGCGCTATTTATGCAAGTTGACACCGATATGAATAATGGTGAGCCGATGTACGTGATGCCTGGAAACCTCCCCAGATCGTTACCCCATCTAAGTGAAGAAGCCATACTAAACTTTGTGGGTTTCGGCTTGCCTTGCCTGCCAAGGCCTTGGCCCAGTAGTGATTATGCCCAATATCTAGAATTCGAGGAAAAATTAAAGCTACTTCGTTCAACTCCGGTGAACCGATGACCGCTCCTATGCACCCATCGGTGGATAGCTGCCTGCTGAGCGACGGTTCTATTTCTAACAAGGCTAGAATAGTTAATTTCTATGAAACGGTATATTTGACTGTTGATCACGCATCACAATGATAATTAATTATAGAAAACATAAACGGAAAATCAGAACAAAATCTTACCTAGTCAATGCACCCTAAATAATATAATCGATAAATAGCGCGGTGATTATTATAAAATGAGGACTGCACTTACCATCGCGATACCAACATACAATCGCCCCAAAGAATTGGCGCGTACATTGATGGCGCTACTTCCTCAAGTAGAGGGCCGGAGCAATATCTCATTGGTTATTATTGATAATGCATCAGAACCAGAATCAATGAGTTGTATTGTTGAGTGGCTTGAACAAATAGAACCAAGTAATATTCGGTATGAGAGAAATGAATGCAACGTGGGCATGTCGGGCAACTTTTTAAAATGTTTTGAAGCTAACCACTCCCCTTGGTTATGGATACTGTCAGATGACGATTTTATAAGTCCGAACGCAGTACAATTAATAGAAGACCACATAGAGAAGTACCCTGAGGCTACGTACATCAACTTCTCGTGTGACTCGCTCGCGAAGGAAAACAACCGCCCTTGTCGGACCATGGAGTGGACTGCTACGGGAGCCTACGAGCTTTTTGAAAAACTAGATACTTTCGCAATGATGACCTTTATATCTTGCGGTATCTTCAATGCACGTAAGATAAATCAGTTGCATGTAGGGTATCACTATTCGCGAACCTATTTAAATTTCTTGGCGCTTGTAATATCAGCCATTGGTGATGATGGTATTTCTGTCTTTAGCCCAGAGCGCTTGATAGCGCGGCACGAGCCCGCGGTGGGGTGGTCTCGACTAGATTACGCTTTGGCTTGCGGGGTACTGCTAGATCTTCCTTTTGATGAGTCGACGCGGAAGTTGGTGCGTTTGCATTTATGTTCCACTACGTTAAGGTTTAAAACTATCGCCACTATACTGATCGATCAGATCCGTGATCGAAAAGTTACCAAAAAATTTGCGGCGTACATGATTGCAGAAATCCGACACAGATTGTACCCGCTACATTGGGATAAGTATTTGGCCACGGCTATATACATAGTATGTTTCCACTATAAAAGCGTTGGGTCGATACTGAGACGTACTCCAATTGTTAAACAATGGCTGTTTAATGAAAAAAAATAACGGATAGCCTGTGCGGTCTACCACTAGCGAAAGTAATATTAATGAGAGTACTAATGACCGGTGCAACCGGATTTTTGGGATCTTCGGTCGCAAAAAAGCTGCTCGAAGCTGGCGATGACGTTCATGCGCTCAAAAGGCCATCGTCCAAATTCGACCGACTCGCTGAAGTTGTAAAGCACATAACTTGGCTAGACTTGGAAAGCTTGGCGATTGAAAATGTCTTCACTTCGAGGAAATTTGAAGCAGTTTTGCATTGTGCAACAAACTATGGGTTAAGTAATGTAGATCCGATCAGAACGATCGAGGCAAACCTCATTCTTCCAATTCAATTACTACACGCAGCGGCGAAATCCGGCGTTGGTAAATTTCTAAATACCGATACGGTACTGGATAAAAGAATTACACATTACGCTCTCTCAAAGCACCAATTTAAAGAGTGGCTGAAAAGTTATGAAAATTGTATATGCGCAATAAATCTTGCACTTCAGCATTTTTACGGCCCTGCCGATGACGATAGCAAATTTGTTACTTCTATAATTAAAAGGTTACTAGCAAAAGAAAGGGAAATCGAGCTGACTTTAGGTGAGCAGACTCGTGATTTCATTTATATCGACGACGTTGCGGAGGCGTGCTGCACTGCCCTGAAAGCGGGCGCGTCAAGGCCGGGTTATTGTCATTATGAAGTCGGGAGCGGCACACCAGTTAGTATTCGTAATCTTGTGGAGTTGGCAGCCGAAATCGTAGGTGGGGGGGAAACAAGTCTCAATTTTGGCGCACTGCCTTATCGAGATTTTGAAGTGATGAGGGTAGTGACCGACACCTCTGAAATAGAGGCGCTGGGATGGAAGCCAAAAACTAGCTTAATCGACGGGCTGAAGAAAACCATCATTCAGGAAAAAAGTCGTTTATATGGATAAAATATTAATAACTGGTGGTTGTGGATTTATCGGCACTAATTTGACCAGTGTTTTGTTAGATCGAGGCGCACACGTCGCTGTAATTGACAATCTGTCTAGGGTTGGAGCGGCTAATAATTTAGCTTATCTTAGAAGCAAGGGGCTTATAAATTTCAAGCATACCGACATCAGAAGCCGGGAGGACATAGATAGGCTGGTGTACGAATTTAAGCCAGACGTTGTTTTTCATCTTGCAGGGCAGGTGGCAATGACTACGTCTCTATTGTCACCTGTTACGGATTTTGAAATCAACGCACTTGGTACCGTTTATTTGCTCGATTCACTTAAAAAACATTCCCCTAGAGCAACGGTTATTTACTCGTCGACAAATAAGGTTTATGGAGACTTGGAGTACTTGAACTACCGCACGTGCGGAAAGCGCTACACATGCATCGAGTACCCGTCTGGATTTAATGAGGAAATCAAGTTGGACTTGAGTTCTCCTTACGGTTGCTCGAAGGGTGCGGCAGATCAATACGTACTTGACTATAGTCGTCACAGCGATCTTAGCACGTGCGTCTTCAGGCACTCAACGGTTTACGGAGTGCAGCAGTGGCCGACTTACGACCAAGGTTGGGTAGGATGGTTCATTTTAGAGGCGCTCGAGAAAAAGGCTGGTAAAGACCAGCCTTTCACCATATCTGGTTCTGGACTGCAAGTGCGCGATGTTTTGTACTGTACCGACGTTGCGTATGCGTACTTGATGGCGGCGGAGAAGAAGAATGACATCCGGGGCAAAGCCTATAACATCGGCGGTGGTATCGACAATAGCCTATCCCTGCTCGAACTATTCGACTACCTAGAGAATATTCTTGATATTAAACTCAATTTCACTCGAGGCGCGGAGCGTAAAGCCGATCAGAAATTTTTTGTCGCGAGAGCCGATCGCGCAACACAAGACTTTGGATGGGCTCCTTCGACTAAGATGGGGATCGGACTTGATGCCGCGATTGAGTGGAATTTGAGAGGTAAAAAGGTGGGGGGCAATTTTTCTCAGGTCTAGCGTTGGTTTGTATTAAAAAAGTCGGCCCCCCCCAATAAATAGGTAAGTTTAATGAATATCGCTGAGTTTTTGCTGAACATCTTCAAAAACATTGGTATCACTGACGGGTTTTCATTGGTGGGGGGCATGTCAATGAACATTAATGCCGCCGCACACGATAGCGAAATTCGTATAACTTACTGTAACCATGAACAAGCTGCAGTGTCGGCTGCCGAGGGATATGCAAAGGCAGATCTCTATTCCCGTCCCGCATTGGCGATAGTCACCTCAGGCCCTGGGGTAACAAACACTATCACTTCTGTCGCTTCTGCTTTCTATGACTCTGTCCCATTAATTCTGTTATCGGGGCAGGTGAAAAGCGCGGACGTCAATGCACATGGTGTTAGAAGTTTTGGCGCACAGGAGGCGCCGCACGTTGCGCTGTTGTCTTCCGTTGCCAAGCTCTCCTTCAGGTACGACCCACAAGAGGTCAACGATCGCCGGTTAGCTGAATACGTTGCACTGTCAATGATTGGGAGAAAAGGCCCTGTACATATCGAGGTGCCGCTGGATATTCAGTCCCGCGACTGCAAAACAAAGGCAGACGTAGACCTTATCGTTAGCTTGTACCATGAAATAGTACAGAGGCAACAGCCGAGCGAGGGCGTGACGACAGCAGAGCTGATGCAACGTTTTTATGACGCAAAACGCCCTTTGTTGGTCTTGGGAAATGGACTGCGCGTTGCATCGATTCCCTTCGTCCGAGTGCGAGCACTCGCCGAGCGGTTGGGCGTGCCCTGCTTGCTGACTTGGGCGAGCATGGACATCTTAGACCACGACCACCCGCTCGCTTTTGGATGTGCGGGTGGACTCGCGGGAACACATTCAAACCGTATCCTACAAACTGCAGACGTAATCCTTTTTTTGGGTGTCCGATTGGATCTCTTGACCACAGGTTTTAGCCCTCAGACCTACGGCAAGAATGCGCAACGGTTCGTCGTTGATGTGGATGATGCCGAGATCGAAAAAAATGCCCAACTTCCTAGCTTCTCCGCCGTACGCGCAGACTTGCGCGACTTTATCCCTGCTTTTGAATCATGCGCTGTAAGTTGTGCGGCTCAGGAGACCGACTGGTTACATCATTGCCGCGCATGGCGCAGTGAGAACGATCAAAGAGAGGCGGCTGAGTTTTCAGCGCCTAAGTTGAACTGCTTCCATATTGCTCGCGTGATTTCCTCCTCACCAAACACCCATTATGTTGTCCCCACTGCTTCAGGATTCGCAATAGAGGGATTTGCCCGATTCTACAAAACGACGCGCGGCTCACGCTTTGAATGGGCCGGCCATGTTTTGGGCAGCATGGGTTTGGCAATTGGTTCTGCTATCGGCGCAGCGAGAAGGCTGAAGAGGTTGGTCGCATGCGTCGATGGCGATGGAGGTTTTTTGCTCAACATGCAGGAGTTGTACACCATCAAGGCCAATCCAGACTTGGCGATTGCGATAATCATCCTTAATAATAAAGGCTATGCGTCGATACAAAATTCACAAAAACGAGCTTTCGGTCTTGAATTTGGTGCGTCCTCTGCTTCCGGTCTTGCTGAAATCGAGTTCGACCAAATCGCAAGATTGGGACAGTTAAAGTACGTGCGTTGCGAAACGCTAGAAAGGTTCAAGCAAACGATAGAAGGATTACAGCCTGACTCTAGAATCTTGGTTGACGTGCTATTGGATGACGATGGGTATCGTGGGCCATCGATCAGCACAAAATTTGATGAGCATGGTCGACCCTACTCGACCCCTCTTGAGGATGTTGCATGGAGATGACGTATGAAGCCGCTTGAAACGATCATTGCGTTCCTAGCGGAATCGCAGCACGTTATCCATGAGTTTTCACAAAATGTGATTGTGTTGGGAGAGTTTCAGCGATGTGTTGAGGCGTGCATTTCCTCCACAAGAGCTAATCGTAAGATCTTGATCGCCGGCAACGGCGGGAGCGCGGCCGACGCTCAGCACTTTGCTGGCGAGTTAGTCAGCCGCTTCTACTTTGATCGTCCTGCCCTGGCAGCCATAGCGCTAACAACCGATTCATCTATCCTCACCGCTGTCGGCAATGACTATGGCTACCAGGATGTATTCGCGCGGCAAATTCAAGCGCTAGGCCAAGCTGGAGATGTGTTTATCGCCATTTCCACCAGCGGCAATTCACCCAATATCCTCAAGGCTATTGATGCAGCCAAGGCTCGTGGGCTCACCGTCATCGGGCTTACTGGAAAGAGCGGGGGCAAGATGAAGCCGTTGTGCGATATCTGTATATGCGCCCCGTCTGACTCCACGCCTCGCATTCAAGAATGTCATTTGGTGATTGAGCACGCGCTGTGCGCGTGCATTGAAGAAGCCATGTTTGGCGATTTGCGCCCGTCATGAAGGCGGTTGTGTTGTGTGGGGGCTTGGGCACGCGTTTGGGTGAACTCACCCGCAACACCCCCAAGCCCATGCTGCATGTGGCTGGCCGTCCGTTCATTGCACATGTGCTCGATCATCTTTGCACCGCAGACGTGGATGAGATCGTGCTGGCCGCTGGCTTTGCATGGGAGTCTTTGAACAGTTTTATCGGAGACCACTGGGCAGGGCGACCGGTGCGTTATTCAGTGGAGGATCACCCGCTGGGTACGGGTGGTGCTTTGCTCAAGGCAATGCGCTCCGCTCAACTTGACCAGGCACTGGTGGTTAACGGCGATTCGCTGTTTCGTCTGGACGTCAATGCGTTCTTGAGCCAGTCGCCCAGCGATGTCTCAACAGCAGTCGCCCTGCGCAAGGTGGACGATTGCGTGCGGTTTGGGCGCGTAACGCTCGATGCGCATGGGCATATCAATTCTTTTGGCGAAAAAGGTCATGCGGGCCCGGGCTTGATCAATGCCGGCATCTATCTGCAGCGCCGAAGCCCTCTCGAGGCGTTTGGCGAAACGCCATTCAGCTTTGAGGCCGACTACCTGGCCACCAGATTTGCCGCCGAACCTATCGCTGGCCTGGTGTTCGACGACTACTTTATCGACATAGGCGTTCCGTCAGACTTTGAACGTGCGCAGCGAGAGCTTGCGGCGGTTGGATCATCCTGATCCTTAAAGAGTATGACCGTCGCTAAGGTAGGTGCCCTTTTTCTGGATCGTGATGGCGTCATCAACGTCGACCACGGATACGTGCATCGCCCCGAAGATGTTGAGTTTGTCCCCGGCATTTTCGAACTTGTCCGCTCCGCCAACGAATCTGATTTGTTGGTAGTGGTGGTGACCAATCAGGCGGGAATAGCACGTGGCTTGTACTCGCCAGCGGCGTTTGAAGACGTCATGCAGTGGATGCTGGCACGGTTCCGCGATGTCGGTGCACGCTTGGATGCGGTTTATCACTGCCCCCATCATCCAGAAGAGGGCATCGGCGAATTGCGCGTAGTGTGTAACTGCCGGAAGCCTAAGCCGGGCATGTTCATTCAAGCCATACAGGAACTTGGCATTGATCCGAGACGGTCAATGGTTATCGGTGACAAGGCTTCTGATTTGAAAGCTGCGGCGAGCGCGGGCGTTCCCAGGCTGGTGTTGCTACGTCATGACGGCTCGCGTGGTTTTCCCGTGAACACTCCGTTGGAGAACGTCGAAATGATTGGCTCGCTCAAGGAATTATCGTTGTGAGTAAAGTACTCCCATGGGCTCTGAGGTGCCTGTAGTAACGCCGTGTGACGATGTCCTGAACGTCTCGCCCCCGAGGCTTACCCTAGCGACGTGAGCCTACACGCGTTCGAAATTGGGAAGGCCAATGGCGTGGCGGTGGCCTTCGTAAATGCTCTCGACTATCTGGATCGGGAGAGGGGCGATGTTCGGTTACAGCTTACGGATGGTTTGCGTGCCAGCTTTACATGCCGGGCCCAATTGTCTGGCGAGCGCCGGGCTCTCGAATGCCGAATCTTGCTGGACAAAGCGCTCGAGAACGGGTTAAAGCGCTCGCCCAGCCTTCAGTTCCTTGCGACTTCGGCCGATAAAAGTGTGACCTACCTAAGTGTCAGTTTCGGAACCTTCAACGAGTCCATCAAATGAACCCAATCCCGCACAAGCATCGAGACCTTTTCGAAAATCTTTTCGTCCTCGAACTGGCGAACAACCATTGGGGTAGGCTGGAACGTGGCCTCAAGATCATTCGTGATCACGGGGCCGTGGCACGCTTTAACAACGTCAAGGCTGCAATCAAGTTGCAGTTCAGGGATGTTGATGAGTTTGTCCATCCCGACTTCAGAGGGAACAAGGACTTGAGGTACGTAAAGAAGACCGAGGGCACCAGGATGTCTCGGGAGAGCTTCGCGACCATGGTCGAAGCTATTCGTAACGTGTCGTGTATTCCGATGGCCACACCATTTGACGAGTCTTCAGTAAATCTTTGTGTTGAGTTCGGCATGCCGATCATCAAAATAGCGAGCTCTGACGTAAACGACTGGCCCTTGATTGAGAGGATCGCATCGACTCGGAGGCCAACCATCATTTCTACTGGAGGTGCATCGGAAAAAGACCTCGACGACGTGGTGACCTTCTTTGAGCGACGCGATATCCCTTTGGCAATCAACCACTGCGTTTCTCTGTACCCGTCGGAAGATTCCGAATTACACCTTGATCAGATTGATTACCTGCGCAACCGTTACCCTGGGCACGTTCTAGGCCTGTCGAGCCACGAATGCCAGGACTGGCACTCGTCAATGCTAATCTCCTACGGCAAAGGGGCTCGCACTTGGGAGCGTCATATCGACATCGATTGTGAGGGAGTCGCGGTTTCTGATTACTGCTCTTTGCCCGAGCAATGTGATGTTTGGTTCAAGGCCTTCCACAAGGCTCGAGAAATGTGCGGGGGATATAGCGATCGTCGACGCGTAATATCGCGTGCAGAGACCCAATATCTGAACGCGCTAGTAAGAGGCGCTTATGCGCGTGAAGACCTTGATCCCGGATACATGATTACCCCCCAGACTTTTGGTAAACACTTTTACTTCGCGATTCCGCTCCAAAAGGGGCAGCTGTCATGTCGTGAGTTGATTAACGGACAGCGCCTACTTTTACCTATAAAGAAAAATGAACCTTTGACCATGCGTCATCTAGATGGGCCTTACCAACAGGACGTATATATGCGAGAAATTATTCTAGACCGTGGGATTTGATCTTTCTGTGTCTTTGGTTTTTTGCCGCGCCCTCTCTTTTCTTTTGTGAGACTCGCGTACAATTGAGCTTTATATTAAATGTTTACCCCCTAAAATGCCAATTCCATTAACTATCGCGCTATTAACCTTCAACAGAAAAAGTTTTTTAAAAGAATCATTATTTTCAATTTTTCAGCAAACGTATAGAAATTTTGAGATTATTGTTTTAGACAATCATAGTACGGATGGCACGCCAGAGTTAATTTTGGGATTAAATGATGCAAGATTGCGATATGTTAGAAATGCCCCCGGACACGATGCGCTTTTTAACGTCATGTCGGCGGTACAGATGGCAAGGGGTGAGCGGCTACTTATTTTCCACGATGACGACATTATGGAGCCTCGCATGGTCGAGCGAGCAATGGAGGCGTTTGGTAGTCATCCGTCAATTACGGGCGTTTGGTGTAACCACTCTATTATTGACGAGGCGGGGGCCTTTATTAATGAAAAAGCGAACCCTAAATTAGAGAATTTTTCCTACAAAAAATTTGAATATTTGGAAAAATTTATATCAACGAGCTGGTGGCCTTATCCAAGCGGTTTCTTTTTTACTCCAAAATATTTGCCTAATTCGATCACTCTCGACTACCGAAAGGCCGGAAATCATCGCAGGTACTTACGTCTAGCTGGCGCAGACCCACTGGGTCTTATGGACATGAACTTTAAAGGGGGGCTTGAGGTTATCGGGGAGCCTTTATTTCGCTACCGCCGTCATGGCAATCAGGACTCACTCCGTACGGATCTGGCGGGGCCGGTGTTAAATATGTATCGACAGCTGTTTAAAGTGGCAAACCGGTACAAAATGTCTCAGACAATAATAGACCAATATAGTATTACGGTGAAACGTTTTGAGGCGCAGGCGGCGCTCATCAGTGCGCAAAAGTTTCCTTTAACGAAGGCCCTTAATCATAAGCTGCGTAAGATTGCACTGTCTCTCACATCGGACATTGACCTTTCGGCACGAGCGTTGTCAATAAATGCCTGGTGCCTAGAAATATTATTTGCCCAACTTGGATTCATGTGCTGCGACTATGATGGGCGAGTGCCATTATCGAGTCCGCTTGAAAGGGGTTTGTGGTCATGGGTGCAGCGTAAGCGCGTCGGAGAGAACATGTTCGATGATTTCCCCTCCGGGGTATCGCTGTCTATTCTCGGATCAAGCCTTATCGGCGCGTTGTTGCTTCTTGAGGCGAAGCTCGCTGGGGTAGGCCGAGTTTCAGTAATTGATTCTAATATAAATAGAATTGGGAAAAAGATGCTCGGCGAAATTATTCATCCAACGTCTTCTTTGGGCGGCGTGAAAACGGAGCGCCATGTAGTGATACTCAGCTCGGAGCGGGATCAAGATGATGCCCTTACGGCCATGATTAAGTCGTTTGCCCCCGACGTGTACGTTGCTTCATGGAAGCAAATCGCGGAGTTTGGGTTCGATGAGGTGGTCGACGGATGGTGGCGGAAGCTTTAGGAGTGTTTTCGTGAACGCGCGCTCGGTTTCGGAGCAATTGGCAGATTGGCTGGTTAGTCAAGGTGTGGATAAAGTGTTTGCAGTGACTGGCGGCGGCGCAATGTTTTTAAATCAAGCATTGGGGGCGCATGCAAAGCTAGATTGCTTGTTTATGCACCACGAGCAGGCTTGCGCAATCGCAGCTGAGGGTTACGCACGTGTCCGTGGGAAGCCGGCAGTAGTCATGGTTACGACCGGCCCGGGCGCGATCAATGCCCTCAACGGGGTTTACGGCGCGTTTACTGATTCGATCCCGATGATCGTTATTGCCGGCCAGATCAAGCGAGAGACCTGTCTGGATTTTTATGATTTGCCAGACCTTCGGCAACTTGGGGATCAGGAGGGTCCAGCCGTGCACATGGCGGCCCATGTCTGCAAGACGGCCGTGATCGTCAGGGATCCAAAGGATCTGGAGTGGATGTTGCCGAAAGCCCTCGCTCTAGCCACCTCTGGACGTCCCGGCCCAGTTTGGCTGGACATTCCGCTCGATATCCAATCTGCCACGGTGGAGCTGGAAATCGCAAATCCTGACATGAAAAGGGCTGTCTCCGCCGAAGGTCTACAGAACCAGATTGGGTTACTGGTCCAGCGGCTGAAGACCAGCAAGCGCCCATTGATCCTCGGGGGCACTGGTGTGCGGCTTGCCAATGCTCGCGATCGCTTGCTGCGGCTCATAGAGCGACTGGGCATTCCGATGGCCACCGCTTGGACTCATGACCTGATCGCATCGGATCACCCGCTCTTCGCAGGTCGGCCCGGCACTATCGGCACCCGTCCTGGGAATTTCGCCTTACAGGCGGCCGATTTGGTTTTGGTGTTGGGCTCTCGGCTAAACATTCGGCAAACCAGTTACAACTTTTCTACTTTCGCCAAGCATGCTTGGGTTTGTCAGGTGGATATAGACCCCGCCGAATTAGATAAGCCGACATACCGGCCTAGCTTTGGGATAGCGGCCCACCTCGCCGACTTTTTGGACGAATTCGAGCGACAAACCGCCGAGGGCATGCCGGATTTCTCCGAATGGGCTGGCTGGACGCGCAGCCTCAACACCCGCTTCGACGCTATCCAGGAACACACGCAGGTTCCCGGTGGTCCACTCAATCCATATTTGGTTGTGGAGCGGATCTTCCGAGGGTTGCGGCCGGACGATGTAGTCGCCTGCGGCAATGCGTCGGCTTGTATCCTGCCTTTCCAGGTTGGACGCTTGGGGGATGGCCACCGCCTGTTTAGCAACTCCGGCTCAGCGTCTATGGGGTACGACCTACCCGCCGCTATCGGCGCGGCTAGTGCTAACCCTTCTCGTCGGGTGATCTGTTTTGCGGGTGACGGTAGTCTCCAGATGAATATCCAGGAGTTGCAGACGCTCAAGACCAGCGGCCTCAATGTCATCGTCGTGGTGCTGAACAACGGTGGATATTTGTCCATCTGGCAGACGCACGAAAACTTCTTCGGCCGCGTCATCGGCGCCACGCCTGCCACGGGCGTCGAATTCCCCGACTTCGTGGCTGTAGCCCAGGCCTACGGACTGAAGAGCGTAGCCATCCACGGTGAAATCGATCTGCAGACCTTGGACACGTGGATGAGTGAGGATGGCCCGATGGTGATCGATATCAAGGTGGATCCGCGTCAACCCTTCGAGCCACGGATTAAGTCTAGGGTCGATGATGATGGAAGGTTCATCACCCCCGAACTCGACGATATGCACCCCTTTCTACCCGAGGAGACCCGGGACGCCGTGCGAGCAGAGGGTTTGGCCGTGGGGATGAAATGAGTGCTGCTTTGGAGTTCGCGCCGCTTGCGCCACCTGAATGGCTATCGCCAGGCGAGCGTGTTTGGGTGTTTGGCACCGGTAGCTTTGGTCGGGCTGTTGCACGCGCCTGTATGGCGCACGGTGTGTCTGTCCAAGGTTTTGTTCAGACTCAACCTACCCACGCCGAGGTGCAAGGCAAGCCCGTTCGCAGTTGGCGGGAACTCAGTGCAGCTGACCGCTCTATGCCGCTGTTGGTTGGCATCTTCAATCGAGATACACCGCTGGATGGCCTCGTTAATCTGGCCCATGAGGCGGGCTGCCAGCGGACTGTACTGCCATGGCAGTTGCATGCGCAGTTTGCTCAAGATCTGGGTTGGCGGTATTGGCTCGCCGCACCCGATTTCCTCCTTGCGCACGCGGCCGACCTCAGCCGAGTCAACGCGCGCCTCGCCGACGATGCCAGTCGCGATTGTCTGCGCCGGCTGGTCGCTTTTCGAATGGGCCTAGATTTGGGTTATTCCAGCTTTACGCATCAAGTCACGCAGTATTTCAATGAACTGACTCTCCCCAGTTTCGGCCACAAAGCCCTGAAATATCTTGATGGCGGGGCATACGACGGGGACAGCTTGCGCCAGCTGGCGGGGATGGCACCTAGTGGGGTCGCACAGGCTTGGCTATTTGAACCTGACCCTGGCAATTACCAACAGCTTAAGAAATCCGTGAGCACTATGGGATTGGGTGGAGCCTGTGTTCCGCTGGCTCTTTCAGATCGCTACCAGCTGCTGCGATTTTCGAGCGGTTTGGGCGAAGCGGGTCATTTGAATGACGACGGAAATCATTCCATCGCTGCGGTTGCCATCGATGATTTTTTAGCTGGCCAGGCAGTGGATTTCATTAAGCTTGATGTGGAAGGCGGCGAGGGCGCCGCCCTTCGCGGCGCACGCAGAACCATGATGTCTCACCGTCCCGTGCTGGCCATTTCTTGTTACCACAAGCCTGAAGATTTGTGGGCCTTGCCCGACTTGATTGACTCCTTGGTACCAGACTACCGCTTGTATCTCCGCCAGCACACTTTCAACAGTTTCGATCTGGTTTTGTACGCCATTCCACAATGAGCCGGATGAAGCGCAGTTGCCCGGTGTGCTCGTCAACCGAGGGCGGTCATCGCATCCACGTCAATGAATTCGCCACGCT
>Ga0214921_10006043_pt1 | contig 16788 bp, 14 predicted proteins | sample LL1505_MetaG_FD_177992 | JGI IMG/M metagenome (GOLD analysis project Ga0214921, IMG submission 177992) | Freshwater microbial communities from Lake Lanier, Atlanta, Georgia, United States - LL-1505 | ecosystem: Environmental > Aquatic > Freshwater > Lake | place: USA: Georgia | collected...
AGGGTGGCCGTAAGTAGGGTGGCCGTAAGTAGGTTGGCCGTAAGTAGGTTGGCCGTAAGTAGGTTGGCCGTAAGTAGGTTGGCCGTAAGTAGGTTGGCCGTAAGTTGGATAACCGTAAGTAGGAACACATTGTTGGTTAGCGTCCGCTGTTTGACCGAATGGAAGACCGATGCCTTGCAGGCCGCCACCGCCAAAAAGTCCAGCCAGATTTGAGAAAGATCCCAAAATAGAACTCATGATTCCACCGCCGCTTGAGCCGCCTAGGCCGCTGATCAGGCCGCCAAAAAGCCCGCTACCACCACCACCTGCGCCACTGAAAGCGCTGAAGATGTTGTTGATGCCAATACCTTGGTTTGCGGGCTGAGTACTGGTGTAGCCCGGAGGGCATTGAACGAGAGAGAATGTGGAGTTGGTTGAAGGATCAGATGCTGTTAGCGCCAGGCCTTCTTGTTTAAGCGCAAGAGGTCTACCATTTTTGAAAGCTTCTTCAACAGCCGATGCGCTGCTATCTTTTGCGATTTTGGCATCAGAAGCGACTAATTCTACTTTTGCTTTTGAGCTATCAGATGGATCAGCTGTTAGTCTAGCAATTAAAGACTGGGCCGCAGGCTTTTGATTATTTGCGGAACCGCGGTGACCAGCTGAGTGACCATCCTGCTTACAAGATGCGATAGAAATTGAAGCGCATACTAGTAATAGACGGGTGATGATGGTTGAGTTCTTCATAAAGGTCTCCTTTTTCAGCAATCATTAGCTTCAGCATCAAGAGGGAAGCCAGGTCCGTATTCTCCCCTGAGCAAGCCTTGTGCCAGACCGAAGATTTAATATAACCATCTGTATTTATTGATATATATAGCGAATGGATAGGCGCTGAAAATGTCAGCGAAATCGACAGTTTGACTGGTTCCTCGACACAGGGGTTAGAGCCGTGGCCTATCTGTCTGCTACAATTGAGGTTATCGAACAAATTTCTCTAATTTTTTCCGGTTGTGAGGTTACCTGTGAACGCGACGTTGTGGATGCTGACATTCGTCAATCTTATCTGTTACCTCGACCGCTATATTATTTCTGCCGTAGCCCCAAAAATCCAAGCCGAGTTTGGCCTTTCCTATGCTCAGACGGGAACGTTCATGAGTGTGTTTATGGTTGGCTATATTCTCACAAGCCCACTTTTTGGTTATTACGGAGATCGAAAGCCACGGCCAATGTTGATGGGCATCGGCGTGCTTGTTTGGAGTGTGGCGACGATGGCATCAGGTTTATCAAACCATTTTTTTACGTTGTTGTTAGCCCGTGCAGTCGTCGGTGTGGGCGAGGCAAGTTATGCCACGCTGTCACCACCATTTATTCGCGATAGTCTCCTAGACGAATCCAAGATCAACAAAATGCTAGGCGTGTTCTATACGTCCATTCCCATTGGCGCGGCCATTGGTTACATGTGGGGTGGCTGGATGGCTGACCAATACCACTGGCGCTGGGCGTTTTATCTTGGTGCCGTTCCCGGATTCCTGATGACTTATTTTGTCTGGGCGATGCCTGAACCAACTCATCGCTTGAGGCAGACATCTGAAGTTGCGTTTCGTGAAACAGTTAAAGAACTTCTAAAAAATCGCGAATATTGCCTCGCGGTCTTTGGTTATATAGCACAGACGTTTGCTCTCGGAGGTTTTTCTGTCTGGGCTCCGCAGTATGGAGTCGACGTCTTGGGTGTTTCTTTGACAGAGAGTTCATTTAAAATTGGTGCATCCGCAGCCGCTTCGGGTTTAGTTGGGACGCTCATTGGAGCGAAGTGGGGTGATTTCTTTATTCCCAGAAATATCAAAAAAGAAGGCCTAGAAGCGGCATACGGCTACTGTAGGTTCTGCGCGTGGACTTCCGTGATAGCAACGCCGCTTGGTTATTGGGCTTTTAGTTCAAGTAACTTCAATGAGTTTGTGCTCGCGTTATTTTTGGTCCAAACTGCAATTTTTGCAGCTCTGGCTCCGATTAACACGGCCATTCTTTCGTCAGTTTCAAGCAAAATTGCGGCCACAGCGTTTGCGGTTTCAATATTTGCAATTCATGCTCTTGGTGATGTTATTTCGCCACCTTTAGCAGGGTTACTCGCAGACCATATGCCCATGCCTCGAGCCATGATGATGCTCGTGGCGGCAGTAGCGATCAGTGCGGTGATTTGGTTTCTGGCAAGTCGGCCACCAGGCGGATCGCAAGCAGAAGCATAAAAAGGCCGGAGGCGACGCGGGAGTAGTGTGCCGACTCGCCAAATAAGCTGATGCTGATAAAGATAGCGATCGGGAGTTTTATATTATTTGCTACGGCTAGCACAGGCCGGGAAACCTGCAGCGCTCCGCGGTTCCATAAGTAGAATCCCAAACCTGAAGAAATAACGCCCAACCACAAAAACACAAGCCATTGATTCTGTGTGTACTCGAAACTGAATTTGCCAAGAAATACTGTCAGTATAACTGAAGCTAGGAAAGCCCCGAAAAAATAAGGGCACATTAAGTAGCTAATGGTTTGCGTTTTTCCACCAAAAAAATAAGTCCACATCAGAAGACCTATGGCAAAAAGTACGTTAGATAGCTGAACCAAGCCAATACCGACTAGGAGCTCTTGGGAAGCTATGCCATTCCATGCCACAGTGACGCCACCAATTGTTGCTAGCATTGCTGCACAACAAAGGCGGAGAATGGATTTGCCATTTAATTTTCCAAAGCCGAAGATTAAAAATGCAGACATGATCAACGGAGTGGTCATGGTGAATAACGCAACTTCATGCGATTTGAGATAACGAAACGATAGAAGATAAGGGCCGTACATTAGGCCGATTTGGATGAAACCGCACGCAGCGGATTGTAGCGCTGAACGTTTGTCCAGTTTTTTATAAAGAGCGTCTCGGATAAGCCAAGGCAAAAAAAACAAGCTAGCGGCAGCGGTCCTGACCAGGCCTAAAAAAAATGGATCCACGTCATTGATGAGGCCTTTTATAAGGCCAAATGACAATCCCCAGACTAGCGATGCTGCGAGGAGCCACACCATAAAAATCCCCTTTGCTCAGGCGAGAAATTACAGTAATCTCTGCCACCTATGAAGCCCAAAAGTAACAAGCCGCAGCCTTTTTTGGCAAACATCAGAGTGAGAACCTTATGGTGGTCTCTTAGCTTATGTGCATTGCTAGGGGTGGACGTTAGTCCATCAAAAGCTTGCAGTGTTGTTGCTGGTGCTCCCGGCTCAGAGATTCTCGGGGGGAATTACGACTGGCATGCCCGCGGTGGAATAGCTTTTCTGTCTCCCAGGGGACAAGTAAAATTCCCTAAGGCTCATCCCAGTAAAAAAACGCATGCTAACGTGACATGGACAAGTCAATACGCAAGTTTGACGCTATCGCAATTCGGCCGTGACTACCCGATGCAAGGGATCAATGAAAAAGGACTGGCCGGAATGGTGCTCATGGGTCCATCGGCGTATCCGCGCGAAGGCGCAGCAGGTGTGATTGGCGAGAATATCTGGCTGCAGTACCAATTTGATATGTTTGCTACGGTCGCCGAAGTTGCGGAGCATGTGCGCGATTTTGGCATAAAGAAAATCTCCGCAGATCTACATTGGTTTATTTGCGATGCAGGTGGCGAATGTATGGTGGTGGAATTTATCAATGGCAGCGCAGTCGTGTACCGTGGCGCTGACCTAACCATAAAAGCTCTTACCAACACATCATACGCGAACGCACTCAGCCAATATTTAAGCTGGGAACGTTCCCAAACAGTGCTACCCAGCGGTTATAATAGTGTCGCGAGATTTATTCGCCTTGCGGCGGATCATGGTCCGGATTCCCGTGAGAAAGTCGCCAGTCAACTAGATGATGTCGCTAAATCAGGTTTTACGGCATGGCAGACTGTTTTTAGTCTTGGCACGGCGTCATTTCGCGTGCGCTTATCAGGTGACATTTGGCAAGATATTTCGTTTGATAACCACGATCTTTCCTGTAGCAGCCAGCAGTTGATGCTGCATTTGTCGAAAAAAACATGGCAGCCCTATGATGCCCAAATTGTCCGTATATTGCTCAAACATGCGGTCTCGGGAATCCCAGAATCAGAAGCACGGGCAATTGCTGATGCCGTTGACCAGTCTGAACGCGTGGTCTGTCGCTAAGGTTTAATAGATTTAATGTTGATCAGTTTCTTCGGGACGGTCAGCCGGCTTGATAGTCGTTGGTACCGACGCCACTGGTGGTACTGACAGCTGATACTGAAGACCGGACTCTGCGCCGACGCGCTTAATCGTAAGCCTATTATTGACACTTCGAACACCTAGTACGCGGTCCGCCAAGCGAGCGATGTAGTTAGCTATCTGCGGTGAGGCAACAGATCCAATTAAGCTGACCAGCTGATCGTGAGTTGTAATGGTCAGCTCGTCAAGATGAGGCAGCCCCAAGCGATTCAGTCCGAGTAGAATGTCGGCGGTAATGGCGTCGTCGCTACGTTCGTAAGCATTTGGATTGACCTTGATGGCATCAAATTTTGAAATACGATCGAGAAAAAACGGTGGATCAAAGGTCTCGTAATATCGTCCCATGGTTTTCCCTCCTCGGTGGCCGGTGTTCGGAAAATTTCCCAACGAATGAGAACCGAGCTCACAATGATGTCTGTAGGCCAATTTGCGGAGTAAAGGAAGTCAATAATGTGACCTGGCGGGGGTTTGGACTATAGGGCTAAGCGATGGGGTGTCATAGTCGACTCGCCAGTCTCGCGCTAGTGACTCTCCTGATGAAATCCCTTAAACTATAGTCATTACTTGTGATTGCGTAAAATCTGCCCTGTACTTTTTGGATTGCGAGTGCTTATGAGTGACAAATCCCTAGTTCAATCCAAAGCGTGGCGTCTCTTTATGGTGATGCTTTTAGGGTTTGGTAGCGGTCTGCCGCTTGCGCTCTCTGGAACGGCTCTCCAAACATGGCTAACAGTGGATAGTGTTGATATTGCGACTATTGGATTTTTTAGTTTAGTGGGCCTTCCTTATACATTTAAGTTTCTGTGGGCTCCGTTGATTGATCGCTTTGAGCCGCCACTCCTCGGACGTCGGCGCGGATGGCTAGTTTTGATTCAGTTAGCCTTAGCGGCAAGCCTGGTTTTAATATCAACACTTAGCCCCAAGGATCAGACGCAGTCTGTTGCGCTCGTGGCAGTTCTGATAGCGTTTTTGTCGGCATCTCAAGACGTGGTGATTGATGCATACAGGACGGATATTCTCAGGGCCGAAGAGCGCGGTATTGGATCTTCTTTAAGCGTATTTGGCTATCGTCTGGCCATGATCTTGTCAGGAGGCATTGCGTTGGTTTGGGCCGATGCAGTGTCGGGAAGCGGGTGGAGTTGGCCTAAAATTTACACGATAATGGCAGGGATCATGACCGTGCTTGCTGCTTTATCCTTGGTGGCGTTGCCTTCTTTGCCTCGCCATTTGGTGCCTGTAACCACGAAAGCGCGAAATGATCTTGTTGGTTTTGCGGCACTAGTTGCTGCAGTTGTCATGGGATATCTTTTGACGACAAAAGTAGTGTCCCCCCTCACAGAGGCATTAGTCAGAAGTCTTTCCGCCCAAGATCCAACTTTACCGTTGGATGCTAACTTAAAAAAATGGTCGGATTTACTATCGCTGTTGATTGGCCTATTCATTACGATTCCGCTTGGATGGTACGCCTCAAAAAAAGCGAAGTTTGAAACATTAAATGTCTCATTGGCCAATTACTTCAGCATGAAGGGCGCAGCTAGCATTCTTGCTTTGATTATTTTGTACAAACTTGGCGATGCTTTTGCCGGGTCGCTCACCACGCCATTCTTAATTAAAGGCATGGGGTTTGCTCAAGCTGAAATTGGCGTCGTAAACAAGGTCATCGGTATTTGGCTTACTATTTTCGGTGCCATTCTCGGCGGCATGCTGATGGTGAAGCTTGGGCTTTACCGTTCGCTGATGCTGTTTGGCGTTTTGCAGATGCTGTCTAACCTTGGTTTTTGGCTTGTTGCCGTCTTGGGGCAGGATGCATGGGGTTCGGGTGTCATGCCTGCTTTTGACCTTGTGGTTGTTTCGCTCAAAGAACCTACCAAAGTGGACTGGCTGCTCGTATCGGCCATTGGTTTTGAAAATATCACGGGCGGTATGGGTACGGCGGCATTTGTAGCGCTTCTCATGGCTCTATGTAATCAGCAGTTTACAGCGACACAGTACGCGCTGCTCTCGGCATTCTCGGCGGTGGGGCGCGTGTGGGTTGGGCCAATGTCAGGGGTTCTGGCCACGTCAATGGGTTGGCCGCTGTTCTTTGTATTTTCTACTTTGACAGCTATACCGGGCCTGATGATGCTACTTAAACTTCGCCCCGTCATTGCATCGCTTGAAGCACCCTCAGGCGAACTATTATTGGATGACTAAGTGGGTACTAAGTGGGGACACCCACCTGGTTGCCGATTGATTCGGCAACCAGGTGGGTGTCCCCACTTAAATTTAATCCCAATTGCCGTTAAAGCAGTCCGACTTCATCTTTGCAAAAACTTCGGGAGAAGACTTAGCTTGCAGGTGACATGGGTTGAACAAGCTTGCATTTTTGCACCAGTTTCCTGTCATTTCGACACTCTTACCGACAGGGAAAACACCTGAATTTGCAGGTTTTAATATTCCATCATTTGAAGACCATATGGCACATTTATTAATGCGCGTTAATTCAGTTTGATTCTGTTGGATGAGTCCTACTATATATGGTGAGTTACTCGAACCTACCACTTTATCAAAAATGTCTCCGCAGAGGTCTCTTGTGTTATTTGGTGAGCACCCTGCAGGCATTGCAGATGTTTCTTGCCGCATGAGTACTCCATTGACGCCGATAATAGATCTAATTTTTGGCAGGTGGCCCAGTTCAGATAAACTGACAAAACCTGCAAGAAGACCGAGCGAATGCCCTATGGCATCAAATCGAGTGTTTGCATCGTATTTTGCAAATATTTTTTTAAGTTGAGGGTCTAGCGCAGCTTTGATGTCGCTGATGTTTTTTGTGTCTGGATAGGTCACCAGAAAGATATCTTTTGAGGGGAAGCCCAGTTTGGCGATCTGTTGTGATGCCGAGGACATGTCCTTGATGCCAGGCGTTAGTGCTGAATAACCACCTCCGCCGTGAAATAGAATTTTTGGATGCACGGCGGATTCTGTGGTTTGAGATCCCCCACCGTTTGCTGGCGGCAGCTGATCTGAGGAATTGTTATTTTTCTTGCCGAGCCCGGTATTTGTTTGTCGTTGAGGTTTGTCACCCGAATTTGCCTGGCTACAAGCGGTGAAAAAAACAACGAAAAACACACTTAATCGAATAAAAGCCATGGCCCCTCCCGTCGGGGCGTATCGGAAAGTTAAAGTTTTCCGTGAAGATATTCCTTAATGCCCTGTAGTTACAGCCGCTTAGTCACCCCCAATTTCTTTCGCCAAAGTTGATATTCTAAAGGGGAGCTGGTCCATACCATCCCACCTGATTGCTGCATCAATCGGCAACCAGGTGGGTGTCCCCTTTAAACATGGTAAAATGCTAGAGCGGCATTCTTTGTTTGTGGAAAAAATTCTTATTGATTTCGAGAGGAACTAGTGATGGATCTTCGGCGTGGCTTGGTCGCGTTTCCGGTGTTTTTTTTAGCAACAAATGTCGTGTTGTCTTGTAAACCACGCAAAGAAGAGAGCAGGGTGCAAGCGGCGGATGACTACCCGGCGGAAAAACTAATGCCAACGGCAGAGCTACACAAATACCTTAAGAAACGTGTAGATGAGCAGGCCGCGCGAAACGTGCTTGATGACGGCGTCGACACGACTAAAGACATTTGGGATTATTACGTTGATCCAATCGCTACGAATAAGCAGTTGGGATTAACTATTAAGAATCATCGGGAGTTTTTCGGGGTTCCATTGTCGGCGCTCCGTTTGCCTCCAGGCTCTCCAGTTCCCGACATATGTCCCGAAGTGAACAGAACCGAGGTGAACGGTAAGCCTGCGTGTTTAGTGGTTGATAATATGATGCGTTACATGTGGGAGCCCAAAACTAAAGGAACGATCAAGCAAAATCCCAAAGACTGGTTTGTACACCTGATACCGCAGTTCTATGGAAGCAAACAGCCTGCGATGCAACGGTTCCTGCGCGATGGTGACATTGTTGTTTACTTCCACCCTGAAAATCGTGCGGACACCCCGAACACTTCAACCCAATGGCGCACAACTCATGCAGCGACTATTGTTCGAAGGCAGTCGGATGGCGCAATTATGACGGTGGATACCCCAGCAGGGTACGCAAAACCTTACAACGGCGTTGATTCGACACCATTCCACGTTTTTAGATTTGTTCCTCGCGATTTCAAGGATTGGGACGTTGTAGATGAATATGGCAAACAAATTGCGCGGTGGGGCACACTTGGATTTGATCAGTTCAAGTTTGAGGGGAATTACGGCGTGATGGCGACCGCGATGCGTTCGCCCAGTGATATCGACAAGTTTGCAGACAACTACATTAAGTCGGCATTAGATCCAAGCGCAGGACAGACCCTTCCTAATATGTATTGCGCTTGGTTTGCTTGGACTAACCTAAACTTGGGCTGGATGAGGCCTATGAGTCCTGGAGGTCTTGGCCAGTCAAGATTTTCTACATTAGCAGGAAAAATCTTTACTGACGCTCGGCCAAGCCATGTCTACGGTGACGGTGATTTCAATAAGGGCTACGCGGTCGCTCAGGATAAACAAGGACGTCTGACGCGGCGCGAGAATTTTGCGGTCATGCCAATGACGGCGCCCGAGTTGCTTCTGGGATTTTTAGACAGAGTGGTGGGGCGAACGGCAGATATCTCCTCGCCGCAAGCATTTGTTGGTATGGCCAAGGTCAAAGCTGGAATTCTAGCCGGCATCCTCGCGGATCAAAACAACATTAACACGATTCAAAACGAAGCGAGACTGGTTGCCATGTACGGCGGAAATGCACAGCCAGCATCTGCACAGTCCGCTGCGGTCCAAGAATACAATTCAAAAGTTGTGAAAACATTTCAGACCTTTGCTAAAAAATTCGATGATCTTGCAAACGCAGTCGGCGCCGGGCAAATGAGTTATCAGGATGCGCAAAAAAGCATAGGCGAAGAATTCCTCAAGGTAGTGAAATCTGAGTGGACTGATCAATTGGATGTTTCGAGAAAATGGATTCCTCCGTATGGCTTCGTCCACCATGCTGAATACGGTTATGAGAAATATAATGTTCAAGACAAAGCTCAGCCGGTATTAGTCTATGTGGGTACTGTCATGCACGAAAAATTTCTGCGCAAGAAAGGCGAGAAACCAGGTAAAAAGCCTTTGTCAGTGATGGCAAATTTAGTGCCGTCGCCTGAAGATTTGGCCTTAGACCAAGAAATTTACAAACGACTAGATTGTGCGGTGAAAAACGATGGCAATGGTTGGCGTGCGTTACTCAGTCATATGAACCCTTCTCCAACGGCAAGACCCGAATGCGGTAAAGTTCCCGCAAACTTTGTTAAAATGACCCAGGCAGAGTACGATGCGGTGCGAAAAATGATTTCTGATTGGGAGATGAAGTCCTCGCCAACCGACCGCGATATTTATGTACACAATACATTTGGTCTCGATCCAGTCCTTGCAAGGCGACTCCTGGCAAGCTTTTGGAATGATCCGACGAAGTTTTTTAAGGTCTCGATTTACGAGGGGCCGGCATCGACGATTGATACAGCGGTCCTTAACATCAGACTCTTATTGAGTACTGAGACAGTGACGCTCAATCCAAAACAGGCAGATTCTGGGCAGTACTTACAAGTAGGGCATCCTCGTCGCGAGACGCCTGTGCCGTGTCTTGCGTTTGCCGCCATTGAGGGATCGACGTGTCGTCAAGGTAAGTGGTCAGCCGCATTTGCAGATTGATAAGCAGAGGTAATTCATATCCACCCCATTCGCCTAGCGGAGGGGTGTTTATTTTTGCGTCACAAAATTCTGAAATTACTGCTTTAATTGGGATTTTGGGAGGCCCGATAGGCATTTAAACTTGCAAGGCTCCAACGCCTTTGGATATAGAGGGCATTCCATACAATGTCAGAGTTTTTAATAAAACTGCGTGACGAATGACCTGAAAGCACTTTGTAGAATTCAGGGAAAGGACTTCAATATGTCATCTCTATTATTTCCAACTCGTTTAACTTTAGTTTCTGTTGCTTGCGTGCTGGGCATTGTGTTTGCTTCATCGCCAAGTATGAGTTGTTCAACATTTAGTTATGTTGACTCGGGTCATGCGTTTGTTGGTAAGTCATATGATTGGGACAAAGAACAAGGCTTGGTGCATGTTAATAAACGGCATGTGAATAAATCAGCGTTGCAGGTATTTCCGACAGATAAGCCGCTCTCTTGGACATCAAAGTACGGGAGTGTGACACTGAACCAATACGGGCGCGAGTTGCCAAATGCTGGGATGAACGAGGCAGGTGTCGTCGTGGAAGTCATGGTTCTTGGCGGGTCTAAATTCCCGGCTGCAGACGAGAAACCTTCCGTGAACGAAAGTCAATGGGTTCAGTATATGCTTGATATGGCAGGATCCGTCGATGACGTGGTGAAGCTCACCGAGCAGGTGCGATTGGCGAAGATTTTAATTCCGCTACATTATATGGCGTGTGATAAGTCTGGAGCCTGCGTTGCCGTTGAGCCAATCGGTGGTGAGCTGGTGGTTACGGATCTTGCCAGCAAAGGTAACAAAGTTCTGACAAATGACGCCTACGCTAGAGCGATGGAGTATCTCAAGAATTATTCAGGATTTGGAGGATCAAAGCCTATCCCGACTGGGCGTGGATCTCTGGATAGATTTGTGATTGCGTCTGATCATATTAAGAAAGCCAGCAACTTCGTGGCAAGTGACGCTGTGAAGTTCGGATTCGAAGGCATTGAACAGGTGGCAAGCAGTGCAACGAAATGGCGTGTTGTTTATGATTTAGACCAGGCACGCGTACATTTTGCGACCAAAACGGCGCCAACGAAAAAGTCAGCCGAGCTGGCCGCATTTGACTTTGATTGTCGTCATGCCGTCAAAGTTTATGATTTAGCTAGTACTGAGTCCGGTGATGTGAGCCGTCAGTTTAAAGACTATTCGAGTGAATCTAATAGCGAGCTGGTGCGTAGCAGTCTTGGGGGTAGCGTGCCAGAGGCCCTGATTCAAGCCGCCATCAGCCTGCCGGAATCAACTGAGTGTGCTGACTAGTCAAATTCTCAAGAATTAAATTGGAGGCGCCGACCGGATTCGAACCGGTGTGAAAACGATTTGCAATCGTTTGCGTAGCCACTCCGCCACAGCGCCCTAAGAGGGGAACCAGCAGTAAAACAAAAGCAAAGGGGTTTGACAACTCAAATTGTCAAACCCCTTTATCGTTTCACTTACAACGCTGAGATTCCAGCTAAGTGGAAAGGCTTTAGTGCTGTCCAACTTTGCAGCCAGTTTCCACGGAGGCCATAATATCGTCGCGCGGGATTAGCTCTGTGGGTAGGTGCGCACGACGAAGATTTGCATTGAACAGAATAGCGCCTCGAAGTTTTGCATAATCAAGGTCAGCGTCTTCTAGGCTTGCGTTGGTGAAATTTGCACCTTCAAGGTTTGCGTTCCAAAGTGACGCACCGTTTAGCGTGGCATTAGTGAAGTTCGCATCCTTCAGGTTGCTGTAACTCAGGTTGCAGCCGCTGAGATCGCAGCCTGTAAAGTCGATTTTCATCAAGTTTGCTTTGCGGATGTCGGTATCTTTGAAGTCTTTGGTGCCTTCAGCAAGCCACTCCATGACTTCTTTGCGGGTCAATGTGATTGCTTTGTCTTTTGTCATTTTTTGTCTCCTAGTTAGCGATGTCAATCTTGTGGCAGATTACTTTGCCATGAGTCGGGCCACATCAAGCATGCGCCAGCTAAATCCGGTTTCATTGTCATACCAAGAAAGAATTTTAACCATGGTGCCATCAAGTACTTTGGTGGAGTCACCGTCGATATAGCTCGAGTGATTATCCCCATTGAAGTCGACGGAGACAAGCGGTTCGTCAGTGTAGCCTAGAACGCCTTTGAGAGCCCCGTTAGCGGCGTCTTTGAGGAGCTTGTTCACATCTTCTTTGGAAGTCGGCTTGGACACTTCAAAGGTCACATCAACAAGCGAAACGTTTGGCGTTGGTACGCGCACGGCAAGACCGTCAAGTTTGCCTTTAAGTTCAGGCATGACAAGGCCAATGGCTTTTGCTGCGCCGGTTGATGTTGGAATCATGGAAAGAGCAGCGGCACGGGCGCGGCGCAGATCTTTGTGTGGCAAATCCAAAGTGTTCTGGTCGTTGGTGTAGCTGTGCACCGTTGTCATGAGGCCGCGTTTAATGCCAAGGGCTTCGTGAATGACTTTGGTGAATGGTGCAAGGCAGTTTGTCGTGCAACTTGCGTTGGAAACGATTTTATGAACTTTTGGATCTAGCTTTTGGTGATTGACGCCGTAAACCACTGTTAGATCTTCATCTGTAGCTGGTGCAGAGATCAAAACACTGCGCGCGCCAGCTTTGATATGGCCCTCAGCGTCGGCTTTCTTGGTGAAAATCCCAGTTGATTCAAAAACGATGTCGATGTTTTTTTCTTTCCAAGGAAGCTCTGGGACGGCCTTGATTTTTGATACTGTAATTTTTTTGCCGTTGACGGTGATGCTTGCATCGTCGTGAGTGATTTGCGCATCGAGGACACCGTGAACCGAGTCGTACTTCAGCAAATGCGCCAAAGTTTTTGTGTCGGTCAAATCATTAATGTGTACGATTTCGATGTCGGAATTTTTGCGGTCAAGAGCTGCGCGAAACACTGAACGACCAATCCGACCAAAGCCATTGATACCAATGCGAATAGACATGAAGAAAAACTCCATTGAAATTAGGATTATCCGACTCGCCACGATCGTGCCCAAAACAATGCCCAAACCTGCGACCAAATCCATGACCACAGTGGCTGGTAGGCACACTTCACGGACCGATCTTATATCATCCGGTTGGACCCAATTAAAAGGCCTAAAAGGCCCAAAGAACTTAAACGAGCGTTTTTAAAATCCTACGCATCGCGTGGAGTGTTTGGCCAATAGCCTGATCGTCAATATGCATGTGGGTGACTGCCCTTAATTTGCCATGGCCTAAGTGGTTGACGAGGATTCCTTCAGACTTGAGTGCATCCGCAACAAAATCACCATTAGAAACCTTAAAATATATAATATTTGTCCAAATTTCAGGCAGCCAGGTGCTAATAGACAGCCCTGAGAATTCAAGCTCTTTGACGCCATCGTGTAACATTTTTATGCGACGATGATCCTCTTGGAGGCGCGTTCTATTTTGCTCTAGGGCAAAAATGGCGCCCGCTGCAAGGAATCCAGCCTGGCGCATGCCGCCGCCCCAGCGTTTTCGGACCTTCCGTGCACGCGTAATCAGATCATTGGTGCCAACAAGAACGCTGCCCACGGGCGCTCCGAGGCCTTTGCTAAAGCAGACTGAGACAGTGTCAAATCCATCAGCAAGCATGCGTTCAGATGTATTGAGTGCCGCCGCAGCATTCCACAGGCGTGCGCCATCGCAGTGCAAGGCTAGTCCATGGTGACGTGCGCGTTTTTGGATCCGCTGAATCGTGCTGACATCGAGGACGCGGCCAGATCCGCGATTGTGTGAGTTCTCCACGACCAGAAGTTTCGTAGAAGCATAATGCATCCATTCTGGTTTTATATAGGAATCAATTGAGTCGTCTGAAAAATTTTCCGACATTGGAATCAGGTCAAATTGCACGCCACTTTGTGCTGCAGCTGCTCCCGCCTCGTAAAGGAAAACATGGCTATCTTCCTCTGCGAGGATGGCGTCGCCATGCCGCGTGTGCAGATGAATTGCAATTTGGTTAGCCATCGTTCCTGATGGCGTGAAGAGACCAGCTTCTTTTCCAAGTAAAGCTGCGACACGTTCCTCAAGTTTGTTAACTGTAGGGTCCTCGCCGTAAACATCATCACCGACCTCTGCCCGCATCATGCAATCAATCATGGCAGGCGTTGGCTTTGTCACCGTATCGGAGCGAAGGTCAACGGTATTCATATTAGCGCTCTGGGGGACGGTCTTGCGGACTGTGCGTTTGTAAAGGGAAAGGAATGATGTTGCTACCAGGAGTTTTCGACGCGGTTGTATTGACGTCTTGCGCGCTCGCGCCTTGACGATGAGGTACGGTTGGCTTTTTCTTGTTCGATCCAGAAGATGATGCCGAGGTATGCTGAGTTTCTGCAGACTTGACATACAATGTAGCAAGCCCTCCGCCTTCCAGGAGCCGCCCTGCTGCAAGTCCTGCGCGTACAAGGTGTGCGGTTTTTGCATCAAGTCGTGCAAGTTCGGGCAGACGGTCGCATTTTAGGGATTTTTTTGCACGCAATACAACGAGCATCGCATCGTCAATGTGCCCGCCATGTAAATACGCACGTACTAAGAGAGTGTAAAAATCCTCTAGAACGATGCGAATATGACGTGATTTTGGATGGCGCGAGAATGCGTTTTCAACGCGAGTAACCAGAAACTCTAGCTGGAAAACAGCGGCGTCAAAATTGCCAAGGCGCCAGTCTATGGCTGCCTTCATAAAGCGACTTAAAAGGCCTTGAGGGCTCAAGATCCAAACGTACCAGAAGATATTTCCTAGATACAGTGTGCCGCGAAGAATCCCTAGCGGGCCTAAAATCAGGCCCCAAAGGACAAGTAGGCTTGCCCCAATTAGGTCATTCATAGCTATTAATATTCCACGTCCTTTGACGTCGCGCATACTCATGGTGCTAGGGTATACCGTAGAAGGCAACAATGGTGCAATATTCAGGTCGTGACCTGATCGCAATCTTTCTAACAGCCTGTTTTGCTTAGATAATTCTTTAGCTGCGCCTCTTGATTGGCTCCGGGACATGAGCTAATCGATGTCTGAATAGAGCTTATTTGTGCGGCAGCGGCTGCGTCAGTCTCTGACGTTGACGACCCTCCTGCAAATGCGGCAGCTGCCCCGGACAGTTGGGATAAGATAGTCGTGGCATCACCTGCACTCATCGCAAGAATTTCTGCAGCGGACACAATGCCGTCACCATTTAGATCGTATTTTTTTGTTCTCAACGTCAGAGCTGCGGTTTGGAACATGGCGAGTTTAAGAATATCTGCTGTCGTCATGCTGGCGCTTGGAATTGAGATCATCAACGATACGGCTTGGTCGACATCCGAAATGTTTTCAGAGGTGGGAGCGGGTAGTAGCGAGAAGAGGGACGTCACTCCATTTCCTGACGAACCGCCACTGCTACCAGATGTCGAGGCCATATTTTGCGCTAGTGTCAACGCGTCAATTCCTGCGCGCTCTGCATAGGCGAGGGCAAGAATCGACACGTACTGCCAGTTTTCAGGTTCGTCGCGGAGAGCTGAAGTTAAAATATCGATGGCCTTATCTGGATGCCCTTGCTCAAGAGCCACTGTTGCATCTTCGGCTGGGTCTTTAGTTTCGTAAGATTTAAATGGATTAGCCCCGCAGCTTGAAATAAGTGCTAGCACGATGCAGATCATTCTTGTTTTGATTGTTTTCTTCATGTTTCGCTCCTTCAGGCCTAAAATCCAGCTGTGATGCGGAAAAATAATCGCTTATCTGGTCTAATGCCAACGCGGTTATCAACTTCTTGGATATAGGCACCAGCATCGAGTCGCAACGCATATAGATTCACATAGATGCCGCCGCTTGAACCGCCTCCAGAGAAACCACCGGTCACCCCGATCGTGTCGCGAACCGAGAGTTCTCCTCCGATGTGTAGTTTTTTAAATTTCGTTTGCTTCAATTGATTGGTAGCGTCCCAGTATTCGCCAAGAAGTCTGAATTTACTGATTTTGGTGCCGGGTTGGATAGCTGCGCCGAGATTTATAATTTGCTTAAGCCCACTAGGTGCCGCGGAGTCTGCATTCATGCGGGTAAAGTGCGTTCCCCCCACGTTATTGATGGTCATGCCGAGTGACGGTTGTAGATTCCCAGGAATTTTATAGAGGATACCCAAGTCAGTGCTCATGCCGGTTCCACTGCGCAGTAGATCCGAGCTTTTCATGTTACTTATTGCATCAGCATCGACCACGCTTACGTCAAGGCTTGCTTCACCACGATGCAGGTACTTAAAGTTAGCGCCCACAAATAACTGTTGGTTTAAAAAGTCCTGAGCGACGGCAAAAACGACGCCGTTGCTTGTTGTGAGACGAGCTTTCACCGCCTCAAGGCCTCCTGACGCTGGCGACTTGAATACGAGTATATCGGTTGTCTCTGCATTAAAGACTCCCAAGGATGCTCGACGCAGCGCTAGCGCTGTTAAATTGTAAATGCCGATGTGCTCATTTTTGCCTACCCGTTTTTTTAGAATGGACGGAATATCTGCATCCTCGGCTTGCAGTTCAGTTGCCATGTTTCGCGCATCATCGCTAAACTCCATTGATGGGCTTGCAAGAATGAGCCTCCTGTACACGCCTGCTCCTTGTGCAATTCCAGCAGGGTTGTAAAGCATCGCCTCGTGATCATCAGCTATGGCTAGTCCAGTGTCACCTCTGCCAAGGTAATAAGAGCTTCGATACAATCGCTGATCGTCTTCACTGTAGCCAGTAACGGCGGACAAAAACACAGCGCCTAGGATGAGCTGCTTAATGCGATATTGTAAAAGATGTGAAAACATCCATGTCTCCCCGAAGCGGTCAGCGCCGCCAGTTAGGAGATCGGAGCATGGG
>Ga0214921_10006045_pt1 | contig 16785 bp, 9 predicted proteins | sample LL1505_MetaG_FD_177992 | JGI IMG/M metagenome (GOLD analysis project Ga0214921, IMG submission 177992) | Freshwater microbial communities from Lake Lanier, Atlanta, Georgia, United States - LL-1505 | ecosystem: Environmental > Aquatic > Freshwater > Lake | place: USA: Georgia | collected 2015-05-28
CGATGGAACAATTTGTTTTATTGCAGGGTTGAGGATCATATAGAGATAAGTGGCTACGATGGTTCCGGGACTCCAGCAATCATTCCCGCGACGATTTCAAGTCTTCCAGTAACGGGCATCAAATTTTATGCATTCAATGGTGCACATAATCTACCCTCTCTCTCCATCCCTGATAGTGTCACCAATATAGGGAATGGCGCCTTCAGTGGTTGCTCCGGCCTAACCTCCCTGACCATCCCCAACAGCGTGACCACCATCGGGGGTGGCGCCTTCGATGGTTGCTCCGGCTTAACTTCTCTCACCATTCCCAACAGCGTGACCACCATCGGGAGTGGCGCCTTCAATAGTTGCTACGGCCTAACCTCCCTCACCATCCCCAACAGCGTGACCACCATCGGGAGTGGCGCCTTCGGTGGTTGCTCCGGCTTAACTTCTCTCACCATTCCCGAAAACCTCACCAAGATTGAGGATTATACATTCCAGGGTTGCCCCGGCCTGACCTCCCTGACCATCCCCAACAGCGTGACCACCATCGGGAGTAGCGCCTTCGCTGGTTGCCCCGGCCTGACCTCCCTGACCATTCCCAACAGCGTGACCACCATTGGGAGTAGCGCCTTCGCTGGTTGCCCCGGCCTGACCTCCCTGACCATCCCCAACAGCGTGACCACCATTGGGAGTGGCGCCTTCGCTGGTTGCTCCGGCCTGACCTCCCTCACCATTCCCGAAAGCGTTACCACCATCGGGGGTAACGCCTTCGCTGATTGCTTCGGCCTGACTTCCCTGACCATCCCTCATAATATTTTTTTACCGGAGGAGACTTTTGGGAATTTCACATATTCGGTAGCCAACGGATCGGCCACGATTACTAGGTACAAAGGTTGGTCAGCCTCCGTGGTGTTTCCTGAGAGGGTTTATGGGCTCGCTGTCACTGGCCTAGGTTCAAACAATCCCCTCTTTTCCACGTTTCTCGTTCAACCCGGCATCGGCAATGTAGGCAACGGCAATGTAGTTATCTCTAACCCCATCAATTTATATCCTGCCGCCTATGGAAACGTTTTTTTAAACGGTGGTACCATCAATATGCCCGACGGAATTTATATAGCGAATGTGACCAATATTATTATTCCAAGCAGCGTCACCAAGATAGGCGCTGCAGCTTTTTCTGGTTGCTCCGGCCTGACATCCCTCACCATTCCCAACAGCGTGACCACCATTGGGAGTAGCGCCTTCGCTGGTTGCTCCGGCCTGACCTCCCTCACCATTCCCGAAAACCTCACCAAGATTGAGGATTACACATTCCAGGGTTGCCCCGGCCTAACCTCCCTGACCATCCCCAACAGCGTGACCACCATCGGGAGTGGCGCCTGCAATGGTTGCTCCGGCCTGACCTCCCTGACCATCCCCAACAGTGTGACCACCATTGGGAGTAGCGCCTTCGCTGGTTGCTCCGGCCTGACCTCCCTCACCATTCCCGACAGCGTTACCACCATCGGGGGTAACGCCTTCGCTGATTGCTTCGGCCTGACTTCCCTGACCATCCCTAACAGTGTCACCAGTATAGGAAGTGATGCTTTTACCAACTGCACCGAACTAGCCAATGTCACTATCCCCGACAGCGTCACCCAGTTGGGCCGTGACGCGTTCCGGGGATGCAACCAACTGCGCTACATCACCATGCCAGATAGGTTCATCGGCCAAGTCGCTCAAGTAGGAATTAGCGGGCAGGTGGCTACCGACTACATCATCAATGCCCTCGCCAACAACGATGCTTTCGTAACGGCAGTGGCCAACAAGATACGGGTTACGGCAGGTAACTACGGGTTGGCTACCCAAAGCGGCCTGACCAGCGCAATTGAACCCCTGGCCACCAAAAGTGAAATCGCGAACGCCATTAACGAGGGCAAAAGCGCAGGGATCGCCAATGTAACAGCTTCTCCGAACACGTGGAGCCTCTTCACCACCAACCAGATCAAAAATATGGCCATCGGGGACTTGCTCCTCACCCGCAATGACAATGGTCATTTTGTCCTCAATTACGACATCGAGCAAAGCGAGGATCTCCAAAACTGGACACCCTATTTGAGCTACGCCCTTCCCATGAACAATCTTCCCACCGACAAAGCTTTCGTCCGCATCAAAGCCAAGTAGCCACTAGGTAGCGGCACCCTTTGCCAACCCCACCCCGACTTGCCGTTCCGCACCCGGCTAAGCTACGATTTTGATCCTCGGACGCTTAGCTTAGCGGTAGAGCGCCTGCTTCACACGCATGAAGCACTTCTTCGAAAACAGCATAAATGTTTAGCATCGAGTGGAATACACGGTTTTGTAAAAAATATGTTTTGTGAAAGGACACTCTTAAGTTTCCCAGCACATCGGACAATAAGCTCGGATAATCATTAAGCAACCAAAGCCAACTTCTTGATTTTGTAAACGCTGGCAACGCTGACTCCACACTCACTTGCGATCACCCTCTCTTTAAATCCTTCAGTAAGCATGTGTCTCATGCGATCCTTTACTGATTGCTGTAAACCCGGTCTACCACCAAAACGTCCCTTTGCCCGGGCCGCTTTTAGTCCAGCGACTACACGCTCACGAATTAAACTACGCTCCAGTTGTGCCACTGCCCCAAGAATATGCAGTTGAAAAGCACTGGTTGGAGATGAATTTGAAGTATCGATTGAATCATTCACGCTTACAAAAGAACAACCATGCTTACTGAAAAGATCGATTAAATATGAAAGATGAAAAATTGATCGAGCTAACCTATCCAAACGCCAAACAAGAACAGTTTTTACCCTACCCTTTTTAACGTTTTCTATAATATTATCTAGAACAGCTCTTCTTTGTTTTGCTCCACTTGCTGTTTCCTCAAGAAATTCAACATCCTTATATCCATGTCTTGCGCAATATTCTTTAAGTGCATGATGCTGAGAGTCATAGCACTGACTATCTGTCGAAACTCTTAGATAACAAATTGTACTCAGTAACTAAATTGAAGCACAATTTTTCTTAAATGTCGAGAAAGAAAGATTTTATATTTTATTTTTTGATGTTTTACGAAGACCTAAAAGAAGTGCCCCACCAGCGAGGAAGAGCGAGAGCGAGGAGGGTTCGGGAATCATTGCAACAAAAGCTTGTCTTGTTCCGTTAAAAACCCCTTGTCCGACAATCGTGCTGCCATCGTACGAGATTCCCTCCGCCTTTTCCAACGACCAACCGCTTACATCAACACCTAAATCCGAAAGATATTGGGAAAGATCTTTTCTTCCATCATTTGTGGTCCATGCAAAAGCAGAGGCACTGTCGTAACCGACAACGATTGAACCATCAGCGCTTGTAGAGCTTGCTTGACCAGATCCAATTATTTGCAACAACCCCCCAGATTCATCCCACCGAAATGCGTTTTCGCCGCTAGAACCGACAATAACCGACCCATCGTAGTTTGCTCCTCTTGCATACCCGTCTCCAAGATCCTGAGCACCGTCTATCGTGCTCCATTTATATATTCGGTCGTACAGCGCTCCTACAGTAACTTGACCATTTCCACTTATGCCGAAGCTCAATGAACCCGGTTGACCAACTGATAACGAGTAGCTTGGCGCCCCCCAATTTAGGGAATAAAGAGATGAGTTACCTGAGATCGATAATCCATTTGAGCTTATTCCAGAAGCCCATGTGTAAAACCCAGGTCCGGATGAGGACGACACATCAAGAGCTTCCATGCCGGACAACTGACTCCACTTAAAAGCGCGAGATTGGGATTTGGTGCAATCCTCACCAACGATGATTGATCCGTCGTAATTAGCCGCGTAGGCAGCGGCTAGTGATGAAGCTCCTGTTAGCTTCCCTAAATCCTGAATTCCTGAACCGGTTGTCCATCGAAACGCCATCATATCGCTTACGCCAACTACTGTGGAGCCATCCCCACTTACTCCGTATGCATATGAAGAGGTGCTACCGGGAAGCATACCTATTCCAATGATTGTCTGCGCTTGAACAGAAACCACAATTAACAGCAATAGTGCTATACTTTTCTTCATTCCTTTATTAAAGCATTAATAGATTAATTTAATAGGGGGCTCCGTGTTTATAAGCGACTATAATATGTTACTTTTGGGGCATATATCCGGTTGTTCCTGTTTATATAAAACATTAGTTTCGTGAGTACGTCGGTTTTGGCATTTTTTCCCTTAAGCGTTTGGATAGGTTTTGTGACTTATGTAAATATGAGCAGATAACCACGTAACTCCACGGTAAGCCCTACTGCTACTCCCTCTTGTTCAATGACACAGCTGGTTTCTCGTGTTAAGGGGGCCAGGAGGCATAATGAACCCTTTTAGTAGTTGTAATACCTTTTGCGATGTCGAAGCTCTGACTAAACGGGGCGACAAGTGCCGTGTCTTTTGTTATTTAGTATGGATCCTTATAAAAGCTTTATCCGAAGGTAGCCCAGTCAGTTCTTCAGTTTTAGTTCGATAGGTTGTCCAGGACTGAAGATCCGTACTTTGCTCCAACAAGTAGTTAAGAGTATAGGAACCTGTGCTTAGGTTGCGTTGTAATGTAATACCACCGATATTCATATCCATTATCTGTGTCGGTGTATAAAGACCATAGGTATTAGGGCTGGTTGTCACATCGCTTCTGCCACTTGCCCGATTGGCTTCGTATTGAGTTTGATTATATAGTCCTTCAACTGGCTCCTTTTTAAGAGTGTCGATTAATGGGCGAAGGTTAAGGGTGGGGTCGTAACCAAGAGAGGTAGCTTTTGAATCCTTGACCCCGTCTAAGTTGTTGTCTTCGTAGAGCTGAGTTATTTCGGCAGCTGTCAATACACGGTTATAGATTCGAATGTCGTCGATCCTACCTTCGAATTGCTGTATTCCATCGATATTGAGTCCGCCTACAAGAAGAGGTGCATTGTTTGATATTGACCCACCGACAACGCCGCTAGCACTCTGAAGAAGTTGGCCATCCAGATAATACGAGAGAGTTACATTGTTTTTATGCGTAATGGCAATTTGCCTCCACTGACCTGAATTCAGGCTAGGCCCCGAACTTATCCACTTATCACTACTTCCCTTCGCAAAGTAATATGCTTGAGTTCCAGAGGTCGTACCCAATCCATAGCCCGATCCCCCAACTGCCGCATACTTAACTAATATGTATCGACCATTCTGATCCTTATCCAACTTAACCCAACAAACGATTGAGTAGTCCCCAGTTCCGAAGTTAAAGAGAGATAGGTTTCCTAAATTAATGTTCTGCAGAGTTCCATTAGCAGCTGCAAAGGAGTAAGATCCATCGTTTTTGCCAAAACGGTCGGGGGCCAAGGTGGCGCCATTGACTGTGCCATCGTTTCCATTCCCGCTTTCGTCCTTGGCATTCGCGTTGAAGGGATAATAGGCAATAAGCCCTTTATTAACTGAAACGAAAGAATTTGGGTCATTTGGATCTGTCCCATCCGCAGTTTCCTTATCGTCCGTAACTCCATCACCATCTGTGTCGAGGGCAGTCTTGATCAACTTCACAACCGTTAGGGCTGATACGCTGCTAGCGGAACTTCCCCCACTCAGTGGTTGCACTACTACATCATAGTCACCTGTATCGGATAGCTGAGCCGATGGGATGGTATATGTGGAGCTAGTCCAACCGAGAACACCTGACCAGCCACTCCCCTTGTTATCTTGCCAGACCGTGACACCATTCTTGCGCCACGTATAAACAGATCCGTTGTAAGCACTATAATTCCAGGATACTTGAACTCCCTCCGGTATAGATCTTGTCGATGGTGAAAGAGTTGCACCAGGTGATGTACTCTCTAAGGTCAAGGTCGCCACACTGCTTGTAACGGTTCCATATGTGTTGTTTATAACCACAGTATATTTAAGCGCATCTGTGGACTGAATGTTGGATAACGTCAGCGTAGAACTCGTGGCGTTGGGTATGTTCTCCCCGTTTCGTTTCCATTGGTATCTCAATGTTTCTGCCCCAGTCGCCGAAACACTGAACTGCACGGTTGAACCAATCGAAGAAGAAGTACTTGATGGCTGCTGAACAATATACGGCTCATTCGCCACGGAAACAGTAAGCACTGAAGGAGTGCTCACCACATCCACGTTTTCGCTGAAACGATGAACGACAACGTCATAGGTTCCAGCATGCGTAGAAAGGGCAGGGTTAATTGTGTAAGTGGAGGTTGCGGAAGCATTGACCCCAGACCAACCGCCGTATTGATAGTCTGACCACACAGTTGATCCGTTCCTTCTCCAAGTGAAACGATCGACACCGGATGCCGTAATACTCCAAGAGGCAGATCCACCTTGCGAAACCGATTTTGTTGAGGGAAGGAGTTGGGGGCGTTCAAGCACGGATATAATCGCTTGCGAACTATCTACACTTCCAAGACTGTTTGAGACTAATACTTCATATGTTCCGGCATCAGACGTCTCCGCAACATTAACGCTATAGGTTGAGGAGTTTGCACCTGCGATGGCTTGGCCGTTTTTATACCATTGATACAAAAGCATACTTTTCCCGGTAGCATAAACAGATAGATTCAATGGGTTTCCTGCTCCCACATATCCACCGGACGGTTGTGTGAGAATGGTTGGGAAGTCAGACACGTTGACAAATAGTTTTGATGTTGTGCTTGTAATTTGTTGCCCTGTGCCAGCGACGGTAATGACAACATCATAGTCACCTGAATCCGTTCCCGTACTCGATGAAATGGAATACGTGCTTGTGGTCGTAGGCCAGACGCCCGACCAGTAACCGCCTTGCCAGTCGTCACGCACAGTTGATCCGTTTTTACGCCATGTATACCTAGACGCTTGATACGAAACCGACCAACTGACTCCGGTTCCTTGCGGTACAGCTTTGGATTGTGGTGAGAGGAATACTGAAGAGCCCCCAGGGTTGTTGCTGTTAACTACGATCAGACTCGCAAGATCACTTACTACTGTCCCCTGGGAATTGCTGACTGAAACGGAATACGGATAAGCATCAGTACTCTGAACGTTACTCAAAGAAAGCGTCGAACCGGTTGCTCCAGATATCGGAGAGCCACCTTTCATCCATTGGTACTGCAAAAGCGAGCCAGTTGCTGATACAGAAAAGGTAGCGTTCTGGCCCGTGGAAACCGTCTGTGAAACTGGTCCAGCGGTAATCACAGGAGCAGCTGCTTCCGCCATGCTTGCGCAAAACACCAAAAGAACGAATGAAACAATATTTACCACGAAGACTTGTCGGCGTAGGTTGAGAAGGGTTTGCATTGATTCGACGAATACAGGACAACATACGCCTGATAATGTATATCTTAACCATATGACCAGTTTACGCAAGGGGTTAAAACATCAATTCCAAACATATCCTAATAGGGCTACACCATTTTTACTGGGTCTTGGATTTGTAACTTTCTACCTGCCCTATTTAATCTCATACCACGTTGGTCCCATACCCAGTTTTTTTAATGAAGTTACTGCAATTTGCTTTTCATCCCTTTTTTTATTATTCCTATACCGTTCCCGGTTAGGATCTTATAACTTCCCTTTTTCAGCCATTGGCCCTGTATGCTTAGGAGCCATACTCATTCTTCAAGCATTACTATGTCGCCCCGCATACTGGGATCAACGGTTGGTACCTTTTTTGATTCTTTGCTGGTTTTCTTTATTGATCTTCTTTTTCGCTAACCTGCAAGATGCACGCGAGAGGTTTCTTACTGCTGCAGCTTGGGGATTATTCACCGGCGCAATAACAACCACCCTGGTAATCTTACTCCAACGATTTCCCGGTCTTTTACCATTTCACCCTCTAGCCATATTCGTCTCGCCGGGAGCTAGCTTTGGCAACATTGCCCAAGTCAACCATGCGGCTGCTTTGCTTGCTATGGGATTTGCTTCAGGGATTTTACTGATTCAGCAGAGGCAATTGCCTAAAGTTGTCGGCGGGGTTTCCTTGGCAAGTCTTCTATGGGGTGGAGTCATGACCGGATCCAAGGGGTTTGTTGTCTACATCATCACCTTGTTGACGATTTGCTGCTGGTTTTTCATTCGAAGGAAAGAAGGCAAAACCTTCCCAAGAAAAAGGATCCTGCTGGTGGGCGTCGGGGGCGTGCTTTTTCTTCTGATTGGATACCTAATGAATATGAGGGGTTTTGTCGGGCTCTTTCTTCCTGCCGCAGCGTTTGGGGAAAGAGGACCAGCCATGCTACATGCATGGCGATTATTTACGGATAACCCAGTACTGGGTTTCGGTTGGAGCCAGTTTTCCTATGGGGTATTTCTAAATAGCTCTTTGGGAGATTTGCCGAAGATGTGGGCTTTGGGACTTACTTTACCCAACCACTGCCACAACATTATCTTTCAGCTTTTGGCTACTGTTGGTTTTCTGGGCACTATCTCAGCCCTTGCCGCATTCATACCACTCCGCTGGGAGGTTTTAACAAAAGAACCAAACCCAATCTGTCAATGGCTTCTGTCGGTGCTTGTAGTGCTAGCACTTTTTAGCATGTGGGAATATCCACTTTGGTACGCTTATTTTCTTTTGCCACTTGCTCTGGTTTTAGGTTTTTCAAGCAAAACAGTCGAAGTAAAGATCGGTGTCGACGCGCGTTTTTTTATACTGCTAATCCCATTGATCATTGCAGGTTTTCTGGTGAAACACTCTTCAGATTATATCAGTTTGACCGTGTCGCTTGAGAAAGTTAATACCCCTGAGTTTGACGAGAGAACTGTAACGACACTGGCGAACCTCCAACGCAGGACACTTTTTTCGAGCTACGTCGAATGGTTCTGCCCGGGTATTCTTACCCCAGAAAACAGTTCATCCCTTCAAGGTCAGATTGCCACTTGCGAACGAATACTCAAGACCATGCCGGTAGCGGAAGTGGCATACCGAATCCCCCTATTGTACCAGGAAATGAACGAATCGAATAAAGCCATTTATGCACTTGAACAGGCATATGCGGGTTTCCCTCATGAGCTCAAAGATTATGTAGAGAGTTTTAGGTTAGCATCATGCAATCGTGGTGGCCCCTTGTATGAAAAGGCGATGGGTTTGATTGAAAGACAAACGCCAACAGCCCAATAGCGTCTCAATCTTTATTACATTAGTAAAACAAAACCGAATAATCTCGTAAAATGATTAAAAATATGCATTATTTCCCCAAAGGATGAAGGTAGGACGAGTTGTCTTGAGTGGTCGCATGCGGATGAATGATACGTTGCCGGTTGAGCAGATAATGAATGCGTTTGATGACCCTGCTACCTCGGAAGTCCAAATCATTCTGGCGGGATCCGGGGGCATGTATGATGCGGACAGCTGCTTAACACTGGCCGAACTGGTCATGGACCAGCACCGAAAGACTGGCAAAAAAGTCACAACTCACCTGCTGACCAGCATCGGCATCATGGATTTCTTTGTTTGGTTAAGGTGTGGGATCGATGGTCGTTCCATGCGAAGCACTGCACGGGTATGGCTGAAAATCCCTGCTTGGTCTCGTTTCAGCAGCCAATATGAGGGTGAAGCCGAGGTTCCGGATGAAACCTTTGAGCAACGTGTGGATACGATCAACATCTTGGACAGTATCAACGAGTACATTCCGTTGACCGAATGCGACGGAAAGTACCTGACGATTCTGAATTTGGATGAATTTGGGCTACTGGATGAGTCGTACCTGAATTTATTGGAAAAAAAGGGCTATGGGGTAGCCCTTTAGAAAATCCTCGCGTGGGAAAATATACAATTTTTTAAAAAGAATTTTTCTTGCTGGTCAGTATTTGTAAAAAAGAACCCTGCCCCATTAGCGATTCGAATGCTTACCCTTTAAAAAGCTGACCCCTTTTTCATATCAAAGGACGTATTTTAATTATGTGTTCTTTTTTAAGCGTATAATCGAAAAATAACGGGGTTTGTCTTTCGGATAGGCAATCAACTTGTTTGATCGATCCCCCCGCTGCTAGGGCCGTATACACATCAAATTTGGCTATCCACAAGGATCCGGGTCTTTTGTCTCGACCATTAAACTTCAAAACGACCCCATTCTACCCCTTCCATCAGTGTATAATTTAAAATATATAATCTTTTCTTCAGCCAAAACATCGAATTTTATCCCAAAAGTGTGTCATTTTGTGCCATAAAACCCTTATTTTTCCCTTTTTAAAGCCATTTCTTGGGGTCGATTTTGCAAAGAATGTGAGATTTATCTGCAAAATAACAAAGATTGACGGCAATGGTTTTATCACTTGAACAATCGTCACTTAAATAGAAGCCCAAAAACTACTAGAACCCCAAAAACTGATTTTGATAATTCTTAATCAGACCATAAATATTCTTTGTACTTACCGTATACATCTAAAAACATTTTTTATTCTTTTAAGATATTTTAGCTTTCTAGAAGTAATATTTAAACCTTTTATAGTTTTATATCGTTCTAGTTTAATATCTTATAGATATTTGTAAAATTCAATAAGATATCTAGATACATTTTTTATTCTTTTAAAATATTTTAGCTTTCTAGAAGTAATATTTAAACCTTTTATAGTTTTATATCGTTCTAGATTAATATCTTATAATTATTTGTAAAATCCATTAGATCTGAGCAGTCTCCGACTTCCAGCCAAGGGTCGGAGACTTTGCCTTTGCAAAATCCATTGAGTCTATTGGCAATCTATGAGTTCGCTGAGTCCCCAAGACCTTCAGTCCCCGGACTTGCCCTTTATCGTAGGGCATGCGACCCAATACCGATGTTCCACTCTTGCAAGTGAAACAAAAATTAAGGCATGCAGAAGTCGGCAACTGGCATACCGCTTGGTCTTTCGGTCTGGGGCTTTATGTTTTCCCCTCGCCTACACGGTGAAACAGACAAACCGAATAAACTGGATTGCTGGCTCACGTTTTTATTTAGTTCGCGCATGTTTATTTCAAGGAAGTTTTTTTATGCAGATAAACCCTGTACTTTTGTCGAAGAGCTAGGCTTTACCTGCCCACAGCAAGGACAAGTTTCTTCCTTGGCCCTCCATGGGCGAACCGGCTCAGGTCTTTCATGGGAAATCAGCCGGTCGACATCCTCTGCAAGTATTAATAGGTGCCGGGAGTATCCAACCGGCCGAATAATTCCCTCAGCGATTCGGTTGTAGATGGTTTTAGTGGATAGTCCGGTCATTGCCGCCACTTCTTTCACCTTGTAAGTCAGCCGCTTAGGATTGTTCATGTGAGTTTTACCTCCTTTGCTCTTTGTGCTTCATATGGGGAAATTACCTCTGCGTACTTTGTCAAAAGTGTTTTTCCCCCGTCTTGATGTCCTTGCCATTTTGCGACGATCGGTACTTCAATTCTCATTAGCATTTCGCTGATGTGAAGTTTTCGGAATGAACGGGGCGAAAAGTGTGGAAGCTTGAGTTGCCGACAGGCGCTGGTCAAAGCCCGTTTGATTGATCTGATCTTCAAAATACTTTTATTTGGATCAACAGTACCCTCATTTTTCATCTCTTTATCCCAAAGCTCGAGAAACTGCTGCTTAAGCTCCGGGTGGAGAGGTATTTTAAAAAGATGGGCGGTTTTTTTTCTGCGAACAGTGAGGGACTCCCTATCAAAGTCCACATCTCTCCATTGCAGCGAACTAAGCTCTGCATTTCCCAATCCAGATAAAAACATCAGACGGAAGTAGTCGGCGGTATGCTCACAATCTGCAACCTGCTTTCTGTCCTCCAACCATTTTACGATTTCCTTGTATTCTTCAAGAGAAGGCAACGGGCGGGGTTTGGGCTTTTCCCGTTGATGACTTAACGCTTGGGCGGGATTCAGCTCACAAAAACCATGCTCGATGCCTGATTTGAAGAACTTGATCAGATTATTCCTGAAGATGTTTCTGGATCTGTTGCCAAACCGGCAGATTTGCTGACCGGTTTTTGGGTCGATACCTGTCTTTTGCAGGATCAGGTCATCCAGCCATGCTCGTAGCTGTCCGGTCGTAATCTGGTCCAAGTCGCTGTTTATTTGGCTGAAAGATTTTCGAAGCTCCTTCTGAAGCCAAACGATATTTTCCAAAGTCTTTGGAGCTACGTCGGCTCGAAGCACCTCAACGTATTCATCCAAAAACTCCCCAAAACGCTTGGGCATCAGCTTGCCCTCTGCTTGGTTCTTTAATTTCTGCGTCAGTGCAAGGATTTCCCTCTGCAAGACCGTCCGATCTTTGTTCTGCAACCTCTTCCTTATTTCTCGCCCATGGATGTTGCCCCGGAAGTAAAACGCCCCGGGCTTACCATCCAAATCAATGTACTGATAACAGTTGGGGATTCCTTTGGTTTTTTGAAAGTACCCTGCTGCTTTTATCCCTGAGTCTGTTTGGGTTGCTCGTGTAGATGTATTCACCTAAATACTTATTTAAATGGGCTTCAATTTTTCTCACTTTCACCAAGTTTTTTTCGATCCCTCGGATAAAAGCTCGGATAATGCCCTTGCTCGTCCGTATTTTTTGTTTAATAATTTAAGAATAACGTTCTACAGCAGAACTACTTACGGACGCTTAGCTTAGCGGTAGAGCGCCTGCTTCACACGCAGGAGGTCACTGGTTCGATCCCAGTAGCGTCCAGTTACTTTTTCCGACCAGTCCAGTGATCCGCCACTACCGCAATCACTAGATCCCCCAACACATTCACGCAGGTCCGACACATGTCCAGAAATCGATCCACTCCAAGGATGAGCGCAATCCCGACTCCCGTCTTCATCGGGTCGACCCCCAACGACGCCAGAATAGCTGCCAGAATCGGCAACGTTCCTCCGGGAACACCCGCCGTGCCCAAACTCGCGATGATGCACCAACCCGCCACAATCGCCTGTTGTCCCAAGCTCAGATGAACCCCAGCACTCTGAGCCAGAAAAAGAACCGTTACCCCCTCGTAGAGTGCCGTGCCGTTCTGGTTGGTGCTGGCTCCCGCCGTGAGAACAAATCGCGAGATGTGAGGCCGCAGCCCTAATCGTCCCTCCGCCGCCCGCAAGGTCACCGGCAAGGTCGCATTGCTGGAGGAAGTGGCAAAGGCCGTGGACATCGGCTCCCTCACCCCAATCCAGAACTTTTTCATGTCGTAGTTGCCCAACGTGCGTAGCACCGCCGGATACACTCCGAAGGCCTGAACGCTTAAGGCCACGAGCACCGCCAAAACGAAGGTGCCAAGATAAGCCAACAGACCCGGACCCGTCCGAAACGAGGAGAGACAAGTCAGGCTAAAGACCGCTACCGGAGCCCAGCGGATCAGCATATCAATCACCCGCATGCAGATGGCAAAAATCTTCTCCCACAGGGCATGTAACGGTTCTCCCCAAGGCTTGGGCAAAAGCATCAGGATCAGACCCCAAACCACCGCCACCGCCAGAATGATCAACATCATATGGGCCGAGGAGGGGCATCCCACCACACCCGCCAAAAGTCCAAAGGGATCGTCCGGAATCTTATTCACCAGCCGGAGGAGAAATCCCGCATGCTCGGGCAACGCCACTCCTTGGCCCCAATCCGTATGGGGAACGGCCGCCTTCCCCGGATCCCACAGATTCACCAACCCCAACGCCACCACCACGCTGGCCGAACTCAGCAGCAAGGTCATACCGAGGCAGATCAGAGCCGTTCTACCAAGATGAAACAAACTTCCTGCTGAAGCGATGCCCAGTGGCAGGGCCGTCAAAAGGACCGGAATGACCATGACAAAGAGAAGCCGCAAGAAAAGATCTCCCCAGGGTTGAACCCACGATTGAAGAAAAACTGCACTACCGGGAAACCATTCGCGCAGGCCTAAACCCACCACCACTCCGGCAACCAATCCGGCCAACACCCACCAGGCAGATGGACCGACTGCAGGGGCCGGCTGTTCAGAGGCGCGCGACAAGCAACTCCCTCTGGTAGACCATCTCCTTGGGTAGTTCGTGATACAGCTTCAGAAAGAGCTCGTTCTGCAACACCAACTCCCGCCGCCACTCCTCCGGGTCGATCTTCATCATTTCATCAAAGCGTTCCCGGTTCATCCCCTCCAGCCCCTGCATGTTCATATCCTCAAACCGAGGCACCCAACCGATCGACTTCTCCCGTCCATCTTTTTGGCCGTGGCAACGACCGATAATCCATTCCAGCACCCGCATGTTTTCCCCAAATCCGGGCCAGTAAAACTTCCCAGCCGAATCCTTGCGAAACCAGTTCACATGAAAGATCCGGGGCAAAATCTCGATGTGCCGCCTCATTTCCATCCAGTGGTCGAAATATTGGCCCATGTTGTAACCGCAGAAAGGCAGCATTGCCATCGGGTCCCGCCGCACCTGCCCCACTGCCCCCGCTGCCGCGGCCGTGGTTTCCGAACCCATGGAGGCCCCAACAAAAACCCCGTGGAACCAGCTGAAGGCCTGGAAGACCAGCGGCATGGTCGTCGCCCTTCGTCCACCGAAAATGATCGCGCTGATCGGCACCCCTTGGGAATCGTTCGCCTCCATGGCCAGGGCCGGATTGTTCTTCATCGGCGCCGTGAAGCGACTGTTCGGATGAGCCGCCGGCTCACCGCTTTTCGGATCCCAAGCCTTCCCCTTCCAGTCGATCAGGTTGGGCGGTGGGGGATTGTCCTTTCCTTCCCACCAGACATCCCCGTCAGGAGTGCGGGCTACGTTGGTGAAAATGGTGTCGTGCATGATGGTTTTAATCGCGTTGGGATTGGACTTTTCGTTCGTTCCCGGAGCCACCCCAAAGTATCCATTTTCCGGATTGATGGCGTGCAGTCGCCCATCCGAACCCGGCTTCATCCAGGCAATATCATCCCCGATGGTGGTGATCTTCCACCCCTTGTAGGATTCGGGTGGAATCATCATGGCAAAGTTCGTCTTTCCACAGGCCGAAGGAAAAGCCGCCGCGACGTAGGTCTTTCGGCCGTGGGGATCCTCCACACACAGAATCAGCATATGTTCGGCTAACCAGCCTTCGTCACGACCGAGAAACGAGGCGATCCGCAAGGCGAGGCACTTTTTTCCGAGCAGCGCATTCCCGCCGTACCCGGATCCGACCGAAATGATCTCGTTCGTTTCAGGGAAGTGGCAGATGTAACGGCGTTCCGGATCACAATCGAGGACCGAGTGGGTCCCCCGGTTAAAGTCATCTCCCGATCCGAGATGCTCATACGCTGCTCTCCCCATTCGCGTCATGATCCTCATACTGAGGACGACATAGATGGAATCGGTGATTTCCAGACCCACCTTGGCCAAAGGCGATCCCTCCGGCCCCATCAGATAAGGAATGACGAAAAGCGTCCGTCCCTTCATCGCGCCGGCAAGCATGCCTCGCAGTTTTTGCCTCATGCCCTTGGGTTCGGCCCAGTTGTTCGTCGGACCCGCCTCCTTCTCCCTCCGGGTGCAGATGTAGGTGCACTGCTCGACCCGGGCCACGTCGTTTGGATTGGAGTGATGATAGTAGGAGCGGGGCCACTTCTTGGGATCAAGAGGGATCAACACTCCCTGTTTCACCGCCTGCTCCGTCAGATACTCCTTCTCTGCCTCTGACCCATCACACCAGAAAATATGATCCGGTTGGGTGAGCTCGGCGGTCTCCTTGACCCATGCCTGCACATGCTCGTTTCGGGGAACGGTTTGGCCCAATTGCTTCGTCGGCGGAGTGGGAAGGATCTTCGTCATTTCCAAAGAATCACCCTAGAGGGTCATCCTCTTTGGGAAATACCATTTAGGAGGAGCATTTTCCACATCCCCCGCCCTTACCCCCTCCTTTTCCACCGAAGAAAATCCACCCCAGAAAGGCCAAGGCCAAAATCACAGCCAAACCGACTGCCCAGATCTGCCACCGGTCAGACATCTCCTACGTCCCCACGACTCTGGCGATCACCTGGACCAGCCACGCGCCGAGATAAGCCAACCCAGTCATATAAAGCATCATAAAGGCTGGCCATTTCCATCCACCGGTCTCCCTTTTGGCCACCGCCACAGTGCTCAGACACTGCAATGCGTAAACATAAAACACCAACAAGGCGACACAGGTTGCCGGAGTGTAAATCATCGCCCCGTCGGGCCAAGTCGCGCTGCGCATCGCCTGAATCAGGCCGCCCTCCTCCCCACCGACGTGGTACACAATCGACATCGTGCTGACGAAGACCTCCCTCGCCGCCAAGGAAGCAATCAGACCGATCCCGATCCTCCAGTCGAACCCGAGTGGTCGAATCACCGGCTCCAGCCAATGCCCCAACTGCCCGGCAAAACTTCCGGCTAGCCGCTCGGTAGCGTCCCCGTTGGATGACGGGAAGTTGGAAAGAAACCAAAGGAGGATGGAGAGAGCCAGAATCACCGTTCCAGCTCGTCGTAAAAAGATCAGTGCCCTCTCCCACATGCGCAGGAGCACAGTCCGAAACGCTGGCATGCGGTAGGGCGGAAGCTCGAGAATCAGCGGGGGCGATCCACCACCCAGCATTTTTTTACGGAAGAGCCACGCCAACACAAAGGCCGTCCCAGTTCCCAAGGCATAAAGACCCAGCAACGCCGCCGCTTTCCCCCAGATGGGAAAAAGAGCGGCTGGAACCGCCGCTGCCAACAGAGTGGTGTAAACTGGGATCCGCGCGGAACAACTCATGAGCGGAGCCACCAAGATGGTCGTCAGCCGGTCCTTCGGATCCTCCACCGTCCGTGTCGCCATGATTCCGGGAATCGCACAAGCGTAGGAGCTGAGGAGCGGAATAAAGGATTTCCCGCTGAGACCCACCCGGTGCATCACGCGATCCAACAGGAAGGCCGCCCGAGCCAGATATCCCGAATCCT
>Ga0214921_10006047_pt1 | contig 16780 bp, 14 predicted proteins | sample LL1505_MetaG_FD_177992 | JGI IMG/M metagenome (GOLD analysis project Ga0214921, IMG submission 177992) | Freshwater microbial communities from Lake Lanier, Atlanta, Georgia, United States - LL-1505 | ecosystem: Environmental > Aquatic > Freshwater > Lake | place: USA: Georgia | collected...
CGCATCCCACCCACTTCCATGGGCAAAACACTCAAGCTCCTCCACATCCGTCAAAAGCAAGCGCCTCTCAACGCTACTTCTTAACTTCCATGAAAAACCGATGCGGTTTTTAAACAACATATCCGGCAACCCCTCAGGGCCACGCAGAGACTCCGGCAAAACCGGCAGGGAAGAGACACTATCGGGTTCAGCCCGCAGCGTCAACAATAACCCGCCATCTCTTCGGTGACGCGGCTTCTACGGGGGGGGGCGCCCCCTGTCAAACCCCTATTCGGAAAAATTCCACAAAACCTTGTTCAGCTATCCGCACGAATATCGTTGGCGCGGATCACCCGCCCCCATTTTTCGATCTCGGCCGCCAGGAATTGCCCACACTGCTCGGGCGTGCTGGCCACGATGTCGCAGCCCTGCTCCTCAATGCGGGTCTTCACCGCCGGCTCGTTCAGCACCTGAACCAGCGCCTCGTTCATCTGCCGCACCAGCGGCGCGGGCGTGCCGCTGCGTGCCAGCATCGCCCACCAGGTTGGTGCCGCAAAATTGGCAAAGCCCTGTTGCGCGAAACTCGTCGTCCCAGGCGCGTGCCGGCTTTCGGCGCTCGTCGTCACACCCAGCGGCCGCAACAGCCCGGTGCGAATATGCTGGCTGACGATCACCACATTGGTCATGAACAGCGGCACATCGCCGGCGACTGCGTCCTGCACGGCCGGCCCACCGCCGCGATAGGGGACATGCACCAGACGAAAACCACCCTGCTGTTGCAGCAGCGTGGTGGCGACATGCGCGAGCCCGCCCACCCCTGAGGTTGCGAAATTGATCGTACCCGGTGCGCGCTTCGCCGCATCAACCACATCCTGGAAAACTTTGAAGGGCGTGTTCTGGTTCGTCACCAACACCAACGGCCCGGAGGCGACTTGGCATACAGGAACAAATGCCTCAAGCGTGCGGAATGGCAGTTGCATCAGCGTCTCATTCATCACCTGTGTGTCGTACACAAAGGTCCAGACGCTGCCATCATGGGGCGCGCGGCTCGCCTCGGTCGCACCCGTGGCACCCGATGCGCCTCCACGATTATCGATCATGATGGCCCTCCCCAACACCGCAGCCAAGCGGGGCTGGAACAACCGGGCTATGGTGTCGGTCGAGCCCCCGGCTGCCCAGGGAACGATCAGTCTGAGCGGCCGGTCTGGAAAACCAGCACCCAGCCCCTGGGCGCTCAGAACCGCCGGCCGCGCTAATCCTGCCGTGGCAAGGCTGATGAAAAAGCGCCGCCGCATGATGTCACTCCTGTATGAACGAAACATGAATTTGTTATGGATGGTTTTTGACCGAGAGCCCGCAAGGCAATCCGCCAATCCACCTAACCATCGACGGTGATGCTATTGGCCCGGATCACCTCGCCCCATTTGGCAATCTCTGCGCGGACAAAAGCCGCCGCTTCCACCGGCGTATTGGCCAGAATTTCAGCACCCTGATCAGCCATTCGCGCCTGCACCTGCGGCTCGGCCAATACCCGGGCAATCGCCTGCTGCATCCGCGCCGTCACCTCAGGCGCAATGCCGGCCGGGCCCACCATCACCCAATAGGTCAGCGCCTCAAACCCCGGAAAACCCTGTTCAGCAAACGGCACCACGCCCGGCAGGAAGCGGCTCGCGCTGGCCTGGGAGACCCCCAATGCCCGCAAACGACCCTCCCGAATATGATTGAGGATGATCACAATATTCGACATGAACAGCGGCACATGCCCGCCCAGCGCATCCTGCATCGCCGGCCCGCCGCCGCGATAGGGCACGTGGCTCAGGCGAAAATTCCCACGCATTTGCAACAGCACCGCGGCAATATGCGCCAGCGATCCCACCCCCGTGGTGGCATAGCCCAGCGACTCAGGCGCGCCCTGCGCCGTGCTGATCACCTCCGCCAGACTGCGAAACGGCGTGCTCGGATGCGCCGTCAGCGCATAAGGGCAGGTGCCCAGCACCGAGCAGAAGGTAAAGGCCTCCATCACCCGATAGGGCAGGCTCATCAGCGTCTCATTATTGGCCAGGGTGTCATTGGCCAGCAGCCAGGTATTGCCGTCGGGCGCGGCGCGCGCCGTCTCGGTGGAGCCCACCGCGCCCGATGCCCCGGCGCGGTTATCGACCACAATATTGCGCCCCAAAATCTCCGCCAGCCGCGGCTGGATAATCCGCGCCACCGTGTCATTCGACCCGCCAGGCGGGAAGGGGACGATAATGCGGATCGGCCGCTCGCCAGTGATCTGGGCCAGGGCAGGGGAGGCCAATAGGGCGCTGCCCGTGAGCAAACTCGTCCTGCGTAACATTGAAATCATTCCCGTCTGTCTTGTTGTCGCAGATGTGCGCAAACTTGCGCCGCCGGGCAAGCCCCGCCAAAATAACCATTGCATGTCGCTCCCGACCCTTTCCAGCGGCCGCCGGCCTGCCAACGCCGCCCTGGCCTTCATGCCCGAGGGCTATTCCACCCAACATGGCAAGCTCATGGGGCGGCAATCCGCCACCGAGGGTTTTTTGCGCGCCATGATCCGCCACGCGGGGGTGGACCGCCATGTCGCCTATGCCCTGGCCCCGCAGGCCATGGCCAGTTTTGCGCCCATGGTCCGCGCCCTGGGCGGCCGCGCCCCGGTCAGCGTCATCGCGCCCGACAATATCGCCGCCCTCGGCGAGATCGGCACCCTGCTGCTGCCACAGCCCAATATCGGCGCCCAGGCCGGCTTGCGCGCCCTGGCCCGGGCGGAGCGCGCCTTTAGCATCACCGGTATCACCCACACCCTCGCCTCGCGCGCGGTGATGGCGGGGATTGCCGAATTGGTCAGCCAGCCGGTGCAGGACTGGGATGCGGTGGTCTGCACCTCACATTCGGCGCGGGCGGTGATGACCGGCCTGCTCGCGGCCGAGGAAAACCGCCTCGCCCAACGCCTGGGCGCCAGCCGCTTCACCCGCCCCCGCCTGCCGATCATTCCGCTGGGCATCGACACGGCCAGCTTCGTCTTCCCACCCGCGATGCGGGCGCAATGGCGGGCCAGCATCGGCGCCGGCCCCGATGATTTTGTCCTGCTCCATCACGGCCGGGTCAGTTGGCACGCCAAGGCACATCACTGGCCCATGCTGGCCGCCCTCGGCCGCGTCTCCGCCGGCATGGCCCCGGGGCGCAGGCTGCATCTGCTGGTCGCCGGCTGGAGTTCCAATGAAGGCCAGGAGGCCGCCCTGCGCGCCCAGGCTGCCGCCATCTGCCCCAATGTCACCCTGCACCGCGCCGGCGGCCTGCAGCCCGAGCGCCGCCCCGGCATCTGGGCCGCCGCCGATGCCTTCACCCTTTTGGCCGATAATATCCAGGAAACCTTTGGCCTGGCCGTGGTCGAGGCCATGGCCGCCGGCCTGCCGGTGCTGGTCAGCGACTGGGACGGGTTTCGCGACACCGTGCGCGATGGCCAGGACGGCTTTCGTATCCCCAGCCTCATGGCCGCCCCCGGCGCGGCGCCCGATCTGGCCATGGCGCATGGCGCCGGCGCCATGGATTATGATCATTTCCTGGCCGCCACCACGCAATTGGTGGCCATCGACATCGCCGCCACCACGGCGGCACTGGAAAAGCTGGTGCTCGATGCCCCCGCCCGCCGCGCCATGGGGGGGGCGGCGCAGGCCCGCGCCCGCGGCGAATTCGACTGGGCACGGATCATCCCGCGCTGGCAGGCCCTGTGGACGGAGCTGCGCGCCGTGCGCGAACACGCCACCGATACGCCCCCCCGGCCCTGGCCGCACCCCGCCTTGGCCGACCCCACCCAGCTCTTCGCCGCCTGGCCCAGCGCCCATCTACAGCCCGAGACGCGGCTGGCGCGCGACCCCGCGGCGCCCGCCATAGGCCTGGCCGCGGCCCTCAACCTGCCGGCCGCCATCCACCCCAAAGCCGATGCCGCCACGGCCGCCCGGCTGGCCCGGCTGCTGGCCGCAGCACCGGAGCAGGGCAGCATCACCGCCCAGGCCCTGCACGACGCCATGCCCGAGGCCGAGCGTATCCTCGCCGGGCGGGGAATGCTGTGGCTGCTCAAGACCGGGTTTTTGCGCGTAGTGCCGGGCTGAACCCGCTTCCGGCCCATCGAAGACGCTTGTGTTTCTCGGTAAATAATCCTATGTATTTTTGACCTTCGCTGTTTCGACAACCAAATCCCGCTCCGCCCCGCCAAACCAGGCGCTGGATGCGCCCGGCCTCGGCTTTTGGTCCGAATGAACCTGCGTCGTGCGATCAACGCGCTACCAATCACCGCCGGCTTACCGCCGCCAGGGCGCAGCGCCCGGCCACACCTATTTGTCCGAATACACCATCATTGTGCAATCAAGGGGCCAGCAACCACCGCCGGCTTGCCGCCGCCAGGGCCCAGCACCCGCCACCCTATTTGTCCGAATACGACATCTTTGCACATTCAACGCGGTACCAACCGCACCCGGCTCTCCGCCACCGCCGCTGCCGAATAAGCCAGCGGCACCATCTCCCCCGCCACCCAAAGCGAATACAGATCGCGATAATGCGCCTCCCGCGGGTCGCCCGATTGCCCGGGCAGATTAATCCCCCGCCCGGCATCCCAGGCCCCCATATCCAGCACAGCCCGGAAACTGGCCCCGCCAGTCACCACCGGGTTTTGTCCATTGGCCCACCAGCGCGTCGTGCTGGTTTGCAATGCCGCGCCCTGTGTTTTCCCTGGCAGCGGAAATTGGCCGCCATGCCCGACCACACGGCCTGGGGTTTATCCGCCCCGGTGAAAGCCCGCGCAGGGCGGATGACAGGCTGCATCCGCTCCGCCTAGACTTCCCTCGCCCAAAAGGAGAGAGTGAGATGAAACTGCGCCGACGCGATGTGATGGCCGCGGCCCCCCTGGTGATGACCCTGGCCGAGGCCCGCGCCCAGGGCGTGACCCCGCGCCGTGGCGGCACGCTCACCACCATGCTCACCCCCGAGCCCGGCCTTTTGCAGATCGGCGTGAACAATCAGGGGCCGACCATCGTCATCGGCTCCAAGATGTTTCAGGGCCTGCTGACCTTCTCGCCCACGCTGCAGCCCATCCCGGTATTGGCCAAGAGCTGGACCATCAGCCCCGATGGCCGCGAATACGTCTTCAAGCTGCAGGAGAATGTGAAGTTCCACGATGGCAGGCCGATGACGGCCGATGACGTGATCTTCTCCATCACCAAATTCTACCCCGAGGTGGCCCCGCGCGCCCGTGCCATTTTCGCCCTTATCGACAGTGCCGAGGCGCCCGATCCCTACACGGTGAAATTCACCCTCAAGCAGGCCTTCGAGCCCTTCCTGCTGATGATGGATGTCTCCGCCTCGGGCATTGTGCCCAAGCATTTGTTTGACGGGCTGGATTATCGCACCGCCCCGGTGGTGCAGCGGCCGATTGGCACCGGGCCCTTCCGACTGGTGGAATGGCAGCGCGGCAATTTCGCTCGGCTCGAGCGCTTCGAGGACTATTGGAAGCCCGGCCAGCCTTATCTTGATGGCATCATCTATCGCATCGTGCCCGACAGCCAGAGCCGCCGTCTGGCGATTGAAACCGGGCAGGCCCAGCTCACCCAGGCCAATGATATTGAGCCCTTCGATGTGCCGGCGCTGCGCTCGCGGCCCAATCTGGAGGTCAATACCGCGGGCTGGGAGTATTTCTCGCCGCTCTCCTGGATTGAGTTGAACCATCGCGTGGCGCCGCTCGGCGACCCGCGGGTGCGCCAGGCGATGAGCATGGCGATCGACCGCAATTTTATCGCCCAGCGTCTGTGGTTCGGCGTGGGCAAGCCGGCGACCAACCCCATTGCCTCCACCACCAAATTCCATGACCGCAATGTGCGCATCGCCGGCTACGATGTACGCGCGGCCAATGCGCTCTTGGATGCGGCGGGGCTGCGGGCCAATGCGCAAGGGGTGCGCTTTACGCTGAAGCACCTCGTGCTGCCTTATGGCGAGGTGTGGTCGCGCCTGGCCGAATATCTGCGGCAATCGCTGCGCCAGGTGGGTATCGCGCTGGAGTTGGAGAGCACCGATGCCGGCAGCTGGGCGCGGCGCATCGGCAATTGGGAATATGAGACCAGCGTGAATTTCGTCTATCAATTCGGCGACCCGACGCTGGGGGTGGAGCGGACCTATGTGTCGAGCAATATCCAAAAGGTGACATTCACCAACACTGGCGGCTATTCCAACCCGCGGGTGGATGCGCTCTTCGCCACGGCCCGCACCGTGGCCGATGCGGCGGCGCGGCAGGCGGCCTTCACCGATGTGCAAAAAATCCTCTGCGAGGAAGTGCCGCAGATCTGGCTGATGGAAATGGCCTTCCCCACCATCCATGACCGGAAGCTGCGCAATGTCGTCACCACGGGCCTGGGTGTGCATACCAGCTTCGACGACGTCTTCCTCGCCTCCTGATGGAGGTGGGCAAACTCCTTCCCTTTCTGGGCGGGCGGCTGGTCAAGGCGGTGGCCGTGGTGCTGGCCATCGTGGTGTGCAATTTCTTCCTGGTGCATGCCGCACCGGGGGATCCGGCGAGCGTGATGGCCGGGCAATCGGGTGCGGCGGACCCGCTGTTTCTGGAGCAGTTGCGCCGGCAATTTGGCCTGGACCAGCCGCTGCATGTCCAGCTTTGGCTGTATCTCAAGGCTGTGGTGATGCTCGACCTGGGTTTTTCGCACCGCCAGCAGGCGGCGGTGGCCACGCTGATCTGGGAGCGGCTGCCGGCGACGCTGCTGCTCACCGGCGCGGCCTTCAGCTTTGCCGTGGTGGCGGGGGTGACATTGGGCGCGCTGGCGGCGCAGCGTGTGGGGCGCTGGGCGGATAGTGTCATCACCGTGCTGGCACTGACCTTCTATGCCACGCCGCTGTTCTGGGTGGGGCTGATGCTGGTGATGGTGTTTTCGGTCTGGCTGGAATGGCTGCCCAGCTTTGGCATGAGCAGCGTGGGGGCGGACCTCACCGGCATGGCGGCGGTGCTGGATGTGGGCCAGCATTTGCTGCTGCCGGCGCTCACGCTGGGGCTGTTCTACATGGCGGTTTATGCCCGGCTGACCCGCGCCACCATGCTGGAGGTGCAGGACCAGGATTTCGTCAAAACCGCGCGGGCCAAGGGCGTGCCGGAAGGGCGCATCACCCGCGCCCATGTGCTGCGCAATGCGCTGCTGCCGGTGATCACCTTTGCCGGTATTCAGGCTGGGCAATTGATCGGTGGGTCCATTCTGGTGGAGACGGTCTTTGCTTGGCCGGGCATTGGCCGGCTGGCTTTCGAGGCGCTGCTGGCGCGTGATTACGCCGTGCTGCTGGGGGTGTTTTTCTGCACCAGCGTGATTGTGGTGTTGTTCAACCTGATGACCGACCTGCTCTATGCCCTGATCGACCCGCGGGTGGAGATGGGCGGATGAGCGATTTCTGGCGGCGATATCGGCGCAATAAGGGCGCTGTGGTGGGGCTGGCTGGGCTGCTGCTGGTGCTGCTGGTGGCGGCGACGGCGCCGCTGCTTTTTCCGGGCAGCCCTTGGGATATGGCGGGTGCGCCCTTCATGCCGCCGGGCGAGATGGGGATGTTGTTGGGCAGCGACAGCCTGGGGCGCGACGTGGCGGCGGGCATTGCCCATGGCGCGCGAATCTCGCTGATGGTGGGGGCTGTCTCCACCGTGGCCGCACTTTCGGTGGGCGTGACGCTGGGGGCGGTGGCCGGGTATTGTGGTGGGCTGGTGGATGATCTGGTGATGCGTTTTACCGAGTTTTTCCAGACCATTCCCTCCTTCGTGCTGGCCATTTTGTTGGTGGCGATTTTCACGCCCTCGATCACCTCGGTGGTGGCGGCGATTGCCATTGTCTCCTGGCCGCCAGTGGCGCGGGTGGTGCGGGCGGAGTTTCTGTCGCTGCGGGGGCGGGAGTTTGTTCAGGCGGCGGAGGTTTTGGGCAAGTCGCGCCTTTCCATCGTGCTGGGGGATATTCTGCCCAATGCGCTCTCGCCGATCATCGTGCTGGCGTCGCTGATGGTGGCCACGGCAATTTTGTTGGAAAGCGCGCTGTCATTTCTGGGCCTAGGTGATCCGAATTTGATGACCTGGGGGTTTTTGATCGGCTCGGGGCGGTCGGTGATTCGGATTGCCTGGTGGATGAGTGTGTTCCCGGGGCTGGCGATTTTCGTCACCGTGCTGTCGCTGAACCTGGTGGGGGAGGGGCTTTCGGATGCGCTGAACCCCAGGCTCGCGCGCCAGCGTGGCGGTGAGGCATGAGCCTGCTGCGGATTGATGACCTGACGGTGGCGCTGCCGCCAGGGGCGGACCGGGCGCATGCGGTGGAGGGGGTTTCGCTGCATCTCGATGCGGGTGAGATACTCTGCGTGGTGGGCGAAAGTGGTTCTGGCAAATCCATCACCGCCAATGCGGTGATGGGGCTTTTGCCCAAGGCGCTGCCGGTGCGTTCGGGCCGGCTGGAATTGCTGGGGCAGGATTTGCGCGGGCTTTCGGCCGAGGCGCTGCGGAAGCTGCGTGGCGACCGCATGGCGATGATTTTTCAGGAGCCGATGACGGCGCTGAACCCGCTGATGCGGGTGGGTGATCAGATCGCCGAGGTGTTTGCGGTGCATGGGCAGGCCGGCCGCGCCCTGGCCCGGGTGCTGGAATTGCTCGAGGCGGTGCGCCTGCCCGACCCGGCCGCCATTGCCCGCAGCCATCCCTTCCGGCTTTCCGGTGGGCAGCGGCAGCGGGTGATGATTGCCATGGCGCTGGCGCTGGAACCGGCGCTGCTCATCGCCGATGAGCCGACCACGGCACTGGATGTGACCACGCAGATGCAAATTCTGCGGCTGATCCGCGAGATTCAGTCCCGCCGTGGCACGGGCGTTTTGTTCATCACCCATGATTTTGGTGTGGTGGCGGAGATCGCTGATCGGGTGGCGGTGATGCAGCATGGCCGGATTGTCGAGCAAGGGCCGGCGGCGCAGCTGCTCAATGCGCCGGTGCATCCCTATACCCGGGCGCTGATTGCGGCGGTGCCGCATGGCCCGGCGGCGCGGCCCGAGCGTGCGGCGGGGCCAGATATTTTGCAGGTTCGCGGCTTGCGCAAGACCTATAGCCGGGGCGGGTTTTTCAGCCGGCGGGTTGTGGTGCCGGCGGTGGCTTCGGCGGATTTCACCCTGGGCCGGGGCGAGACTTTGGGCGTGGTGGGGGAGAGTGGCTCGGGCAAATCCACCCTCGCGCGCTGCATCGTGAAGCTTGTGGTGCCTGAGGCGGGGGAGATTCGTTTTGAGGGCAATGATCTGCGCCCGCTCTCGCGCGCGGCCTGGAAGCCCTATCGCGCCCGGGTGCAGATGATTTTTCAGGACCCTTACGCCTCGCTCAATCCGCGGCGGCTGGTGGGGGAGGCGATTGCCGAGGGGCCGATCACCCATGGTGTGCCGCGGCAGGAGGCGCTGTTACGGGCGCGGGAATTGCTCGCGCTCGTGCAACTCGATCCTTCGGCGATGCGGCGCTATCCGCATGAATTCTCCGGCGGCCAGCGGCAGCGGATTGGCATTGCCCGCGCCTTGGCGATGCGGCCGGATTTGCTAATCGCCGATGAACCGGTGAGCGCGCTGGATGTGAGCGTTCAGGCGCAGGTGCTGGCTTTGCTGGCGGATATCCGGGCGCGGTTTGGGCTGAGCATGCTGTTCATCACCCATGATTTGCGGGTGGCGGCGCAGATTTGTGACCGGGTGGCGGTGATGCAGCGCGGCCGGATTGTCGAGATGGGGCCGACGGCGCAGGTCTTTGCTGCGCCGGCGCATGCTTACACCCGGGAGCTTTTGGCCAGTATTCCGGGCCAGGGTTGGACGCCGCCGCTGCGGTAGGGGCTGAAGGGTGTCCGGCCTTCGCCAGCAATGCTGATCTCTTTGTCATTGTCTTTGGCACCGGCCAGGGCCAGGATGCGGTGCGCGATTTCAGCCATGCGGAGGGCGACCATATCGGCCTCTCCACCAAAGGCGGCTTTGCGGCCCTGTCGATCGACAGCGCGGGCGGCAATAGCGTGCTGCATTTGGGGGCTGAGAGTGTCACCTTCTATGGCGTGACGGGGCTGGTGGCGTTTGACTTTATCTTCGGCTGAGGATGGGGGCGGCGGCCCTCCCTTCCGAATGCATGCCATATCCTGCATTTTCATACCATCTTGCAGGGATGGGCGTGCTGATGGATCGGCTGGAAGCGATGGCCGCCTTCGTGGCGGTGGTGGAGTGCCGCGGCTTCACCCCCGCCTCGCGGCATTTGGGCATGCCGGTGGCCACCCTCAGCCGCAAGGTGAGCGAGTTGGAGACGCATTTGCGGGTGAGGCTGCTCACCCGTGGCTCGCGGGTGACGGTGCCCACAGAGGCCGGGCAGCGGTTTTTCGCCACCGCGCAGCGTTTGCTGGAGGCGGTGGCGGAGGTGGAGCGCAATATCTTGGGCGAGGCCCCCGCGCCGCGTGGGGAATTGGTGGTCAGCGCGCCGCCGGCCCTGGGGCGGCTGCATATCGCGCCGCTGCTGGCTGAATTCCTCCAGGCTTTTCCGGAGATCTCGGTGCGGCTGATGCTGACGGAGCGGCGGGTGGACCTGGCCGAGGAGGAGGTGGATATCGCGCTGCGCATCGGCCCGGTCAGCGGGAGCGGCGTGGTGGCGCTGCCATTGGCGATGATCCGCCGCGTCACCTGCGCCAGCCCGGCCTATCTGGCGGCGCGCGGTGTGCCGGCCGATCCCGCCGCTTTGGCCGGGCATGATGGCGTGACCTTGACCGATCAGCCGGCCTCCGGCGCTTGGGAGTATCGCGGCCAATATGCGGCGCTGCGCAGCAGGCTCGCGGTGAGCCATGGCGCGGCGGCGGTGGAGGCGGCTTCTTGCGGGGCGGGCATCACCCGGGCGCTGTGCTTTGAGGTGGCGGAGGCGGTGGCGGCGGGGCGGCTGGTTGTGCTGCTGCATGACTTTGAGCCGCCGCCCATGCCCTTGCAGCTTGTGCATCCCGGCGGGCGGCATGTGCCGCACAGGCGCAGCGCCTTCATTGATCTCATGCGGCCGCGGCTGCAGGCTAGGTTGGTGTTTGACGACCGAGGGCGATGAGTTGGGATAAATTGCTGCGCCGCTTCTGGCATACACCGGCCGATCCGACGGTCTGCCGCGCTATTCCCCTCGGGGCGAAACTGGTCCTAATGTTGCACATTCGGGACACCGCGCCCCGCGCATGACTTGCGGCCAAGGAAGCGTTGCAATGGATATCGGCCCGCCCAATGGCCTGCCCGCTGACGGGCGGGCCGCCCAGGGTGAAGATCTGGCGGCAGGACGACAAAACCGGCGGGGCCGGCTGCGAATGGCTGGCTTCGCGCTGGTCCTGCTCGTCGCGCTGGGCGGCGCTGGGCGCTGGCTGCACTGGCAATTCACCCATATCGTGCTCGATGACGCCCGGGTGGCGGGCGATATGGTGATGCTGGCCAGCCGTGTGCCGGGCTGGGTGCAGGCCTTGCCGGTGAGCGCTGGTGACAGGCTCGATCAGGGCGCGCTGCTGGTGCAGGTGGATGCGCGCGAGGCGGCGCTGGCGGTGGCTGAGTTGGAGGCACGAATCGCCGGCATCGCCGCGCGTCAGGCCGAGTTGCAGGCGCGGCTCAGCATGGTGGACCGGCAAAGCGAGAGCCAGCATGCGGCGGCGGCAGCACGGCTTGAGGCCGCCCGCGCCACGCTGACCGGCGCCGAGGCCGAACGTGCCTTTGCCGAGGCGGAGTTTTTGCGCGCCGACCGCCTGGTGGCCACCGGTGCCGGCACGCCGCAGCGCGTTGAGCAATTGCGCAGCCTGCGGGAATTGGGCCGGCAGCGGGCGATCGGCGCTGGCGCGGAAATCCGTCAGGCCGAGGCGCTTATGGCCGCAGCCCTGGCGGCGCGGGAGGAAATGGCGGTGATTGCCCGGCAGATTGAGGGGCTCGGCCATCAGGCGCGCGAATTGGCGGCAACGCGCGACCGCGCGGCGCTGGATATGGCCGACCGCACCATCACCATGCCCTTTGCCGGCGTGGTGGACCGGATTTTCGTCGATCCCGGCGAATATGTGCTGGCCGGCCAGCGCATTCTGCTGGTGCACAACCCGGATGAGATTCGCATTGAAGCCAATGTGAAGGAGACGGATATCCGCCACTTCCAGATCGGCACCCCGGTGCGGGTGACGGCGGATGCCTGGCCGGGGCGGGTTTTTGAGGGGCGGGTGGACCGGCTGGTGCAATCGGCCACCAGCGAATTCGCCCTGCTGCCCAGCCCCAACCCTTCGGGCAATTTCACCCGGATCACCCAGCGTCTGCCGCTGCGGGTGCGGCTTGACCCGCCCCCGCCGGCGGGGCTGCTGCGGCCGGGCATGCTGGTGAAGATCGAGGCCGAGGCGGGTGGATGATGGGCCCTCTATTGCCGCGCTGTTTGCGCGCTTTGGGCCGGCTTATCGCTGGTGGGTTACGCTCACCGCGCTGACGGGGACGATTTCCTGCATCCTCTCCTCCACCATCGTGGTGGTGGCGCAGCCTGATATCGTCGGCGCGCTGGGGATGGGGCAGGAGGAGGGGCAATTGCTCTCCACCGGTTTTCTGGCCGCCAATACGGGGTTCATGCTGCTCAATGCCTGGGCGGTGGAGCGGTTTGGCTTTCGGCGCACTTATGTGGCGTCGATTGGGATGTTTTTGCTGGCCTCGGTCGTGGCGGGGCTGACCAATTCGGCCGCGGTGATGGTGGCGGCGCGGGTGGCGCAGGGTGGTTCGGCCGGGCTGTTGCAGCCCTTGTCCATGCAACTGATTTTTCTGGTCTTCCCGCCTGAGCGGCGCGGCACGGCGATGGGGCTGTTCAGCTTTGGCGTGGTGATGGCGCCTGCCACTGGGCCGGCGCTGGGCGGTGTGCTGGTGGATAGTTTTTCCTGGCACGCGGTGTTCTGGCTGAGCCTGCCCACTGCGGCGCTGGGGCTGGTGATGGGCTGCGTGTTCATGCCCGGCCGGGTCTCGGGCCGGGTGCCGCGGGCGTTTGACTGGGCGGGGGCGGCGCTGCTGGCGCTGGCCATTGGCTTGCTGCTCTCGGGGCTGACCGATGGGCAGCATCATGGCTGGGGGGCGGATCGGGTGGTGGCGCAGTTGGCCGGCGCGGCCGCCGCCGCGCTGGGCTTTGTGCTGTGGCAGGGGTTGGGGCCCTCGCCGTTATTGGATTTGCGGGTGTTCCGCCATGGCGGCTTTGCCGCGGCCTCGCTGGTGGCGTTCATTTATGGCGGGGCGATTTTCGGCTCCACCTATTTGCTGCCGCTGCTGGTGCAGGGGGTGCAGGGCTATACCCCCACCCGCTCAGGGCTGATTTTGATGCCGGCGGGCATGGCGGTGGCGCTGGTGTTTCTGATTGCCGGGCGGCTTGCGGATATCATGGCGCCCTGGCTGCCGGTCTGCACTGGCTTGGCGCTGTTTGCCTGGTCGAGTTGGTTGATTGCCGGGGTGGGCACGGATACGGCGTTTTGGAGTTTGGCAATGTGCATTTTGCTGGGCCGGATTGGGCTGGGGCTGACCTTGCCGAATATGAATGTGGGCGGCATGCGGGCGCTGCCGCCCACGCTGTTTGGCCAGGGCGCGGGGGCGATCAATTTCTTCCGCATGCTGGGCGGGGCTTTTGGTACCAATTTGCTGGCGGTGTTTCTGGAGCGGCGGACCCAGCTGCATGCCGATATGTTGAACGCCCAGTTGGATGGCGGCAGCGCCACGTTGGAGGCGCGGCGGCTGCTGGAAAACCTATATGCCCAGGGCGGCTTGCCCGAGGTGATCCGGCGCGATGCGGCGCATGATTTCATGTCGCGCATTGTTGAGGCGCAGGCGGGGCTGATGGGGTTTCGCGATGCCTTTGTCGTGGTGGCGGTGGTGTGCCTGCTGGCGATTTTGCCGGGACTGACCTTGCGGCAGCGGCCGCGTTAGGGCCGCGGGTGAGGGTTTTCAGGCCTCTAAAAACGCCCTGACATGGGTTTTGACGAAGGCGGTGTCCACCGCATTGCCCAGGGGGTTGCCGGCGCGGTGGCCCCAGATGCTCGGGATGGGTGTGAGCGTGCCATGGCGCAGATGCTCCAATTCGGCGGCATTATCGGCCACGCGGAAATAGAGGTCGGTCTCGCCGGGCATCAGCAAGACCCGGGCCTCGATGGCGGCCAGCGCCTGGGGCAGATCGCCGCCGGCGGCGATGTCGCCCGCATCCCAGCATTTCGCCTGGGCGTAGAGATTGGCGGCGGCGCGGATGCCCCAGCGGGCCTCCCATTGGTTGCGCAGGAAAGCTTCGAGGTCGGGCTCGGCTGTCAGGTGCAGCCCGGCGCGGTAAAAATCCTGGCTGAGTGCCCAACTGGCATAGATGCGGGCGAAGGCGCGCATGCTGGCCACCGGCTCGGCCGAAAAGCGGCCCTGGCCGATATATTCGGGCGCGGCCTCCAGCACCGCCATCAGGCTGCGCAGGAAGACCTGATTATGCACCGCCGTGCGCGCCGAGCCGCAAAGGGCCACGATGCGCGAGACCATGCCCGGGAAGGCTGCCGCCCAGTGATAGGCCTGCTGCGCGCCCATCGACCAGCCATAGACGCAATGCACCCGCGTGATGCCGAAATGCTCGGCCAAGAGGCGGCTCTGCGCCCGCACATTGTCCCAGGAGGTGACGAGGGCTGGGTAGGCCGGATCATTCGAGGGGCTGGAGGAGAGCCCATTGCCGAACATATCGGGCTGCACCACGAACCAGCGCGTGGGGTCGAGAATGCCATCGGGGCCGAGCAGCCATTGCAATTCCGGCGCCTGGGCGGAGTAGCTGGTGGGATAGACCACCACATTGTCGCGCGCGGGCGAGAGCGTGCCGTGGCTGTGCCAGCTCAGCGTCGCGCCACGCAGCACGCCGCCGGCGGAGAGCGGCATGTCGCCGAGGGCGAAGACGCCGCTTTGGCGGGCCCAGCTCATCGGCGCACCTGGGGCTGCGCCAGGGTTTTGTCTGTGGCCATGATGTTTCGCCTATCCATGATGATATCCCCTTGCCCGCTCCTCGGCTTCGCCATCATGCCGCAATCCTCGATGATGGGTAGGGCCAGGAGGCAGCCCCTTGAAGCGCGGCCCCCGGCACGCAACATCTCGCCCATGGAAACGCCGCGCCCACCCATCTTGGACATGACCCCGGAGGGACAATTCAACACCCCGCCGCCACCCGGACGTCTGGACCGGGTGATGGGGGGGGTGTTGCGCGTTTCGTTGGTGGTCGCAGCTGTGGCCGGGGCGCTGCTGCTTGCCTCGCTGGCGCTGGTGGCGATTGGGATTTTGCTGCCCATTCTGGCGGTGGCGGCTTTGATTGCCGGCGGTATTCTGTGGTGGCGGCTGCGTCAGGCCCGGCGCGAGGGCCGGTCGGTACAGTTTGTGGTCACCCGTCGGCGCTGACGCTGCGTGACCGCGCCCTTCGGCCTTGACCCGGCCCGGCAATATGATGTCGGAAGGGATGGTCGCCCCACCACCGATGACAGCGCGCCCGCCGCCTGGCTGAGCCCGCGGCATCGGCTGATGGTGGGGCTGTTTGGCCTGGGGCTTTTGCTGGTGGGCGGGCTGGCCGGGATGAGCGTGGCCGCCCTCTTGTCAGGCGCGCGGGGCTGGGCGGCTATTTTTGCCCTGGCCACGCTGCTGGCCTCGCCACTGCTGCTATTGGGGCCTGTGCAGGATTGGTGGCGCCATAGGCGTGGGCAGCGACAGGCGCATGACCGCCGACCCTGGCATGATGAAGAAGACTGATCAGGCCACGAGGCGGGCAGGGGCCTCCAGCGCGAATTCGGCGGCCAGCAGGCGGTAGCTTTCGGCCCGGGCCGCGGCGCTATGGCAGGGGCTGAGAATGGCCACCTCACCCGCGCCATGCGCCTCGGCCAGCGCCTCGATCTTGGCCCGCACCTGGGCCGGCGTGCCGATCAGCGCGCGGTCGCGCAGGCGTTGGAGATGGGCGCGCTCGGCGGTGGAATAGGCATAGGCCTCGGCCTCCTCCGGGCTGGGCAGCGGCAGGAAGCGGCCCTGGTCGCGCCACAACCGGGCGAGGGCGCGGGAGGAGAAGAGGCGATGCGCCTCGGCCTCAGTCGCTGCCGTCAGGGCGAAGACCGCCAGGGCGGCGTTTGGCGTGGGGTTGGCGGCGCTGGGGCGATAGCCCTGGTGGTAGAGTTCCAAGGCCTGCTCGCTGCCGGCGCCATCGGTGATGAAATAGGCATAGCAGTAAGGCAGGCCGAAAAACGCCGCGACCTGGGCGCCGTAATCGCTACTGCCGAGAATCCACAATTCAGGCTTGGTCGGCACCACGGGGTTGGCGGTGACGGCGCGGAAGGGGTGGTCCACCGGCAGGCCCTCGCCCAGCCATCCCTGCAGATCGCGGATTTGCTGGGGAAATTGGTCGGCCGCCGTGCCGGCATTGGGGTTGAGCGCATAGGCGGTGCGGCCATCACTGCCCGGGGCGCGGCCCAGGCCCAGATCGATGCGGCCGGGGGCTATGGCCTCCAGCACGCGGAATTGTTCCGCCACCTTCAGCGCCGCGTAATGCGGCAGCATCACGCCGGCACTGCCCACGCGAATGCGCCGCGTTGTGGCGGCGATGGCGCTGATCAGGATTTCCGGCGCCGAGCCGGCATGGGCGGAGGAATTGTGGTGCTCGGCCAGCCAATAGCGGTGATAGCCCCATTGGTCGGCCATGCGGGCCAGCGCCAGGGTCTCGCGGATCGCGTCATCCGGCCCGCGGCCGGTCACGACGGAGGATTGGTCCAGGATGGAAAGGGCG
>Ga0214921_10006048_pt1 | contig 16779 bp, 18 predicted proteins | sample LL1505_MetaG_FD_177992 | JGI IMG/M metagenome (GOLD analysis project Ga0214921, IMG submission 177992) | Freshwater microbial communities from Lake Lanier, Atlanta, Georgia, United States - LL-1505 | ecosystem: Environmental > Aquatic > Freshwater > Lake | place: USA: Georgia | collected...
ATGTTTACAATGATGCGGGGCGTCTCTGGCTGGTTTTTGAAAACATAATAGGTCCAGAAGAAAAATGTGATGCTGGCGATATAAGGAACAATGCGTTCTTTCTGTGTTGTCAGAAAAACAGATTTGCTGAATCCAAGCCCCTTGAGCAAGGCCACAACAAGCATTGGGAAGAATACATTGTTGTTGATCACGGCCAAGAGTTTAAGCATTTTAGCCTTCGCAGAAAACCCAACAAAATAAGAGGGATGGATAAAGATCAGGTAGAAAGCCATCATCGCCCCTACAAAAAGGGGATGAAATACGATGGAGATGATCTTGGCTGAAACCTCAATCCACCTGGGGAAAATGACCTTGTCTGATTCGTTTTGCATATGGGTTGTTTAAAGTTCTTTCCGCAAGCGTGCGACAGGAACATTCAGGAGTTCCCTGTATTTGGCAACGGTTCTCCTCGCTATATTATAGCCCTTGGCCTGCAACATCTCCGTAAGGCTGTCATCTCCCAAAGGATTTCTCTTGTCTTCCATCATGATCAATTCATGCAGGATATTTTTCACTTCTTTTGTGGACACTTCTTCTCCACTTTCGGTACTGAGCGACTCACTGAAAAAATATTTCAACCTGAAACTTCCAAATTCCGTTTGCACAAATTTGCTATTGGCCACCCGACTGATGGTGGAAATATCCAGCTTGGTTTTTTCTGCAATATCCTTGAGAATCATGGGGCGCAGGGAATTTTCATCTCCACTGAGAAAAAAATTCCGCTGATGCTCAATGATGGCCTGCATCGTCAGCAGCAAAGTTTGTTGCCTTTGCTTGATGGCATCGATGAACCATTTGGCTGCATCAATTTTTTGCCGGATAAAAACAACTGCCTCTTTCTGGCGTTTGTCCTTCTTGCTCCCTTTCTCGTAGTCTTTGAGCATGTCCCGGTATTCATCGCTGACCCTCAGGTCAGGAGCGTTGCGCTGGTTGAGGGTCAGCTCAGGTTCTCCATTGTTGTTGTAAACAAAAAAATCCGGAATGATATACTGTTCTGCTTTGTTGATCGAACCCGCCTGCGCACCAGGTCGGGGGTTCAGATTCCTGATCTCTTGCATGGCATACTTGAGCAGGTCTTCGTCCAACTCCAGCGATCGGATGATTTTTTCAAAATGTCGCTTGGTGAATTCATCAAAATGAAAATCAAGGATTCGAAGGGCAGTTTTGAGTGCCAGTGACTGACGGGCCTTGATTTTTCTGCGCAGCTGAATCATCAGGCATTCCCTGACATCGCGGGCAGCGATGCCGGAGGGATCAAACTGTTGAATAAGTCCTAAGACATGTTCTACCTGATCTGCAATAACAACGATGTTTTGCTTAAAGGCAAGATCATCCACAACAGAATTCGTATCTCTGCGCAGGTATCCGTCATCGTCTATGCTGCCAATCAATTGCTCAGCAATTTTTTCTTCGAGTGCATCCAGGTTCAACAGACCAAGCTGTTCTGTAAGCATTTCGTGCAAGCCAGAAGATACGGGATGTGGAATGGACCCACTGCCCTCCAGCTCAGGCACATGGTCATCCTTGAGCTTGTACTCCGCAATATCATCATCATCGCCATAGTCCTCATACTGGACGGGATCCTCCATGTCATCGATTGATTCATCCCCCGCCTCTGGCAAGTCAAGGTCCAGGTCATCAGATGCCTCATCTTCTGTCTCGCCGGCCGTATCCTCCCCTATTTCCAATGCAGGATTTTCCTCTATTTCTTCCTTGAGTCGCTCTTCCAACAAGGCAGTAGGCACCTGCAGAAGTTTCATCAGCTGGATCTGCTGAGGAGACAGTTTTTGTTGGAGTTTTTGTTGGAGTCCCTGATACAATGCCATTGCTAAAACTTCCCTGGTGTGATTGGGAATTGAGCTGTAAATTTACGAACAAAACCCACCATTGAGAACACTGGTCATCCTCATATTTATTTTAACAGGGCAAACTTGTTGTGCTCAGGATAGCAGCCTGGTAAAAAAGCCATTTTTCTTCCTTTCCGGACAGATGGTCTGGCCTGTCAAAAAGATAAGTGCTTCTGTGAAGCCCAACCATGCCAATGTACAACAGGGAATTGTTTGCAGGCAAGAATGGAAATGGGAAAAGAAAACGGGCGTTCCGATGCGTTTTAGGCTGGGATCATTGGATTATGTAAACAAGTTGGAGGGCAAATAACGCTACGGGCTATTTTATTGATGAACCTCTCATTTTATCCAGCAGTCCATTCAATAGTTTCATCTCCTGTTGATTGAGGTTTGCAACAATGGCTGACATCTCTTTTTCATTCCGATCAATTTTTGTCAGTACTTTTTTCCCTTCCTCCGTGATGCTGATGTCTACAAGTCTTTTGTCTGAGGGGCAGGTTTTTTTGCTTACCAATCCTTTGAGCAAAAGCCTGTCTACTATTCTGCTGGTGTCACTCATCTTGTCCAGCATCCGCTCGCGGATGGTCAATGTAGAGAGTGGCTGTGGGTGGCTGCCACGCAAAATCCTGAGGATGTTGAATTGCTGAAGGGTGATGTCTTCAGCGGAAAGCAACACCCTGATTTTTTCTGTAAGCCAGTTGTTGGTAAAAACCAGGTTGATGATGACCTTCTGGTTTTCGCTGGTGAAATGCTGTTGTTTGATGTCTTTTTCTATTCCCATGTTGGTTGTTTAGGTCAAATTGGATTCTTGGTTTGATCAACAAACTCATGGGCATAGATCTTAACCAGGATGATGGCATAACTGAAAACAAGCGGGCCAAAAATAAAACCCATAAACCCAAACAGCTTTAGGCCAACAATGACCCCAAATACGGTGATCAGGGGATGTACATTCCCAATCTTTTTCATCAAGGTTACCCTTGCCAGATAATCTACATTTCCGGTAATGACAAGGCTGTATACCAACAGCCCTGTTGCCTGGCCACCCAATCCCTGGGAGTACAGGAAGACAACGAGCGGAACCCAGATCATCATGGTGCCAACAATCGGGAAAAAAGCAAAGACTCCTGTAAGAAAGCCCCACATCAGGGCATCATCCATGCCAAACATGAGGTAGCCCATCCATGCAAAAAAGCCCTGGATCAATGAGATGAGTGGAATGCCAATGGCATTTGCCTTGACCATGTGCTTGGTTTCATGGGCAAGGGCAATCACACTTTCAAGATGAAGGGGAATAAATTTTCTAATGGAATCCTCCATCACCCGTCCTCCCGTAAACATGAAATACGCAACAAAGAACATGACCAGCATGTTGCTGAGAATCATGGCAGAACTGTTAAGGAAGGTGGGTATATAATTGGCCAGGTTGGATTGAAATGAAGCAAGATTTTGGGGTGAGAAAATTTCTTCACCGGTGATGGATTTGATCTTGTCTGAAAGCGCCTTCACACCAACCAGCAACTCTTCTGTATGAAGAAAAAGTGAACTAATTTTGGGCGTAACCAACAAGACTGTATAGTAAAGGGGCGCAGCAATCAATATGAGAAAAACAACAATGATCATGAGTGCTGTCAGGCCCGGCTTCCATCCTCTCTCTTCAATCAGCGAGAAATAACGCTCCCTCCATAAAATATAGAAAGTAATTGCCCCCATCAGTCCGGGAAGGAATACATACAGCTCTCGAATGATTAAAAATGCCAGGAAGGCAATCACCAAAAGCAATACAACCTGTCTGATCCTGTTGTTGAATTGGGTCATGTGTTTTATTTGTTGTTTCAGCTCCAGACGTTCAGCCCCTCACTGCAATTGGAACAAATATCAATATTTTTTCTGCTCTGCATCAATTTTGCCCTGAACTCATTGTAGTTTTTACTTTCCCATATTTCTTTCATTCCCTTATCACCCAGTTCTCCAATGATGTGTTGGGCATCTTTGTCAAAACAACAAGGCACTACCTTTCCATCCCAAGTGATCACATTGCTGTGCCACATCTTCCAACAATGATTGGGCAATTTGTTCTTAGAAATGGTTTGGCCTGTTCCATCCTTTCTGTAACGGCTGAATTGATCTTTTGATGGAATCAGCCTGTTGGGATCATTTTGGTAATCATAGATCTGGGCAGTTTTGAACCAAACATCGTCCAAACCTATTTCCCTTGCCAGCTGCCTGACTGAACCCACCTGGTGTTCGTTTGGTCGAACCACCAAAAACTGAAAAACGACCATGGGAGTTTTGCTGTTGAGTGCTTTTCTCCATTTGATGATGTTCCTGGCTCCTTCAAGTACTTTATCCAACTGGCCATTCCTCCGGTATTCTTGATAAATTTCCTGGGTTGTACCATCCAGTGAAATGATGAGCCTGTCCAAGCCACTTTCAATTGTCATCCTCGCATTTTCCTCATTGAGAAAATGTGCATTGGTGGAGGTTGCTGTATAGATATTTTTCGACGAAGCATAACGCACCATATCCAGAAAACCCTTGTGCAAAAAAGGTTCCCCCTGAAAATAGAAACTCAGGTAAAACAGTTCCTTGTGCAATGCATCGATGGTTTGCCTAAAAAAATCCATCTTGATGGTGCCTGTTGGTCTTGTGAAAGATTTTAGGCCGCTTGGGCATTCAGGGCAACCAAGGTTGCAGGCAGTGGTGGGCTCAACGGAAATGGAAACTGGCAATCCCATCATGAACGGCTGACCGATGACTTTGCTGAACTGATAGGAACCAAAGACTTTGAGTGCATTCCAGCATTTTCGAAGGGTGCATTTGGACAAAAAGTTAAAAATATCGTTTGCGTTCTGCCTGGGCATGACTGTAAAAATAAATGAAAGTCTTGTTCGTTATGTAGATTTGCAGAACAGTTCAATAATAAAAAGGGGCTTTCATTATTTCAACACCCAATTCATGCCATTCAAAGTCATCCTGTCCATACCTTTCCTCATCACTTCCATTACAGGCTTCAGCCAGGTAAAAAATGCATTCAGGGAAAACCAGGAAATTGCGGCCATGGAAGCAAAGTCAGCTGGGTTGAGACAAGAGACAATGATGACTACTGAAAATTTTTCAAAAGCCTCCGCCAACTTTGATATCAACTACCTTGATTGCAAATGGAATGTGGATCCCGGAGTACGCTATATTCAGGGAAGTGTCAAAACCGGTTTCATCATTACGGAACGAACCAACCTGATCACCTTTGATCTGGCAGATGACCTGAAGGTGGACAGCATTCTTTTCAGGGCCAGAAAAATCAGCCACTACAGACCGTTTGATAACTCAGTCATTGTAAACCTGGGCATGTTTCTCGAAAAGGGAAACAAGGATGCCGTTGAAATATTTTACCATGGCATACCCCCGGTTACAACACCCATCAGCTCATTCACAACCAGTGCACATGCAGGAGTACCTGTGCTATGGACACTCAGTGAGCCCTACGGAGGCAGGGATTGGTGGCCTTGTAAGAACGGGCTGAATGACAAGGCTGATTCTCTGGATATTGCCATTACAACTCCTGAAAAATATACTTCCTCTACCAACGGTATGCTACAATCGGATGAAGTTGTGGGCGGGTTCAGGACAACGCGGTGGAAACACAGGTATCCGATAGCCACCTACCTTGTTGCTTTTGCGGCAACAAACTACCAGGTCATTCGGGATCAGGTAAAGTTGGGAAATATAACCATGCCCATCATGGAGCATGCCTACCCAGAGAAAGCAACTGACTTTCTCAATGCGGCATCCATCACCAAAAGAACACTCCAGTTGTTCAACAATATATTCAGTCCCTATCCTTTCATAAAGGAAAGATATGGTCACACCCAGTTCGGATTTGGAGGAGGCATGGAACACCAGACCAATTCATTCATGCAAAACATGTCTGAAACGCTGATTGTTCACGAAGCAGCACACCAGTGGTTTGGTGATAAAATCACCTGTGGATCATGGCGGGATATATGGCTGAATGAAGGATATGCCACATTCTGCACCAACCTCAATATCGAAAAAAATTATCCAGAAGCGACCCTTCTCAATACGTATAGAAACCAGATCAATTTCATTGCTTCCAAACCCAATGGATCAGTATTCGTTGATGATACGACAAACGTGTCCAGGATATTTGATTCAAGGCTTACCTACAATAAGGGGGGATGGGTGCTGCAAATGCTGCGGTGGAAACTGGGTGATTCTGCTTTTTTTCGTGCAACAAGAAATTACCTGAATGACTCCTCCTTGGCTTATAGGTATGCAAAAACCACTGACCTGAAAAAACATTTCGAAAAAGCTTCCGCTTCTGATCTAACGGAATTTTTCAATGATTGGGTCTATGGACAAGGTTTTCCCAGCTATAAACTTCAATGGGCAACCATTGGGGGATCATGGGTTCAAACCACACTGAGCCAGACCACATCGGATACTTCAGTACAGTTTTTCGAGATGCCTGTTCCGGTGCGGTTCAAAACAATTTTCAATGATACCACGCTTGTATTGAACCATACCAAGAACGGACAGGTCGATTTTTTCAAAATTGGATTTGTACCTGACTCAGTATTCATTGATCCGAAATACAAAATTGTTTCTGCCAACAATACAGTGACCAAGGCTGAAATTTTTCCTGGATCAGAAAATGTTGTGGTCTTTCCCAATCCTGTTAAGGATGAATTCAGCGTTTTGTTGAAAAACATGACAGAAGGGACCCTGCACTTGTCTCTCTACAACACGACGGGACAATTGGTATGGAGACAAAGATTTGGCAACTTCAATGGCTCAGATCTGGTTATTGTACCATCTGCCAAGCTCTCTCCTGGCAATTATTGGCTAAGGGTCAACAAAGATGAGGATCCTGAGATCATCAAAAGAATCATCAAATGATGCTAAAGATGCTCCTTCCACCAACGTTTGAATAACCTGAAAAGAAGGAAAATACTGCCAACAAACCAGCAATAAAATAGAATAGTGCCTGTCAGATGATTGCCATCAAAAAAAGCCAGCTCGAATTTCAATCCAGCAACGGCATTGATCATCAGCCAAACAAGGGCCGATGTCAGAGACCAAACAATCCGTTGCATGAAAGCACCAACTACAGGATCCATATGATTAAAACAAAAAATGCCGGATTTGGTTCAGGATTGATCCCTCCAATTCCGGCAATAAATTTTGAATGAATTATTTTGCGTCGAGGATCAGCGGAGTGCCTCCTTTGGAAGGCATGACAATGATCTTGGAATTGGCAGATTTTGCCAATTCTTTCATGGCCTGAATCTGTTCGTATTGGAGCTGTCTGTCGCTCAGGCTTTCGCTGATGATGCGCTGGTAATCAGAAATACCCTGTGCCTCAACCCTTTTGCGTTCTGCTTCCTGCTTTTCTTTTTGTAGCACAAACTGCATTTTTTGGGCTTCCTGTTCTGCATTGATTTTCTGTTCAATGGTTGATTTTACAGAAGCGGGAAGGGTTATGTTCCTTACCAATAGGTTTTCAAGGATCAGCCCGCGTTGTTTGAAATCAACTTCGATGGTCTTGAAGATCCTTCCTTGGAATTCATCCCTTTTGGTTGAGTAAAGGGCAACAGCTTCATAGTAAACTGAATTGTCCCTGATCCTGGTACGGGTAATGGGTCGAACAATCTTGTCTTCAAAATTGACACCAATCTCACTCAACAATTTTGGGGCTTCAATCGGGTTAACGCGGTAAAGGACCGAGAGGTCAATGGTTACTTCCAGACCATCTGCTGTCAACACTTTGATGGCATCATCTCCCGACTTGGTCCCTTCATCATGCACACCGCTCATGGTATAATTTTGGGTGCGGGTATCAATGTTGGTTACTTCCATTAAGGGATTGATCAGGCTGAGTCCACTTTCTAAGGTTTGCTTTTGGACCTTCCCAAAAAGTGACTTGACGCCAACAAATCCCGCATCCACCTGACGAATACTGGAGCTGAGTGCACCCAGCAGCACCACCGCAATTCCAATCATCTTGATTGATTTGGCAAAGGGAGTGATCTTGGTTTCAGAACGCATGGCAGAAGTGCCAATGAAAAATAATACAATACCGAGAATAATGAGGAACATAAAAATGATTTTACAGTAGACGCAAAAAAGAAGGAATGGTTGCTTTTAACTGCTATGGTCAGCAATAATGACCCAGCCACTACTTTGTTTCTCAAAGGTAAGGGTATAATATCCGCCCACATCACCGGCAGTCCGCTTGAGTGACCACTTGCCAACAACAAGGTAATGTTTTCGGCCTAATTTCTTGAGGTGAAGGATCTCAAAACTGAGTTTTCCCATTTTGTCGGCACCCGAATAGCTTTTTTTGTAGTTGTTGAGCGTAGCGTCAAATCCATAGGTAATCCCGGATTTTCCAATGAACATGAGTGAATCGGTATGCAAATACCCGACCATGAACTGATCAAAATTGACTTGGTTCCATGCGGTGGTCTGCTGGCTGAGGATGGATAAAATTGCCTTCTCATCTTTTGATTGAGAGAATGCGAAAAATGGAACAAACAAAAGGACAAAGACAAACTTCATGAAACAACAGTTTTATGCCCAGGCCCTGTCACCTTTTTTATAGGGGACGCAGCCCTCATATTTACCAGGGATGGCAACATAACGCAGTGCCTGGGTGGCCCCTATTTCAGAACTGAAATAGCCAAGAAGGGTGAGCTGTTTCATCATGCCAAAATAATGATTGGGGTCCTCTTCTTTTTTGCTGTCGTTATAGGCTTTCAGCTCCTTGTTGACCTGGTTCAGCAATGATGTCCTTTGTGCTGGGGTTATGGCCATGAAGCCCTTACCAAACATATGGCTTGCAGCATTGTCAATTTCAGTGATGCCGGCAGCAAATATTTGCTGGTCTTTTTCCTTGTAACAATCAGTAACCATGGTGTTCATGAAAGCTCCTACCAATGCTGCTTTTGCCCCAGGTGTACTGGTAGTGGGAATGATGGTCTCTGCAACTTCATCCAGAAAGACAAGCTGGCTTGGAGACATGGTAAAACCTGTTGCTTTCTCCGATGGGTTTTTGCAACCCTGCAAAAATGCAGCTCCACCAATGACTGTTCCGCCCAAAATGAGGGCGACCCTTTCAAGTGCATCACGTCTGTTCATAAACTGTATTTAGTTATTAAAAATACAAAAGAATAGCCAAAAAAAACAAATGGTGTAACTTGCACACAATGGCATTAATAGACATAAGACTGCCTAAATCGATTGCCAAAGCCCTGAGGCTTCCCACCAACTCACCCGGAAGACAACAAAACCGTGTGCTGAAATCCCTTTTGAAGAAAGCCAGGCAAACTCAATTCGGTGAGCATTACCATTTCAGTGAGGTGCTCAACAGCAAGAGCCCCCATGATGATTTTCGCAAACGTGTTCCTGCTTTTGATTACAGCACGCTGTACAGTGAATGGTGGAACCAAACCCTGAAGGGAGTTCCAGATGTTTGCTGGCCAGGAAAAATAAAATATTTCGCACTGAGTTCAGGCACTTCAGAGGCTGCCAGCAAGTACATTCCCATCACAAAAGAGCTGATGAAGGGCAACAGGATTGTCATGATCAAGCAGCTCCTCTCTTTGAGAAATTACGATAATATCTCATGGAAATCAGTAGGAAAAGGATACCTGATGCTGGGGGGCAGCACTGACCTTCAAAAAGGTCCAGGCTATTTTGCAGGAGACCTCAGTGGCATTACAGCCCAAAAAGCGCCTTTTTGGTTCTCTCCATTTTACAGGCCAGGAAAAAAAATAGCCAAAACAAGAGACTGGAACAAAAAACTGCAGGCCATTGTGGAAGAAGCCCCCAATTGGGATATTGGATTTGTTGTTGGGGTGCCTGCATGGATACAGATGTGCATGGAAATGATCATTGAACGGTACAAATTAAAAGACATCCATGAAATTTGGCCAAACCTCACTTTATTTTGTCATGGTGGCGTGGCTTTTGAGCCCTATAAAAAAGGGTTTGAGCGCTTGCTGGGGAAACCAATATCATACATTGAAACCTACCTGGCTTCAGAAGGATTCATTGCTTACCAAGACCGGCAGGACCCTGATGGCATGAAACTTGTGTTGAATGAACATATCTTTTTTGAATTCATCCCTTTTGATGATGAGCATTTTGACTCAGAGGGTAATATCACCGATGCTTCCAAGACCATTCTTATCGAAGATGTTGAAGAACACATCGACTATGCTATCCTGATCAGCACTGCTGCAGGTGCCTGGAGATACCTGATCGGAGATACCATCCGGTTTGTGAACAAAGAGAGATCTGAAATCATCATTACCGGAAGAACGAAACATTTTCTCAGTCTGGTAGGTGAACACCTCAGTGTAGACAACATGAACCGGGCTGTTCAGGTAGCCAGTGAAAAATTGAATGCCTCCATCACCGAATTTGCCGTAGCCGGGGTGCCCATGAACGGCTTTTTTGGGCACCATTGGTATATTGGTACAGATGATCCCATTGATTTGACTGATCTGAAAAACATCATAGATGAAACCCTGAAAGAGTTGAATGATGATTATGCTGTAGAAAGAAACAGTGCACTCAAGGATGTTGTTGTGGAAGTATTACCAGAAAATGTCTTCATTTCGTTCATGGAAAGCAAGGGAAAGATGGGTGGCCAGCACAAATTTCCAAGGGTGTTGAAGGGAAATGCATTGGATGAATGGAAGAGATTCCTTGCTACAAGATAACACCTTCCAGCCAAAGCAATTTCTATGCTGATTGTTCAGTAATTTCAACCTTTTGAATCCTTAAAATCACATTGTTTTCCCACCATGCTTGAATCAATCATCAAAGGAATTGGACTGGGGCTTATTCTTGCTGTTTCAGTGGGGCCTGTGATTTTTACGATCCTGAAACAAAGCATCAACAATGGTCACAAGGGAGGGTTTAGCTTTGTTGCAGGTGTATGGTTGAGTGATCTTGTGCTGGTAATCATCAGCAACATGTTTTCTTCACTGGTGATGGAGGCCCTGGCTTTTAAAAATACCATCGGCTATGTTGGCGCAATATTTGTGGTCTCACTGGGTATTTATTATGTTTTTTTCAAGAAAGTCAATTTTGGAGAGGATAAAAACTTACTGCTGGTTGCGTTTGGAAAAAAAGCAATTACAAAAGCATTCATTTCTGGATTTGTCATCAATACACTGAATCCCAGCGTGATGTTGTTTTGGCTGATCAATGCAACAGCATTTGCCGTGACCCATAGCCCCTTCGAAAGGTTCATTCTTTTTGGCGTGTGTTTGTTGGTCAATGTGGTTGCAGATATATTGAAGGTGATGCTGGCCGCAAAGGTTCGCAACAGTCTTACGCCACACAACATCAATATCATCAATAAAATATCAGGAGCCATCCTCATCATTTTTGGATTGGGCATCGTTTATGGAATTCGGTTTTTAAACAAATGAAATGAACATACGCAATCAAAGCTTTTTCCTGTTGCTCTTCTTGTTTCCTTTCAGCCAACTGTTGGCCCAGGGGTCAGACATGGTGGTACTGAAAAAAGGACCTGAAAGAACACTCAAGACCTATCTTTCCGGCTCCCAAATTCACTTTGTAACCATTGCGGGCACTGAAGTGCAGGGAAAGATTCGAAAAATCCAAAAGGACAGCCTCTACATCAATATTTACGACGAAAGGGCCACCTACACCATGTGGGGGACATCTTTTTGGGACACGGTTTCAGTGGGTCTTGCGAGGTACCATATCAAGGAAGTCAGGGAGATCTTCAAGCCCCGTGAAAAATTCAGTTTCATCAAAAATGGATTGATCTTTATGATGGGAGGATCCGCCTATGCCATCCTTCACAGTGTCAATGCGCTTTACCTGAAGCAACCCATCATCCCCTCCACCATGGCCATATCAGGAGGTATTGCATTGACCGGATTTGTACTTGGCCGTATCCACAAAAAAACAATAGCCTTAGGAAACAAATATTATCTTCAATACATTCCCATTACCAAATAAAATACCGTGCTGCGCGTCATCAAGAAGATCTTCTTATTCCTTCTCCTTTCCCAACTTGCTTATGTTCTGCTGATACGATTTGTTGATCCACCCATCACCATTACACAGATCAGCAGTCTTATTGAGGGGGATGGTTTCAAAAGAACACATGTACCCCTGGATCAAATGTCAACGGCGGCCAAACTGGCTGTGATTGCCGCGGAAGACCAGTTGTTTCCAGACCACAATGGGTTTGACATCAAAGGCATTGAAAGGGCCCTTGCCTTCAACAAGAAGAAAAAAGGAAAAAAGATAAGGGGAGCCTCTACCATCAGCCAACAAGTGGCCAAAAATGTATTTCTCTGGCAGGGGCGAAGTTGGTTCAGAAAAGGTCTTGAGGTTTATTTTACATTCATGATTGAGCTTGTATGGAGCAAACAAAGAATACTGGAGGTATACCTGAATGAGGCTGAAATGGGCAAGGGTAGCTTTGGCATTGAAGCAGCGGCAAAAAAATATTTCAACAAACCAGCCTCAAGGCTTACAAGAACAGAAGCAGCGATGATTGCTGCATCACTGCCCAATCCTGTGAGGTACACGGTAAAGCCAGTATCCACTTACGTTTCAAGGAAATATCCCTGGGTATTGCGCCAAATGAACAACCTTGATGGCGATCCGGATATCATGAAAATCATTCGCTGATCCTGTTCAACAATGTATAGGTCCTGCTGTTGATGGTAGGTTCAGAGAAACTTCCCTTCAGCCCCCACCGTATGGTATATTTCTTTTCTGCCAATGGTGGTGGTTTTAGCTGGAAATTGAGTCCGTATTCGCTGTCGTGACCTATCACACGACTGGTTGGCAATAGAATGGGTTCTTGTTTTCCTGACGGGTAAATGATCAGGATGATCTCAGGATGCTGTGCCAATGCCCTTTCCATGATTTTCCTGTTGCCGTATCCCGGCTTCAGGAAAACATGGACAAATCCCTTGTCATCGATTTGCAAGTTTCCTCCACCCAAATCAATTCCTCCAAAAGAGGCAAAAGCATCTATTGTTTCTAAAGCCAGCCGCATACGCGGGGTTTGAACGGAATCCTGCATGGCTGCGGCGCCCATCGATCCTAACACCATTACCCTCCGCCCCTGAAGTTGCTCTTCCATCGGCCAGAAATTATAATTGCTCCTGCGATAGCGATGGGTATTGAGCGAGAAGGAAGTGTCTCCAGCATAGAACCAATATTTAGATGCCCGTTGGTATGAGTTGGTAAAGACAACGGGCAGACCATTGGCTTTTTTCTTGATGGCAGCAGCCCATTCCTTGTTCTGGTGAAATTCATCCTTGGGCATGAATTTCAATGCCGGGATATCCAGGATCATGTATATGCGAACAAGCAGGACCAATGCAATGGAATAAGGAAGCAAGCGATAGATCCACCGGGCCTTGTTATTGTGTTGGCTGAGGTAACGGTAAGACAAAACGATCAGTGGCGCCATCAGCAGGATGGTCCAATTGGCTTCCGTTCGGCTCCTGAAAGAGGAAAGGAAAAATAGGCTGTACGTACCAATCATCGACCAATACATGGCTTTTTCAGTTGCATTGGCGTACTTGTTTTTCAGGGCTGCCCAAATGATCAGCCATCCCACCAATGGACCGGCAATCAGCAGTTGACCCAATACAAAATCAGCTGTAAATGACAACTTGTATGGTGGTGATAAGCGTTCAAAAAGTTGGTAGTTGATGGACGGAAAACCGTGCAGTATTTGCCAGATGACATGGGGCATGAAAAGCCCTGCAGAAAGCAGGATGACCAAGAAACTTTTCCACCTTGTCAGGATGGACGGATTGGAAAGGATGGTAAAGAAAATGATCAAAATACCATGATACTTGCTGTAGAGCAACAAGGCAATAACAATTGCAAGGAAGATGGCACTGATAAAATCACTCTTTTCATCAAAGCGTTGATAACAAATAAAGAACAGTGCAGTAAAAAACAACAGGGGAATATCTGGGACTGCAATGATGCCACCGATTTGCAGCACCGCCATGTTGAGCACAATCGCAAAGAAAAGCCTGATGTCTTTGGGCTTGGTGAGGTATTCGATCAGGGCGATTGTTGCAGTGCCCATCAAAACTATGAAGAACCTCAATCCCAATTCTCCTGGCAAGATGGATGTGCCCAACTTGATCAGCACAGCAATCATGGGAGGATGGTCAAAATAACCCCAGTCAAGAAACCTAGAATAGACCCAATAATAGGCCTCATCATCAAACAACTCAGTCCCTGCAGCCTGCACCAGGGTAACCAGGAACCAGGTAGCATAAAAACCCAACCGAAGTTGTTGGTTTGATCGTGGACTTGAGGCTGGTGATGGTATGGCTGGATTCATGATTGAATTGCAATTTAAGGATTAGCATCTTCATTACTGCCTCAGCAAGCTGTTTACCCAATCAATGGCTGATTGGCTTCTTCCTGGATCCTGGCCAGCAACTTCATGCCAGGGCAGGGACTGGTTGATCAGGATGTCCTTGTAATGATGGTATAGTTTATCGCGGGTTTCAAGATCAGGATACTCCCTCAACTCATCCTTGACCCAGGGCAGGTCTGGCTTACAGAGCAGATAACCATCATATTTTCTCTGTACAATTTTGTTGAGGATAAAGGGGTGGCAATTGCCAAAAACAAATTCAGACCATACTTTCATGACTTGCATATCCGTGTCAATGAACAGTACCGGCAGGCCTTTGGCACCGGTTGCTTTATGCAATGCAATGGCTTCTTCCGTTGCATGATCTTCTAGCTTCAACTGACCTTCTGCAATGGTGAGCAGGTCTTCAAAAGTATAATCAGTACCATGCTCCATGAGGTATTCCCTGGCATATTCCTTGCACCAGATGGTTGAAAAATGCTTTGCCAATACAGTACACAAAGTACTCTTCCCGGTTGATTCTGGGCCGATGGCTACAATTTTGATTATTTGCTTATGATCTTGAATATTCATTTGCTTTTTTTCTCCATTCCTGCAACCCCATGATGGCCAGCACCAGCAGGATGGCATAATAAACGGCGGTGAAGGTATAGCCTTTTGAATAATACAAAGGGATGGAACAGATATTGGTGATGATCCACCAAATCCAGCTTTCCACTTTTTTCCTTGTCATCAACCACATGCCTGTAAAGGCCGATGCCGATGCCAGTGCATCTGCCCAGGGAATAGCACCTGGCGCAAACGCTTTTTGTATGTAGGTCAGGGAAAGGAAGATGGCCATGTAAATGGCAACAAAAAAAGCCAAATGCTGCGCCCACTCTTTTCGTGTGGAGAATTGAATCTGCACAACAAGCAGTTGTTCCTTGTTACGCCTCATCCAATTGTACCAGCCATACAGACTCATGATGGTATAATAGAGGTTAACGGACGCCTCACCAAAAAGGTCGCCTTTGAAACTGAGGTAAACATAGAGGATGGTGCCAATCAGCCCGGTTGGGTAAACCCAGATGCTTTCTTTTTTTGAAAACCAAACGGAAATGATGCCTGAGATGATGGCGGTTAGTTCAAGGAAATCCACTTAAGTTGAGGAGGTTGAAGGGGTTGAGGAGGTTGATGGGGTTGAAGGATTGATGGGGCTGAACTTGTCAGCCGAAGGCTGAGGGGTTGAGGGGGTTGAAGAAGTTGAAGAAAATACTTAAACCTCTTCTACAGCCGAAGGCGACTTCAACCACTTCAACGCGTTTCGCTACTGCAACCACTTCAACGTTATAATTTACTCCGCTTCCGCAACCACTTCCACCACTTCCGGAATCATGCGTTTCATCATTCCTTCAATACCGGATTTCAGGGTGATCATGGAAGAGGGGCAACCGCTGCAAGACCCCTGAAGCATGAGAGTTACAATGCCATCTTCAAACTTCTTGAACTGGATAGCGCCGCCGTCCATTTCCACTGCAGGCTTAACATAGTTTTCCAGCAATTCTTTGATGCGTTTTACAACATCCCCATCTTCTGAGAGGACAATATTTCCGTCGGTTGACTGCGTTGCAGGGAGCTCATCTTCATTGACAATCGCTTTGCCGTCTTCCAGGTAATCCTTGAGGAATTGACGGATGGAGGGTTTTACATCGTCCCAATCTGTTTCAGTCGTTTTTGTCAGGGTGACAAAATTACTGGCGATGAACACCCCTTTTACAAAGGGGAAACTGAAGAGTTCTAGCGCCAAGGGGGAAGGCTTTGCCTTTTCAATGTCTTGAAAATCAACACTTTTGCCAGGATAGAGGAGCTTGTTGGCCACAAACTTCATGGTCTCTGGGTTGGGTGTCATTTCTGTATAAATGCTTACGGTGATATTTCCTGTTTTGATCATAATCTACAATTAATAAGCAAATTTACGAGAAGTTGTGGTTCAATGTGGCGAAATACGGAAAATACAATCACTTCTTTCGTATGATCTTCCCAACGAGTTCCATGTGGGGTGGATGGATGAAGTACTCGAAACTGCGTTTGTCAAATTCTGATCGTTGCTTGTCCACAACAGGATTTTTATCCCGGGTGACAATGTTGAGCTTTTGGTTGATGGAGCCAATCAAATCGCTGCGCATGCGCTTTTGAATTTCTACAGATCGGTTCTGAACGCCTAACACTTTATTGATCTCTTCGATGGTGGTAAGCCTTTCATCTGCGGAGTGGTTGAACAGAAATTCAAGCAATGATCGCTCCCGCTCCTCGAGCAATTCGAGGATACGGGTGGATCGAAAAGATATTTGGTGTTTTTCCGATTCAGGTGCTGCAACGGCTTTAGCAATATCGATAGGTGTAGACAAGGATTCAACTGCCGGAGTGGGCTGTGTTTTTTTGGCCTTGTACAGCAACAAGCCAAGAAAGGAGCTTAAAAAA
>Ga0214921_10006049_pt1 | contig 16777 bp, 11 predicted proteins | sample LL1505_MetaG_FD_177992 | JGI IMG/M metagenome (GOLD analysis project Ga0214921, IMG submission 177992) | Freshwater microbial communities from Lake Lanier, Atlanta, Georgia, United States - LL-1505 | ecosystem: Environmental > Aquatic > Freshwater > Lake | place: USA: Georgia | collected...
CGGTCACGGCTCTCCTCCAGCTCAACGGCCACGATCGCTTCCAGGTTCGTGAGGGACGCTACTTCAACGAGGTCCAGCCCTTCCAGCACCACACGAACGTCCCCGCGACGGGCATCAACGTCTACTCGTTCGCTCTCCAGCCCGAGCAGCACCAGCCCTCTGGCACGTGCAACTTGTCACGCATTGATAACACGACGCTCCTCCTCACGGTCTCCAACAACGCTGTTGGCACGGCCACGAGCTCAACGGTCCGTGTCTACGCGACGAACTACAACGTGCTCCGTATCATGTCAGGCATGGGCGGTCTTGCCTACTCCAACTAAACGTACTGCGAGAGTACAATATCAAAAATTCTTCTTCAAGGCTTTAAGAAAGTCTTAAATAAGAAATATGGTAGGTCTAAAAACACCTTCCTCTAACCCCTAGATGTCTTCTTGGGCCTCAAAGACTGTAAACCAGAGAAATCAACCAAAAACGCTTGTTATAAATCATGGTAATTCGGGATTTTTTTCCTGCTGTTCTATACGCCTTGACATGATTATAAGATATTCAAATAAATATAAGAGTCAGCCTCTTATAATTGATAGTACTGGACTATTTAATTTGTATAAACCTCAAGATGATAATAATCAATCAATAGTAACTGACTATTTTCAAGATGATCTTACGGTTACTACATTTCCAAGCAATGTTGATTATGAAGATTGGAAACAATTTAGCGATTATATGAAACTTAACTATTTGAGCCTTGCACCATTTATAAAACGTTATTTTAGTCCATCACCAGGAATTCAGATTCTTTTACGAGGTCTAGAATCTAAGTATAATCTAGATTACTCCAATCTAACGGTTCTCTTTTATAGGGGAAATGATAAAGTTAGAGAAATACCAAATGCACCGTATCAAGATTATATAGATCGTGCAAAGATTATAGAAGCAGCAAATCCAGGTATGCGATTTCTAGTTCAGAGTGATGAGACTGAATTTATAGATCTTATATTAACCACTTTTCCCAATGCATTCTATTTTAAAGATGAGACACGCCATATTCCAAGATCTAATACAACGGTAGATCTCATCTATAAAAGTCAGAATTATTTATATTCCAAATATTATCTAGCAATTACCCTTGCTATGTCGAAGGCAAAAAATGTGATTTGTGGATCAGGTAATTGTTCTATATGGATTTGTCTGTATAGAGGAAATGCAGAAGGTGTTCAACAATTTCTAAAGACCGCGTGGATCTAATTTGGATTCTCCTCCTCAACGTGAACTCCCTCAGCATTTTCGAAATTAGGATTCACTTCCTCATGATGAACACTCTCCAAAACCGCTCGCATTGCTGAGATCCCTGCATCCCCGAGATCCTCAGACGCTCTGTCTGGATAAGGACCATCTGGAATGATGTAGAACCGATTCTTTGGATCAAATGGGCCCTCTACAGTTGATGCTTGAAAGACGAGGGTTGGATGGTCAGTATAGATCATCGCTACACCAGACCTATAATTCCATACCTTTTTTACAGTCACTAGCAGAGGACCTGGACTATAGGGGTTTCCACTATAGTGTAGGTACTGATTTCCGATGACAAGATCAGTCCACTCAACCTTAGATAGCATGATGCCAACCGATTTATGTATGGATGCTCAATTTTTGCTTTATTCAAATACGATCTCTAGCCCATCTGCTTCTGTTATCATAGCCTCTAGAGCGGCCTGTCGTCTCTCTAGAGGAGTTCCATGCAACTTATGAGACCGCCGTTTCCACCACCACTCAAAGCGGAGAGCCTCACGTTGATTCTCAAAGCCCTTCACGTAGCAGACTCTGTACCATCCACCAGGCACTGTAGACGTGGCTTTAGCACCACCACTTAACTGACCATTATGTTGTTTGAGACGCCGGTCAACATCTAGAGTCGCGCCTACGTAGGTCTTAGAAGGTGGGTCAACTGTAGCAAGTAAGTAGACAAACCAAGCCATGTAATAAATTAAGAGATATAGTTTAGATATGGCATTGGCACCCGTGCCAGCAGCACCCGTGCCACCACTTGTACTGTCAGATAACCCTAGATATATAACTACTGCAGGGTTTGGATGTATATTTAGTAATTATGGGCTTGGGCCCGGCACACCACAAGACCCAACTATTATTACAAAATTCTTTGGAATAAATGGCCCGCATAATCTTAATTCTGATTCATATGTTGAAGAAAAAATAAACCATCATCTTATTCTAACACAGTGTGGAAATTTTGCAACTATGAATATAGTATTTGGAATTGATATTGCAGTAGGTGCTCATACATATGTAAATGGATATAATGTACCGCTGAATAATTATATGATTGATGCATTAACAGGAGCACGTGTGATTCGATCAATCAATCCAACTGCGTTATATAGAGATGTGGCGCCAACAAGGATTTGTCAAACAAATAATTATAAAGGGGCAAGGCTAGCAACCCAGGTTTACTCTATTCAGGATGCAGGAGCCACTATATATCCAGTTATTAAAATGAATAATCTTGGAAATGATCTTTATGATGATCCGTCAATTTTGACAGTAAAATCATTTATGAAATCACTTGAAGTTATGGCTCTTTTTCACACGGGTATGATACATAATGACATGAAGGGTAATAATATGCTTGTATCACCCCTTACTGGAAACATATCATTAATTGACTTTGGACTTTGTACACAGTTTGATCCCGCTTCTCCTAGACCACCATATTTTGAGAGAAGCATATTTGATTTAGGAAGATCTTGGTTTGCCTATCCTCCAGAATATTCCTTTCTTGATAATACTTATACCAATTTCTTGGATACACATGACCCTCGGACAATGACTCCAGAAGGTATATCTGGTATTATACATATGTACATAGATGAATTTATCAGAGCAGATACAAAACACCATGATATTCTAACTATGCAAGCGGGTGAAACAGATGACGCAAGAAGACTGCGTCTTCATACTATGCTTCATGAAGTATATATAGACTATTTTAGCCCTGCAGCCGGTCTAACACCCGCCTTTAAAAATCTGCAGACGGCTATAACAGGAGATACTTACGCAATTGGATTAGAGGCAACCTATATTTATTCACTGCTACCTCGTGCAGATGGGCGTAGACCGAATCCACGTATACATACCACTATAGTAAATGTTGGAGAAGAAAGAATTCACGGAGAAACTTTTATAGATCGTATATCGTGTATGTTAACTGCTCTCAATCCTAGACTTCGTCCCTTTCATATAAATATTATTAAGTTATTCAGACACTATAATGCGGCTTTAATGCCTGAAGCAACTACACAGGTCGTTGTTGATATTGGCGGAGGTATATCAGTTCCATATTTAGAATTGAGTATTCTGAATGGTATGCCTGATACAATTCACGTAGATACTGGAATGGCTCTTGGATCACCTGGATGTCCAATTACTGCCGATGAAGTCTTAAATAATTTGAAAATCTTGTATGTTTTTCTACAAGATGATATTCAAAACACATATGACATATTTTATATGAGTAATCTTACATATGATGTTATTCTAGAGGCTGCAAATAAACATATAAATGATGTAAGACCCACATTGTTTTTTCCACCTGCTCCTCCACCACCACCTCCACCACCTCCACCTCCACCACCTCCACCTCCTCCCGCAGTGGCACCTCCAGCCACTCCTCCTGGATCGCCTCCTAGAACACCCGCACCTCCAGCCACTCCTCCTGGATCACCCTTTCTTCGTGCACCCCCTGGATCGCTCGCTGCAGCAAATCCAGCAGCCCCTCTATTACCCCATCAAGGATTGGTTGCTGCTAGACCACCGATACATCCTGGTGTAGGTGCGGCACTTGTGGCTGCTAGAGGTAGTCCTGCTGTAGTAATACCACCAGGGCATGTCAGAGTTAATGCAGGTGTGAATGTGTTTACTCAACATGCGCCTAGAATAAGAGGTGGTGCTAGGGGTGGATATATTCCATCATCGTATCCAATTTTAGTCTGCATTCAAGAAGGTCTAGTAAATAGATTAATTCATATAGGATTGTTTTCTCCAGGTGCATATATCTGTGTAAGAAATAACAATTCATATCAACAAATAGAAGCAATTCTAAGATCACTTCTTACGTCAAGCCAGGTAGGTGGAAGACTCACCGTGAACCCTGCTAAGAATAATCCTAAAACAAGAGTTAATAATAAAAGTAAAAAATTGAACCGTACCATGCGTAGGAATCGTATAACCTTCAAATCAGGCGATACAATGCCGACCTATTCTGATCTCCAAGTAACTTCTTTTATGAAGCAAATTATGACTGCGACGACGCCCGGTAAACTCAATGTCTTGCACGCGTACTATGTGACCTTCCTTCCGGTGGAGACTCAGGAAACCATCATGAAGTTGCTATTCTATGTACCTCTTGCGAACCCCGAGATTGTTGGAGAGATTGTCAGTTATCTTTCAGCCGAGAAGGTCAAGGATCTGATCCAGTATCTTGAGGGACTGAAGGCTGAGCATCTTGAGGCTGTCGGCTCGGTCATGAATGTTGACTATAATCTCTCAGAGGAGCAGGCGAATAAGATGATGACCTCCTATGTTCACGGGGGCGATGCACGTTACACGGAGTTGCTTGCTCTGTTTGATGAGATGGCTGCTGACCCTTCTGCTAAAAATAAGATGAATAAGTAGGATGATTGAGATTGCGAATCTCGGAAATTATCGTGCAATAGAGGACTGGTGGTTCCTACTACCTTCTATTTTACTTGTGGATGTGGTGATGATTTTTCTGTCACGCTATCTTCCTAATATCTTTGGAAAGCCAATCAATGACTGGTACGATGACTTTGGCCTGGCTGCGGTCTTATCGGATGTGACGATTATCGCAATTGGAATCGCGATTGCGAGATACATTTACAGCATTTTTTTCATGGAACAGGAGGGCTGGTCTATCCTGTATTTTGTAGCACTCGCAGTTCTTGTGCAGTTAATCCACGATGTATTCTTTGCTACCGTCATTGTAAACAATATTCCCAAAGGACACAATTCCATGATAGATACATTTAAGGACTACATCAAGGGAGGCCCTCTCATTCTTGCGGTTGATGCAGGTATGATAGCAGGATCTATTGGACTTGCTGCTGTTCTCAAGCAGCAGGACTTTCATTACACTGGATCCCTAGCACTTGTTACTCTGTACACCTTAACTTATATCTTGTACACGAATGTTAATTTTAAGAAGACTCAGTAGTAAGAGATGCCCTATGTGCCTCCCCATCTGAGATCTGGATATGTAAAGCCCCCCTCGCCTAAGAAGGTTGATTTAACAGGGCGGGTTCACTGGCCGACCAATATGAATTCACACGCGGTCAATAATGTCGTTCAACCGAGTAGACTTCATGTGCCTGGTGCGCATGCCGTACCGGCTGCTAGCGCAGCTACCGCGGAAACTCTCGGCCTCGGATCAAAGAAGCCTGCACTCAAGCTTGTCTCACCTATAACACCTAATCTAGAACCCGTAGCCCGGCCAACAACACGTGTAGCGAACTTTCCTTCTAAATTTCGGAGTGCTGTAGTACAGCATCTGAAACGTAGTGTGAAGCGGAAGGTAAAGACGCAGAAAAAGGGTAAGGCTATGGGTAGACACAAGCCATCTAAGAAGACGCGGAAGCGTTAAGGCGCAGATTAAATGGACTTGTAATCTTGGTCTGAATTAAGACACAGAGAAGTTGTCTACCCGTTTGATCGGCCCAATCAATCTGAATGGTTATGCTCCCTGACAGACTCTTATCTATGGGATAGGATGAGACTGTGTCAAGTTTACCAAGCATGATAGGACATGAAACCGTCGTGCAAAGATCCTCAATTGTAGGTGTAAGAGGAATAAAATTATACTTAATGGAGTACTTGGCTGTACCGCCGGTGATTTGCTCAGGGACTGTGGTAGACAGAAGTAGGGTTGAATTCTGACCCTTTACAGCCGGTTCAGGCAAGAAAGACATAGAGTTAATCTTAAAAAGGGATGCACCCTTGGAGCAGTCGGTCACAGAAGCATTGACAGATGTAAATGCTAAAACTCCAAGAAGTGAGGCGATGCGCATTCTATTTAGAACATACTATAAAAGTTTAGACTCTCAGAAGAAGGTGTTCTGAAAGAGTTTAGGACCCTTCTTTACAAGAACTAGAACCTTATCATTTTTCACGCAGCCTGAATTTTTGCGATTATGATTTAGTTCTGCAAAATACACAGTCTGAAATTCACCCAGAACATCCTTAAGTTCATTATAAAACCACGCTTCATCAAAGGGGATTCTGATATCCTCTATAATAATTAGACCACCGGGTTTTACAAAGGGAAGAGCGCATTTAATAATGCGTATCATGTCATAGAACATATGACTGGAATCATCAATGATACAATCAAACTGTGCACCAGTTTTTTGTAGGGGTCCAGTAATCTCAGAATTTATTCGTACATCCATACTCGCTACATGGATACGAGTTCTATCTGAATAATGTGTAGACCAATTATCTAACCACCGTTGCCATTTCTCAAAGCCATATATATTGGCATTTGGAAAGTATTCCTCCCACATCAGCAAGGAACGCCCTTCAGCAATACCAATCTCACAGAAATTCATATTACGATGACGAGACTCCTTGAATAGCGCGTGATAAAAAAGAGAGTATGGGTGACAATGGTGACTATCATCAGATCCAGGATTCTCTCGTTGAGATGACTTATCAACATTATATTTTTTACCTAGGATACAGAGTTCACTTACTGACGCCTTATAATCAATATAGATGGATGGAATCATTGACCCCTTTGCATGTTCTACTAGATCGTGCGTACCCTTGACTTGATCGCCATCACGAACAGATGTAAACTGTGTATATGTGGGATTAAAGATTAGAGTATGACTAAATCCTGCCCAGGATGCTCTCACAGTCTTCTTATCAAGCCACTCATAGGTTCCCATTGTCCAAGGAGTACATAGAATTCCATTTGAATCAAAATAGATTGTTACAGTACCCCAGGTATAATATTTCCCGATTAGTTGTGCCATATTGATTCATAATGATAATTTAAGTTTAGGTGGATTTAATAGGAATCACTTCATTTCTCCAGTAATGGCGAAATAAAAGTTCCTGGCCTTCAAGAATTCTATCACCTTGATTGTCTGGAGATTCTCTAAATAAATGATATCCCTCCTTTTCTGGATTCTCCTGATAAATATGAAAAAGATCTCTGCATAAATGATGATAATCTAAATCCAGAGCCTTAAAATCTCCTTTAAAAAAGAATTGAAGAGCTTTTCTAATTAATGGATTTCCAGGTTCGGCTCCTAGAATTCCCTGAAAGATTGCACCTGGAATAACTTCAGAATTTACTGAGAAGAATTTATAATCTTTAATAATTTGATCGATTGGTTTATAAATCATTGCATCCGAGTCCATAAAAACTCCTCCTTTACAATATAGAAAGTAGTAACGAAAGAAATCTGCCTTGTGTTCTCCTCTTTTTAAATTTTGAAAAATTTGAAGAGCCCCTGGAAATTCTTCTACTTGATGGGATTTGAGGAAATCTATAATATCTTCATCCAAGAAATGTTTGTAAACCCAATCTTCCGATAACATACACTTTATCATCTCAATAACATATGCTTGCATAGGTACCTTAGACGTTTGAAAAAATATCTTGGGTATTTTTTGAATACTTATGTCTATATCTGGAGTTTTTTCTAGTAATAGAACTTCTTTTGACTTATATGTTAATAGGAGTTGCGGATTATATTTTTTTAATGGTAAGAAATTCTTTGATAAGGGTCTAAATTGCCCCATTAGAATATCTGTATTATCTGTATTTTGATAAGAACAATTAGTTATAAGAATATATTTAAATTTCTTGGAATTGTAAATTGTATCTAGAAAACTATAGATTGAATTAAGTGGCCAATGTTGTAATACATCTTTTATAATACATAGATCAGATGACTTAATTTTTTCTGGTGAATTTAAGAAGTCCAAAAATGTAAAAGAATATTTAGAGCTACCATATGTTTTTTGGTTATATTCAATTAACTTAGCATATGCATCATATCCATTATAGTTAATAGATAATTCATCATAAATTAATTTTCCACATTTCCAATCTCCACATCCTAAATCAGTAACAGATTGAATATTATTATCCTTGATAAATAACTTTACTAATTCGATGTATACTTTATTATATTCTATAAATGAGCCATCGCCAGATGATCCCTTATATTCAGAATTACCATTATCTCCCCAGGTACCAGACTCATATATTTTAGTAAATACGTTTAATGGGTTTATGGGATCATATATAGAATGATATCCTATATTACAATCATCGGGTAAAGTCCGAATAGATACTGCTGAGCTATAATTATGATTAAACTGTAAAATATGATCATATCCATTCCATGATGCAACTACTGTATATGTATCTTTAAACTTATAGATGCCACGACCCCATGTTGTTTCTAAATGGTCTTTATAAAATTTTATATATCCAGATCCCCAATTATATGATTTACAAACTAATTGATTTATTTCAGATGCACCCTTTATCCAATAAAATTCAGTATAATCAGTTTGAATAAGAGGTGAAGTTATACCACGGGACTCTCTAAATTCATCTATAGCACGCTTTGCACCAATGTAATGTCCATAATCATCACTGATAATTACACCACCATCAACCACTTGATCATATAGTTCTTCTAAACAAATTTTACATGATTCATACCAATCTGCATCTATACGTAGAACTGCAATCTTTTCACACTTATCCTTATTTAATGCAAGTGTATCATTAAAGAACCCCTTGATTAGATATACATTTTCCATGGATTGGTTGAGAGACTTGAATGTCGTATAGACAGATTCAATTCCACCTGATAAGTTGTCACCCACCTTTCCAAATCCATGTAAAGGATCACTCTTATTATAATCTCCTAAATCTTTCTCTACAATATCTGGCATACCCTCAAAACTGTCAAATCCAAAGACTGGATTATTTGTGGATGCATATTTCATAAGTGCTAAAGCCCCACCCTTGGCAACTCCGCATTCTATAAAACTATAGCCTGTATCTTGAAATTTTACACATTGATTAAAAACATTAAATAATCTCGATTTACTTAATAATGTACATACTTCTTCAAATGGTTTTTCAAATATAGTTTTTATTATATTCATTGGAGATGGTATTCTTGTTGAATTAATACTTAATAGTCCGATGAAAAACTGCTTCATCCTGTAATATTTATGTTCAAAATTACCAATAGGAAAGGAGAAGTGGCAGATCACAGAGGTTGCATAGTTTGCCACCGTATCCGCGTTTTCATAGAGACTCACATAGGGATTCAGCGCCTTATTATTATAAAGTCCATCCTTTATTGCATGATAATTAATAAAGGGTTGATCAAGAGCATAGGGTATGGGCTGAGACGAATCTGTAAAGGCCGCAATGTGGCCTCGGATTCTAGAAAAGAGATCGCGCATTACAAGACAGTTCTTAAAAAGCAGAGTACCACTGTTAAGACCTGTGATACGAAAGTCTGTTTGTGCATTAAAGAACATCTTACCAAAATTTGGTGCATCAATTGATCCCTGTTCTATTCCATAAAGGCGCTCTTCTAATTCAACTTGGAATAGAGGTGCTAGATCACCCTTAATAATAATATCAGTATCTAGATACAATAGATTTTTATATTCTGTAATTCTAGGATAATCAAAAATCCGAAGGCGTGCACATGCAGCATCAAAGATTGTACCAATATTTAGACACATTATATTGATCTTAAGATCAAGTGTCTTTGACATCTGATGGACAGACTCTTCAAACTCTGGACTTGTCAGAACAAGAATATGAAAAGCCTCAGACGAGTAGAATTTCATGGATATAAGAAGCAGTTCAAGTAACTTCAGATAGTCTTTGTTATAGAATACACAGCAGTAGACCAAATTCATTCTTATACTAACATGTATAGTTCGTTTAGGCGTTTAATCGTATGATCTACACCAATATTTATATCTGAAATACGAATAGATATAAACCCTGTGTAGTCGCTATTAAATAGTAAGATATGTTCAAATCCTGACCAGGATGCTTTGACTACATGTGAATTCAATATCTCATATGTACCTGTTCGCGACCATGTAGTAATTAGAAGACCATTTAGTTCAAAGGCAATTTGTCCTACACCCCAAGTATATTGTTTATGGTACAATATGGATGCATCAACTGGATTTGATTTTACAATATTTTTATACGAATTTAATAGATGTGTCATATGATATCCTTCTTGGGTTATCTTGGTCCTATTCAATGGAGTACCTATAAAATGATTCATAAGAATTTTTGAATTTAATGGAGAAATTGGTATCTCATGACCAGGCCAAGTATTATGTGTTAAGTGAATATGATCCAAGATAGGTACAAATAGCCCTGCTGATACTGCATGATAATTTACAAATGGTTGTTCATAGCATACTGGCAGATCGGTATTTGATCGTTTCATATCAGACATGTGCTTATTTACTGTAGTAAATAGTGTCTTTATAATTGGTGAATTATTAAATAAGAGTACACCTGCATTTATAGCCGGCATATTACGATCTATTTTAGAAAAATCAAAGAGTGATGCACCCAATCCATGATGCGATCCAATTGTACCCTGAATTGCAGCATATAACTTATCATCTTTGCAAAGATCAAAAAACTTCATAAGGTTACCCTGAACAAGTATATCAATATCTAGATATAGGAGTTTAGAGTAGTCATTGATTTTTTCATAGTCAAAGATCTGAAGTTTATAGGATGAAGCCTCGTGGGGTGTTTTAGAATCCACTATAATAATCTGAAGCGGCAACTCCAAGATTGCGACAAGAACCTTAAGCCGCTCCTCAAACTCCTTACACGTGAATACCAGAAAATCTGCATCTGTCTTAGAAAAGAGTTTGATGCTAATCAAGTTCAACTCCAGAAGCTTGTAATATTCTTCCGTGCCAAAGGCGCACATATAGATTAAATTTTTCTTCGGAATTAGACGCTCATACAGACAATTTGTAACCTGTCCTCCCTCTGATACCATGCTATGAACAATCTTAAATTGAGATTCAATTGCGGCCTTCTTTGCATTTATCAGAGGTAGACTTGGTCTAGAGTTATGGTAGCAGTAGAGGAAGTACTTGGACTTTGTTATCACGCGCTGGAAATAGTCCTCAAAGAGTTCAAGCGATAATTCACTGAGACTGTGAGATCCTATAACAAGATCAATAGACTCAGATTCAACTGACTTGTAATCGTAGGCTGAGACTGAGCACCAGCGATCCATGTTAACACCCGTTTCAGATAGATACCATTTCTGTAGTTCACTCACGTGAGGTAAATCAATGGTAATCCACTTATTAAAGGTCTTCGCCTGATTTAGATACATCCAGTTTCCATATCCTCCACCGACTTCTACAATTGTTTTGACGGCTTCGGGTAAATAAGTAAATAAGAGAACCGACATCATGATATGACGGCTATCTAAATTATTATAGGCTGCATTTAACTGCGTAGATCCCTCATACCCGACTGCCTTACGATCCTTTAGTCTAACTAAATATTCATCATACATGGCTGGATTCATAGCCTTTGCAAGACATACTGCCTCCTGATCTGGACCTATGTCACCATTTTCTGTGAATCCATAAATAGTACGCTGAGCACGAAATGACTTGAATAATGCTGCCTTATCTTCACACTTATTAAACCCTTCAATCGATACATTAAATACACTTGAATATCCTTGGTAATCTGCCACGCTTGCAAACTTACAGGCCTCCTTTGCAAAGGGATGATTGAGATCAGTATAGAAGCGATTGCTAGCACCCTTCATGAACACATCAATTGCACCTCCAACATCCACGTAGATATTGTTAGGATTCGCCTTCATACACTTCGGTATCCAGATCTTTGACAGGGGGCCGGCAGAAAACAAGATAAGTTCTCCCTGTTTCTCTGCAATGAAATCTAGGAGTCTGCCTGTTTCTGCAGGGCCATCTACATCCCAGGTATTCACGAGCCTGTCGTTGATAATATGGCGACCCTTAATATTCAGTGTAGACTCAGAAGTTCCCGATGTGATCACAAAGAACCCCTTTGAATAACTCTTAAGAAACTGTGAGAAGATGGGCCAATTTGAGTTTCCAAAGATATTCGCATAGGTCCGCTGGGCCAGAGGAACCTTGAAGGTCTCTATGAAATCCTTGTAAATAGCGGGGGTACAATTCCACGGCTTGCAGCAGGTATTACAGGGGATACCTATATATAGATTGGGATCTACTGTCTGAACAGCGACCAATAAGTCGGCCTGAAGAGTTCCACCCTTCGTATATGTCCACTTGTCACAGTTGGTCAAGGTCTCGCCTAGCATTACACTTCGCTCACCATCGCTGGGACGAATCAGGCCAAAGGGTACCCCACTGCGAATCTTATTTAATATAAAATCAAGATGCTCTCTCATGGTACCATCGGCGGCGAGACTCGTTGCTGAGCCACTACCAAACTGCGCAACCTCATTCAAGGCGTATGCATTCTTACCATCCTTCTCCCAATGTTGCTTTCCAATGTGGATGCTGTAGATTGAATTGAAGAATGCTGTCATGTAACCGCGCGCATGATAGCGATCTGCATAGTCACGTTCAAAGAACTTATTCGGTGAATCATAGTTTCCAAGTTCTAATACAACCCGTGTACGTGTTACGGAAGGCTGTAGAGAGTAATGAGGCCAGTAACCACAGTTCCGCCCAGGGATTCCGTCGCGCTTCTCATGTAGAATGAGACCAGGTCCTAGGGGTAGACCACCTGTGCGTTCAAGATCTGAGTACATGAGACCATAGTCGCGATTGAAGACGACCTGATGGACCTGCTTGGACTCGTGGGTCTCAAGTGCCTGAATTGCCCTACTTACGTATGCTTCCTTCTTGAAGAAAAGCCAGTCGTCCTCTAAGTGAATCCAATAGGTAGGCTTGAGTTCATTCAACTTAGACCAGATAAGATTCATACTCTCACGATGTCCTCTCTCACTTGCAGACTTCATATAGTAGTTGAAAAAGGGATGCTGAGTCTGCATGACTACGCGATCTTCCTCACTAGAATTATCATCCACACAATAAAAATAGTCAATCTGATCTACATCAGTCCACATATTTAGAATAGAATTAACAGTCTTTGTAAAGAGATCTAGCCGCTTACAGGTCGTGATGGTTAGCATGACTCTGGGCTTTGTACAAATGGAAGGTGAAATTACCTTTCCATTAGGAGCAGCCAAAAGATCTCTGTACTGATCAATGACGCGCCCAATAATCTGATTGTGCGGATCCTCAAATGTAACACGTTCATTCTTAGCAAGTTCAATATAGGAAAGCATACTTTCTAGAAACTCAAGTGTCTTGGGCAACTGTTTAACACAGAACTGCATATTAAATATAAAATTACGGATCCACCACTCACCTACAAGAAACTTATTTTTAAACACGTGTATATACATCTTTGCCATTACATCATGATGCTTCGTTCTCTCAGCAACAATTGCCATGTAATAGGGTAAATAAAAGTCATATTCAGATTTCTTTGCAAATAGCTTGTCTGACAGGGTCGCAGGATTATAGTAATTCTCATAATAGTTCTGTATCATTGTATAATATGCATATGCGGCCTCGACGGGTCCATTAATACAGTAGTACTTTACAAGTCGGTATATGCACTCTACACGCGTGGTATCGTACTTATAGGACTCTACCAAGTATTGTAAACCCTCAGCAGGTTTCTTCAGCATCTCATATTGATCGTAGATCTCAAAACAACACACATATTTTTCTTGAACCCACACATCCATCGTAAGACACTTCTTATAGAATTCAATGGCCTTTTCGTGCATGTTACAGGAGTTATAACTCTGCGCACAGTAAAAGGTATAGCGATTGATGAGCTGATCACCTGTAGAAGCAGCCTTTTCTATGGCTTTCTCCAAGACAAGTGCATCCTTGTAGTATTTCTGGGGATCCTTGCTTCTATCTCCTCTCCGCCCTGAGATAAAGTAATAGGAGCCAAGCACATTTCCATCGGGTCCGCGATCTTCTAAGCATGCTGCATACTCATGGAGAACACCTCGGTAACACCAGCGCTTTCTGTTATTAAATAACTGATGCCGAGAATACCGAAAGCCATCATAATTACCAAAGATAAACTTGTATGAATCATGAGTTAGATTCTCGGGCATCTTGAAGTCACCGCTGACCTCATCGTCTGCATCCCATACAAAGGCATAGTCGGTCTTATTATATGCACACTCAAAGGCCTTGGTTCTATTCGTGCCAAAATCTTCCCATGGATGTTCAACGAGTTCACCTGGTATCTTATGCTTCTTAAAGAAGTCAAGAATGAGTTCCTTCGTGTTATCAGTGGACCCCGTATCACTGATAACCCAGTAGTCAAAGGTAAAGTATTTCAGAAGATGTTCTAGAGTTCCTGTAATAATATGAGCCTCGTTTTTGACGATCATAGTGAGACAGATAGTTTTCCGTGTTGACATAACTAGATTTCAGTAATGTGAATCTCTTTAGACATTGGACTTAATTTTGGCTAGACTTGCCATAGGTTCTGCAGAGTAATCAATAAGCGGATTGGCCAGAGGTCTAATTAGTCTGCGAATCCATGTAGGAATACATGTCATGAATTCGGGCTCGGTTATGAATTTCTTTTTATGTGTTACGGCAATGAAGGTCCACTCTCCTCCAAAACTAGGCACCATAGCCGTGTATACAGTATACATATAGCCAGGATTATCCTTACAGAGCGCTTCAATCAGATTCTTAAGCTTTTTTAGGGGTTCAGTTTTCCAGGGCACATAGAAACCTGCATTCATCACGAAGCCACCTTCAAGCGGTTCAATTGATCTCATTACCATCTTCAAAAGTGATTCCCAATCCTCAGTGTTAAGATTTGGATCTGTAAGATCAATTATAATTCCATCATAACACTCACAGTGCTCCATAAAGGTCCACGCATCATCATAGATCACAGTGAGCCTCCTGTCACGAAAGGCCCCTCTAGACCAGGAGGATCCATGTGCCTTCATAAATCCAACCAACTCTTCATCATATTCAACCATGTCAACTCGCCCAACTCCTTCCCATCTCAAGACTTCGCGTGCTGTAGCACCCTCTCCACCTCCTAGAAGTAGTATATTTTCCCTGTTACTTAATGTATTCATGAGTGGATGTACAAGTGCACTGTGATAAATAATTTCATCCTTTGAAGTACTCTGTAAAACTCCGTCCAAAAAAAGCATTTGTCCCCAGACTGCAGTGTCAAGTAAATCAACTTCTTGTTTTTCTGTTACTAAATGATGAGAAGTCTGTGTATAGTACAAGTAGGTCCGTGTGACCCCTTGATCCCTATCAATTTCATGAAATTCTAATACACTTTTGATTGGATCCATTTATATGTAATTTAAATAACTGCGTTTAGACCATAGTCCAAAAATTGAGGTGTTTCCCGGCTTATAGAAGATCACACATAATCTCAGAGATGCCGCTGTCTAGTAACTCCGAAATTGAGCCTATCCTCGGCATCCAGTTCAGTATCTTCAGCCCCGATGAGATTGAACGCCGGTCGGTGGTGGAGATCACATCTAATGCAACTTACGAGGGAAATGAGCCCAAGATTGGTGGTCTCTTTGATCCGCGCATGGGCGTCCTAGAGAATGGAAAGCAGTGTCGTTCATGCGGCCAGTCAAACAATGGTTGCCCTGGACACTTTGGCCACTATCGTCTCGGGCGGCCCGTCTACTACATCCAATTCCTGCCGATGATTCTCAATGTTCTCAGTTGTGTATGTGTTTCATGCTCCAAGTTGCTCGTTGATAAGGAGATGCGTTCTTCCATTAAAATGAAGAAGGGTGAGGGACGCTGGAAGGAACTCATGGAGGCTTCTAGTAATATCTCACGCTGCGGCCAGGAGACGGAGGATGGCTGTGGTTCCAGACAGCCTGACCGCTACAAGCGCGAGGGCATTGCGCGTATCGTGGCGGAGTGGGAGGAGGTAACTGGATCAAACAAGGCGTCTGGAATGGGTGTTCACCACGAGGCGATGAAGCAACCTCTTGAGGTTGAGTACGTTCAGCGCCTCTTTCGCCGCATCACAGACGAGGACGTTGCCTTCATGGGTTTCAACCCTCGCTGGTGTCGCCCTGACTGGATGATCTGTTCGGTCATGGCCATTCCTCCTCCGCAGGTGCGCCCCTCAGTTGTTCAGGAGAACAACCAGCGCTCCGAGGATGATCTAACACACAAGTTGTTTGAGATCATCAAGACGAACAAGATGCTTCTTGTTAAGATGGAGGCGGAGGGTTCCAAGGCGAACAAGGGCTACATTGACGAGCTCACAAACGTCTTGCAGTACCACATCGCAACCCTTGTTGACAATCAGATCCCAGGCGTGGCCCCGTCGGCCCAGCGTGGCGGTCGCCCTCTCAAATCCATTCAGCAGCGCCTGGGTTCAAAGGAGGGTCGTATTCGCTACAATTTGCAGGGTAAGCGCGTGGAGTTCTCGGCGCGCTCAGTTATCACACCTGACCCGAATATCTCCATTGCGGAACTCGGTGTTCCCACTAAGATCGCGATGAATTTGACAGTTCCTGAGCGTGTGACTGACTACAATCGCGACAAACTCTATAAGTTGGTTCAGAAT
>Ga0214921_10006052_pt1 | contig 16770 bp, 14 predicted proteins | sample LL1505_MetaG_FD_177992 | JGI IMG/M metagenome (GOLD analysis project Ga0214921, IMG submission 177992) | Freshwater microbial communities from Lake Lanier, Atlanta, Georgia, United States - LL-1505 | ecosystem: Environmental > Aquatic > Freshwater > Lake | place: USA: Georgia | collected...
GCCCGATGCACTTGAGGCGCTAATGCACCGCCTCAAACACATGAACCCGCGCGCGCCTCAGCACCAGGTGCACTTTGGCGATGTCGCAATCAAAGACTTTTTTGACCTGCGCGGCTTTAACCTGAACGCCAAACTCGATATCGACCCCGATTTCCTGACCGCGGAAGACCATGGACACCGTCATGACCACGGCCATGACCATGAACATGGCGAATCCTGTGACCACCCGTCCCACAGTCATGGCGACCACAGCGGTCACCACCACCATGTGGATGACGACGTCAAAAGCTTTGTGTTTAAGTCCGAGCGCGCCTTTGATCCGGCCAAATTGGAGGACTTTTTGGGCGCCATCGTCAACATTTATGGCCCGCGCATGCTGCGCTACAAAGGCGTTCTTTATATGCAGGGCAGCGAACGCAAGGTGATCTTCCAGGGCGTGCACCAGCTCATGGGCAGCGACCTCGGTCCAGCGTGGGCACCAGGAGAAACCAAGAACAGCAAGATGGTATTCATTGGCATCGACCTTCCTAAAGACATCCTTCTCCAGGGCATGGAACAGGCCCTGGTCTAGTTTTGGACGACAATCAACAATTTTTGTGCGATGCAGCAAATTTGCAACTACCTTAAAAGACAATTTTCCTAAGGTTGGCCATGTTCGTCACGCTATTGCAAATGATGGGTTTTCCCTTGGGTATGCCTGTACACTCCCGCGCCGAAGGGCCGGGCGCGCCCGCGCCCGCGCCCAATGCGGGGAACCAGACCCCTCTTAGCAAAACCCCACGTGTTTCTGTCAGGAGACAAAAAGTGAACGCCAAAACAAAAAGCGCGACCCCAGCCAAGGCCAAAGCAACGGTAGAGCCTGTTGCCAAAGCCGCGAAAAGTCCGGCCTCGCCATTAAAACCAGCTGCTACGGCCAAAAAAGCAAACGCTGTCGCCGCAGAGGAGCCAAAGACGGCCAAAACTGCAAGCAAAGCCGCTCCTGCTGCGGTGGCTTCCAAAGTATCCGTGGCGGCTAAAAAATCGGCGGCGACTGTAGTGAAACCAGCAAAGGCGCCAATCGTAAAAACTGCCACCACCAAAGTCCCGGCGGTGAAACCATTGTCCAAACCAATCTCTGCCAAGACGCCACCCGTTGTTGCAGATACGAAAGTTAAACCACCCGTGCAAGTGATCGCTCCCACCCCCCCGGCTCCCACACCTGCTCCGGTAACAAACACCATTCCCGTGAAATCCGGTCGTCCGTCTTCGCGCTTGGCGCAACTCACGGTGCCGTCCATGGCGCAGTCGGTCGCGTCGACCGCAGCCAAGTCGAGCTTTAACCAAACCAGCGAACCACCGGCGGCGGTCCTCGTGGTTCCCGCCATTGTGAAAAAAGACAGCAAGTTGGCCAACAACTGGAAAACTACGCCAGTCGAACACCTGACCGATGCTGAGTTGCTGGCAATGCCCGACTCGGAGTACATGAACGAAGTGCAAATGGCCGCCTTCAGGCTCAAGCTCACCAAGCTCAAACGGGATATTCTCAACAGTGCGGGGGAAACAACGGAGCACCTCCGTGAAGACACATCTGTGGTGCCCGATCCGGCCGACCGTGCAACGATTGAGGAAGAGCACGCGCTCGAACTGCGCACTCGGGACCGCGAACGCAAGCTACTCAAGAAAATCGAGCAGTCCATTGGCCGTATTGACCTTGGTGACTACGGCTACTGCGACGAGACCGGTGAGGCCATTGGCGTGGGCCGTTTGCTCGCCCGCCCCACCGCAACGCTTTCGCTGGAAGCACAGCAGCGGCGCGAACTCAAGCAAAAGATGTTTGGTGACTAAAACAGCGCCCACCCAGCGCCACATCCTGTGAGCGACGTCGACCCATCCGCAACCCCGGGCCAACTCTGGCCTGCGGCTGAGGAGGACGACAAGCGTCTTCAGATACCTGCGCGTTCGGATTGGATGCGTCAAGTACACCAGATTCGAAAACAGGAATTCGCCTACCTGCGGAGCGTGCAGCAACGCGAAGTCAGCCAAGAGGGGGAGCCGACGCTGGCTGGTTTCCAAACCGCGACACCCTCGCTCGGAACGGTACGCGAAGACACGCTCAAAAAGATCGATGAAATTGAGGCACGCCTCAATTTGCTGTGGGTTTCCAGCGGCCCCAGGAAGCAGGCAATCCCCGTGCAGGACGCAGCCGAGCTCAAAATCAAAGCGCAGGAATCCATCCCCACCGCGCCCATGAGCAGCTGGGCGGCCGGGCCTGGCCCTTTTACCCAAGTGATGTACGACGAGGAAATGCCCAGCTCAGTACTGCTGGTGAACACGGTGGACACGCTGCCATCGCAAGCCAATCACAACCGATCCACAGCCAAGGTGGATGATGCCGCCAAGCAAGCGTTGGATGCAACGCCTTTGCGCACCGAGCCCTTGGAAGCCGATAGCGTTTTGACCACCGCCGGCGTACTTTTTGCCCATGGCGAAAATGAGATGGCCGCTCATCATTTGCTGCGCGCGGTGCGGTCCGGTGGCCAAGCCAAGGCGCAGTCTCGGCGACGGTTGCTCGCATTGCTGGAAATTTACCGCGCCACTGGCAACCAGGCGCAGTTTGACTGGTCGGTGCTGGAGTATTTTGACTATTGGGATGGAATCACCCCCCAATGGCGTAATGTGTCAACGGTCGAGGCGTCCCCGCGAACACCCGCTTTTCCAATTGCTCCGGGGCCGTCCAATTTTCCTGCGTCGGGCATGGACCAGGTGGTGGTGTGGCGCTGCCCATCGACCCTGAGCCGCAGTGCTGCACGCGACTTAAGAATGCACTGGAACTCGAGTCGCCATTGCGCTTTGGACTGGACTTCCCTGAGCTCCATTGAGCCCGATGCGGCTGCGGATTTGAGCGAGTTTTTTAACGCGACGGACCGGGGGCCCTCGCAACTGGTGTTTTTTGACACACCCAACCTGTTGTATGTTCTGGAGAGCGCCACGCCGCAGGGCCAGGCGCAGGTGGAACGAAGCCTGTGGGATCTGCGTTTTTGCTTTTTGAAGCTCATGCACATGCAAGTGGCCTTCGATGCGGCCACGGCAGATTTTTGCCTGACCTATATTGAAAACCCGCCCTTGTGGCAACCGGGGCGCGCCCGGTTTGACAGCGACGCTGTGGCAGGAACGGCAGCCGCCACTTCGGTCGATACCAGCACTCCAGACACACCTTGGCGCCTGCAAGGCGTGGTGCTGGGCATCCACGGTCTTGGCCTGCCCGATCCAGCCTTAGGACCGGGGCCAATAACTGTCACGGTTGCGTGTTCCGCTCTGGTTCGCATGGACGATGCCGCGACCCAACTTCTTGTGCAATGGGTACGCTCGGCCGTCAAACGTGGGGGCGAAGTGCACTTTGCCGACGTGAGTTTGCTCGTGGCGGCAGCCTGGGAAGCGGCGGGCTTAAACGCCCATGCACAGGTTTACCTGCGCGACGAGCGCTAGCCACGCCACTGCGCACTGGCAGGCCTAGGAGTCGCGGGCCAGCGCCTGCAGCCAAATTCTTTGACCTCCTGTCCAATTGAAGCATTACCTTCAATCAAATCCCTAAGTGCTTAATCTAGAAGGTTTTTTCAAACTTTCAGCGCTGAAATAAGCCCGTCTAAGTCTTTGATTTCATTGGGAAAAATTGATCCGCCACAGTTGCGCCGCACAAATTTACTGGTAAAGTGCAAGGAAGTGCAAAAAAGTGCAATTAAGTGGTGAAAGTGGATTTAAAAGACCCCTTCGCCATTCGCAGTGGAAAAAGAGGTTTCTGTGGTGTTTCAAGGTGCTTCGTCACTCACGCTGGATGCAAAGGGGCGGCTGTCGATGCCGACCCGGCATCGCGACGTGCTCAGCGCCGTAGCTGCAGGACTGCTGACGATAACCAAGCACCCGCACGGCTGCCTGATGGTCTTTCCACGCCCTGAATGGGATTTGTTTCGTGACCGTATCGCCGCGCTCCCGATGTCAGCCCAATGGTGGAAGCGCATCTTTTTGGGTAACGCCATGGACGTCGAACTCGACGGCACCGGGCGCATCTTGATTTCCCCCGAGCTGCGCAGCAGCGCTGGCATCACCAAGGACACGGTTTTGCTGGGCATGGGCAACCATTTCGAGCTGTGGGACAAAACCAGCTACGAAGCCCAAGAAGCCAAGGCGATGCAAGAGCAAATGCCTGATGTGTTCAAAGACTTCTCGTTCTGAGCCGCATCGTGGACGCATCACCCGAGCACACCACGGTTTTGCTGCAGGAAGCGGTGAGCGCACTTCTAACGCAAGCGCCTGAGAGTCTGACCACTGCCGCTGATGGTGTGTATGTGGACGCCACTTTTGGGCGCGGCGGGCATTCACTGCGCATTCTGTCCCTGCTCTCGCCGCAAGGGCGCTTGATTGCCTTTGACCGCGACCCCCAGGCGGCAAGCCACGCCCGAACCATCACGGACCCACGCTTCTCCATTCGGCAAGAGGGCTTTTCCCATCTGGGAGCGCTCAAAGCTGCAAGCGTGGCGGGCATTTTGATGGACCTGGGGGTGAGTTCACCCCAGATTGATACCCCGGAACGGGGCTTTAGCTTTCGATTCGAGGGTCCGCTGGACATGCGCATGGACACCACGCGCGGCATCAGCGTGGCGCAATGGCTGCAGGACGCAGACGTCGAGAACATTACGGAGGTGATACGTGACTACGGCGAAGAACGGTTTGCTGGCGCCATTGCAAAGGCGATTGTGGCTCGCCGACAAGAGCGCGGGGCCCTTTCAACCACCACCGAATTGGCCCAACTCGTGGCTGACACGGTCAAAACCCGCGAGCCGGGCCAGAACCCTGCGACGCGCACATTTCAGGCTTTTCGGATTTTTATCAATGCCGAGCTTGAAGAGTTACAGCAGGCGCTAGACGCCGCCTTGCAAGTGCTGCAGCCCGGTGGCCGCCTGGTGGTGATCAGTTTTCACTCGCTCGAAGACCGCATCGTCAAACAGTTCATCGCCAAGCACTCCAAAGACGAATACGACCGGCGGATGCCCTTTGCAGCACCCAAAGCTATGCGCCTGAGCGCACTGGGACGCATCCGCCCCAGCGCTGCAGAAGTGGCGGCCAACGCGCGAGCGCGCAGCGCCATCATGCGCGTGGCAGTGCGCACAGACGCAGGAGCCAGCACATGACGCGGGTCAACCTGTTGCTGGCGCTGGCCGTCCTTGGCAGCGCCATCTATCTGGTGGGTGTGCAGTACGAATCGCGCCGACTTTTCACCGAACTCGAGCAAGTCCAGCGCGAGGCGCGGCGGCTCAACACCGAGCTCGAGCGCCTGCAGGTAGACAAGCGCAGCCAGGCCACGCCCGCGCGGATTGAACGCGTAGCGCAGGAAAAGCTTCAGATGCGCCAGGTTACCCCTGGCATCACTATGTACATCAGCGCTAGCGACACCGCGCAGGCCAAGCCATGAGCCGCAGCATTCAGTACACCGCGAGCCCCTTGCTCACGAGCCGCACGCCGGTGTGGCGCAGTAAGTTCGTAGTGGGCGCCATTGCACTCGGCTTTGTGGGCCTGGGCGCACGGGCAGCTTATATACAGGTGGTACACAACGACTTTTTCCAGCGCCAAGGAGAAGTGCGTTATTCCCGCACGCTGGGCCTGCCCGCCAACCGGGGCCGCATTCTGGACCGCAATGGCCTGATATTGGCCTCCAGCGTTCCCGCGACCAGCATTTTTGCAATCCCCGAAGATGCAAATTTAGACAACGCCGAGCAGGCCAAGCTGGCAAAGTTGCTCGATATGCCGCAAGCTGATCTGGCCAAAAAACTGGCCGAGGATGACAAGGGCTTTGTCTGGCTTAAGCGTCAAATGGATCCGGAAGCTGCAAAAAAGATCACGGATCTCAAGCTCAAAGGTATCGATCAGCGCACTGAGTACCGACGGGTCTACCCCGAAGGCGAGGCTGCAGCACATGTTGTCGGTTTCACCAATGTCGAGGACAAGGGCCAAGAAGGCGTCGAACTGCTGTTTAACAGCACCTTGCTGGGGCGCGCTGGCAGCCGCCACGTAATTAAAGACCGGCTGGGGCGGGCAGTCGAAGAAGTGGGCGAGTCCGTTGCTCCCGAGGCTGGACAGGATGTGCAACTCAGCATTGACACCAAGGTGCAGTTTTTTGCCTACCAAAAGCTGCGCGATGCGGTGCTAGCCAACCGCGCCCAGGCCGGCAGCATCGTGGTGCTTGACGCCAACAGCGGCGAAGTCTTGGCCTTGGCCAATTACCCCAGCTACAACCCGGAAAAGCGGGTCAACCTCAGCGGCGCGCAGCTGCGCAACCGGGCATTGACCGACACCTTTGAACCGGGCTCGGTCATGAAGCCGTTCACCATTGGCTTGGCGCTCAACACGGGGCGCGTGAAAACCTCCACCATCATCGACACCGCACCCGGCTCGATGATGGTGACCGGCGCCACCATCCGCGACTCTCACCCCCACGGCGCTTTGACGGTCGAACAGGTCATTCAGCTGTCGAGCAACGTGGGCACCACAAAAATCGCCATGCAAATGCCTGCCAGTGAAATGTGGGAAACCTTTTCTAGCGCCGGGTTTGGGCAAAAGCCGCAGATCGAGTTTCCCGGCGCAGTGCCGGGGCGGCTGCGCCCGGCCAAGAGCTGGCGCCCGATCGAGCAGGCCACCGCCTCGTACGGCTACGGCCTATCGGCCTCGCTGTTCCAGATGGTGCGCTCGTACACCGTTTTTTCGCATGACGGACAGGTTATACGCGCTACCCTGCTCAAAAACAGCGAGCCTGCTGTGGGCGTGCCGGTGTTCAGCCCTGAGACCGCCGCCAAGGTCCGCAAGATGCTGCAAATGGCCGCAGGCCCCGGCGGCACGGGCCCCAAGGCGCAAACGGCTGGCTATTCGGTAGGCGGCAAATCGGGCACGGCTTACAAGCAGGTTGGCAAGGGCTACGGCAGCGACGGCAACCGCAAATACCGCAGCTGGTTTGTTGGCATGGCGCCCATTGACCACCCGCGCATCATCGTAGGTGTCATGCTGGACGAACCCACGGCGGGCAAGTACTTTGGCGGCGAGGTGGCCGCACCGGTATTTAGCGAAGCCGTGCAGCAAACCCTGCGCGTCATGGGCGTGCAGCCCGACATTTCCATCCAACCGCAAATTGTGGCCAACGCGGTGCAGGAGAGCTTCTGATGCCCACGCCACTGACCACGCCCGAACAAGCTGCGCAGTGGCTGCGCACGTGGGTGACTGGCGTCTTGGGCAGCGACAGCCGGACGCTGGGCACAGGAGACGGTTTTGTAGCCATGCCAGGTGCGCTGGTGGACGGTCGCACGTTCGTCAAGCGGGCGCTGGAAAACGGCGTGACAGCCTGCTTGGTTGAAGCCCAAGGCGTCGCAGCCTTTGATCTGGATGACGCGCGCGTGGCGGCCTATACCGGCCTCAAGGCCGACGCCGGCAGGATTGCCGACGCTTTTTTCGGCTGCCCCTCGCAGGCGCTTTCGGTGCTGGCGGTCACTGGCACCAATGGCAAAACATCCACCGCCTGGTGGCTGGCCCAAGCCCTCAACGCCTTGCCCGCCAGCGCGCTCCGACCCTGCGCGGTCATAGGTACCCTGGGCGTGGGCCAGCCGCTGGCGTCCGGGGCCCTGCCGCCGGGTACTTCTGACCCGCTTGCGGGCCTGCAATCCACCGGCATGACCACGCCCGACGCAGTGGCGCTTCAGGCGGCCTTGCATCAGTTTGCGCAACAAGGCCTGCGCGCCTGCGCCCTGGAAGCGTCGTCCATTGGCATCGAGGAAGGTCGCCTCAACGGCCTGTTGGTACGGGTGGCGGTGCTCACCAACTTTACCCAGGACCACTTGGACTACCACGGCAGCATGGACGCATATTGGGCGGCCAAACGACGCCTGTTCTTCTGGCCCGGCCTGCATAGCGCCGTAATCAACATCGATGACACGAAAGGCGCTGCTCTGCGCGCTTCATTGGCAGAGGAAGCGCCCGACCTGGACTTGTGGACCACCTCGGCATTGCAAGCAGCGCGCCTGCAGGCCCAGAACATCACGCAATCGGCCGCTGGATTACGCTTCAACGTGGTCGAGAGCGGGCAAAGCATTCCCTTGCAAACCCAGGTGATTGGCGGCTACAACGTCAATAACCTGCTGGGTGTGCTGGCCACGCTGCGCGCGCTGGGCGTGGAATTGCCGGCTGCGGTCGCAGTATGCGAAGGGCTGCGTCCGGTACCCGGTCGCCTGGAATGCCTGGGCGGTGTGAAAGCTCCCTTGGTGGTCGTCGACTACGCCCACACGCCGGACGCCTTGGCTCAAACCCTGGATGCGCTGCGGCCGGTGGCCAACCAGCGCGCAGGCCAACTCTGGTGTGTATTTGGCTGTGGCGGCGACCGCGACGCCGACAAGCGCCCACTGATGGGCGCCATTGCCGCTGACCGGGCCGACCAGATCGTCATCACCAGCGACAACCCCCGCAACGAAAAGCCGACCGCAATTGTTTCGCACATCCTGGCTGGACTGGCGGGTCATCCCCAGCCGGAAGTTCAGGTGGACCGCAGCGCTGCCATTGCCAGCGCCATACACCGTGCAACTGCAGCCGATGTAATTTTGCTGGCCGGCAAGGGCCACGAAACCACGCAAGAAATAAGCGGCGTGAAAACCCCGTTCTCAGACCGCGAACACGCGCTGCAAGCGCTAGCCGCGCGCGCACCCATGGAGGAGCACGCATGAGCGCCGCCCTGATGACGCTGGACCAAGTGCGCCAATGGCTGGACGCCAAGGGCGACACTCGCAGCCACTTGGTGTGCCACGGCGACCTGGCCACGCCCCTGCTGCGCGTCCACACCGACACCCGCAGCATTGCCCCAGGCGACTTGTTTGTTGCGCTGCAAGGAGACACGTTTGACGCCAACACCCTGCTGCATCAGGCACAAGCCCAGGGCGCCGCAGCCGTGTTGTGCCGCAGCGGCTTGGCGCCCGAACTGCTGCCGCCAGGCCTGCCGCGCATTGAGGTGCCAGACACCAAGCTTGCACTAGGGCAGCTGGCCCGCGCCTGGCGCGCTCAGTTCGCGCTGCCGCTGATTGCGGTGACCGGCAGCAATGGCAAAACCACGGTCACGCAAATGATCGCGTCCATCTTGCAAGCCCACGCAGGCGGCGCCAGCCTGGCCACCCAGGGCAACCTGAACAACGAGATTGGCGTGCCCCTGACGCTCTTGCGCCTACGGGCGCACCACCGCATTGCCGTCGTCGAGCTGGGCATGAACCACCCCGGCGAAATCGCCCTGCTTGCGGCAATCGCGCAGCCCACGGTGGCACTGGTGAACAATGCGCAGCGCGAGCACCTGGAATTCATGCACACGGTGGACGCCGTGGCCACGGAAAACGGCGCAGTCATCAGCGCGTTACCCGTATCAGGTTGTGCAGTGTTTCCGACCGACGACCCCTACACCGCGCAGTGGCAACGCACTGCAGGCACGCGCCGCACGCTGGGCTTTGGCGCACAGGCAACCGGCGGTGACGATGTGGTGGGGCACAGCGCGCACTGGGCGGACGGCGCCTGGGACGTACAAGCCCAGGCAACCGTGGCAGGGCGCGCCACCCAATTGAAATACCGACTGGCCATTGCCGGGCAGCACAACGTACGCAACTCCTGGGCGGCTGCGGCCTGCGCGCTGGCTGCGGGCGTCCCCATTGAGGCGGTCGAGCGCGGGTTGCAAAATTTTGCGCCTATCAAGGGCCGCTCGCGCGCCTTCGCGCTCACCGTGGGCATGCGCAGCGTGACCGTCGTCGACGACACCTACAACGCCAACCCCGACTCGGTACGCGCCGCCACCGAGGTGCTTCGCGACCTGCCCGGCCCGCGCCTGCTGGTGCTGGGTGACATGGGCGAAGTGGGCACCCAGGGCCCGCAATTCCACGCCGAGGCCGGCGCTTATGCGCACCAGTTGGGGATTGAGCGCCTGCTGGCCGTGGGCGCGCTCAGTCAGGCGGCAGTGGACGCATTTACCGCCGCAGGCGGATCGGCGCAGCACTTTGCTGACATGGACGCCGTGTGCGCCGCACTCTCCCCGGCATTGGAAAACGCCGCCAGCGTGCTGGTCAAAGGCTCGCGCTTCATGCGCATGGAGCGCGCCGTGGCGGCCTTGGAAGAGCACGCCACGATCCCGAACACTTCACCCACCCAAGGAGCAGCCGCATGTTGCTGAGTCTGGCGCAATGGCTGCAGGCGATGAACCCCGAGTGGGGCTTTTTGCGCGTATTCCAGTACCTCACCTTTCGCGCCGTCATGGCGGCGTTGACCGCGCTGCTCATGGGTCTGGTAGCTGGCCCGGCGGTGATTCGCCGCCTGCGCGCCCTCAAGATCGGCCAGCCCATTCGCGGCTACGGCATGGAAAGCCACCTGGCCAAAAGCGGCACACCCACCATGGGCGGCGTACTGATTTTGCTGTGCATCACCATCGCCACCTTGCTGTGGTCCGACCTGGCCAACCGCTTTGTCTGGATTGTGCTAATCGTCACCCTGGGCTTTGGCGCCGTTGGCTGGGTCGACGACTGGCGCAAGGTGGTGCACAAAGACCCCGAGGGCATGCGCTCGCGCGAGAAGTATTTCTGGCAGTCGCTCATCGGGGTATTGGCTGCGCTGTACCTGGTATTCAGCATTTCCGAAATATCGAATGCGCGGGTACTGGAGCTGTTTTACAACTGGGTGCGCTCGGGCTTTGACGTCAACCTGCCGCCCAAGGCGGGCTTGCTGGTGCCGTTTTTCAAAGAAATCAGCTACCCGCTGGGCGTCCTGGGCTTCGTGGTGCTGACCTACCTGGTAATCGTGGGCTCAAGCAACGCCGTCAACCTGACCGATGGACTGGACGGCCTGGCCATCATGCCGGTAGTGATGGTGGGCTCGGCACTCGGGGTGTTCGCTTACGTGACCGGCAGCGTGGTGTTTTCCAAATACCTGTTTCTGCCGCATATTCCGGGCGCAGGCGAACTGCTCGTGTTTTGCGCAGCCATGGCGGGCGCGGGACTGGCGTTTTTGTGGTTCAACACCCACCCAGCGCAAGTGTTCATGGGCGACGTGGGCGCGCTGGCACTGGGCGCAGCCTTGGGTACGGTGGCCATCATCGTGCGCCAGGAAATCGTGCTGGCCATCATGGGCGGCGTGTTTGTGGCCGAGGCGCTGTCGGTGATGGCGCAGGTGCTGTACTTCAAATACACGCGCAAGAAATACGGCGAAGGCCGCCGACTGCTGCGCATGGCGCCCCTGCACCACCATTTTGAGAAGCTGGGCTGGAAAGAAACGCAGGTGGTCGTGCGCTTCTGGATCATCACCATGCTGCTGTGCCTGGTGGGCCTGTCTACTTTGAAGCTGCGCTGATGGAACACAGCCTCCACGGTCACCACATATTGGTCCTGGGCCTGGGCGCCTCGGGCCTGGCCATGGCGCGCTGGTGCGCGGCCCAAGGCGCATCGGTGACCGTCTTGGACAACCGCGCCGCGCCGCCGCAGGCTGCTGCGCTGGCTGCCTCGGTGCCTGGCGCCCGCTTGGCGCACGGCGCCTTTGACGCGACCTGGATAGAGGGCAGCGACATCCGCGCCGTCTTCGCAAGCCCGGGCCTCGCGCCCCACCAAGTCGCGCCACTGCGCGACGCGGCGCGCGCCAAAGGCTTGTGGGTGGGCGGCGAGCTGAGCTTGTTCACCCATGCGCTCAAAACACTGGCCGAAAGCCAGAAATACCAGCCCAGCGTGCTGGCAGTCACCGGCACCAATGGCAAAACCACCGTAACGTCACTCACCAGTCAGTTGGTGCAGGCGGCAGGCAAAACCGTGGCGGTGGCCGGCAATATCGGCCCCACCTTGCTAGACACCCTGGCTCAGGCATTAAAAGCCGAGGCTTTGCCCCAGGTCTGGGTGCTGGAGTTGTCGAGCTTTCAGCTCGAATACGCGCAGGACTTTGCCCCCACGGCGGCCACGGTGCTCAACCTCAGCCAGGACCATCTGGACTGGCACCCCGACATGGCCCACTACGCTGCGGCCAAAGCCCGCATCTTCGGCCCGCAGACGCTGATGGTCCTCAACCGCGAGGACGACGGCGTCATGGACATGCTGCCCGCGCCGGTGCTGGTCAAGCAGCGCCCCGTAGAACGGTCCCACCTGACTTTTGGTGTGGGCATGCCGCTTCGCCCCGGCGACTACGGCTTGGAGACAGCAAGTGGCATGGTCTGGCTGGTGCGCGCACAGGACGCCGACGAGACCGTGCCCCGAGGACGCAACGCGCCGACACCCGAAGTACACATCCAGCGCTTGATGCCCGCCGATGCCCTGCACATCCGTGGTCGCCACAACGCTAGCAACGCCTTGGCGGCGCTCGCCCTGGCCAGCGCCGCCGGTTGCGCCTTGGGGCCCATGCTCTTTGGCCTGCGCCAGTACCGGGGCGAGCCCCACCGCGTGCAACACGTGGGCAGCGTGAGTGGTGTGGAATTTTTTGACGATAGCAAAGGCACCAACGTGGGAGCCACCGTGGCCGCGCTCAATGGGCTGGGGCCCGAGCGCCGCCTGGTGGTGATTCTGGGCGGCGATGGCAAGGGGCAGGACTTCAGCCCATTGGCGGCACCGGTGCGCCAGTTTGCGCGCGCCGTGGTGCTTATTGGCCGCGACGCAGCGCTGATCCGCCAGGCATTGGCCGGCACCGGTGTCTCACTGCTGGACGCGCCCTCGATGGAGCAAGCGGTCGCCATGGCTAACGCACAGGCACAAGCAAGCGACGCGGTGCTGATGTCGCCGGCCTGCGCCAGCTTTGACATGTTTCGCGACTACGCGCACCGCGCCCAGGTGTTTTGCGACGCGGTCGCCGAACTGGCGCTTACGCAAGGCACCGTGTTGGAGGGCGCCGCATGAGCACCGCACACGCACTGTGGAGCCACTGGTTTGGGGCACCTGCAGCCACCAGCGAGGCATTGCCGGTCCGTCTGGGCCGGCGCGCCAGCTACAGCGCAACACCTAGCAGCAGCATGCGCCACGCGTTGGACCGGGCCTTGATCTACGTGGTTTTGGTCCTGGTGGTCTGGGGCGCGGTCATGGTCTATTCGGCCACGATCGCCATGCCGGACAACCCGCGCTTTGCGAACTACACCCACAACTATTTTTTGTTCCGCCATGCGGCAGCCGTTGGTGTGGCGCTGGTCGCTGCACTCTTAGCCTTCCAGGTGCCGCTGCAAACCTGGGAGCGCATCGCGCCCTTCTTGTTCATCGCCTGTCTGGTGCTTTTGCTGGCGGTACTGCTGCCCTTTGTTGGCAAAGGGGTCAACGGCGCCAAGCGCTGGATATCGCTGGGGGTGACCAGCTTTCAACCCTCCGAGCTGGCTAAGTTCTCAGCCGTGTTGTACGCCGCGGGCTATATGGTGCGCAAGATTGAACTCAAAGAAGACTTTATTCGCGCCGTGTGGCCCATGGCCGCCGCCGTGGGCATCATGGGCAGCCTGCTGCTGGCCGAACCCGACATGGGCGCCTTTATGGTCATTGCGATCATCGCCATGGGCATCTTGTTTTTGGGCGGCGTCAACGCCCGCATGTTCTTTCTGATCTCCGGCGTTCTGTTGGGGGCGTTTGCGCTGATGATTGCTTTTAACGACTACCGGCGGGCGCGTATTTTTGCTTACCTCGACCCCTGGTCCGAGCACAACGCACTGGGCAAGGGCTACCAGCTCACACATTCGCTGATTGCTATTGGTCGTGGCGAGATTTTTGGTGTCGGCCTGGGCGGCAGCGTGGAAAAGCTGCACTGGCTGCCCGAGGCACATACCGACTTTTTGCTCGCCGTGATTGGCGAAGAGTTTGGCCTGCTGGGCGTTTTGCTGCTTTTGGGCCTGTTTTTGTGGCTGACGCGGCGCATCATGCATATTGGCCGTCAGGCGGTGGCGCTGGACCGGGTGTTTGCCGGGTTGGTGGCCCAAGGTGTGGGTATTTGGATGGGCTTCCAGGCCTTTATCAATATGGGCGTGAACCTAGGCGCCCTGCCCACCAAGGGCTTGACCCTGCCGCTCATGAGTTACGGCGGCTCGGCCATTCTGGTTAACTTGGTGGCCCTGGCCGTGGTGCTGCGGGTGGACTTTGAAAATCGCCAGCTCATGCAAGGGGGCCGCGCATGAACGCCGCGCTGGCCACAACCCGCACCGCCTTGGTCATGGCAGGGGGCACGGGCGGGCATATCTTCCCCGGCCTGGCGGTGGCCCAAGCGCTGCGTGACAAAGGCTGGCGCGTGCACTGGCTAGGCGCGCCAAACAGCATGGAAAACCGCCTGGTGCCGGCGCGGGGTTTTGTGTTCGAGGCGGTCGCCTTCTCGGGCGTGCGCGGCAAGGGCTTCAAAACTTTGGCGCTGCTACCGCTGCGCCTCGTGCGCGCCTTGGTGCAAAGCGCGCAGGTACTGCGCCGCGTGCGCCCCGACGTGGTGCTGGGTTTTGGCGGCTACATCAGCCTGCCTGCGGGATTGATGGCATCTGTAATGCGCATTGCGCTGGTGTTGCATGAACAAAACTCGGTGGCCGGTGCTGCCAACCGACTGCTGGCGCGCTTGGCACGCCGGGTGTTTTGCGCCTTTCCGGACGCCCTGCCCGGCGCTTTGTATGTGGGCAACCCGCTGCGCGCCGAGTTTTCACAGCAAGCCGCGCCCGAGCAACGCTTTGCCAGCCGCACCGGTCCATTGCAGCTGCTGGTGGTGGGCGGCAGCCTGGGGGCACGCGCGCTCAATACCGTGGTGCCACAAGCCCTGGCCCTGATCCCACGGACGCAGCGCCCGGTAGTGGTACACCAAAGTGGCGAAAAGCAGATGGATGAACTGCGCGCCAACTACACCGCCGCCGACGTGCAAGCCAGCCTGACGCCCTTTATCGACAACACCGCGCAGGCCTATGCCGACGCCGACCTGGTGCTGTGCCGCGCCGGTGCCAGCACCGTGACCGAAATCGCCGCCGTGGGCGCCGCTGCCCTGTTTGTGCCTTTTCCCTCTGCCGTAGACGACCACCAAACGCACAACGCCCGCTTTCTAGTCGACCAAGGTGCGGGCTGGCTGGTGCCACAAAGCACGCTCACACCGCAATTCTTGGCCGATTGGCTGCAGCACTGCGACCGCGCCTTGCTCTTGCAACACGCCTCTGCGGCCAAAGGCCTGCAAAACCTCCAGGCCACCGAAGCGATCGTGGCTGCTTGCGAGGAGATCGCTGAATGAAGCACGCCGTCGAGCGCATCCACTTTGTTGGCATCGGCGGCTCGGGCATGTCCGGGATCGCTGAAATCTTGCACAACCTGGGCTACACCATCTCCGGCTCAGACCTGGCCGACAGCGCCACGCTTCGCCGCCTGGCCACGCTGGGCATCCAAACCCACATAGGCCACGACGCGGCCCACGTGGCCCGGGCCGACGCGGTGGTCACGTCCACTGCAGTGCAAGCCAGTAACCCCGAGGTGCTGCGCGCGCGCGAACTGCGCATTCCGGTGGTGCCGCGCGCCCTGATGCTGGCTGAGCTGATGCGCCTCAAGCAGGGCATTGCCATTGCCGGTACCCACGGCAAAACCACCACCACCAGCCTGGTCGCCAGCGTGCTGGCCCAGGCCGGGCTGGACCCGACCTTTGTGATTGGCGGGCGATTAAATAGCGCGGGAGCCAACGCACGTCTGGGCAGCGGCAACTACATCGTGGTCGAGGCCGACGAATCCGACGCCTCCTTTTTGAACCTGCTGCCGGTGATGGCTGTAGTGACCAACATCGACGCCGACCACATGGAAACCTACGGCCACGACTTTGGCCGCCTAAAGCAAGCGTTTGTGGACTTTCTGCACCGCATGCCGTTTTATGGAACGGCCATTTTGTGCACCGATGACCCGGCCGTGCGCGCCATCGTGGACCAGGTGACCTGCCCCATCACCAGCTACGGTTTTGACGAGGACGCCCAGGTGCGCGCCGTCAACGTGCGCGCTTTGGGCGGGCAAATGCACTTCACCGTACAGCGGCGCAACGGCGTGACCCTGCCCGACCTGGACGTGGTGCTCAACCTGCCGGGGCGCCACAACGTGCTCAACGCCTTGTCGGCCATTGCCGTGGCGGTTGAACTCAATATTGACGACGCAGCAGTGCTTGCGGCACTGGCCGAATTCAAAGGCGTGGGGCGGCGCTTCCAGCGCTATGGCGACCACACGCTGCCCCAGGGTGGTGTGGTGACCGTGGTGGACGACTACGGCCACCATCCCGTAGAGATGGCGGCGACGCTGGCGGCTGCCCGCGGCGCGTTCCCGGGGCGGCGCCTGGTGCTGGCCTTCCAGCCGCACCGCTACACCCGTACGCGTGACTGCTTCGAGGACTTCGTCAAGGTCATGGGCCAGGCTGACGCAGTACTGCTGGCCGAGGTGTATGCCGCCGGTGAGGCGCCCCTGGTGGCCGCCAACGGCCGCGCCTTGGCCCGCGCCCTGCGCGTAGCAGGCAAGGTTGAACCGGTGTTTGTGGACAACATCTTGGCCATGGCCGACGTGGCCGTGGCCAATCTCCAGGCAGGCGATGTGTTGTTGTGCATGGGCGCAGGCTCGATCAGCGCTGTGCCCGCCAAAGTGGTGGAACTGCTGCAAGCCCATGGCCCGCACGCAGGAGGCCTGACATGAACGCTCAGGCCTTTGGCAAAGTGGCCGTCCTCATGGGTGGAGTGTCAGCTGAGCGAGAGATCTCCGTCCTGTCTGGAACGGGCGTGCTGCAGGCGCTGCGCTCCAAAGGCGTGGACGCCCA
>Ga0214921_10006053_pt1 | contig 16770 bp, 12 predicted proteins | sample LL1505_MetaG_FD_177992 | JGI IMG/M metagenome (GOLD analysis project Ga0214921, IMG submission 177992) | Freshwater microbial communities from Lake Lanier, Atlanta, Georgia, United States - LL-1505 | ecosystem: Environmental > Aquatic > Freshwater > Lake | place: USA: Georgia | collected...
GCTACTCTCCCCATGGTTGAAAGTATTTGCCTGTTGATTATCTAATCCGTCTGATCGCCTCTCTTTTGAAATTCTGCCTATTTTTTGAATTATTGGAAGCAGGGCGCCTACCCATCCCACTGCACCGCAGGTCAGAAAAAAGAACCAGAAACCAAACCTAACTCGATAAAGCGTCCCAAGATTAGGGTTTACGTAGCTGAAAAGGGTGATCATCCCTAAGCAAAAAACAGTTCCAACCCAAAAACCTGAGGTTGGCCTGCGGATCGCCATGTAAACCACCCCAGGAAAAAAGAGGAACCAAATAAAAGTCTCGACAGAGCTGACTAAACGAATGGCGCTCATCTTTTCGAGCCATTGAGAGGGAAAGGGCGCAAACAACCCAATCCACATCGCGCGAGGAAGATAGGCTAAAACCTCAGCGGTACTTCTGGGTTTTTTATCAAGATCGATTCCTGAGTCGGCTCGCACAATAATTCCATGCCTGATAAAATGAGCCCGCATGCATGAAATTTTCTCCAAGTTTTTGTCTATAAATGTTGGCAGGCGTGGTGTTTCCTGCCAGACGAACCGCGTGCTGAGATCATTATCTCCTTTAATGTTACTAGTGTGACTTCCAATAAATTCTTGGCGCAAGTAAGAGCTCGGAATAGCTAGAGTGCACAAAGAAATCACCGACAGCAGCAAGACATAAAGAAACGCTTGCCTAAGGGATTGCAAGGCCGAAGTCCCCTGATAGAGAATCGAGATCAATGCCATACTCAGCAAAGAAAAGATTAAAAAGAATGAGACAATCAGGCAGTAGTAGTTAGGTCTCATAAGGAAAATAACACTTAATGAGCCAACTCCTGCTAAGCATATTTTTGAGAAGTTTTTGGCTTTTCCTTTTGAATTAATGATGAAAATAAAACCATACAGGATTGCTAACATTGCTGGCAGCACAAAGGTATCTTTGTGATTTTGTCCATACCATACCAAGGGCGAAAGAAATAATATAAATACAGAAGAACCGATAATCCCTCCAATCTTTCCTATCCTTCCTGGCCAGGATTTCCTGCCGATAAGATAAATCAACAAAGCACTACAAGATTGAGCGAAAGCATTAAAAGGCAGAAGCAAAAGAGGAAAACAGCCTAACACTGCATATAACGCGGCTAGGAAACCAACGTTAAAAGAATGACCTTCGGGAAATAACTTCCATGATTTCCACCCGTCTCTATTTATACTGTCCGCTAAATGACAAGCTTCATTGTGGAAAACTTTAGCATCACCCTTAAGAAGCCCGTGACCTGCATTAATTTCATTAATACTTGGAACAATGACAATTTGAAAAGAAACCGATACAAACAAGAAGTAAAAGAAAGACCAAATGAAAGATAATTTAATTAATTTTGACATGTATTACTTAACTGATTTAATTTCCGCGCGGGATAGCACTGAAAATAAAAATGGATGCTTTAGGAAAAAGTGATTTTCCGCGGCAAATGCCCTCAAGTTGTCGAAGATTTTTTCGGATATGCATACGATTCTTTTATGATCGTCCTTTTTTTTACTGAAATAATCTTGCCAACTAACAGTTTTGCAACAATTTACTGTTCTGTTGAAGCAACTGTTATGCAGTTCAAAGATGACCCTTGAAATATCCTTTAGTTCTGTAATATAGAAATTACACTTTCCTGGTATGAATAATGGAAGATACTTTGATTTTATTAAAAAATCAAACATTTGCATTAGCTTGTTCTTCTTTCTTTCTGAAATGACTGATGCTGGTCTTAAGATAAGATATGGAATTTTCACTTTTCTCGATATTTTTTTTACTATTCCTTCTGCAATAAGTTTTGATTTTGAATAATCATTTAATTGATTCTTTTTCGACCCTACATGGATAGTTTTCTTATTTGTACTAAAATCGTATACAGCACAGCTGCTTACATAAACCACGTTTGATACTTTTGCTTTTGTAGCACCAGTTACTATTTTCTTAGTACCTAAAGCATTAACTTTATGGAGGTTAGTTTTATCGGATCCTGCAATATGGATAAATGGCTTGTTCTTAACAAAGAATCTATCGGGTATTTTTTCACAAACATCCCCCCGGAACCAAATTACTCTTTTTGTACTTTGTCGTTTTTTTCTCGATAACGCATGGATTGTATAGCCGTTTGCTAAAAATTTTCTAATCAGGCTCCTCCCTATAAGCCCGCTTGCACCTGATAGCTGTACAATTTTATTAATATTTTTGACTAAGGAAACTCTTTTGAATTACGTTAATATTTTTTATAAAATAGATAAATGATGAAAAGAGCCCTTCCGTGAAGAAAAGGTTTTTGACAAATGATTTATGAATCCAAAAAGGAATTATTTTTGTTTTGTTAAAGTGTCTTTTTTTGATTGCCTTTAAGATGCGTATTGCATTTATTGGGTTTGTAATCTTTTTACGAATATAACCGTATGTCCCGAGCGGTTTTTTTATAAAACAAAACGTTGCTCCCATCTTTGCTATTCTAAGCCAACAGTCGTAGTCTTCACCTGCAATAAGTTGTTTTGATTCACAAAATCCTTTGACCTTTTTTATCGTTTCTTTTTTTACCAAGATTGCGGATGTTGTTGGGATAGGTCCATAATTTAATAAGAATCTGGTGGGGTTTTGTGTTATATCAATATTATGATTCTTTAGAACTTTATAATTTTTTTGTTTTAATTGGTGGTAGCAAAAATCATACTTGTCTTGCATTTTGTTAATACATATTTCTAACTTTTTCTTTTTCCATAAATCATCGTCATCTAGAAAGGCGATGTATTTGCCTTTAGCTTTTAAAATACCCAAGTTTCTCGGGATAGCCCCACTATTTCTTTTTGTTTGTAGTAGTTTTATATTTTTATTTTTTAGTGATTTTATATACGATCTTGTATCATCTTTTGAGCAATCATCTACTACAATTATTTCATAATTTTTGTATGTTTGATTCATGACTGACTTTAGACACTTTTTTATGTGCCACGCGCCATTATATGTTGGAATAACTACACTAACTAACGGTTTAGGATTTTTGTACTGTTTCAATTGAATTTATTTTCTGCAAATGCTACAGGATGGTCGTCCTGATCATCTGGTGTCCAAGCTGGGCTAGGCATGTTCAATACGAGAGCTTCAATGTTTCTTTGATTTTGTAATACTGACTGCCAATCGGCGTGCACTTCGTCTTATTGGTTGCCGTGGTTTTCACCTGAAAAGAACTCTTTGTATCCATTTGGTGTCCTTACGACGATTTTTATATTGCCTTTGATACAGGTAAAAAGACCCCATTTCTTCATATGCGAATGTGGTCCATTAACAACACCTGGTGCCACAACTGTAAGATATACCTGACAGGGTCGTTGTTCTTACTAATGGGTGATTTGTAGTCATTGTAGTTGGGGATGCGGTATCTGCTAGGTACTCCCTTTTTAATTTTATTTTTCCAGTATTGAATTTTTTGCAAATAATTTTTTCCAGCGGTACAGATTTTTATCAATGCGAAAGAACAATTTTTTACGATGAATACGTGGGGAGGTGGCAAAAGTTTTATCCAATGCCTGTTTTAATTCTTTTGGAGTGCTTACAAAATGTACACCTTTAGTGCTGCGCAATGGACTTAGATTGAGCGTCTTAGGAGCTCGCACCGAAACTACTGGCACCCCAGCGCAATATGCATCGACCGCTGCTGAGGTGACTGCGCTTGAGTAAGCAACATCGCAGTCGGGCAAAAGTTTGGATACGGACCCCATCGTCACACTCATTCGCAGGCTTGGATAATCCTCGGTTCGAACCGGACAGTTTGGATGCGGTTTAACGATAATCTTCGTGTCCGCAGGCAGAGACTGAAACGCCTTCTCCAACAAAAGCATCATCTGATGGGTATTGCTTGGAAGGTAATCTCCAAGCACTAACACCCGTAATGGGCCAAGTGATCTTTTACGAGTGGGCCTTCTCGCCGTAGTTTTTTTTTCTAGATAAAGATAACGCAAAGCCTCTACCTCAACCAGCTGCGCACTTGGATACCTGCCCCTCAGATATTCTGTCATCATAGCCGAACCGTTTACTGCCACCTGATCTGGCATGGGCAGGATATTCTGGCCTTTGCGCTGATAACTGCGAGGGTAAAAAAAGTAACGCAAATCCCAAAAGCGGACGCTGGAGTGCGGGATACCAATCAAGCGCGCATGACCTGCCACGCGCCAGGCATGGATGAGGGCAAACTCCCATGGTTGATTCTCCTGCAAATAAACACCAATACACTGCTTGGGCAAAAGCTTCATTGCCTCTTCGATCAAATTTAAATAAAGAACATTACTCATGGCTGTTTGGCCTTTCAAAGAGCAGTTCCAGTCGGTTTGGAATAGTGGCGTAAAATCCAGCGATTCGTTGATTGCCAATGAAGGCAGCTTACTTAACCGAAGGCAAACCAATACCAAATAGGACCAATCTCGAAGAGTTTTAAGAACAACTTCTAAGCTCAAAAACGAATCCAAAGTGGTATGACTCTCTGAACCTTTTCTTGTTTTATCGTTATTGAAATCTCGAATTGCTTTTGCCGCCTTGGTTTGTGAAGAATGAGCGCTCTTCACATATAATTGAAGCCAGTTTGTGCAAAAACCACCGCGTACTAAGTCATCTGGCAAATGTGCCCAGTAGCGACTCTCAAACCGACCCTTTTTGAGTGCTTCGGGAACTAGGTTTAAGAAATAGGATATAAAAGTGACCTGACTCTTTGTCGTTCGCCACTCCTTCAACCCAACACCACTTAGGGGCCAACTCTGAATCAGATGCCAAACCAACGATATGCACGCCTGCGACAAATGTGGGATTGATTGATACAACTTTTTCGGCAAGGAAACGGATCCGGCTTCTTCTTGAATAAGTTGCCACTGAAAGTTGGTTCCAGTTTTGAAGCACCAAAACTTCAAGACCTTGGCAAACCCCGCCTTACCCGTCGTTAACGCCAGCGTTTTGAAGCGTTTGCCTCTTGCCCATTTCTCAAAGGCCAAAAGTTTAATTGCATCATCAATCTGAGGTGATTTGGCGTAGTTAAACTTTTCTGCAAGCAACGTCATCCACCAGTAACTTAAACCTGGCCGAATTTCCAAGTGATCTACGATTCGTTTTTCTTTTATCTTCTTTTCGCCAAGTTTATATATCCACTTCAGGTATTGCGTTCGCAAGCTTTCGGCGTTGTCCTCGACCATCTTCGGAATCGAGATTACATTATTGCTACCCCCTGTGTCGTAACTGCGCCAGAGCACAACTAACCAGTCACCCGCAGGCGTGTCACCATCACTATCCCAAATTAGAATATTAATGTTTTTTAAATATAAAACAGGCTTATCCAAAAAGCCCAGAATCGATTTAGGGAGAGGAAAGACTGTTCGTTGCAAACCCTTTTTGCAAAAGCCGCTTAATTAAAGGTGGTAGTCGAAATCGATACCTAATGCTTTTCCGTGTCATGGCTCTTTCTGGTTTTTTTTGCAAAGCAAAGACTGAAAAGCAGACCTTGGCGAAAGGTGTGCAGGCGGTAGCGGATGGCTTTCCCCAATATCCATAAGCCATCAATCGGGAAGGATTCAAGTTAGAAAATTTCTGGCCGACTTCACGCGCATTAAGGACATGGTATGGAGCTTTTTCCCCTTTTTTTTTCATTTGGAAATTTATATATTGGTACGATGATTGAATAGACTGAATCGTTCTTTCTGCTGTGAGCCTCAGGCTGATAATCATGTAGCCACTCGGGCGAACCAGTTTCCATGCTTTCGCGAACATTCTATTAAATTCAATGTTCCAATCAATACACCCTAGGGAAATCACGACATGGTATCCATTTTTCTCGAATTTTTGAATTGGCATCGCCAAAAAATCTCCTTGAAGGAAAATACCAGTCGGAAGCATAACTTTAGCCATCATGTAGGCCTTAGAATTGATCTCCACACCAGAATATTTGTGGATTCCAAATCTATCTTGCAATGCCGATCCAAGGCCACCGCATCCACACCCGATATCGAGCACGCGCATTCTAGAATTTATATTGCAATCGCTTATAACTTTTTTTTCAGATTCATAAAATTGACGCCACTTGTTTCTGCTGACGGAATAAAACTTTGGGATATTGTTTGTTTTATAGGACTTGTTATTTGATTTCAAAGTGTTTTTTTAATAATCAGATTATTTTATGCGGTTCTTAGTTTGGACCTTTTTGAGTATAATGATTGTTACAAGCAGGTAGTTTATTTTTTCCTCATCAAATTATCTTTTAAGCTTATACTAATAAATGCTTACTGCACATTCTTCCATATTGGCATAAAAACATTTATGAATCGTTTCATAAAGCGGGGCGCACCTATCGTCACACGAATACAATCTTTTAGTGCTTTGTGGGTAAAGTTGCCTGCAACAAGTATTTTATGATATCTCAATTGTTCTACTATCTTTGCCACATGCCGAGAACAACGAATCAACGTAAAATTAGCCTGTGTTTCAATTATATCAAGCCCAGCTCGTCTAAGCGAAGTGTTTAAGAGTTTTTTGCCTGCCTTAAATTCTTTAATCATTTTAGCAAGGACCCAAGGTTTGTCGAGAAAGGCGGTTGCAAAAAGTACACCGAATGCATTTACATCATACGTAGGTTTTACTTTTTCTAGACTTTCTATTACATCTTTGGAGCCTGCAGCGTATCCAATTCGGGCACAAGCCATTCCGCATAATTTAGAAAATGTCCTTAGTACGACAATGTTATTAAATCGGCTTAAAAGCGAAAAAACTGTCTTAGGATAAAAGTAAAAATATGCCTCATCAACAATTAGAATAATACCGTTTCGGCTTGCCTTTTCGGCAATCGTTTTAATCATTTTTGGACTTAATGCCGAACCAGCAGGATTATTAGGGTTAACGATAACAGCCAGCTTTATTCCACGTCTCATTACATTTAGGAATTTTTCGGATGGAAACTTTAATTTGTCGTTATAAGGAATTACAATCTCGTTTGCTTGAAAGATTTGCGCATACACATGGTACATTGCAAAGCATGGGTCAGTGAGAATTATTTTATCCCCTGGAGACACAAATGCCTCGAATACATATTGTATGGCAGAATCCGAACCATTAGTTAGGCAAATATTGCTTTTGTTCAGCCCGCTACTTGAGGCAATTTTGTTTTGAAGTTCTTCATAATGAGGGTAGGTAGATAAAAAAGATGCATCTATTTTGTGAATCACATCCTTGATGAATTTTTTTGGAAGCCCTGATATATTTTCATTTAAGTCAAGCCGTAAGTATCGCCGCCGTTCCTCATTGTTAGGCTGAATTCGAAAAAGTTTTGTTAAATGCTTTCTTGCTCTCATGTTTTTAAAGTTTCCCCATTACACACCATAGTCGATCTCCGAAGCCATGATCGGTTAGGAATTCTTGATATTGCGAGTTAAAATCCTGCCACATAGCTTGCCACGCGCGCGCAGTAGAGTGCTTGGCAAATTTCGCTTGAGGAATCACTTGGCGGCTTCTCAGCACATCGGCTGCTCTTTTTTGATAAAGCCAAAACATATGGTTATTGAGCGGGTACTCCTGGATTGACTCAATCACTCCATTTAGCCCAGCTTTTCGGAACACGTTGTTGATCGTAATTTGATTATAATAATATAAATGTTCAACACAGAAATAGAATTTTTTGAATTCTGGTATGTCATAAAGGCTTATCAGTGGATCTTGGAGGCTTGGTACAACAGCTATTATTTTCCCGTGTGGCTTAAGTAATGCTTTTAATGACTTAAGGAACTTCACTGGTTGCCCAATGTGTTCCAAAACAAATATGCATGTGATATAATCAAACTTTAAACTAGGAAAGCGCTTTCTTGGTTCTTCATCTGAAACGTCTAAGTCTAACTCCTTTTTGCAGAATTCTATTTCTTTTTTGTTTAATTCACATCCATATACTGACCTTGTTTTGTCTTGGATTAGCTTAATAAAGTGCCCGCTCGAGCAACCTACATCTAAAACAGTCTCATTCCCTTTCAACATTGTCCGAAAACGATCTGCCCATATTTTAGTGGCTTTCTTCATCTTGTTAAAGTATTTCTTCGGTTGATCTGCGTCTGGTTCTATATGCGTTAAATAAGTTTGATGATACTCGGCTCTGTAAAAGTCTTGAGGAAACTTATACGAGTTCTGATCAAGAAAAGTTAGGTCGCACTTGTTGCAATGATATATACTGGCTTTTCTTTCAAAGCGAACTGTATCAGTCACTAGTTTGAGGTCAACGGCCTTGCAAGATGGGCACGATGTGTGCTGTGAAAATCTATTTTGTTTTATAAAACCCACAGTTTTTATTTTTAGTATTTACAGGAACTTTTTTTTACCCTGTCCACAATATTCAACTACTGCTGGTTGCCTCTTTCACAGTTTCAGCCAATCCTTGTCCCAGCGACACTTTTGCTTTCCACCCCAGGTCACTTTCAATGGATGTAGGATCCCCAATAATGCCAAACTGATCTCCAGGTGTAGCTTGACGGCATATTACAGGATAATTAGTTTTTTTATGAATACTTGTTAATTGAATAATTAGTTCTTGAATAGTTGTTTTTTTGCCAGAGCAAATATTGTAGGTTTTTCCAATTGCCTTAGATTTCTCAGAAGCCAAAATCCATGCATGAACCAGATCATCTATATATACGAAATCCCGGAAACGGTCTACTGACCCTTTTATTAAGATCGGTTTATTTTTGCACATATAGGCTAAATATATACTGACCATTCCTTGGCTCATATTTTTCAAGTTCTGCCCAGGACCATAGACACTAAAAAGCCTAAGAATTGTCGTTTGCAAGCCGAGGTCGCTATAAAGACGAATGTAGTTTTCAGCCGAAGCCTTAGCAGCACCATAATAGGACTTAGGCATAATAGCATCGGTTTCTCTCACCGGAACTGAAATAGGATTTCCGTAAACCGCCATTGAGCTTGCATAAAGAAAGCGTTGTATACTTTTCTCTTTGCAAAACTGCAACAGATGAAAAGTGCTGGCAACATGACTTTGCAAGTCCGCCCATGGATTTTTAAAAGAAATTTCACCTGAGGATTGACCTGCTAAATGAAACACCGCATCGGCTTTGACCTTTCTTATTTTTTGATAGTTTTTGATCTTTCCAAGGTCTATTTTGACAAGGTCGGCCCCTTTTGGAATATTGCTTATTTTCCCCGTTGACAAGTCATCAAATATTAAGACCCGATGCCCTTCAAGAAGCAGGGCATGAGCGATATGTGCTCCGATGAACCCGGCTCCTCCCGTTACAATGTACGTTTTCATTTCTCTACCCTCCCATTGCTTTTTCCGTCCGATAGATTTCGGCAATTTTCTCAGTCTCGCGCGTGAACACACCCAAACGTTCAGAGATTGGGCATTCAATCATACGTACCTCTTTACCCCCGAGCTCAATTGAACGGTAAATAGCGTTTAATAGTCTAATCGATTCTAATGCATCCTCAGCTGCTACTAACGCGGGTGTGCCGTGTAACAAGGCATCAATCACATTATTAATTATAACATTATGCCCAAACCCATAGACATTAGGGACGTCTTCGCTAAAATCCTTAAGTTCGACATTCGCTACGGAGCATGCCGTCAGCTTGTTAACAGCTGCACCCTCTGCAATGACAACGCCCTTTTCTCCAAGTATTGATATCGAGGCCTCAAGGTCATGATCTAGTGGACGCACGGCGGTTGTTGCCTCAATGGTTCCAATTGCGCCATTCTTGAAAGAGAGCCATCCGCAGACACTGTCCTCTACCTCTACTTTAACGAGTTGTGTTGCGCCAATTGCCGAAACACGTTCTACATCCCCTACGAGCCAACGAAGCAGATCTAGATGATGGATGGCTTGGTTTGTCAAAGCGCCTCCGTCCAGCGCATAGGTTCCTCTCCAAGGATCGCGGTCGTAGTAGGCTTGACCGCGGGACCAGCGCAATCGCAACGTGGCCAAGACAATTCTGCCTAGGTCACCGCTTTCTATAACTTTCCGAATCATAGTCACCGCCTTATTGAATCTCTCCTGGTGAACAATGAATAATTTAACGCCATGCTTATGGGCCATCTTTAGAACCTGCTCTCCATCCTCCACCCTCAAGGTAAGTGGCTTCTCAATAACGAGATGCTTTTGATACGTTTCGATGATGTCAACCGCATGCTCCCCATGCATACCACTTGGCGTCATAAGGCAAACCACGTCGATTTGCTCCTTTGTCAGCATCTCATGATAGTTTTGATACACTCCCGCACTACTGTCCCCTCTCGCTAAACGGGCCTTTTCAAGATTCAGATCACAAACGGCAATCAATTCTGCGAAAGGGTTATCGCGAATCGCTTCGATGTGGCGGTATGAAATACGACCGCAACCGACAATCGAGAACTTTATTTTTCGGTTCATCGGATTCCACTCAGAATATGCTTAGCAATGCGCAAGGGTATCTGCAAAAATCGAATTAAGTCGTTTTTCGCTTCTTCGAAAACTTTATACCGAAGGGCTCTGGAGATTTCTTCCTGGATCCACTCTTTGTCCTTCCTGCTGATTCCCTTAGTTGAATCTAAAAAGTCGAGCGCTCGGCCCGGGATATCGGCAAGGGTTGCCAAAACGACTGCCTTAATTGCATGCTCATATTCCTTTCCGGAGACATTTCTCAACAGCTCTTGCCATTTTTTTAATGAAGGGACGTAGTAGGCCTTGCCCCATAGAGGCTCGCCAGGATGGAAAAGATGTCGTGCATGTGCCGGCCGAATTGTATCAATCTCTAACTTCACTAGGTCAAACCCTTGCTGGCGGCAAAAGTCATCAATATCACTAAACCAACCTTGTTTCCTCCATACAGCAGTCATCTCGAATTCTACTTTGATCAGTTTAATAGTGCCGTTTTGTAAGAGTTTCTCACCACCCTGCAAAATCTGAAAATCGTGGCCTTCAGCGTTGATATCGATTGCGTCAATACAGCCCATCCTATGCTGGAGTAAGTGATCAAGAGTAGTGAGTTCTACTTTGAGAACTTTAGCTGTACTTAGCGAATTTTGCCCAAAACGCTTCACAAATAACTTTTCAGGTTGATGTAGGGAAGATGCCCTTTGATCTTTGGCGACATACAGCTTCCCATGACCTATCTTGTTTGAAAGGCATAAAGGTCGACTCGCGTTCGGATCTGTAGGCTCGATACCGATTGTTTGGAGAACACTTTGGTCTAACAAACACCATGGATATTTTAATGGTCCACCTGAACCAACATCGACCATGCAAATTTTGGCGCCGATAGGAAATAAAAGTCTTTTGGCAAATTCTGCTTTCCGGCACGTAAATATTTGCATTTTTAAGAAATCTTTGGGTCTAGACTTTTACTAAATCGATTTTTCTACATTGACATTGCATAGAAGTCATTTTTAGTACTTACCTAACTTTTTGAATTATTAGAATAATTAACATACACTAATTTGTTAACTTATTTTTCTTAAGCCAATACTGTATTTGTGGAATCTGCCAAGGGTAATCAATATCACATCCGCCCCAGGAATAAATAGGAAGTATTTTCCGTCCCATCCACTTCTGGGGGAGAAGCCCACGGCCTAGATTTTCTAGGCATCGGGGGCGGACAACTGAAACACCCATGTCGGCAAAGTAGACGTTTCCCTGTGAATCTCGGTCGCAACTGATCATAGAGATATTTCTGAATGTTTTAAAGGGCGCGAACGGTTGGAGATAGCCTTGACTATCCAATCGCCTAGCCCGGATGGGGCTCCACATATTATAAATCGAAACGGATACCGCGGAATCAGCTTCCATATTTTTTCTGAGGGCCTCAATGCCATAATCAATCATCGCTCCAGTCACAGCTGGAGCATTGGCAAAGAGTAAGACTAGAAATTCGAGTTCTTTTCTTTCATGAGCCAGAACATCTTGCATCACCCGATAACCATGTTCGAAGGCGTCCTCCCCAAGAGCATCTTTGGTAGCCAATCTGGCTGGTCTTGGTATCCACTCTGCTTTATACTTATTACCCAATTTCCTTATTTGAGGGCAATCGGTCGAAACGAAGATCCTCTCTACTTCAGTGGATTTTCTCGCTGCAAGAAGGGGATATTCAGCAAGAGGTTTTCCAGATATACGAAAAGTGTTTTTACCAGGAAAACCCACGCTTCCTTTTCGCCCGATAAGAAGCGCCGCTGTCACCTTTTTAAAGTCTTTTTTTTGATTTTTCATATAAAAGCATGCACTTTCTCATTTTGTTTTTAGACGATTTACTGATTTGCTAAAACCTAATAAATAAGTTTAACGCCACATTTCGTATTTTGATTTTATGAAAGGTATTATAATAATGATCAAAGTTACCGCATCATAAATAAATACCGGAAGGTATATCCAAGGTATTTACTAACTTTAGGCTTGGTAACTGATTTCGACATTTTATTTTTTAATGAAACCTGCTGCTAGCTGAGGCCTTATCGACTATCTTAGTTATGGATCTATATAAAATTAATTGTTACTTGGCGGTTGACTCGAAAAATGACGTTTTCTTAAATTCTTTAGCTTTTTTTGACCAAGTTTATGTCTTGAAACATAATTTTAATTAGGAGGAGTTTTCTGGAGTGGATTTATCTGCCATATCTTCGATGATGCCAATTAAACGTTTTTTCGAAAGTTTTGCCGAAGTTATCTTCCTATATTTTACTGCTTTTTTAATTGCAGCACCGAAATCACGAAAGAATACTTAAACTGTTAGGAGCATATTTTTTTCGGCTAGGCATTGCTTTCGGTGGATTTATCAAGACCTTGGGCCAAAGTTGCTTTCTGATTTTGATACTCTTCTTGGGGTACCGAACTTAGTAGCGGCTTTCCTAGCAAATACCGGATAGCCTCCTCGGTGGCCTCGATTTCCATTCTTACCCTGCAATCAAGGCTCATAGAGCCCATATGAGAAGTTAAAATACAATTTGGCAATTCTTGAAGTGGCCCTTCATATGGTTCCTTATCAAAAACATCCATTGCTGCACCACCAATTTGGTTTCTCTTGAGTGCGTTATAGAGATCATCTTCATTGACCACACCTCCCCTGCTTGTGTTTATAAGAAGTGCGTCTGGTTTCATCATCCCCAGTTCACGTGCACTAACCATGCCTTTTGTATCGTGCGTGAGCGGAACATGGAGACTGATGAGATCGGCCTGCTGAAAAATTGTTTCTTTTGTAACCCATTCTAATTTGAACTCTCTGTTGAGTTCAAGTGTTGGCAGAACGTCATTGACCAGAATTCTTGGAGTGCCAAATCCAGCAATTCGACGTAGAACCCTAAGCCCGATGCGGCCTACTCCGATGATTCCTATATTCACTTCAGCAAGGCGGCGTCCAAAAATTCGGCGCCACTTACCTTGATGTAATTCACCATTTGCGACATGAATCTGCCGAAGAAGATTGATCATCAAACCGATAGTGAGTTCTGCAACTGCAGGGGCGGGCGCGTCTGGAGTGTAAGAAACTGATATTCCCCTTTTTTCCGCCTCGACGAGATCGACATTATCTAAACCTACCCCCACCCGGGAGATATGTCGCAATTGGGTAGCTTTTTCCATAACTCGCCTAGTGATTGGTTCAGTCCCAGCTATAATTACTTCAGCGTCCCCGACCAACTCAATGAGTTCTCGCTCGGTAAGTTTACGAAGGAGCGGATTAATACAGAAGCGTATTCGATGTGTTTGAAGCATTTCCAGTGGAAAATGGTTTTTTTCACCAAAAGGTACAGTCGTAATTAAAACAGTTGGCACAAGATTATTGTTTTAATTTCTTTCTAACTACTTTTGACTGATTTGATAGAAAATTTTGAATTTGTTTCATTGTACTCAGAGCGATATCATATCGTAATTAGAGTTAGTTTCAACATTTTTTTACAGATTTGCCGAGACATCCATAATAACCGTACACCGATAACAGCACTGCCGTGCGAAATCAACTTTCGCTTTTTGCTCAACTTCCCTTGGATACCACCCGTCAACATTATTTCATTTTGTATTTAAATGCACAGCTACCAATTTCGGTGTCTCATGAAATGTTGCACGCGTCTAAGTTCGGTATAAAGATGAGACGCAACTCTACGTTATGACTCGACTTCTACCCTAGCGGCGAATAATGATTATCTAGAATTTGCTACATAGTAATAATTATGTCGATCATGACGCCAAAGAGTTTGTTCCTCATATCGCATAAACTTGCGCGAAAAGTATTTTGGCAAACTGTCTGGTTTTAGCGTTTGCTCATCCCCACCGTCGTAGCTGATGAGTCCGATTGCGCTGTTGTTTGGGCTTGTCATTTTTTCAATGTACTTCACATAGTTCTTGACGATATTCGAAGACATTTCAACGAAAGAGTGTGAGTTCTGAAATATATCAATTACTACATCAAGGCTTTCGATTTGATGCGGTGCGATACAGAAGATTTCTAATTCATCCCCTAAACTAAAACTGATTTTTCTTAATCTAGAACTTTCAAAAAAGGTTTTTACCCCCTTACCATAAAAGCTTTTAAGATACTGTGTGCCAATATACAGGTTTGGCATTATATCTAGGTAAATGACTTTTCGAATATTTGAATAGTTTTCAATTAGAAGGTGAAGGTTCGCGCCAAAACCCCCTCCAATTTCGAAGTAGGTTCTAGCTTTTTTAAAGTCGATATGTCTTGCCAGAATTTCATGTGTATGCAACAACTCCAAATAATGATTTGCTATTTTTTTGTTTTTTATATCGCAATAGTTCAAGCATCCGCCTCGGATTGTATCATTCGGCATGTTAAATTTTTCTAGTAGTTCTTTTACCCTTTCCGACGTGTTCGCGATCACATTTTTATGTTTGACGGTCTCGTGGAACCATTTTTCTGTGAGCCTAACTTGAGAATCAAATATGCGCGACAATGGAAAAGCCCTTTTCATTAAAATCGAAAGGAGCAATCTTAAGCCATAGTTGTATTGCCCTCTAACATCAACAAGTCCGTTATCTGAATATGATGTTCCAATATTATTTGTACTACCCCTGAAGTCTTTTAGTCCGAATTTTAGAATTTCTCGTGCCGAATTTTTCGTTTTGGCTAACCAATATGGGCTGGGTCGATAAATTTCAGGCACCTTATTTATACCTAACAACATTGCATGGATGAGTTCATTGTCATTTTCAAGAGCTTTAGTCATAGTTCATCTCCCCTTAATTTTTTTCACTGGTTGACTAGTACTTTCCACTGATTACTACACTTCGCATCCAGCGATATCTTCCTCTCCTAATACTTTCTCCGTATACTTGTCGTCTCGCATTCTTTATTCGACGAGTGCTTTCACTTCTTTGGGTTCCATGAAAAATTCTTTCCTGCATACCACCTCTTACTTCGCCCTTAAAACTGGCAGAACGTGGTAGCCTGGTGCACGACACCATTCGGATGGGCTAAGCGGTCACCCACCCTGATTTTATCCATCAGGTTACGCCCGGTGCCGTCCCCGAAAAAATTTGGCCTGAAGCAAGCCGTCTGCCGCCGCGATCCACAACCACACCCCCAGTTTGCGGACAAGCCGACTGGAGTCATACGATGAAAAACTCCGATTACAGCTTTCTTTATCACCAATACTACGTTCTTTGGGCGGACCTAATTCCCGTTTAAGTGGGAGCGAGAATCCATATAAGATTCATCGAATACCTAACAGACGTAGCGAGTTCGTGGCAGGACTATACCCACTCGATGAATGCGTTGTGGCTGGGAAAGACGAGAAAAATAAAGGCGGCCGGCGTTCACATGGTTCAAGGGAATGGGGCGGAACTGTCGGTCAACGAGAAAATCGTTCGAAACCTACCGGATAAATCGTCGATCGACTTCATGGTTCACGCCGAAATAGTCCTGCTTCGTAGTGAACTCGGACGTCAGTTCGCACTTTTTTCTCGGAAAATTAACGGCAATGATTTCGCGGGGTGATCTTCTAGACGAAGTCTCCCTCGTCGGTTTCCGTTTAGAATCTTCAACGTTTGGTGATGGATTCCGTCCCTGTCACGATCATATCTGTATCTTTGACCATCCTGACAAGCTTAATCGGCTAATTTCAGTAGGCTCAGATTGATCTGCAACTTTATTCCGTTGGCTCTGAGAATTTGTAAAGAAAATCTAATATGATCGCAAAAGGAAAATATTGTATTTCAAACCCTTGGACTTACTTTTGGCATTATATTATTAACGTTACTTAAGTTCATGTAAAAAAAGGTTTTTTAAATCAAAACAAATACTCGGTGATTTTTTAGCATAGAGGGCGCAAAATATCCGGCGTGCTCTTTGAACTGGACTTGAAAACCACCAATGGTTGACTGATCCCCAAATTGAGTTGATTTTTTCCGCGGCTTTTTCTGGATTGTCGAAAAATAAGCCAGCTTTTTTTAGTGTTTGAAAAACAGTTTTTGCATCAGGTCTTAGCTCCCAAAAATGAGGATCCCACATTACGATGTGGGGAAAGTTCATGTACATTAGTTCATTTAGAGGTGTGCCTTGGTAACTTATTACTGCAATCCTATAATTTGCAACGTATTTAGATATTCGGGACTTGGAATTATCAAACTTAACTTGAGGCCATTCTTCTTTCCATTGCAAATCCTCATTTTGGGGTTTACAAAAAAATGGCCTTATAAAGAGATTATTGCGAATATTTTGAGTAAGATTGTTCTTAAATTGAACTAAATCGCTAAAATATGGTTCCCAGTCTTCGG
>Ga0214921_10006054_pt1 | contig 16769 bp, 16 predicted proteins | sample LL1505_MetaG_FD_177992 | JGI IMG/M metagenome (GOLD analysis project Ga0214921, IMG submission 177992) | Freshwater microbial communities from Lake Lanier, Atlanta, Georgia, United States - LL-1505 | ecosystem: Environmental > Aquatic > Freshwater > Lake | place: USA: Georgia | collected...
ACAAATTCATCCCGGCCCACAGTATCGAAAGGCACCCGTGACCCGTTAGACCAGTCACCTACCAACTTTCCCTTTTGGATTTCCAGACTCAAAATGCCCCCAGTTCCTGAAAAATCATATTTTCCCGGGTAATCCACCAACCTTCGCATGGACTCCATCCCCTCGGGATCCCAGGCCTGCTTTTTGACCGCATGCGTGATGCTACCTCCATCATATAACTTAATTCCAACAACCTCCTGAGAGGAGTTGCGGACCGGCTTCATAATTCTTCCGCAGTCCCGACAGACCCATTCATCAGTGCCAATCGAGCGCATAGGTTCACGATTCTTGGTTCCACTCAAAATCCAGCGCTGCCCCTCTTTCCCAAAACGAAAGAGATTCCGCCCATCGTCATAGACCCCGGTAAGCTGGACAATCTGAGCCGGCGGGTAAACCACCGGTTCGTGATCCCGCGTGCTGGCGCCCATGGCATTCTTAAAAAAAAGGGCCAATAGGCCCGCCTGAAGCCAGTCGGTATTTAAATCCTGAAAACCATAATCCCCGTTTCCCATGAGGATCACATTCACTCCTAGATTTTCTACCCTCAGGATGGATGCACGATAGGGCGGAAGGTAGCCAGTATGAGAAATGAATATGTTTCCTCTGCGGCCTTCCTCCACCAATAGTCCGCAAGCATAACCTTCCGTCGGCTTTGTAAAGGAACTGAAGGTGTTTGTCTCCACTCGCAACATCTCCTGCATACTTTCCGGCTTCAGCAACTTCCCTCCATGAAGAGACTCCATCCAGACACTCATGTCTCGAGGGGTGGACACGATGCCCCCAGCTCCTCCGGCCCAGTTCAGATTCCAGGTCTTACATCGCCTCACCTTTTTTGCATTGCCAGCATAGGGAGAAGCCATATCAGGAATCAGCTCGTCTCCAACCCCAAGGGAGGTCCGCTTCATTCCCAGCGGTTCGAAAAACTGCTGCCTCAAGTAGGCTCCCAATGGCTGGCCAGAGACTTTCTCGACAATCAGCCCGGCCAAATAATAATTTGAATTGCTGTACTCAAATCGCCGCCCGGGAAAGTCCCCGAAAGGCCACTCGGAGATGTAGCGCAAAATCTCCTTGCCGGAGGCGGAGGAATCACACTTCTGGGCAAAATCGCTCCGGGAGGTGTAGTTGTAGATTCCAGAAGAGTGATCCAAAAGCTGGCGAATTTTGATTTTTTCCCCGCGGGGAAAGGACGGCAGATATAGACTGATCGGATTGGTCAATTGCAGCTTGCCCTCCTCCTGCAACCGCAGGATCGCAGCGGCAACGAAGTGCTTGGTGATGGAGCCAATGGGAAAACGGGTTTCCGGGGTGATTTTGGATCTGGTTTCAATATGCGACATGCCGAAGCATGCCTCCAGGAGAGGCTTCCCATTCTGGGTCATGAGGATGCTGACTCCCGGTTTCGCTCGATGGTCCCAGCATCCGATCCATGACAGCAAAAGAGAGGCGAGACGAGGATACCAAGCAGGATGATACCAGCGCTCATGACCGCCCTTTTGTTGGAGTAGTTTATGCAGCCGTTCACGGCCCATAAAACAAGCTGCCTCCGTGTGGTTGAAAACCTTGCTGACACACTCGCCGTTCGGATCTCCACCTCCCTCCAGAAGGATTCCCGCCCGCTCAGTGTCCCCCTGAATGACCGAGTGGGCCAAAAGTCCGTTGATGCTTTTTGCGTCCGGCATATCGATGGCCATGCCCCAAGGCCCACCAAAGTTCTGGATCATCACGGCTATGTCATTTTTGCCCGGCTGAAAGTCAGCCAGAACAAGATCCTCCCCCGTTCGTAGGGATCGACTAATCCAGTCACAGTGAACTTCCTTTCCATTGAGCCAGATCTTGACCGCATCATCGCTTCCCACACTGATCAGTCGGCGACCACCGGTTCCGCCATCAAACTCGAGGCGTGCCAGAGCATAACAGTTGGTCCTTGGTCCCAGGATTTTATCGAAAGAAAGTCCATTAGGTTTGGCCGCCGCTTTTTTCACCTCGCGGGTCATCGCCATCAAAGTCAATGACTTTCCCTCGTCCATGGAGGCAGGAAAATTGCCAAACGCAAATGATTCAAAGTAATCCTTCGCACTGCCCGCAGGCAGGTCGAAGGGTCCTACCACTCTCCAAGCCCTTTCAGACTTCGGCTTGTCGGGTTGCCTCTCGGCTTCCTCGGAAGCCGACTTGTCCTCCACCAGGGCGGCTTGGATTTCATCGTCAAGTTCATCGGTGTTTTTTTGCCCGTGGGCGATTGCGAGTCTGAGCCATTTTTGCGCCTCTCCCGCATCCGCTGGAACCCCGCGGCCCTTCAAAAAGTGCCGCGCCAAATGAAACTCAGCCTCTGGAAATTCCTGATCGGCTGCATGCATCAACCATTGCGTTGATTGCGCTGCATCCTCCGGCACGCATTTTCCCTGGCAATACAGATTCCCCAACTCGTTTTGCGCCTCCGGCAATCCCTTGTCCGCTGCTTGTTTTATCCAAGCCAATGCGGCGGACACATCCTTGGGCACCCCTTTTCCGTTGAGCAGCTTTTTCCCCACTGAGCACATTCCCTCCGCATATCCTTTATCCGCTGCTTTTTTGGCCCAAACGTAACTCTCCTGCAGGTTCGGGGAAGTCCCCATTCCTCGCGAATACACCCAGGACATCACCCCACATGCCTCCGGTTTGCCACTGAGGGCCAATTCCTTGATTGGAGCGATTCCCTCCTCCCCGGGTTGCCCAGAAATCAGATTTCCAACGGCAAGAAGCAGCGCCGCATCCTCATCGCCGGAATTTTTAAGGTTGGTGAGGGAATTCACCAGTGCTTGAAGTTCTCGGTTGGCTTGAGACTCGTTTTTCTCAAATCCCCGCATCCCAAAGAATATCCAACACGCTTTCAGGGCACATGCCTTCGGCTCCCCCATATCGGCGGCTTTGAGGTAGAGCGCCTTAGCCTTCTTTTCATCAATTGGACAACCGTTCCCCTGAGCGTACTTACGGGCTTCGAGATATAGTTGATTCCCTTCCTCAGGCGCGGTGATTCCGACACCGCTGAAATTCAGACACAAAAAGCCCAGCCATAAACTAATCCATCGAATCATCATTGAAATCATCTCCGGCCCACAACCGCGCACAAGCCAACAACCTGCTTGCGGAGCTTTAGTTTATAGATCCAAGGCTCAGTTCTTCTTCGAAAGTAGAGTGATTAGTTCTCCAGCTTGTTCTGCACCCAACTACCCACCTCAACCGGAGGAATCATCTCCATGGCCCCCGTTTTCCGACACTTCAATTCCACCCCGCCTTTGGCCACGGACTTCGCCCCAATCGTCACTCTCCAAGGGAAACCCAGTAAATCCGCATCCTTGAACTTCACGCCCGGCCGCTCATCCCGGTCGTCCCAAAAATAATCCACCCCCGCCTTGTCCAAGGAGGCCATGACCTGATCCGTCGCCGCCTTCACTGCAGGATCCGCCAAATCCAAGGTCACCAACATCACGGTGTAAGGCGCCACCGCGGCCGGCCACTGGATCCCGTCCTTATCGTGATGCACCTCGATCACCGCCTGTAACGTCCGCGTCACCCCGATGCCATAACAACCCATCACCGCCGGCTGCTCTTTCCCGTGCGGATCCAAAAACTTCGCACCCAAGGCCACGCTATATTTTGTCCCCAGCAAAAAGGCATGCCCAACCTCAATTCCCCGACTCACCTTCAGTTTTTTTCCTGCCGCCGAGAGATCCCCCTCCCTGACCGTCCGCACATCGACCCACTTGTCTATTTTTAGATCCCTCTCCACCTCCACCCCCTTGAAATGAAATCCGTTCTCGTTGGCCCCCGTGGCCATGCCCACCTGACCTTTCAACACCAAGTCAGCCACCACCGTGATCTTCTTCCCCTCCAAAGTGACGGCCACGGCCCCCAGACTCCCAGGTGAAGCTCCCATAACCTCTTTGATCTCGGCATCTGCCGCAACGCGGAATCCCGCACCCAAAGCCCGTGCGACCTTGGCCTCCTGGGCTTCGTCATCTCCCCGAACCAACACCAGTGCTGTCTCCTGGCCATTGGTGAACACCAGTGTCTTGACCTGGTCCTGAGCCAGAACCCCGTGCTTTTTCTCCAAATCCACGATCGTCCGGATTCCTGGAGTTGGGAATTTTTCCATCTTTCCGGCCACCCCTTTTCTCTCCGCCGGCTTGCCCTCTGCCTTCTCAATCGCCGCCGCGTAGCTTCCGCCTTCTTCGGTTACGATCTCACCCTCCCCGATCTCTGCCGGAACGCTAAACTCATGCGAACTCGCTCCTCCCATCACCCCAGTGTCCGCCTCGGTCTGCAGAGCCTCCAGACCGACTCGGGAAAATATTTTCCGGTACGCCCCCACCATCGCCTCATAACTCTTCTTCGCCCCCGTTTCATCGGCGTCGAAGCTGTAGGCATCCTTCATCAAAAACTCCTTGGCTCGCATCAACCCGAATCTCGGCCGGATCTCGTCCCGGTACTTGGTCTGGATTTGATAAAGCGTCCTCGGCAATTGCCGATAGCTCTGCACCTCCCCCGCCACCAGTGAGGTCACCACCTCCTCATGGGTTGGCCCAAGAATCCAGCGCCGCTCCTGATGATCCTTCACCTGGAACAGAACATCCGCCGCCGCCTGAATCCGGCCACTCCTCTCCCAGAGATCGGGCGGTTGGAGGGCCGGCATCAAAATCTCCAACGCCCCGGCCCGATCCATCTCCTCGCGCACAATCTTTTCGACTTTGCGTAACGCCCTCAGTCCGAGCGGCAAAAACGTGTAAAGCCCGCTGGTCAGCTTGCGGGCCAAACCGGCCCGCAGCAGAAGCTGATGACTCGCAATCTCGGCTTCCGCCGGAGCGTCCCGCAAGGTGGTGAGAAGAGCCTGGGTCCAACGCATGGAGCCAGCAGGCTACGCCAGCATCCGCTCCGCCTCAATCCCGACCTACTCGGCCCAAAACGCCCCGGCCAACCTTTCGGCGACTTCCGCTCGGCCCATCTCCTTGCCCTGCCAGGAGCCCACAGGTTTGATTCCAATCCGCGCATTGGTCAGAAAGATTTCCTCCGCCCCATTCAATTCTTCTATTCCCCACCTGCCCTCCTCCACTTTGCTTCCGCTTTTTTCCAAAACCCATCTCCGCACCGTACCCCCCCGGCATCCACAAACCCGCGCCGGCGTTCGAATCACTCCGTTTTGCACCCAGAAAAGATTGGCCATGGAGGCCGATGCCAACTCCCCCTTTTCATTGAACATGACCACCTCCGCATCTTTCCCTTCCGCCTCCCCTCTCGCCTGAATCCGGTTGAGATAGCTCAAGGTTTTGTACCGCGCCTCCCAGGAAGTCGACCAGACCCCGGTGGTGGCCCGTTGCAGTTTGTATTTGGCCGGCGGCAATTCAACCCCCTCACTCCACCAACTCCTTGTCCCCGTCTCGGTCACAAACCAACGCCAAAGTCCGAATCCCGAAGGAACCTTGCTCAGTTCCTTCTCCGCAATCTTGAGACCCAGCGCCTGGGCAGACTCCCGGATCGACTCCACATGCCAATCCCGCCACCGCGCCTGCCCATCCTTTACCCTTACAGTCTCAAACACACCGACTCCATGCCGGAACCCGGCGTCCGAGATGGGAACTTGGATCCCCCCGCTCACACCCGTGCTTTCCTCGACGCCAGATATGCCTCCATGGCTTCCACCATCACCCGGGCTTTGGCCCTCGTTTCTTCGTACTCAGCCTCCGGATCCGATCCCGCCGTGATTCCGCTTCCCACCCCACAACGAACCCGATCCCCATGAATCTCCGCCATTCGAATCCCCATCGCAAAACGCGCTGTTCCGTCGAAACCGAAATATCCCACTGCCCCGGTGTAAAAACCACGCGGTTCAGCCTCGAGTTTTTTCAGAATCTGTACCGCCCTTCTCTTGGGCGCTCCCGTCACCGATCCTCCCGGCAGGCACTCCACCACCGCCCCCACCATTTCCAGTCCAGGCCTTAACCTCCCCTCGATCGATGAATAGAGATGGTGCACATGCGAGTAGCTCCTGCTTCGCACCAAATCCCTCACCTCCACCGAGCCATAACGACAGATCGCCCCCAAATCGTTGCGCAAAAGATCGGTAATCATCACCAATTCCGCCACTTCCTTGGGGTCCGTGCCCAACTCAAATGCCGCCCGCTCGTCCCCCTCCCGACCCTTGACCCGGGCCCGCGTTCCCTTGATCGGCTGCGTGATCACCCGGTCCCCCTCGATTCCCAAAAAAAGCTCCATCGATGCCCCCGCCAGAACCTTCTCTCCCATTCGATAAAAAAAACTCCGGGGTGCCTGACCCGTTCTCCACAGCCAGCGGAAAAACTCCCACGCCTCGAGACCCTCCACCCTCCGGTGCAGGAACCGGGCCAGATTGACCTGATAGATTTCACCCTTCCGGATCTCTTCCTGAGCCCATCTCACCAGACCCGCATACTCTTTCTCTCCAGTTCCACAGATCCACCCCTCTTCATTCCCGGCTCCCACCGTCCAACGTTCTCCATCTTCCGGCCAAAGATCGGATAATGGGTGCGGCTCAATTTTCTCAAAAAAAGAGAAATGCCAATTTCCCTCAAAATCGAATCCACCGATAGCTGCCCCTGACGGATGCGGCTGATCCCATGCGGCCGTTTGATGCAAACGCCTCCCGACCTCCTCCTCCAAACGAGCCACCTCCTCCACCGAACCCGAAAGCACTAAGTCGGGCTCATGCCCCAGATAAACGACTCCCCCCCCAAAATCTCCTCGCACCACGGCCGCCGTTGGACTCATCTCTGTTCCCTTTAGGCGGTCGAAGCTGCCACCCGCTCAATCTTCTCGATCCACTTGGCCTTCTCTTTTTCCGGTAGAAAGCTTCCCTCAAAGGAATTTTTCGCCAACTGAATCAGATGCCGCTTCTCGAGCGCCAGCTCCCGCAGGCAGCCCAGCCAGTTTTCCAGTAAATAGCCACCGAAATAAGGAGGATCGTCGGAATTGGCGGTCGCACTCACCCCGGCATCTAAAAGTTTTTTCAAGGGATGCTCGGACAAATCCCGGTACACACGAAGCCGGACATTCGAGAGGGGGCAGGTCGTCAAAGGAATCCTCTTTTGGGCGAGCTCCTGGACCAGGTCAGGATCCTCCACGCACCGTACTCCGTGGTCGATTCGCACCGCTTGCAACTCATTCAGTGCTTCACGGATGAACCCGGCGGGCCCTTCTTCCCCGGCATGGGCCACCACCTTGAGCCCGGCTTCTCGGACTTGGGCAAAAACATTTTTGAATTTGGCAGGGGGATTCCCTTTTTCCGAGGAATCCAATCCCACGGCGGAAAAATCACTCTTGAAAGGCAGTAAATCAGCCAAGGTCCTCATCGCGTCCTCCTCGCTCAGGTGCCGGAGAAAGCAGGGAATCAATCGCCAGCTGATCCCGTGTTTTTTTTCTCCCTCCCGCAAACCTGTCACGATTCCCTCCACCACCTCCTTGAGCTCAATCCCTCGGGCCGTGTGGGTCTGCGGATCAAAAAACGGCTCCACATGCCAAACCCCGTCCCTCACCGCCTTTTCCAAATACGCCAAGGTCAGAAGACGGAAATCCTCCCGGTCCCGCAACACCGCCGCCCCCTCATAGTACAGATCGAGGAAGGATTGCAGGTCCTTGAAGTCATACGCGCGGCGCAAAGCGGCCGCATCGGGGAACCGGAGCTTCGCCCCGTGCTTCCGCGCCAAATGGAAGGTTGTGTCCGGTTCGAGGGTTCCCTCGAGATGGACGTGCAACTCGGCCTTGGGCAGAGCCGCCGCCAATCTCTCCAGCGGCTTCATAATTTGGCCAAAGATCCAGCCGACCGCGTCAAAAATTCCATAGTCAGGCCCGGGCCCGCCGCCCCCAATCCGATCCGTCCCGGCTGAAAGAGCTCCTTGGCCACGGCTTGCACCGCCCGGGCATCCACCGCGGCCAGTTTTTCGATGGCCTCCTTGGGCTCCACCACCCGGCCACGGGTCAGCATCGCGTCCCCCAACCAGAACATCTGCGGGGTGGTTCCTTCCAACCCCAGAGCGAACTGGCCGGTGGCGTAATCCTTCGCCCGCTTGAGCTCCGCCGCTCCCGGACCCTTGGCCGATAACTGGCGCAACTCCTCAGCGATCAAATCCAGCGCCTGACTGAGATTCCCAGGCTCCAATCCGGCGGAGATGTATAAGACCCCGTCATCCCTCTGGAGATGGGTTCCGCTCGAAACCGAATAAACCAACCCCTGCTCCTCCCTTAACCTCTGGAACAACCGGGAGCTCATCGCCTCCCCCAAAATCACGCTCAACATCCGCATGGCGTGTCGCCGGGGATCCTTTCTGCCAAACGCATAGATCCCGATGGCCAGATTGACTTGCGCCACCGGTTTGTCCACGACCGCCACCCGAAAAACCCGTGAGGCCACCCGCTTGGCCTTCACCGGATCCTTGCTCTTCACCCGGCCCGAACGCGCCAAAACCTTTTTGGCCGTTCGGCTCGCCTCTTGGGCGGAGATGCCCCCCGCAATCACCAAGACCGGACGCACGCCCTTGATTCTTCGCTGCCAATAGCCCACCAGCCCTTTCCGGGGAATACCCCCGACCGAGGCAATCGTTCCCGCAATCGATCGTCCCAACGCCTGGCCTGGCCACAACAGCGCGTTCAAGGCCTCCCCTGCCACCACGGCCGGTTGATCGTCCATCATTCGGATTTCTTCGGTGATCACTCCCCTTTCCCTCTCGACCTCATCCTCCGGAAAAGTCGACTCGAGGGCCATCTCCGCCAGCAGGGAGACAAGTTCAGCTCCATGTCCCGCTGGCACACGGCCGTGGAGGCACAACGTCTCCTCCCCCGTGAAGGCATTCAGGTCACCGCCTCGTCCCTCCACCTCACGGCTGATTTCTTTGCAGGAACGTTTTTTGGTTCCTTTAAAAAGAAGATGTTCCACGAAATGGGCCGCCCCATGCTCGTTTTTCTCCTCGTAGCGCGAACCGGCTGGATAAAAGAGCCCAGCCGCAACCCCCGGAGCCTCGTCCCGTGGCCGAAGTACCACCGGCACCCCGGCAATCGATTCCACGATCGCATACGACATGCGCCAAGAGTATCCCTTCCACCCCCCTGCATCCAACCTTAAGAATCTGGGGAAGAACCTGACCTATCGGATCGAGGCCAAACGAAAAACCGGCTCCTTCCGTTCGGTGATCTCCAACCAGGCAAAGGAGCGGGGGGCTCCCTTATTGGCCAGCCCGGCCGAGCCTGGATTCAGATAACGAGCCTCCCCGATCATCTGGTCGCGGGGCACATGGGTGTGCCCATGCAAAAGAAACCTTACCCCCAGCGGGGTGGAGGCCGGCGGAATGTGCACAAGATGAAAAGTTTGGTCCAGCCGTTTGAGCTCAAGACTCATGGGCCAATCTGTTGAGGAGTCCTGATTTCCCCGGACGACCTGCACGGAGGGACCTAAGGCTTGAATTTTTTCCAAGGTCGAGGACTCACAGACATCCCCCAAGTGCCATATTTCATCCGCCGTCTGGATGGCCTCCATCATCGAGGGCGGAAGTCGGTCGTGGGTGTCGGCGATGACCGCGATCCGCAAGGAGGCGCCCACTTAGCGAGCCGGGCGCAAGGGCAGAATCGAACGAAGAGAACGAAAGCCTCTGGGGAATTGCCGAGACAACCCCTCCGCCCCGACGACAAAAACCCCGACAAAGATCAGATCAGAAATCACCGAGCTGCGTAGGAAGGTCCAGGTCGGGGGATAACCGGGCAACCCGGTGGTCAAAGCCTGAGCCCAGCCGGCCCAGCTCTTCTCGTAGCCGGGCAAAAACCACCAGGCTTGCGTGTTGGTCAAAAGATAAAAAATTAGGGAAGCCATCAGCGATCCCGCCAACCACCCCACCCAAGAAGGCCGCCGCGCAAGAAGATCCCCAAGGGCCACAATCAGAAGATACGCCACCGAAGCCGCCAACGTGGACCCAGTCCATAAGCCCGCCCCGTAGTGCAGGTCCAAAACTGCATCGGAGACCCATAGGGCCAACAAAGGACCCGCCCAATTCCAAGGGCGGGACAGGTAAAGTCCCCCACATAGGGCCAGGGCCGCCATGGGAGCAAAATTTTCCGGCCCACCCACCCACGGACGAAGGCATCGGAAAAGCGCCGCCCCGGTCAAAAGAAGAATGGCCCACGGCATGATCTGATTATGAAGAGCCCGGGATCTTTTGGCAACGTGCGCGTCCGACCTTGACCCCGGGCCCATCCCCACGCACTCTTTCAACCTTATGGGCAAGCCTTACAACGCCATCATCAAAAAGCGCCGGCGACTGCGCTATTTGAAGCGGAAAAAAGCCAAATCCGCCGGAGCCAAGGCCCCCAAACCCTCCGCGGGATGAATCCCGCCGCGCGGCCCTCCTCGGAGCCCGCGCCCCGCTACCTTCTGGTGGATGGCCATAGCGTCCTTCACTCTTGGCCAGAATTGCGACAACTTCACTCCCGGCAACCATCCTCGGCTCGGGAAAGGTTGATCCGGCAACTCTCCCAACTCCACGACTCCGGGCAATGGAAAGTGACCCTAGTTTTTGACGGCCAACGGGGAGGCAAGGAGGAAAGACCCCGTGATTCCATGGCCGTTCTCTATGCCTCAGCTGGACAAACGGCCGACAGCATCATCGAGCGAATTGTGCAGGTCCATTCGGGCCGAGGGGAAATCGGCGTGGTCACGGCCGATCATGCGGAAATGACTGCCATTGAGTCTTTGGGAGCCTTCGGATTTTCTCCTGAGTGGTTGCAAAATGAAATCCAAGCGACAGACCTCGAAATGAAGGATACCATTCTGCGGGAACGGAAAAAGAAACTCACATGAATTCGCAGGCTCGCCAATAACCGCCGAATAAAAAAATCAATTCCCCTTGGGATTTTCGATCTATGGGGAAGTCTTGGCCCAGACAACAACCATGACGATCGCAGGAAAATTAAGTCTGGGAGGCTCGGTGGCTCTCTCACTCGCCACCGCGGCCTTGGCCTTCATGGTCATGGGCACCAAAACCCGCTTCAGCCAGCAACTCCGCTCAGTGGAATCCAGTCTCCAAGGGGGAAAGTTTCCCGCCCTGGGCTTGCAATACACCTCCAGCTTTTTGGATAACGAGGCGGAACCTGCCGCCACGGTTGGCAAGGCCGGGGAAAACTGGGGAACCACGAGTGAGGATTTAAAAAGCACCAAAACCACTCTGGATAAAACCAAGGAAGATCTGACGGATGCCCAAGCCAAAAATCAGGAACTCTCGCTCACGGCAGAAAAACTGGACAAGGATTTGACTTCCACCAAAAGCAATCTCGAATCCACCAACTCCAAACTCAAGGTGACTCAAGAGCAGCTCCAAACTTATACCGACGAACTCAAAGGAAAAAAGCCGACCGACCTCTTCACGGAAATCACCGACCTCTCGGAAAAAGTCAAGGTGGCCGAAAGCGAAAACAAGCTGCTCGCCTCCGCCAAAGAGAAGATGGAGGTCGAACTGAAGAAGCTGCGCGAAAGCGAGGAGTTGCGCCGCCCAGGTGGAACCAAATCCATTTCTCTCTCCGGAAAAATTGTCGCCGTCAACCCCACTTGGAATTTCGTCATTCTTGACTTAGGGAAGAACGATCAGGTTGTTGAGGGGCTCAGCATGGTCATCTACCGCGGTGAAAAGATGATCGGTAAAGTGAAGGTGGTCACCGTGGATGCCACCACCTCGGTGGCCGACCTGATGCCAGGAACCCCTGCCCAAGCCATTGAAGTCGGGGATCAAGTCATCTATTAAAAAAATATGAAACACATGGCTTGGGTCGTGGCAGGGCTTTTATTCGTGCTCCTTCTGGGCGGTTGCGCTTCCGGAACCAGCGGAAAAAATCCCGATGGCACGCCCAAGGACGATCAAAGCGTCAGTACCCTCCCTTGGAATAAGCCCGCCTCTTGGGAAGGACAATCCGCCATCCCCGGTTCTGGGGGACATTAGTCTTTTGTCTGGGGAGCGCCTAACCGGGCAACCCACCCAACTTGGCCAGCTCCTCCGCAATTTGCACGGCATTCCAAGCCGCACCCTTCAGTAGCTGATCCCCGCTGACAAAAAAAGCCAGCGAGCGATCCTCCCCGGCCACGGCCCGGATTCTGCCCACGAGAACATCCAATTCCCCTGACGCATCTTTCGGCATGGGAAAAAGATTTTTCCCCGGATCGTCCACCACCCGCACTCCGGATGCCTTGGCCAATAATTTTTTGGCCTCCTCCACCGCCAGAGGACGGGCAAAGCTCGCCACCACAGCTTCCGAATGGGCCCGCGGCACGGGAACCCTCACGCAAGTCGGGGTCATGCGTAAACCCGGGAGGCCGAAGATCTTTCGGGTCTCTTCCACCATCTTCGTCTCCTCTTCATTGTAGCCGTCTTTTCCCACGGGACTATTGTGGGAAAAAAGATTGAAAGCCAGCACATGGGGGAACACCTCGGCCCGAAGCTCCCGACCCGCCGCAAATTCCCGCACCTGATGCTCCAGTTCCTGCATGGCGCGCGCACCCGCTCCGCTGGCCGACTGATAGGTTGAGACCACGATACTCTCCAATCCCGCCGCACGGTGAAGAGGTGCCAAGGCCACGGCCAGAATAGCCGCGGAACAGTTGGGATTCGCGATCAGACCTGGTTTTTGCGCCAGAAGCTCGCCATTCACCTCGGGAACCACCAGGGGAACCTTTGGATCCATGCGGAAAGCGGAGGAATTATCCACCACCACCGCACCCGCCTTCCGTGCCACCGGGATGAATTCACGGGAACGTGTGGCCCCGGCGCTGAAGAAGGCCACTTGGACCCCCTGAAATGCTTCCGCTTCCAGTTTGCGAACCTTGATCTTCTTTCCCCAAAACTCCACTTCCGACCCCACCGACCGTTCACTGGCCAGCGGGATCAACTCGGAAACCGGAAACTTTCTGCGCTCCATCACCCGTAGAATCTCCTGCCCTACGGCTCCGGTCACTCCCACCACCGCCACTCGATATCCCTGTTTCATGAATCTACCCTACCCTGTCGGCCTTCCGCGCCCAAGAACGCGCCCGCCCTTAAATCAAGGCCAGAGCCTTGGGAATGGACCGGGTGGCGTCCAAGTACTCCCGCCCAATCTCGCCGGCCGCCCGGGCGTGGATGTCGTAGTTTTTTTCCAATTCGACGGCTTTTTCCGCCGCCTCTTCCAAATTCTGAAAAGCCACCAATCCCACCCCCTCCGGCAACCAACGAGACCACCCCGTTTCCTGAAGGAGAACCGGGCGACCCAAGGATAGGTAGAGAACACTACGGTCACTAAACCAACCCGTCTGAGCGGTCACATAACCGGCTTTGGCCGGCGAGAACTCGCCACGACTGGCCGCCAAGAAAGCCCGATACTCCCGCCAATCGGAACAAATCGGCCCGGGCGCGAGAAAATCCCAGCCGGATTTTTCGTAGCTTTCTTTTTCTTTCCCCGAGCCCAGATCGGTCACCACACAAGGACGTAGCCCCGTGCGATCCGGCCATGGCTTAAGTTTTTCAAACTCCGTGGCCTTGTTGCCGTATTCTCTTCCTTCCCACTCCACCGCCGCATATCCGTACCAATGCGTCACGGTGGTCCACCGCCCCCGTCCCATTTCGGCCGCTGGGCTGGTCCGGTTCCCCACCGCCTCGGGAGACCAAAACCGCCGGCATACCGGCGGGAGCACGGGCTTCCACGCGTGCCCGGTATCGGGAACGACCGCCCCACGCCCCATCGACAATCCAACACTCCAAAACGCGTTGTGACCGGCAAAATTCATCGGACTTTGGTAGACCTTCGCCCAGATCTGGGTGAACACCGGATCCAAATCCACATAAACTCGGGAGGCTGCACCTTGGACCAAATCCGGACGCTTGAAGTGCCCGGAGAGATTAAGAAAAAGGTCAGCCCCTTGGGCAAATTCCCGCAAATCTCTCTCTTCGATCGTTTCTCCCTCCGCCAAGAGAGTGGCCCTCCCCTCCCATCCGATTTCATGCAGCAGTTTTTTCCAATGGGCCAGATTCACGCTCTCGGAAAGCCCGCACGGTTGGCCCGCTGGATTAAAGATTTCTTTTTTTTGCAGCGACTCCACCAGCCAAACATCCCACCCCAAATCTCTCAGCCCCAATCCCCACTGAAGAAAAGCCCAGGAATTCCCCGCCGCATTTTCCGGAAATCCGGCCAAACCGACCCCAACGACCGCCCTCTTTTTCATGGGCTGTTGCCGCCCCTAACCCGTCAAGAAAACCGGACGTCTTTGCCCGGATCCATTTCAAACTCCAAAACCTCGATTTTCTGTGCGTTGGGCTTGAGGATCTGCGTTTCGAACTGGTGGTACAGGGGGTGATCAAAAGCCGCGGTACGTTTCAGGCTGTTTTCAAACTCCAGGGCCAAAAAAAGGTCATGAAACGTGTCATGCCCGTTCACAGGTATCTTTTTCCCGCAGGCTAAGCTCAGCACATCCTGAATTTTCAGAATGCGGATTCGGCTCTCCACCATGATCTCCTCCACGCGTTGGGCTGGCAGACCTCCCTTCAACTGGATCAGTTTGAGATGATGAATCATGGGTGGAAGCAGGTTGCGTTCCTAGTGCAGGGAGTGTCAAGAACCCCGAAAAGCTCCGCACAAAGGGAAAAATCAAAACTAAAATGTAGGCTTTACATGGCGCGGTATTTCCGTGTTATTGTGTAAAAATGTTTACACGAACCAACGGCCGCAAGCCTGACACCTTGGATGCCACCTTTAGTTATCCGGAGGCCTCCAAAAGTGATACTTCACGAATTGAAAGCATCTCACCCCGCTCGGCCCTGATCACCGATCAGGTGGAAATCAAGGGGACCTTGGCCTTCGACGGCAGTCTGGAATTTAACGGAACGTTTGAGGGAGAAATCATTTCCCAAGGCACCCTCACCATTGGTCCAGAGGCCGTGATTAAGGCGGAAATTCACGCCGCCAAAGTGGTGATCAAAGGGAAGGTTCAAGGCAACGTCACCGCCACCGAATCCATTGAGGTTTGCGACCAAGCCGAACTTTTTGGCGACGTCCGCACCGCCAAATTCATCGTGTCGGAAGCGGCCACCTTCCGCGGTCGGTCCGACCCCATCGAAGGCAAAGCTACTGCCCCGGAATTCTCCCCGGTCTTTCGCCGGTTGGGCACCAAAAGCTCAAAATAAATCTCCTCGGCAAAAGCCCTAGGAGGAAGCCTCGCGGGTGGGCGGCAGGCTCTCTCCCCAGCCTTGGATTTTGCCTCCTAGCTCGACCGTCAGCTCCTGAAACTGGATCTTACCAGCGATCAGGGATCCACTTGGCCCAATAAAAAGGGGGCCGTTAAAATGCGCTGCTGGGCAACGCAGCTCCCCCTCGATCCTCGCCGAGGCAAAATCGATGCGATCCCCACACTCCAAACTGGCTCCAGCCTGGATTTCCAGTCGTCCGCCAGAGGCCCCAGAGCGGATCCGAGTCTGTCCGGCGACCTTTAAAAACTCGGGTGCCTCCAAAAACCCGCTCGATCGGCCTTCCAAAATAATCCGGGCCGCCCGGGCTCTGGACCCCCCGTAATTTCCTTTGGGCCCGATCCTTAACTCCCCCTCAAGACTGATATTGCCCAAATGCTCCCCAAGAATTTCCCGGTGCCCCAACTCCAGATGTCGTCCACAGGCCAGACAAGTGGAAGATTGGGCCTCCAAGGCAACTTCCTGTACCTCCCCACAATCGGCACAGCTTAGCTCCCGCTTCTCGATCGCCTTCCGTTTAACCTTACGCCGGTTTTCCCCTGAAGCTTGATTGGATTTGAAATAAACACCGCAACCTCGGCACACCGTGGAGATGAAGTTTTCCGACTCCAACTGTCCCTGGCCACATTCCGGACAAAAAACCTCGGTTTTTGCAATGGTGCCGGTCATGACCCTATCCCCCAACCCGGAGCTCCCCGCGAAAATCAGCCCCAAGCTCGACGCGCAGAGATCGGGCCACACATTGCTTTCTCAAGGAAGCACCCTTTTTGACCCAAACTTGCCCTTGGGCCTCCACTCCCCCTTCGACTTTCCCCTCCACACAGACATCTACCCCTTGGACTCGGCCCGAGACCTCCGCGTCAGGCGTCAGAATCAGTTTTCGTTCGGCATGAACGTTCCCCTTCACCTGGGCCTGCAAAACGGCGTCCCGCTTCAGACGGACATCTCCCCATACAGAAAAAGCGCCGGAGGAAATCTCCGGCACCAGTCCCTCGAAAGAGTCAGCGCCCGCCCCGCCCACGGAGTTCATTCCGGATTTCCTCCAGCAACCTTTCGGAACGGGTGGGGAGCGGATCTTCCACCCCACCCATCGTGGAAGGCAACAAACGAAACTTCTCGAGCCAGCGCAAAATCATAAAGATGGAAAAGGCGATGATCCCGAAATCCACGATCGAACTCAAAAAAGCCCCGTAGGCCAGCACCGGAACTCCCGCCTGCTTGGCCTCAGCCAAGGTAGGGTAACTCCCTGACCCCAAAACCAGAAATAGATTGCGAAAATCCACCCTCCCCATGAGCAACCCCAACGGTGGAAGCAGAACATCGTTGACCAAAGAGGTGACAATCTTCCCAAAGGCACCTCCCACCACCACCCCTACGGCCAAATCCATCGCATTTCCCCGCAACGCAAACTTTTTGAAGTTTTGCCAGAAGCTCATGGAGTTCATCATGAGTTCATCCTCCTCGGGATGCAACTTCCAG
>Ga0214921_10006056_pt1 | contig 16765 bp, 18 predicted proteins | sample LL1505_MetaG_FD_177992 | JGI IMG/M metagenome (GOLD analysis project Ga0214921, IMG submission 177992) | Freshwater microbial communities from Lake Lanier, Atlanta, Georgia, United States - LL-1505 | ecosystem: Environmental > Aquatic > Freshwater > Lake | place: USA: Georgia | collected...
GAGAGTTTGAATCTAAATACCTCACCAATCTCAGCGTAACTTGGTACTGTTTGACTCTTCCCAATGGGTGATTACTTCTTAAAGCAAGGGAGAAAAGTTGTCAGATAACTCAGAGAATGAAGAGTTCAACTCTGAAGAGATAATTACCGAAGAGATGCTCTGGGAGCGAATTCCTGAGGTGCAAGGATTAGACAGAGCAAATACATATTATGAATTAAGTGCGCGGATTTATGCCCGTGGTCAGTATGACGAAGCATTAGCACTTGCAGAAACTGCAAGGGATATTTATTCAGATCTAGGAGCGGTTGCTCCAACAGAGGGATTAGCTCAGGCGTATTCGGCAATCGGTTATAACTTAAATCAATTAAAGCGGATGAATGAAGCGGCCAACGCTATGAGTAAGGCGGTTGATCTTCTGCGTGAAACAAAATCTCCAATGGCTATCGAGCTTGCCTGCACCTTAGGTGAGTGGTGGTTTAACTCAAAGGAGTATGAAAAAACTATAGAGTGCATGAACCAGTGTGTGCAGGAGCATTTAGTAGATGGCAATGACTCAGGTGCAGCCAATGATTTACATTTAATTGGTTGTGCTTACCGCGAGCTAAAAAATTACGAGAAGGCGTTAGAGGCATTTAAAGAATCACGCGCATTATTTAAGAAGTTAAAAGAGGTTATTAACGTAGCAAGGTGTGATCAAAAGATTGCCCACTGCCTAACTGAGTTAGGGGATGCCGAAGGCGCCCTAATCTCTGCTCAAAAATCATTAGATGTATTTGTGACCGCCCACGATCACCGCCGTGAGACATACTCATCCTTTGAGTTAGGCAAAGCTCAAATTGCTGCAGCCCAGTATGAGGAAGCACTTATGACCCTAGAGAATGTTCTAGAAAATGTCACCGAGTCTGAGTTTAAAGATTTCGAATTTATTATCGATATTGAACGCAAAATTTCGATAACACTTAGCAAGCTTGGAAGAGAAGATGAAGCAAATGAGATACAACGCAGGTTAGATGCTGTTGTTGAGGTTATTGACGAAAACTAGCCCTTAGGGTGATTTATTGGATTTAAATGTTGCATCGCCCAGGCATACATAGCAATTGCACCAGCAGCGGAAGCATTCATAGATCTAGTTGATCCGTATTGAGAAATTGCTAGCACTACAGTGCAAACCGCCACGCCTTCTTCACTCATACCAGCACCTTCTTGGCCAAACAACATTACACACCTTTTTGGTAGCTCAGCACTCTCTAATTGCTTAGAAACTGGCAGATTATCAATTCCAATAATTGGTAGGTTTTCTTCATCACACCACTCTTTAAACTCTGCAACCGTTGCATGGTGGTGAACAGTTAAATACCTATCTGTAACCATGGCGCCGCGCTTATTCCAGTCACGCTTACCAACAATATGCACCGCAGAAACATTAAAAGCATTTGCAGTTCTAACAATTGAGCCAATATTTAAATCATGCTGCCAATTTTCTATAGCTATTTGTAATTCATGTCGCTTAGTATCAAGATCGGCAACAATTGCCTCAAGCTTCCAATACCTATATTTATCTAAGACATTTCTGCGATCACCATGCTCAAGTAACTCTAAATCAAAGTGATTATCACTAGGCCATGGTTTAGAGTGTGGGCCTACGCCAATTACCTGGTAAAACTCACCAGGACCAACTACTGAATCAGACATAAGTAAACCTTAAGGGCTAAGGAGTGATGATGCGAAAATCATGGCTACCTGCCTATATTGCCCTCGGTCTTGTTTGGGGCTGTTCCTTTATATTCATAAAACTTGGCCTTGAGTTTTTAACTCCATTTGGGGTGGCTTTTGGAAGATGTGCATTAGGGGCGATTACCTTGCTTATAGTTGTAAAAATTAAGAAAATAAAGTTACCGAGTGATAAGCAAATTTGGTTCAAGCTTTGGGTAGTCGCAATGCTTTTAAATGTTATTCCAGGAATCCTATTTGCCTACGCAGAGGTGCATGTGACCTCAGTTCTAGCTGGAATTATTAATGCTGCAACCCCACTTGCAACCTTAGTGGTTATGTTAATTGCATTTCGTGAAGAAAAATTAAAAGTAGAGCAAATTCAAGGGCTAATTGTCGGCGGCATTGGGGTATTGGTGGTGTTAGGTATTTGGCAAGGCATTGGCGATAATCAATTAAACGGTGTCATTGCGTTATTAATTGCCGTTACCTGTTATGGAATCTCATTTCCTTACTCAAAGCGCAACATAATTCCATTGGGATTAAAACCTGAATCAGCTGCAGCTACTCAATTAGTGACAGCGTCAATTACTTTACTCCCACTTTATTTACTTGATGGAATTTCTAATGATTACTACCGAATTAATAATGTATTAGCAATGGTTGCACTAGGCGTACTAGGCAGTGGTTTTGCTTACATTTGGAATTTTTCAATTATCCAAGCAGCGGGGAGTTCAATTGCGAGTACGGTAACCTATCTAACTCCAGTAGTAGCAGTTTTTGTCGGTTGGTTATTTTTAGGAGAAAAAATTGCCTGGCATGAACCTGCTGGTGCGTTATTAGTAATACTTGGGGCGGCTATTTCACAGGGAAGATTTAAGAGAAAGGTGCAGTTAAGTTGAAAAAATTATCTGCATTTATTGCAATTTTATTGTTTATCAATATTCAACCAGTACATGCCGTTGACGCTTTACCCCAACCGTTTTTTAAGTATTTAGGTTCAAAGTATTTGGCAGATCCTGGAATAATTTTATTAGATGGCACAACTAAAGAGATTGTCTATGAAAGTGGCGCTGAGGTTCTACGCGCGCCAGCCTCGGTTTTAAAACTTACATCAGCAGCAGCAGTTGCTATGACCTTGGATGATTCAACAACTTTTAAAACTGCGATATACAAGACTGAAAAACGAGGGGTATTTGTTATCTGGGGCGAGAATGACCCATGGATAACCTCTAATGCAAAATATCGAGATGCTAATAAACGGGCCTATATGCCAACCCTTATTAAGGCAGCATTTGCTTCAGATAAAAAATTAAAGAAAATCACTCTTATATATAAAGGTGTGAATAACTCTGATATTTACTATGCAAAGAAGGCCTTAAAGAGAAGAGCTTCGGTTGCATACAAACCGCTTAGTAAAGATATTGAGGTTGAGTCATTAATTACTGAGAAAATTACTGAAGTTGAATCTCCACCACTTTCAAAAATGATTAAGTTTGCATTACTTTATAGTGACAACGTTTTAACCCAGCGGCTTGCAATGCTTGCTACAGGCCGTAATGGATACTCTTTAAATAAAACCGGACTTAATGAGATGATGCATGAAAAATTATCTTCACTTGGTGTAGATGTAACGGGTATGCATTTAGATGATGGATCTGGACTAAGCGGTGGTAATCGTATTTCTGCTGTGACCGTATCCCAATTACTACTTAAAATCAGGAGTGAACCAAAGCTAAAAGTTGTCTATGACGCACTTCCTGTTGGCGGAGAATCCGGCACATTAATCGGCAGATATCACTCAACCGCTCCGCAAGCAGTTGGATTAGTGAAAGCAAAAACTGGATCAACACGTCATACGGTTTCATTAGCAGGCTTTGCTACCTCAGGTGAAAAAGAGTATGTGTTTGTTGTGATCGCCGACCATGTTGGCCGAACAAAAAGAATTCAAAACGCCGCACGTAGCGCGATTGATCGAATGCTTGGAACAATAACTAAACCTGCGGTAGTTGCACCACCTGCTGCAGAAAATAATTCCATAGCAGTGGGTCTGCAGTTGATAACAGATACCTCAAAGAGTTAGTGATGCGATGAAAAATTACATCGTACTTATGAAGCTACGAGTAGTTGAATTATTACTTGTTACTACCGTACCGGCTTTATTTCTAGCCGCAAATGGAGTTCCAGATTTGGCAGTAACTGCGTGGAGTTTACTTGGTGGCACATTAGCTGCTGGTGGAGCCAATGCTTTTAATATGGTGATCGAAGCAGATATCGATCGATTAATGAATCGAACTTCAAATCGTCCAATTTCAAATGGTCAAATTTCAAAACAAAACGGATTTATATTTTCATCTCTAGTATCAATTATTTCACTTGCTATTTTTTATATTTTTACAACTCCATTAGCCACTCTTCTAACTGCGCTCGCAATTGTTTTTTACGTTTTAGGTTACACAATTTTACTCAAGCGCAATACTTCACAAAATATTGTTTGGGGTGGCATAGCTGGGTGTATGCCGGTATTAATTGGTCAAGCTGCAGTAAGTAACTCACTCACATTAACCTCATGGCTATTCTTTCTAGTGGTATTTTTCTGGACCCCACCACACTTCTGGGCACTTGCGGTTAGATATAAATCAGATTACCAAGCGGCAGGAATTCCGATGTTACCGGTGGTGGCTCCGATTAAAACGGTAATTCGACAAATGTGGTTTCACTCAATCTCAATGATGGTTGTCTCATTATTAATTATTCAAACTGCAAAATTAGGTAATTGGATATTTGTTTTAACTTCACTTCTATTAATTTTCTGGAAAATTCAGTTAATTAATTTAACAAGAGAACCAAGTGAGGCTAATGCTGGCAGGTTATTCCAAGCATCAATCGTTTTTCTCAGCATTTACTCATTATTACTTGTTATCGGAGTTGTGCTTAAGTAGTTTTTAACCTATTTAATGGGATAATTTCCCCCATGTCCTCCCCTCTAGCGATTGATGTTGCCGATTTATCTAAAAAATATGGTGATCGGATGGCGCTTTCACACGCAAATTTTGAAGTGCCAATGGGAAGCATCTGTGGTTTTGTTGGCCCGAATGGCTCTGGTAAAACAACAACCATACGAATGTTGCTTGGCTTAATCACGCCAACAACCGGCAGCGGTCATGTACTAGGTGAATCAATAACTCACCCAGAAAAATATCTACCACGAGTAGGTGCAATGATTGAAGGCCCAGCTTTTTATCCAGCACTTACTGGATTTCAAAACTTAAATGTATTAGCAAAACTTGGTGGGTTTGAAACAAAATCAATTCAATCGCTTTTGGATTTAGTTGATTTAGGAGATCGTGGCAATTCTAAATACAAAACCTACTCACTTGGTATGAAGCAAAGACTAGGAATTGCAGCAGCTCTTCTTCCTAATCCAAAGCTCCTAGTTTTAGATGAGCCAACCAACGGATTAGATCCAGCAGGCATTCATGAAATAAGAACCTTGCTCCGAAAGTTAGCCGATGCTGGAACAACTATATTTATTTCCTCACACCTACTTTCTGAGATTGAAATGATCAGCGACCATTTAGTGATGCTTCGATTAGGAAAAGTAATTTTCTCTGGCAAGACAATTGACTTACTTGCAAAACAACAAGCGGTAATTATGGCAAAGCCAGAGCAAGCCTTTGATTTAGAAAAACTTTTCCAAATTGCTAAATCTGCTGGCTTCGATGCGAAAATAGTTGATAACCAAGTACAGGTAAGTGGTTCACCAGATTTTTCAGCAAACCTAAATAAATTAGCATTTGCAGCGGGTGTAACCCTGCAGTCCCTGACACCAATCAGAGCGTCATTAGAAGATACTTTTTTTGAAATGACGGGTGAGTAATTATGTGGAATGTATTAAGAGGTGAATTAATTAAATTACGTCGCCCCTCACTTTCAATATCTACGATTGCAGCCGTAACCTTTGTGACTGGCTTAGTAACATCACTCTTATTTTTACTGGTGGATTCACCTAGTGGAAATGGTGAGCGTGGTATTCGAATCGGCCGAGATGTACTTTCACTTCCAACTGGCGCATCATTAAGTTTTAGCAACTCCGCCGGCCTCCTCGGCATAGTTGCATTATGTATTTTTGCAGCACAAACTGCGCAGGAGTACACCTACGGAACGCTTCGTAATTTATTAGTGCGTCAACCATCTCGAATGAAAATTTTGCTTGGCAAATTGGGAGCTATGAAGTTATTTGCAATTGCCATGGTAACTTTTTCTGGCGTATTAGCGATTTTACTTTCATACCTACTTGCTGGCGTTAAGGATATTTCAACCTCTGCTTGGTCAACTACTGATGCAAGGTCTGCTATTGCCCAAGGGTTTGTAAATGTTTTATTAGCGACAATTGGCTATGGAATCTTTGGAATGATTTTAGGCCTTCTATTTAGGTCACCAATCTCAGCGATCTCAATTGGTGTGATCTGGAATTTAATAATTGAAGGTTTGCTCTCTGCATTTGTAAAAAATATAGACCGGTATTTTCCCGGCCAGCTTTTATCCACTGTTGCGCAAGGTGGCAGTGATAAAATTTCCTACCAATATGCTCTTATTACCTCATATTCATTCCTACTCGCAGGCTTGGTAATAGTTGCTTTTTTATTCAAAAAACGAGATGTGGCAAATTAATGGTTAAAAAATTAATTACCGCCATAGTAATTTCATCTTTAGTACCTGCTGCTGCGATAGCTGCCACACCAAAACCTACCCAAGCCCAAATTGATGCAGCAAAAAAAATTGAGGCAGAGAAAAAAGCAGCAGCTGACGCTGCAGCTAAAAAGTTAAGTTCAGCCAAAAAAACACTGCAGCAGTTAACAGCAATCGCTACGGCAAAGCGAAAAATTTATCTTGCGGCACAAAATGATTTGAAGATAAAAACCAATCAAGCGTTAATTGCCGCAAAGCACTTACAAATAGCACAAGCCTCAGTTAGTACCGGTAAACGTAATATTGGAAAATTAGCAGTTAATGCCTATGTAATGGGAGGTGGATTTACCGACCTAGATTCATTACTTAATGCTGATGGACCTCAGGACTTGGCTGATCGCTTAAGCACACTCGATACATTAGGAGAGAATAATTCAACAGCACTTGCCAGATTTAAATCTGCCGAAGTAGTTGCATCTGCTGCAAGAGCAGCTGCTGAGAGCGCACAAAAAGCTCAAGCGGTTGCTACATTAAAGGTGGCAGCTGCGAAAAAGGAGGCTGACCAAGCAGCAGCTTTGCAAAAAGAAGAGGTTGATAAGTTACAAGCAGTGCAAGATAAATTAGCAAAAGAGTTAGCAGTTGCTCAAAAAACTAGATTAACATTAGAACAGCAGCGCCAACTTGCCTTACTTGAAGAGGCAAATGCTGATCTAGCGATATTAACTCCTGATCAATCAAAGATCTGGCCAGATATTGGATTTACTGGAAGAAGTAGCACTAGATCTACCGAATCAATTCGTACTGCAGCTGTTGCATATGCTGCAGCTCAAGTACAAGCAAAGAAAAAATATGTGTGGGGAAGTGAAGGACCAACAACATTTGATTGCTCTGGTTTGGTTTACGCGGCTTATAGATCAGCTGGTCTTACCTGGCCAAATTGGGACCGCTTAAACTCCTCGCTTTACTGGGTTGCATCAAAACGAGTACCAATATCTGAAATGGTTCCTGGAGATCTAGTCTTTTATTCATATAAAGGAACTGTTAGCACCATTCACCACATAGCTATTTACGCCGGTAATGGAATGATGTGGGAGGCGCACAATAAGGATAAAGATTTGCTCTACTCAAGCATTTATAGCATCAAGGGTTTAATGCCATACGGGGGTCGGGTCTAATCTTCTCAGTATGAGCACCTCTGGTACGCCATCACTTTGGGAGATTCGAAAAGCTGTTAAGCCTTGGCTAACTGATTCTTCCCATACGATTTTATTTGGTTGCTCAGGTGGTGCAGATTCAATGGCACTAGCACTTGCACTCTTTATGGAATCAAGTGGCGCAAAAATTATTCCAGTAGTTGTTGACCATGGCCTACAAGAGGGCTCAGCCCAAGTTACTTCTCAAACAATCTCTAAACTTAGAAAAATTGGTTATACCCAAATTGAATCGGCGGTTGCGCAAGTAACTTTGAAAGATGGACTCGAGGCATCAGCGCGCAGAGCACGGTATAAAATCTTTAATCAATTTATCGATGTCCATCAACCAAAGTATTTCATGCTTGCACACACATTAAATGATCAGGCAGAAAACGTATTGTTAGGACTTGCTAGAGGTTCAGGTGCAAGATCACTATCTGGCATGGCAGTAGAGAATCAAATTTATATCAGACCACTATTAAAAATTTCAAGACAAATTACTTTGGCTGCTTGTGAAGAGGGTGGAATTGAGATTTGGGCAGATCCGCATAATGAGGATATTAGATTTACCAGAGTAAGAGCTAGAAAAAATGTTCTACCAATTTTAGAAGAAAATCTTGGCCCAGGCATAACAGAGGCTTTAGCACGAAGCTCTGATCTTCTAAGGGATGATGCCGATGCCCTAGATGGTTTTGCTACTGAATTTTTTAATCAAGTTGATCCATTAAATCTTGAGGTTAAAGATTTAGAAAGATTACCTAAAGCAATCAGAAGCAGAGTTTTAAGATTGGCTATTTACACAGCAGGCGCGCCTGCTGGTAGCTTGTCTGCCGAACATATTGCCGTCGCCGAAGCACTTATTTCAGATTGGCATGGTCAAAAAGAGGTCGCACTGCCAGGGAATGTGAAGCTTTTGCGAAATTCAGGCAGAATCATCCTCTCAACCCATAACTAAGGAGAATCGTGGATCTATCAGCTCTAGGTAATGATATAGAGAGAGTTGTTGTTAGTGAGGAGCAGATTCAAACTCGACTAAAAGAATTAGCAAACCAGGTTGAAAAAGATTATCAAGGCAGAGATTTAATTTTAGTAGGTGTCTTAAAAGGTGCGATTATGGCAATGGCAGATTTCTCTCGACACCTACAACGCCATGTTGATATGGATTGGATGGCAGTTTCATCATATGGCGCAGGAACTAAATCCAGTGGCGTAGTTAGAATTTTAAAAGATTTAGACAATGATATTTTAGGACGAGAAGTTTTAATTGTTGAAGATATTTTAGATACTGGCCTAACACTTTCATGGTTAACAGAAAATTTACTTTCCAGAGGGGCTAAATCAGTTGCTGTTTTAACTGTTCTACGTAAGCCAGATGCAGCAACCGTGAAGGTAGAAGCTAAGTATGTGGGCTTTGATATACCGAGCGAATTTGTGGTTGGTTACGGCCTAGATTTTGATCAGAAGTATCGAAATCTGCCATTTATTGGCGTTCTTGCCAAACACCTTTATTCTTAAGCCCCCAAGCGGCTTTAAGAAAGTGATGTAACTAAGTGGCGCAAAAGAAGAATTTCAAAGTCCCTAAACTTAAGGGCTTAAAAAGTGGCAAGAAACCAAGTAAACCATCGCCACAGTTAGCAAAAAGAATATTGCGCGGCCCACTTTTTTGGATAATTGCTGCATTGATTACGGTAAGCATTTTTGGGCAGATTTCAACTACCGGTAAAGAGTTTACAAAGGTTGAAACCTCAACAATTTTAAATGAGATTGCAAAAGATAATGTTAAGTCAGCGATAGTTATTGACCGAGAGCAAAAAGTTAGAGTGGTATTAAAAGATGGTGAGTTTGTAGAGGGCGCCTCTAAACTTGAAGCTTCATATGTAAGTGGACAAGAATCATTAATTGTTGAGTTATTAACTAGTAATCCACCAACAAAAACCTGGGATGTTAAGGTACCCACTCAGTCATTTTTTGTCTCACTTATCTTAAGTATTTTGCCAATTGCTTTAATTATTTTCTTACTTATGTTGTTTATGGGTGGTGGACAAGGTGGACGCGTCCTTTCATTTGGTAAATCAAGGGCTAAATTGCAAAACAAAGAGGTACCTACAAATACTTTTGCTGATGTTGCAGGAGCCGATGAAGCGGTAGCAGAACTTCGAGAGATTAAAGATTTCATAGCTAGCCCGGATAAGTACAAAGCTATCGGAGCTAAAATTCCCAAAGGTGTTTTACTTTATGGCCCACCTGGAACTGGTAAAACATTACTTGCAAGAGCGGTAGCAGGTGAGGCAAAGGTCCCGTTTTACTCAATATCTGGCTCTGAGTTTGTTGAGATGTTTGTCGGCGTCGGCGCATCGCGAGTAAGAGATTTATTTGCACAAGCAAAACAAAATGCACCATCAATTGTTTTTATTGATGAAATTGATGCTGTTGGTCGCCAGCGTGGTGCTGGTCTAGGTGGTGGAAATGATGAGCGCGAGCAAACACTAAATCAATTATTAGTTGAGATGGATGGCTTTGAAGCTAATGGCCAAGTTATTTTAATTGCAGCAACAAATAGACCAGATGTATTAGATCCAGCGCTTTTACGCCCAGGCAGATTTGATCGCCAAATTACTGTTGATAGACCTGATTTAAAGGGAAGAGCAGCAATTCTTGCTGTGCATGCGAAAAATAAATTAGTAGCAAAAGATGTTGATTTAACTTCATATGCAAAGCGAACACCTGGATTTACCGGTGCTGATTTAGCAAATGTATTAAACGAGGCAGCACTACTTGCGGCACGTGAGGACCGTAAAGCAATTAGAAACTCTGATTTAGATGAGGCAATTGATCGAGTGATGGCTGGACCACAAAAAGTTTCTCGTCTTATGACTGAAGAAGAGCGCAGAATTACCGCTTACCATGAAGGCGGACATGCATTAGTTGCATTTGCACTTCCTCACACTGATCCAGTTCATAAAGTTACGATAATGCCAAGAGGTCGAGCACTTGGTTACACAATGGTTTTACCAGATGAAGATCGTTATGCAGTTACTAGAAATCAAATGCTTGACCAGCTTGCATACACTATGGGCGGTCGAGCTGCGGAAGAATTAATCTTCCATGATCCAACCACAGGTGCCTCAAATGATATTGAGAAGGCAACAAATCTAGCTAGAGCTATGGTTACTCAATATGGAATGACGCAACGTCTTGGTGCCATTAAATTAGGAATTTCCGATGCACAACCATTCCTAGGTCGCGATTATGGCCACCAACGAGATTACTCTGAAAATGTTGCTGCAATTGTTGATAGTGAAATCAGAGAGATGATTGAAAACGCACATCAGGAGGCATTTGATATCTTGGTTGCAAACCGTGAAACTTTAGATCGACTTGTTGAGGAGTTACTGGAGAATGAAACACTTAATAAAGAAGAGATAGCTGTGGTATTTAAAAAGGTTAAAAAGGTTAAACCTAGAGCTGCTTGGACTGGCTCACAAAATCGCACACCTTCTAATCAACCTCCAGTTGCTTTAAAACCAGCAAAAATTAAGGTTGTTGAAGAGGATAAGCCAGTTAAGAAAACTACTGCTAAAAAAAGTGAAAAAGACGTTAGTAAAGATGTAAATGAGTGAGGTTAACTCCGTATCAATGGGCCCGCATGATGGCGGAGCCAAAAAGGAGTTTGACCAAGCACGTGCAGAAAAAGCGGTAACTGAATTACTTCATGCTCTTGGTGAAGATCCAAATCGAGATGGTTTAAAAGACACACCAAAGCGATTTGCAAAAGCACTCTTAGAAAACTTTGCTGGACTTTGGCAAAAGCCTGAAGATGTATTAACTACCACCTTTGATATCGGGCATACAGAGCTAGTAATTGTCCGAGAGATTGAAGTTTTCTCACACTGCGAGCACCACCTAACTCCATTTCATGGTGTTGCACATATCGGTTACATACCTGGAGAAAGCGGAAGAATCACTGGTATTTCAAAACTAGCTAGGTTAGTTGATTTATACGCTCGTCGCCCGCAGGTACAGGAGCGCCTAACCTCACAAATAGCAGATGCGTTAGTTGAAATATTGCAACCAGGTGGGGTGATTGTGATTATTGATTGTGAACATTTATGTATGTCAATGCGTGGAGTAAGAAAATCACAAGCAAGAACTACTACCAGTGCTGTTCGTGGGCAGTTATTAAATCCAGCAACCAGAGCTGAAGCAATTTCTTTAATTAATCAAAGCAGGTAAATATATGAGTCGCACCCTGGTCATGGGAATATTAAACATAACTCCAGACTCATTTGCTGATGGCGGAAAGTATCTTTCTAAAGCAGATGCAATAACCCAAGGTCGACGATTAATTGCTGAGGGTGCAGACATTATTGATGTTGGCGGTGAATCAACAAGGCCAGGGGCTAACCGAGTAAGTGAGGAAGAGGAATTAGCCAGAGTAATTCCAGTAATTACGGAATTGGTTAAAGATGGCGCAATTATTAGTGTCGATACCATGCGTTCTGCGGTAGCAAGTGCAGCAATTAAGGCAGGCGCACTTTATGTTAATGATGTAAGCGGTGGATTAGCAGATGAAAAAATGGCTAAATTAATTGCCAATAATCCCAAAATTCAGTACATAGTTATGCATTGGCGTGGACATTCAAAAGATATGCAAAAGCAGGCAGTTTATACAGATGTTGTAAAAGAGGTAATGGACGAGTTGGATGAAAGAGTTTCCTTGTTATTAAAATCAGGCGTTTTAGCAGAGCAAATTATTTTAGATCCAGGAATTGGGTTTGCTAAAGAAAGTGATCATAATTGGAAAATTTTGCAAAATATTGAGCGATTACAATTACTTGGATATCCATTACTGATTGGAGCGTCTCGAAAAAGATTTCTTGGCGAATTATTAAATACCAGCGATACAGATAGTCGAGAAGCTGCAACTATTGCATTAACAACTGAGCTTGCCAGACTTAAGATTTGGGGCGTGCGAACACACACAGTTAAAGCTCATCAGGATGCGATCTCTGTGATTGAGCGGTTACGTAAATGAGTGATCTAATCAAAGTAACAGGGGTAAGTGGCAAAGGTTTTCATGGTGTTTTAGAAAGTGAGCGAATAAAAGGGCAAAAATTTATTGTTGATGTTGAATTAACTTTGACTCTTGCAAATCTTAAGGATGATTTAAGTAAAACTGTGAATTATGCACGAGTTACGGAATTAATTCACGAGAAAATAACAGGAAAGCCAGTTTTATTAATTGAAACTTTGGCTGAAAATATTGCTAAATCTGTATTAAAAGAGTTTAAAAGAGTTAAACAAGTTAAAGTGATAGTTCATAAACCTAAAGCACCAATTGCAGTTAAATTCAAAGATGTCACAGTTGAAATAACGCGAAATAGATGAAAGCGGTCATATCGCTAGGTTCAAATCTTGAGAATAAGAAACTAAATTTAGATATTGCCGTCACAGAATTAGAAATTTTGCTTACAAATTTGATTATTTCCCCCTATATTCAAACAGCACCAGTTGGCGGACCAATTCAAGATGATTTTTTAAATGCAGTAGTAATTGGCGAATGCCAAATTGCTGCAGAAGATTTGCTTTCAGAATTACTCAATATTGAAAGTAAAATGGGGCGAGTACGCGATGTTAAATGGGGACCAAGAATTATTGATTTAGATTTGATCGTTTACGGCGACCAAGTGATTGACTCTGATTTTCTTAAACTTCCGCACCCACTAGCTCATAAGCGTGAATTTGTATTAAAGCCATGGCTAGCGATAGATCCAGCAGCTAAAATTCCAGGGTTAGGTGAGATTAAAACTATTTTGGCAAGTATTAGCAGCTCAAGTTAAACTCATCTTCTAGCCCGGTACCCGGAAAGGACTGGAGCCATGATTGAAGTCATTAAATCTGCCGATGATTTAGCGCGCCAAAAATGGGATGTATTAGTACCAACCATGGGCGCACTTCATGCAGGCCATCAATCATTAATCGATTCAGCAAAAAATAAGGGCGAAAAAGTTATAGTAAGTATTTTTGTAAATCCACTTCAATTTGAAAATAAGAAAGATTTAGATAATTATCCAAAAACCTTAGATTCTGATTTAAAAATTGCAGAGGCGGCAGGAGCAAGTGCCATTTTTCTGCCAGCGGAAGCGACAATCTATCCAAGTAATATTGAGAAAATTCCATCGGGATATCTCGGTGATTTATATGAAGGCGCATCTCGGCCAGGTCACTTTTCCGGAGTCTTAACTGTTGTTAAACGGTTATTTGATTTAGTAAAACCAAGGTCTGCGATATTCGGTGAGAAAGATTTTCAACAGCTGTTTTTAATTAAGCAAATGGTAAAGCAACTTAATCTTCCAATAGAGATAATTTCATCACCAACAATCAGAAATACTGCCGGTTTAGCACTTTCTTCTCGCAATATCAGATTAACGAAAGAGGATGAAAAGGTTGCACAAATCATTTATAAAGCTTTAACTAAGAACTCACTTGAAGAGATAAGAAAGGTGATATCAACCGAGCCAGGATTTAAACTTGATTATCTTGAGATGATTGATGAAGCAACTTTTGAAAAAGCCAACTCAGCAACTGTAAATAAGCGTGTAATAGTTGCCGGTTGGGTAAATCAGCTCAGGTTGATTGACAATATGCCAATGGGTTTAAGCAAATGAGATTATTAACTGGCTCACCTGGTTGGAGCACAAAAGCTGATGTAATCGTAATTGGCTCTGGTGTTGCTGGGCTTACTACTGCCTTAAATTTAAGATCTTATGGTCTGTCAGTATTACTAGTTACGAAAGCCAGAATTGATGAAGGCTCTACTAAGTGGGCACAAGGTGGCATTGCAGCAGCGCTAGGACCTGGGGATACTCCAGATCAACATAAGAAAGATACTTTGGCAGCTGGTGCTGGGTTGTGTGATATCAAAGCTGTTGATGTTTTAGTCTCTGAAGGACCAGAGGCGGTTCGAAAATTAATTGCGCAAGGTGCAGTATTTGATAAATCAGAAACTGGTGAAATTGCATTAACTCGCGAAGGCGGGCATCTTCGTAATCGAATTCTTCATGCCGGTGGGGATGCAACTGGTGCTGAGGTTTCAAGAGCATTACTTGCAGCGGTCAAAGATGATTCTGGTATTGAAATTATCGAGCATGCACTTGCAATCGATGCATTAAAAAGTGTATCTGGCAGAGTTTGCGGAGTAACTTTGCATGTAATTGGGGCTGGAAGTAGGGATGGTGTTGGTAGAGCTCTTGCTCGTGCAGTAGTAGTGGCAACTGGCGGTCTTGGTCAGGTTTATTCGCAAACAACAAATCCATCAGTTTCAACTGGTGACGGTGTTGCGCTCGCTCTCAGGGCTGGAGCAAAGGTTGGCGATGTTGAGTTTGTGCAATTTCATCCAACTGTACTGTGGCGAGATTTAGCAAATAGAGGTCAACAACCTTTAATTAGTGAGGCTGTGCGCGGTGAAGGTGCCATATTACTTAATCATAAAAATGAACAATTTATGATTGGTAAGCATCCACAAGCAGATTTAGCACCAAGAGATGTTGTTGCCAAGGAGATATTTAATCAAATGCAACAAAGTGGTCAACCACATGTATGGCTAGATGCAACAAAAATAAAGGATTTTGCAAGTAGATTTCCAACAATTTACGCATCATGTATTGCAAATGGAATTAATCCAACTAAGGAAAAGATTCCAGTAGCTCCCGCATCTCACTACGCCTCAGGTGGTGTAACGGTGGATTTAAATGGCCAATCATCGGTGGCAGGTCTTTATATTTGCGGTGAATCAGCTTGCACAGGCGCCCATGGGGCTAATCGATTAGCATCAAACTCATTGCTAGAAGGTTTGGTATTTGGCGCTCGGATTGCAGCAACTCTTGCAGAAGAGCTGCCCGCTCAAGAAGAGCCTATTGAAGAGAAGAAAACAGTATTACTTGATCCAAAAATTTTACTACCACTGCAAATTGCGATGAGTGAAGGTGCTGGCGTAATGCGCTCTGAAAGTTCACTACGTAAAACTATGCAAACTTTGCAGGAGCTATCTAAGTTAACTAGTAGTGAACCAAGAATTGAGGCATGGGAAGCATCTAATCTGCATCTACTTGCAACTGCAATTGTTAAATCAGCATTGATAAGAACTGAGTCTCGTGGCTCTCACTGGCGCAGTGATTACCCGCAAAGCTCAGATAAGTGGTTAAGTAGAGTTATTGAAAGTATTGATGCAGATGGAAATTGGCATACCGATGTGGAGGTGATCTAAGTGAATCAACTACGCGATAATTTAAAATCATTAGGTCTATCTCCAAATCACATATTTCAGATTGTAAAAGATGCGATTGGTGAAGATTTAGTTGGCGGTGCGGATTTAACATCGACTGCAACTATCTCAGATACTCAGGTGAGCACTGCAGATTTCACATCTAGAGCAGCTGGCGTTATTAGCGGCTTACATGTGGCAGCAGCTGTCCTTGAGTACTGCGGTGTAAATCATTACGAGGTTTTGATAGATGAAGGAGCGAAAGTTTTAGCTGGTAAAGTTTTAATTACTGCGCAAGGTAACACTAAAAAATTGCTACTTGCTGAAAGAACTGCGCTTAACTTTTTATCCCATTTAAGTGGTATTTCAACCTTAACAAGTCAATGGGTTGAAGCAACTACTGGTACTAAATGTAAAGTTAGAGATACACGTAAAACTACACCCGGACTTAGACAATTGGAAAAGTTTGCTACTCGAATGGGCGGGGGCGTAAATCATCGATTGTCACTTTCAGAGTCAGCATTAATTAAAGATAACCATATTGTTGCAGCCGGTGGTATCACGCCAGCGTTTAATGCAATTAGAAAAATGTATCCAGATAAGTTTATTGAAATTGAAGTGGATTCAATAGAACAATTACCAGAGGTAATATCACTTAAGCCTGATTTAATCTTGTTAGATAATATGAGTCCAGAGCAATGCGCACAGGCGGTTTTGATTACTGGTGGGTCAATAAAGTTAGAGGCATCTGGTGGGTTAACACTTTCTAATGCAAAAAATTACGCTAACACTGGAGTTGATTATTTAGCTGTTGGCGCATTAACACACTCCGCACCAGCCTTAGATATCGGGCTAGATTTTAGAAAGGGAAAATAATGTTACTTGCAATCGATGTTGGCAATACAAA
>Ga0214921_10006057_pt1 | contig 16764 bp, 10 predicted proteins | sample LL1505_MetaG_FD_177992 | JGI IMG/M metagenome (GOLD analysis project Ga0214921, IMG submission 177992) | Freshwater microbial communities from Lake Lanier, Atlanta, Georgia, United States - LL-1505 | ecosystem: Environmental > Aquatic > Freshwater > Lake | place: USA: Georgia | collected...
CGGCCGATTTCACACTTCAGATGTTGCGGAGCTTATACAACTTGACAATCAAAGTGTGTGATTTCCATCACGTTATGCCATTGACACGGCCGTAACGTTGCAAAAACAACGAAACCAGCGGAGCCGATAATGTAAGTATACAGAGAATCACAGAATGCTTCGCAAAAGCAGCTCGCTTGCGGCAGCTTCCGTGACAGCACTCCTAGCGCAGCATCACTCGCAGATTTTCCCGTTTAAACCGTTAAGGACCCGCCCTTGAGTACTTCGCCGCAACCCGCAAATCTTGTCTGGACACAACAACTCGGCACTACGCTACCCGACTTTTTATCGGCAATCGCAACCGGTTCAAACGGTTCGATCTACCTTACCGGCTACACAACAGGGCAATTCAGCGGGGCGCCACTGGTTTCCGGAGCCGACGTCTTCTTAACCCGTTACAACCCCGACGGAAATCAGGCAAACCTGAGCATTCTCGCCAGCGCGTCCAACGAAGTCGCGTCGGCGCTTGGGATCGACCCAAGGGACGGCTCGGTGTATGTCGCTGGTCGAACTGAGGGGAATCTCGGCGGCAGCCCCAACAGCGGACTCAACGATGCATTTGTCGCCAAGTTTGATTCGCTGGGAACCTTAGAGGTCATCCGCCTCCTGGGCACCACTGAACAAGACACGGCGCAAGCGCTTGCTATTGGAAGCGACGGAAGCGTTTACGTTGCCGGATACACGCAAGGCACCCTCGGTCAAGCCAACGCTGGGGAAGGCGATGTTTTTCTTGCGAAGCTCAAGGGCACAGATCTTTCGACCCAATGGATCAAGACCTTTGGGTCCGACAGGACTGATCAACCCACCGCAATTGCGCTCGGACCAGACGGTAGTATTTACGTCGCAGGTTACACACTAGGCAATTTAGAAAACGCCGATGCCAAATTAAACAAAGGTCTGAGCGACATTTTTGTTGCGCGTTTTTCTAGCGACGGCTCGAGGCAATGGACACAACTTCTTGGCACGACAAATCGTGACACGGTCAATGACTTGCTGGTTGATGCAAACAGCGTTTACCTGGCAGGTTCAACCACGGAGCGTCTCGACGATCAAATTTACCGGGGCAACGGCGACGGTTTTATCGCCAAGTTCAACACCGCTGGCGTAAAGCAGTGGGTCAGGCTTTTGGGCACCTCTGATGATGACGCCGCCTACGCTCTTGCCCGGGGCAGCGACGGAGCCCTTTTCGTTGCGGGCGCAACAGAAGGCAATCTCAACGGGCAGATCAATAAGGGTACCAACCCAGGCTCACCCACTTCCGATGCCTTTGTCAGCAGATTCAGCCCCGAAGGCGAGATCCTGACAACCTGGCTCGAAGGAACTGCACAGTTCCAGGAAGGCAGAGCTTTGACGCTTGGTACCGACGGCACACTTTACCTCGCCGGGTTGAGCTCTGACGGTCTACGCGATCAAATGAGCAAGGGACAGGGAGACGTTTTCCTGCAAAAATGGCAGGTCACTTCAATCGCCGATGCCGCGCCTCCAACGGTTGCACTTGCGGCAAGTCGCCCGCAACTTTTACCGGGCGGCACCGCCACCGTGTATTTCGGGTTCAGTGAGGCAGTGGCGGATTTCGAAAAAAGTGACATCGTCGTAACCGGCGCGACGCTGGGCGATAACTTCAGACAAATCGATCCCGCCTCGCTGCCAGCTTCAATCGGTTCAGGAAACAGGGCACTGGCATACAGCATCGATATCACCGCGGGCGAAAGCCGTTCGGTCGTCGAAGTTCTTGTGGGTAAGGGAAGTTTTTCGGATAGTGCAGGAAACAAGAACACGCTTGAGGTCCCTTTAAGTCCGGCAATTGTGTTGGTGAGCTCGGTGCGCGTTGCCACAAAGGGTAACGATTTGTGGATCGGAACTCAATCGGCAGAGGCCTTTGACGGGTTGGAAGGAAACGACACGCTCAAGGGAGCAGGAGGCAACGACACGCTCATCGGCGGGGCAGGGAATGACGTGCTGGAAGGCGGAGATGGCTACGATGTGGCTCAGTTTTCGAAGGAATTCGCAGACTATGTGGTCAAACCACTTTACGGAGGCAAAGCGTCAACCCTGTCCGGATACGAGATCGAGGCGATTTCGAATCCAGACGGTCTTGACACGCTAGCCAAAGACGTCGAATCGATTGCCTTTAAGGATGGCCGGTACGAGCTTGCAAACGGAAAACTGATTCCGGTCCCAACCGAGGGTAACGATAGGTACCGCGGCAAGGATGAAAACGACAGCCTGATCGGTGGAGCGGGAAATGACTCGCTCGAAGGCGGCGCAGGCGACGATTCGCTTGACGGTGGATCCGGTAACGACAGCTTATCGGGTGGCAGCGGCAATGACCGCTTGATCGGCGGCCAAGGAATCGACCTCGCAAGCTTTAGCCAACGAGCAGCCGACTATAAGCTTGAGGTCCTTGCGCCGTCAGCAACAGCCAACAGCGCAACCAACGGCCTGGAGATTCGCGTAAGCGATCAGTCAGCCGCTGCCCAGGACGGCACCGATACCCTGCAAGGCGTCGAGCGGCTGCGCTTTGCCGATAAATCGCTGGCTTTTGACATTCGCGATGTCGGCGCGTCAACAAGCGGTTCAACGAACCCTTATGGCGGAAATGCCGGCATGACAGCCAAAGCTCTCGGGGCGGTCTTTGGCAAGGCAGCCGTTTCAAATCCTGAGTACGTTGGCAGAGGCCTTGATTTGCTTGACAACAAAGGCTACAGCTACCAAAAGCTCCTGCTGACCGCAATCGACATCATCCTGGGGCCTGGCGCCTCCCCTGAGAGCATCGTTGATCTGATCTACCAAAACGTCTTCGGATCGGCTCCCTCCGTGGCCGACCGCACCAGCTTCGTGGACGCGCTCAAAAGCGGTCAAGTGACTGTAGCAAGCCTTGCGGAGTTGGCCGCCGAAAATCCTGCCAACCTCGCCAACATCGACTTGGTGGGCCTTCAAAGCAAGGGGTTGAGCTACATCCCCTTTTCGGGCTAAGGCTTCGCTTCCACCTGTCTCATGCCTGAAACGCCCCGGCTGCTGATTGATGACTATGGCTTTTGACCGAGTTCGCAGAGCGGATTACCGTGAGGCGAACTGCCAGCGCAAGACAAGATAAACACTTCGATTCTTCAAGTTCAACAAAGGATTTGTACTCTGCTGTGAATTTGATTCGAACTCAGCGTTGAGTTCCCAGTGTTTTCGAAAGGGCCATGAAACCCCGAAGCCTGCATCAAGCCTTCGGGTATCCGCAGGAGATTGAATGAGCAATTCACTAAAGATGCTTCGCTCAAGGCTGCGGGCAGCGCGCAGCCAGGTAATTGCCTTCACCGATTCCTGTGACGGTGTTGCTTGGATCGGTGCGAGGTGTCTTATGTAGAGATCCCCGCTTCGCCGAGACCCCCCAGGGCGTTCTTGTCGTTTTGGATCGTCGAAACCAAAACTTGTACCCAACCGCAGCTCGCCGAGCAGCGAGCAGCTTGCCTCGGCTCGTAGGACGCTGTGAATACCGTCCATCACCGGCGTCAATGGGTACCTCAGTTCTGCGCGAGCAAGGCCAAGTTGAGGCTGACAGCCGCTTCGATGTTTATCGAAAAGATAAGTAATTGCGTACTTTTGCTCCTTCGCAGCGTAAAGACTGCCCTGCTCGAGGTCTTGCTGTGAAACGCCAAAATAGACGCGATGGCTGCGTATCGGGTAGGCGAATTGCACCTCTAGCCTTGAAAACTGTTGTGAGGGAATAGGCTCATTGAGTGCGCGCCTCGTTTGCACGACGCCACCAAGTTGGAGCTCGCTTACGCCCACTCGTGCATTGGCCTGCAGGGCGACCAGGGAACGCTGGGTTAATCCTGCAACAGGGTACTGGGTTTCATTGAGTGGTACCAAAACGGGACCGTTAACAAGAAAAAGCGTCAGCTCGCGCACATGACTTGAACCCTTGAGATTGCTCTCCCTACCGATACCACTTTGCAAGGCTCCCGATAGCTCCACGGCACGGCGCGCGCCCATCATCAAACTCGGCGGTGCCGCTTCAGCATTTGGCGCAGATTCACGCTGCGCGAGAAATGACGATTGGCGCTGGGCCGCTAATTCGATCTCACCCCTGAGCCAGACCTTTAATGACTCTTCGATGTCAGGCCGGTTGGCTACTTGATTGAGCAAGTCGATCGCTTCACCGCTTCTTCCGAGGGCAGCAAGCGCTTGTGCATAGTCAAGTTGCGCTCCCGCAAGCTCTGGATTGATCAGTAGCGCCTTTTCAAGTGCGACAACGGCTTCTTGAAAGCGCTGCAGTTCTAACAATAAGGCACCTAGTTGCGCATAGAAATCGTAGCGCTCTTCACAGGCTTGGGTAAGAGTGCGCAGTCTTTCCAGATCAGCCCGCAGCTCGCTCGGTTGCTTCGTCCTCGAAGGCAAAAATGCCGACAGCGGGCATTCGGATCGACCCGGCATCGCATTCGCCGGCAGCGCGTCCGAAGGCATCGCATCCGCCGCTGCTAAACCCCACGAAGCGAGTAACAGCGCGGAACATAGCAAAACGTTTAACGATCGGTGGCAGGTTTGCATCCGGGAGCATCTTATTGAACCCCGCTTCGGGGCATGCTGCTGTGAGGCGACGAGGCTGCCTACCTTCCCCAGAGCGTTGCGCCTTGCAAAGAACCCGATCCAACAGGGGCACGAAAAGCGTAGCCCGCCTGCTTGCCATCCAAGGATAAGGCGCCCGCAAGATTTGAGTCGGCGTTATTGCCGCTTCCGAGAAAAATACCGGTGCTAGGGTCAATCAGCCCTCGAAATTCAATCAGCTGATTGGGAATGCCAGATGCACTGACCTTGAGTTGCGTCTCGTAGCTACGTTGGGCAAAGTCCACCGAAAAACGGCCGGAATCAACTGACGCTGCCGCAATCTCACCCGATGACAATCGGTGAAACGCTGCCGACGCGGTGAGATTGAAATCGGCCTTTGTCTTAAGGCTGGGCAAGAGATTCACCGTCTCGGGCGTCCTGAAAAGAAAGAAGTAGCCGTCGCCAACCGTGACCTTATTGCCGAGCATTGCATCGCGGAATGCAACAGACATTTGGTCACCGGGGAGTGGAGTTGAGGCCCAGCGCCCCCAAACAAGCTTGGAGGGTGAGACCAAATCCTCAGGACCCGTAGCAACCTGACGCGCGGCAAGTGCACGCTCAGCATTTTGTTTTGACGGGTCTTGGGCGGGGTTCGCACTCGAGTCATTCTTGTCTCGCTGACCGGGCAGCGGATTCGGAAGTGATTGATAACCTGGATCAAAAGTACCCGTGCGATAGACCAAGGCAAGACCGGTCATGTCGGCGCTCAGCACGCGCGCCCGCTGACCGTCGCAACCCACTAAGGCGTCGGGTCTGCAATTTGTATCAAAGGGCGTCATCACGATGGCACCATAATTCACCGTCGCGAGCGTTTGCTCAGCATTCGAACGCGTAAAGAAATCAGTCCCGCGCACGCCGATCGCAACGATGGGGGTGTTTAATCGGAAGCGTTCAGGGGCCGCTTTGGCTGCAGCTCCGGACACCGAACGGATCTCGCCTGTGGCCAATGAAAACCGAATCAGTGCCGCCGAAGGATTCTGAGGCGAGTACTTAAACTCTTGGATCACGAAAATCGACAGCGGACGCACGCTCACCAATCCCCCGTCTACGAATCGAAGGTGCACATGGCCGTTTGCGCTCGTGATCACCGTGTCGCCTTCTTCGATGGCATCGCCCTTTGTGACAGGACGTTTTGCCCCGGACGCTGACTGCAACTCGGAAAAGCCGATCGAAAGCGTTACTTGTCCAATACTGGCAAGAGCATCGTTCGGTAGCCACAGCACCACAGCACAGATCACACAAGCCGCTAGCGAGAGAATCTGCTGGCGAAAGCGGAATGCTCGGGACGCTGACAACGAAAGTCGTTTCGGCATGGGTTCGGCGCCTAAGGTCTCAGGTAACTTGTTGAATTGACGCCCTAAGAACCACAAACTTCTCAGGGTAACTTTTCGACAACTGCCAATCATAGGCGCTTCGAAAAAACAAATTTGTGCAATCGGTCACAGGATCGCTTAATCGATGCCAAAAATGTTCCATGGGCATGATGCTGCTTGCGTTTACGCGATGAATCAGCCTGTGTCCGAGCAATCGATGTTTACCCAGAAATCGGACCCCAAGAGCTCAATTCGCTTTCGTCACAACTGCGTGCTGATGATTTGCTGGCTGCGCAAGAGCAAGAAGCAAGGCGTGATTTTTTTCTCGCACCGGCTCGTAAGCTTCATCAAGCAGGCTTTGTCTCCTTTGTTTTTCAGCTGGAGCACGCGGCGTCCGGTACAAAGATGTGGTTTTCGGGACAAAAACGAAGCGATGCTGTTGCGCGTAACGCACCCACAGATTCCAGTCTTCGAGATAGTCGAGTGCCGAATCAAAGCCGCCGCGCTCCTCGTAGAGCCGACGATGAAAAAGTACCGCCTGAATCGGCATGTAGTTGAAGAGCAGCAAGGCTTCAGGGTCAAAGGAGCGGTCGTGGCCTGGGTGCATGAAGGGTTCATCTTCTTCAATAGGATCACCGATGTCGCTTGGGACATCAAAGGCTCGAGCGTAGACCGCAACCGCGGGCAGGGCGTGCTGTGCATTATTTTTTAATGCATCGTCGAAGACCGCCTGCATCAGCGTCTCGACATGATCTGCGTAAAGCAGGTCATCGTCGTCCAAAAACCCGATCCAATGGCCCCGAGCCTTTGACAAAGCGGCATTGCCTGCGGCAGATCGACCAACGGCCATGCAGGGCAGGTAGACCACATCAAGGGCCGGATGCTGCCTTGCAAACTCACGCAAAAACATGGCGGTTGCTGTTTCTGAATGGCTTTGTTCTGTATCGACTAAAGCAGCATCCTCGGCCACGATCCACTGTATCGAGGGCCAGGTTTGCTGAGCAACGCAGGCTGCAGCCTGCTTGAGCAAGGCGAGCCGCTTCTTGCCGTCCTCCCCACCATAGGTGCGCGTGATCACGCTTACCATAGGCCAGGAGGCGCCGTCTTCACCACGCAGGTCGCTCAGCGGCCTCGCGGCGAGCAATGCACCGTCGCGCCGCAACTCGAAGTCCAATCCCCTGAAAGGGAAAAAAACCGGATTCGCTGGGCGATACCTGAGGCGTTCGAGCCTGAGCGCTACACCGCGCATCAGCATGGCAAGGCCTCGTTTTGCAAGTTCGCTTCGCCAGTTCGCGGGGGCAGTGATCCAGCGATGCGCCATCACCGCACCGGCTAACAAGGCGTCCTGCGACATACCGAAGCGCAATCGCAAGTAGATTTGCCCTACCGCCGAACCGATGTACTGCGCGCGTTTAACCTCAGTCGGAAATCCATAGCTATGGTGCCAAACCACCGCCTGCGGCACGTAGCGAAGAAAATAGCCGGCCTCACGCAAGCGGTAAGACATCGCCACGTCTTCACAGTACATAAACAAGCGCTCATCCCAACCGCCAATAGACTCAACTGCGGTGCGTCGAATCAAAATGCAAGCGTGGGAGCACCAATTGCTAAGACCGCTCACCGGATCATAGTGCTTGGGGTGTTCAAAGGGCTTTTGCCGAAGCTCCCAACAAGCAACAGAATCCGCATCAGCCAGTGCAAGGCCAAGGACCGTTGATAGACTTTTGGTCTCAAAAGTCAAATCGGGGTTGGCAACAAGCACCCAGGGCGAGCCTCCTGCCCTGAGCGCCGTGTTGTGACCCGCACCGAATCCGCGATTCTCCTGGGCAATCACTTGGATACTCGCAAACCGCTCGCCCCGCCGTTCTTGCGCCTCATCGATGGCCTTCCAAAAGGCAACTGCGCTTCCGTCACCAGCCTTGTGATCCACCACAATGACGTTGATTTGTGAAATCGATACATCCTGCGCTGCAAGCGAAGCGACCCAATCGGGCATCCACCGTGCAGAGTCATAAAGAATCATTTGAACGTCGAGCTGAGGTCTAAGAACGCCGGCTTGCAATCGATCGCTGACCGACAACGCAGCAAGGCTCGTGGCTTGGCCTTGCAGCCACTTGCTGCGCGCTGCGCTCAGCGCCCGCAAAGCTGGCAAATTGCCGGGTGAGGCGGGCATCCAAAACTGGCCCGATAGCAACCGGGCATGCGAGCGAATAACATCCCGAAGTCCTTGCGGCAAACGCGGCCACACATGTGATCTAAGCCAGCCGCTTAAGCGAAGACCCAATACCGCGTTCGCCGAGGGTGGCGGAATCTGCGCACCGCGGTTGCGCGGCTTGCTGCGATACCCGTGCTTTAAAACGTAACGAAGTCGACGGTATGCAGTAATCACTCGCCAGGCCTTGCTTCGGCGAATCATGTCAAGCTCACCGGCTAGCGATTGTGCAATTGAAAACTGCACTCTTGCGTCGGCTTGAACCTTTTGAAGATCCTGGTTGGACAGAAGCAAGTCCTGCCGGAGCAAACCGATGTCGTTTTCCAGATGCCGAATAAAGGCATAACTTTGATCAACGTGCCCTTGCAGCAAGGCGGCAGATTGTTGCGTCTGCTCAAGGCAAACCTCCAGAGCCCCGCGGGTTTCCTGCGACTGCTTCAGCTCCCGTTCGAGCAAATCACGGGCCGCACTGAGCTGGGCAAGATCGGATTGAACCGCGTCGAGTTCTTGCTGTTTTTCCTGAACGCTCAAAGTGAGCGTGTCAACCTCCCTGGTACGATGATTGATGGTCCATTGCAGAGCCTTTGCCTCAAGCCTCAGTGAGTCGATGGCTTGGGCTTGATCGCCAAGCTGCTGCTCCATCGAGGCAATCACAAGCTGCGCAGTGAGTCGATTGCCAGGCTCCGATAACCGTTCAATCTCGACAAGTCCAAGATCGTCCTTTGCCGGCTCCATGTGCGCTATGCGCTCGCTGTAAAGCGAAGCGACAGTCGCTGAAATCTGGCCAGCCTGCGGAGTCAACCGCTGCGTGGCTTCTTGCTCTGCCTCAGACGCAATTGCAAAACAATGTGCCGGCCACTCACCGCCAATCAGCATCTCAAGGCTCTGATCGGCTTCCGCATGCTCGGTCAACTTGGCAATTAGACTTCGATGGACCAGCATAGACTCACTGAGCGGAAACGCCATAGCCGGCAGCACCAAACCAAAAAGCTGTAGCCGATCGAACGCTTGCTCGGACAAACATTTTGTGAGCTGCGTCAAGTGACCCCAAGGCAAGCTATAGCGACCGCTACAAAAAAACAGCCATTCACCCTGGCTCGCTTTGATTGTTTGAGCAAAGCTCCAACCCTGCTCCTCAGCGGAACGTTGCGTAAAAAAAGGCCGCAAGCTCGGTTCGATCAAGCGCTCATCGCCAATGACGATACGCTCGATCGCTGCGTAGCTCTGCCAGGCAAGAGATTGCAGCACCTCGACAGGCGAACAGCTTGGCGCAATCAAGCTGATGCTAAGTCCCGACTGCCCCGCGAGCCCGTCAACTCGGGTATCTTGCGCGGCGAGCACTAACCAAAGATTGTGCTCACCTGTCGATAGCTTGTTTCTTTCAACAACATAAAATGCTTCGGCGTGCGTCTGACTTTCGGTCAAGGTGTAGGTTCTGTAGGTGTTTAGCGCCTCAAACAACCGGGCGTAGGGACGCTCTTTGAGCTGCGATTCGAAAACCTGCATCGCACGCCTTTTAAGATCGATCATCGAACTTATATCGATGAGGCAATTCGCTCTTAGCGGTTGTCCGACCTCAAAAAAAGCTAAATCAAACCCCTCGGTCTCCCAATGCTTCGCCGACAAGGCACTTTGCTCAATTGCAATACGCTCAGCAGCCTTAAGAACCGATTGTGAAAGCGCCCTATGGTCGGGGTGGACTTCGCTCAGGGCTGGAGCAAGAACAAGATCGGGTTGAAACGACGAAATCGTATCCATCACCCGCCTGATCAGGTTGTCACCGTATCGAAGGCTGCGATCTAGGTAACGCCAAAAAAGAGGCCTTGTGTAACCCAGAATTTCGGCAGCACGCTCACTCTCAGACTCACGTCGACCCGATAAACCCTCACCGCTGCTGTAGCGTTCGCCGAGTTGACCGTCAGTCACCACAATGACCTGCACCTCTGCGCCAGACCTCACTGAGAGCGCAAGCGAAGCGCCGCAACCAAAGACCTCGTCATCGGGATGTGGCGCAAAGACAAGAAGCCGTCGGGCAGGGAAGCCATCAGCTGCCTTGTAAGTGACAAATCGCGCCTCGCTCACGCACTTCTCCTCTGCGAACAAGAGCCGGGTACGAATGCCGATTCTTGGTGTAGGCTTAGAAGCCTGAACTTTAAAACATGCACTCCCTGATGATAGTCTCGTGGCAGTGCCTTCATAAACAGGTCGACGAGCCGCTCAACAAGCGCGTCCTCTGCAAAGTGCAATGAATCAACTTATTTACCCCATCATCTTATGCGGCGGCAGCGGCACGCGACTTTGGCCGCTGTCACGCAAACAGTTCCCAAAGCAGTTCGTGCCGCTCTTTTCTGGCAAATCGCTGCTCACGCTGACCTGCGAGAGGCTTAAAGTTTTGCTTGCCGGTGAAGCCAGCCAATCCCCAAGCCTGCAACTCATTACCGGCGCTGACCATCGATTCCTTGCCCGCGAAGCAGCGCATGCAGCGGGTCTAGACCCTGTTTTATTGCTCGAGCCAGAAGGTCGCAACACCGCTGCCGCAATGGCCGCTGCAGCACTGCTGCACCTGCAGCGTAAAGGCCAGCCTGAATCAGGCAAGGCTGCGCATGAAGCACAGCAAATGCCTCGAGGCGAGCAAGTAGCGTCCGGTCACAACGATTTGCTCTTATTTTTGCCAGCAGATAACTACATCCCCGATGCCCAGGAATTCGCTCGCTGCGTCCACGACGGGATCAACTGGGCAAGGGCAGGCCATTGGGTGATTGCTGGCGTCAGGCCAAGCTATCCGGCAACAGGCTATGGCTATATTCAGGCGAAAGAACTTTCAGACGGAAAGACCAGCGAGGTTTTGCGCTTTGTTGAAAAGCCGCAACTTCAACATGCCCTCGATATGCTTGCGCAAGGCGATTTCTTTTGGAACGCAGGGATGTTTCTGGTTCGTGCCCAGGTTCTCCTCGAAAGCCTCAGAACGCTGCGCCCCGAGCTTCTGGCCCAAGTTGAGCAGTCGGTTGACCAAGGGCATTACCCATCGGACAAAAGCACGGACTTTGTTTTGGGAGAAGCATTCAAGCAGGTTGAGGCTATCAGTATCGATTACGCTGTACTCGAGCATCAAGAAGACCTTCGAATGGTGCGCATCGAAGGCGTGTGGAGCGATGTCGGAAGCTGGACTTCGGTCGCCCAACTCACGACCGAAGCCGATGCAAACGACAATCGCATCGATGGCCACGGCATCGCAGCGGCCGGCACAAAACATTGTTACATCCGCGCTCCGCACCGTCCGGTGGTGGCACTCGGGCTGGATAACCTGTTGATCGTAGATACCGCCGACGCAGTCCTGATCGCTCATCAAAACGCCAGCGAACATGTGAAGCAGGCAGTTCAAGCCCTCGAAACGCAGGGCTTCAGCCAAGCAAAGGCGCACCGACGCGTGGCACGTCCCTGGGGTAGTTATGACAGCATTGATGCCGGCGATCGGTTCTTAGTCAAGCGAATTACCGTTAATCCGGGTGCAGCGCTGTCGCTTCAATTGCATCATCATCGCGCTGAACACTGGATTGTGGTGCGAGGAACAGCCCGCGTTACCCGAGGGAACGATTCATACCTGATCAGCGAAAACGAGTCAACCTTTATACCCCTGGGTGTCAAGCATCGCCTTGAAAATCCGGGCCTAGTGCCGCTTGAGATGATTGAAGTGCAATCAGGCTCATTTTTAAGCGAAGAAGATATCGTTCGATTTTCCGACCAATACGGCCGTGCACCTTAAGAAGCCGAAATGTGGTCGCTGTCGAGAATTTCAGCCAGACTTGGTGCCAAGGCCAGTTTCCAGTCTGGTAAACCCGCGGGCGAAAACCGTTGAAGCCATTGGCTGCAATCCAGACGTGAGTTGGCGGGGCGCTTCGCGGCAGTAGGATAGTCGGCGCTGGCAATCGCCTCAATCGCTTGAACGCTTCTGATTTGCAAACGGTCTTTCCACCGCGGATGTCGCGCTGCCTCTTCAATTACCCAAAGCGCATAGGCATGCCAGTTGGTTTCACCAGACGGACAAAGATGGTAGATCCCGCGGATCGGCTCACCGGAACTTCGCATCAAGGCATTGAGAACCTGGCTAACAAGAAAGGCTGCTGGACTGGGTACACCCCACTGATCTGCAACAACACGCAGGTGCGGCCTTTCACAGGCCAAGCGAAGCATCGTCTTTACAAAATTCTGACCGTCGACTCCGACCACCCAGCTTGTTCGAATCACTAATGCGCTTTGACTGGCTTGCAAGACCGCAAGCTCAGCTTGCCGTTTTGATTGCCCATAAACGTTCTTGGGTTCACAGCGATCATCCTCGCGGTAAGCGCGACCAGACAGGGATCCGTCAAAGACATAGTCACTTGAGAAATGGACCAACTTTGCAGCATACCTTTCTGCCGCAGTGGCGAGTGCTTGCGGAAAGCTCGCATTAATTCTGAATACCAGATCGATCTCCGATTCAGCACGATCTACTGCCGTGTAAGCCAGTGCATTCACCACAAAGTCGGGCTTGTGGCGACTAAACCAAGCCGCAATCGAATTCTGCACAGCATCTGGATCGGCACTTGCATCACAGGTCTTTCGGTCAATCGCGATTAGCTCGATGTCGGGCATCCTTGAACACTGGCGCTTGAAGGCCCTCCCTAATTGACCAGTCGATCCAAAAAGTAGAATCCTCACCTGAGATCACCCAATGGATTAAGGAAAGAGCGCGCCTTGAGCTTTCAGCGCGTCAAGAAACGGAGCCTCTCGGTCCTTTTCAGCAAGCCGTATCGATTCGCCAACATGCTCAGCGTCATTGCCGCGACTTGGGTCCAGATCTGGCCATAGGATGCCGAGTGAGGGGTCATTCCACCGCAGGCTGCGCTCGTGTTGCGGCATCCAATAGGTGGTCGTCTTGTACTGAAAATCCGCAAAATCAGAAAGCACAAGAAACCCATGCGCAAAACCCGGCGGTATCCAAAGTTGCCTTTGATTATCCTCACTTAACTCGATGCCAATGTGCTGGGCGAACGAGGCTGAACTCAGGCGCAAATCAACCACCACATCCCAGACGCGCCCTGATGACACGCGGACGAGTTTTCCCTGCGGGTGAACGCATTGGTAGTGCAGGCCACGCAAAACGCCTTTTGCCGAACGTGAGTGATTATCTTGCACAAAGCAAAGGTCGACACCGGTCGATTCGCGGAACACCCGCTCGTTCCAACTCTCAAGGAAAAAGCCCCTCGAATCGGCGAATACTTTGGGTTCAATAAGCAGAACGCCATGCAAGCTTGTTTCGGTGACCTTCACTGGCGCGCCTCGTGAAGTCTTTGGGTGAGCAAGCGGACCAGGTATTGTCCATACTCATTTTTCAGCATCGGGGCGGCTAATTTTTCGACTTGCTCGCTGTCGATCCAACCATTCCTGAAGGCCACCTCCTCAGGACAAGCGATCTTTAGTCCCTGACGCTTTTCGATGGTTTGAACAAAGCTTGAAGCCTCCATCAACGATTCATGGGTACCCGTGTCAAGCCATGCGTAGCCGCGACCCATCACTTCAACATTCAGTTGCTCTAATTCTAGATAGCGCTTGTTCACATCGGTGATTTCTAACTCACCCCGAGCTGAGGGTTTGATTCCGGCGGCGATCTCACAAACTTGTTCGTCATAGAAATAAAGACCTGTAACGGCATAATTGGACTTCGGCAAGTTCGGCTTTTCTTCAAGCGATACCGCTCGACCCTGCTGGTCAAAGGCAACAACGCCGTAGCGCTGCGGGTCGAGCACATGATAGGCAAATACGGTTGCACCTTGCTGATGAGCATTTGCGCGCAGGCAGGCTCCCTGCAAATCATGTCCAAAAAAAATGTTGTCTCCGAGAATCAAGCTGCTGGGCCAGCCATTTAAAAATGCTTTTCCGATAATGAAGGCTTGGGCCAGGCCGTCAGGGCTTTGCTGGACCGCATAGCTGATCCGCATCCCCCATTGGCTGCCATCACCAAGCAGTTGTTCAAATCGTGGCGTGTCCGTGGGCGTTGAAATCAATAACACCTCGCGGATTCCCGAAAGCATCAAGGTACTTAGGGGGTAGTAGACCATCGGCTTGTCATAAACCGGCAAGAGTTGCTTGGAGATTACCTGGGTTGCCGGATAAAGGCGCGTTCCAGATCCGCCTGCGAGAACAATCCCCTTCCTGGCGGTGGTTGGAAGCGGCGTAAACATGCTCATTCGCTCAGCCCCTGGTGGCTTGCCCATACTGTTGCTCGATCCAGCTTCGATAAGCCCCACTCTTGACTCGCTCAACCCAATCCCTGTGCGTCAAGTACCAGGCCATGGTTTTTCGCATGCCCGATTCGAAAGTTTCCGCTGGAGACCAGTCAAGCTGCTCGCGGATCTTTTCTGCATTAACCGCGTAACGCCGATCGTGCCCTAGCCGATCCTTCACAAAAGTGATCTGATCTGCATAACGACCCTGAACTTTAGGGCATAGTTCATCGAGCAAATCACAAAGATGATGAACCACATCAAGGTTCCTCATCTCAGCATTGCCACCGATGTTGTACACCTCACCGGCGGTACCTCTTTCGAGAACCGCTCGAATTGCTGTGCAATGGTCGCCCACATAGAGCCAATCACGAACATGCTGACCATCGCCATAAACCGGCAGTGCCTTGCCTTCAAGCGCCTGACTGATGATTAACGGGATGAGTTTTTCGGGGAACTGCCAGGGTCCATAGTTATTAGAACAATTTGTTGTCAATGTCGGTAATCCGTAGGTGTGATGCCACGCTCTTACGAAGTGATCGCTGCCAGCCTTACTTGCCGAATACGGACTATTGGGGGCATAAGGGCTGATTTCTGAAAACGCCGGATCGCTTTCCCCGAGTGAGCCGTATACTTCATCGGTTGAAACGTGCAAAAAACGAAATCGTTCACCATGCAGCTCATGCAACTCTCGAGCGATCTGAAGTAAGTTGAAGGTTCCAATCACATTGGTTTGAACAAAGGCGTCTGGCCCATGAATCGAACGGTCGACATGACTCTCTGCAGCGAAGTGCACAATAGCCCGCGGCTGGTAGCGGCGCGCGAGCGCTTGAATGGCTTTGTAGTCGCACAGATCCGTGCGAGAAAACAACACCTGTCCGTCGAACGCACCTTGCTTGCTTACAGCACTAAGATTTTCAAGATTGCCTGCATAGGTTAAAACGTCAACCACCATGAGTTCTTCGTCTGAGTGCTCACACCAGTCAAGCACGAAATTAGAACCAATAAATCCGGCACCACCTGAGACAATGATCATAAAAATGTGAAAAAATACGAAGGATCGAACGGCAGATTGTATAGAGAGTTCGGCCCCAAGTTTTTTCCGCGTTTCGAACAGCAGATAAGAAAAATTCTCAGTGAACCATCCTAAATCGCTCCCCTTCGAATTTTTGGCTGTTCGTCGCCCACTCATCAATGAAGATGGCCTGGTCACCCTGTCAGTCATCAGCCATGGCCACAATGATGTCATCACCGGACTGTTGCAGGACCTCGCCCGTTGCAGACCACCTCGGGTGGCTCAGTTGGTCATCACATTGAACCTCAGCGAGCCTCGCCCCGAAGTGCCTCGGGGGCTTGACATGCCAATTCACTGGTGTAGTAACCCCTACCCCAAGGGTTTTGGCGCTAATCACAACGCAGCATTTCGTTACTGCGATACCGAATTCTTTGCGGTGGTCAATCCTGATATCCGCTTTGACGCCGATCCTTTTTCACCCCTGCTTGAGCACGCGGGGGATGAGTTTGGTTTGGTCGGTCCTCGGGTTTTTGAGTCGGACGGCCGCGTTGCCGATGCCGCCCGAGGGCTGATCACGCCTTGGGAAATCATCGCGAGGCGATTAAGGCCAAGGCCACCGCTTCGCTACCCCGCTTGGATGGCAGGGATGTTCTTGTTGTTTCGCTCCGAAGCGTATAAGGGTGTCGGCGGCTTCGATGAGCGTTTTCATTTGTACTGCGAAGACTTTGACATATGCGCCAGGATTCGGCTGCTTGGATGGCCGATTGGCCTGACCGATAGCGCGCGTGTGGTCCATGACGCTCGTCGCGCCAGCCATGATTCGCCAGAGCATTTGTTTTGGCATATCTGTAGTTTGTTGAGGATGTGGACCACCCGGTCTTGGTGGAAGTATCGATCGATGTTGCGCGGGGAAGCAGAAAATCGTGCAAAACGTCTGGGATCACCATTACATTCGCCAGAGCCAAGGCAACCCATTGCGTTACAACTTTCAGAAGCAAACCGGGCCAGAGCCAATGCACCGCGAGAACCGGTTGAGGGGTGAAAGCGATCAGCACCTGTCTGATTCATCTGCATATCGCTAGGATTGGTCCATCGCATGATGTTAGGCAATGCGTTCAATAGCGTATGGGCAATCGGTGACATTCAAGGCTGTTTCGATGAGTTTGTTGAACTCGTCGAAGCGATTGATGCGGCCGCGGGGAGCGACCATGCATCGCAAACAGAATCGCCTGCTACCGCACCCCAAGCATCAGCGCCCAAACCCGTATCAGCGCCCAAACCCGTCCTCTGGCTGGTCGGTGATCTGGTTAACCGCGGACCCAA
>Ga0214921_10006058_pt1 | contig 16761 bp, 16 predicted proteins | sample LL1505_MetaG_FD_177992 | JGI IMG/M metagenome (GOLD analysis project Ga0214921, IMG submission 177992) | Freshwater microbial communities from Lake Lanier, Atlanta, Georgia, United States - LL-1505 | ecosystem: Environmental > Aquatic > Freshwater > Lake | place: USA: Georgia | collected...
ACCACCACTATACCTTGGTTTTACCCTAAATTCTAAGAGTTAAAAAAAAGGCTAGATTAAAAAAGAGACGACAAATTATCCATTAAAGAGTGAAAATTCCTGATGTGAGAAAATAAAAAGTGAAAAAGAATAGCCTCCCCCCTTTTAGCGATTTCTTTTGAACTTTTTATTTTCTTTCATTTTATGACTTAATATTATTAATTACAATTATTCATTCTTTATTATATTTTATGACTTAATTATTTATTTATTATGACTTAAAGATAAATTAATAATATAATAATAAAATCTAATATAAAATATATAGTAATGAGTAAATTAAATAAAACACAAAAAAAACAATTAAAACAAAATTTAAAAAATCTATTGTTAGAGATTAAAAATAAACTTAATATTAAAACTTATTATAAATATTTAGATGATATAAATGAAAAACAACGTTCTGATACTTTAAATAAATTAAAAGATATATTTGAAAAAATAAAAAATTCAAATATTAATAATTTAAATTTATTAAAAATAAAAGAATTAATGAATAAAAAAATTAATGTTGATTATTTACAAGGTGAAAGACAATTTAATTTAGAATTTATAAAACAACATTTAAAAAATTATTATTTAAATAAAAGAATTTTTATTGAATATAATGGTCCTAATATTATTAATGAAAATATTGAATATAATAATATAATACAATATAGAAAAAAAGAAACAATAATACCAAATTTAAATTTATTTAGAAAATGGTGGGATGATGAAGGAGTATATATTTTTTTAGAAGGTTCAAATGGTGACACAATATTTCAAGTAAAAGAATATTTAGGAAAATTATATTTTTATGAAGAAATAATTGAAAATAATCCAAATTATATATTACAAAATTTTAAAGAAGGTATAACAAATTGTTTATTAACACCTATATATAATTGGTGTGAAAATAAATTAGAAAAATTAAAAAAAGGAGATAAAAAACCATCAAAACAAACAATATCAAGATACAATATAATGTTAAAAAAAATAACAGAATATATTGAAAAATATAAAAAATCAGGAGTTCCAGAAAATGATTTATTAAAAATTTGTAATAATTTACAAATAGATATAAATATAACAAGTCCATTTAATAAAGAAAAATTATATTTTAATATTAAATCATCAAAGAAACCATTAAAAATATTTAATTTTATAAATACAAAAATTAATCATGTTGAATTTGATAAAATATTAAATAAACAAATAATAAAAGTAAATGATACACAATTAAATGAAGTTAAAAATTTTTTAGATGAGAAAAATCATTTTTATACATGGAAGATAAATAATGGTAAAATATCAAAAATAAATACATTAGATATAACATATGAATTAGAAAATGATCATGTTGATATATTTAATAAATTTGAAGAAATAACAGGATTAAATAAATGTAAAATAGATGATATAGATGATAAATATTTATCAAAATATGTAAGAGATTCAGTACATGTAAATGGTTGTATAGATTTTAAAGATACAAAAAATTTAAGAAAAAATTATGATAAATATTTAAATATAGGAAAATATTTAGATGAAGGAATAATAGAAGATGAAGATGATATATATATTAATAAATTAAATAATTATAATAATAAAATTATAACAAGAAAAGAAGATATATCATTAGATAAAATAAAACATATAGATCAAAAAAAAGCATATACAAATTATATATTATCAAAATATTATGAAGGATTTTTAGGTAAAATAACAGATTGGAGAAAAACAACAAAAATAGAAGAAATAGGATTATATAGAATAACAAATATAGATTTTAGTGAAGCAAATGAACAATTAAAAAAATATAATGAAAAAATGTCAATATATCACAATGATAATATATATCCTAGTTTTGAAATTAAATTTTTATTAGATAATAATGTAAAATTAGATATAATAGAAGGATGTTGGGGAAGTAGAATTTGTATAAATTTATATGATACAAATGAAAATAATGAAGAAATATTTAATAAAATGTTAAATAATAAAATAGATAATAAAATAGCTTATTATGCTTATTATGCAGGTTTAACAAATTCATCATTATCATTAAAAAATAACTTTTATATGAAAATTACAAAAGATCATTATAATATAATAAAAAATCAAATGGGGGAGGATATAATATTATATAATAATGATATATGTAGAGTATCATATAAAAGAGATCATTCATATCATTTATCTCAATATTTATCATTTATAACAGGATATCAAAGAATACAAGTTTTAGAACAATTAATGATAATGAATATAGATAATGTAATAAGAGTATGTGTAGATGGAATATATTATATAAATGAAGAAAATATATCATTAAAAAATTCTTTTAGAGAGAAAAATGATAAATTAACATTTGAAAATATTGCAAGTGAAAGTTATATATCTAATATTCAAAAATATTATTCAATTAATATAAATGAATACAGAGAGAATTATAAAACTCAATTATGTTATGGACCAGGAGGAAGTGGTAAGACTCATTATAATATAGTAGATAATGGATTAATAAGAAAATTATTTATAGCACCATCATGGAAATTAGCAAGAAATAAACAAGAAGAATATAAATGTGATGTATCAGTATGGGCGAGAGTAATAACAAAAGATCCAGAAGTTTATAATCAAATAAAAAGAAAATATAATGTATTAATATTTGATGAAGTATCAATGATGACTAATGAGAGTAAATTATTAATATTTAATATATATAAAGATTTAAAAATAATATTTTGCGGAGATATAGGATATCAATTACCATGTATAAATAATATTAAATATGAAGAAATAAATAAAGAAGGATTTAATAATTATTTAGAATTTAATACAGATTATAGAAGTAATGATATTATATTAAATAGAATAAAAAAATATTTAAGATCATCAATAGAAGAAAATAATAGATTAGAATATTATAAAGTAAAAAAATATTTATTAGAAAATATAAAATTAATATCAAATGAAGAATTATTAGATAAATATGATATAAATGATATGATATTGACACATAAAAATAAATGTAAAGATATATATACAGAATTATTAAAAGATAAATTTAAAGATATTAATAAATATTATATTACAAATAATAATTCAATATATTCAAATGGAGATATAATAATAGGAGAAAAACCAGAAGCAATATGTGAAATAAGACATTGTTTTACAGTTCATTGTATTCAAGGAGAAACAGCGAGACATAATTTATATATAAATATAACAGATATAAAAGATTTAAAAATGTTATATACAGCAATATCAAGAGCAAAAAGATTAGATCAAATATATTTAATAAATTGAAATTTAATCAATATATATTATTAATTTATACATTAATAATATATGAATTGTCAAAATATAATAATTAATATATTAATATACTTATCATTTATATTAAATATTGTACAATTAATAATAATTATTATTCAAAACCAAATCTAAGATAAATCATTATAGTACCAGTATCTAATAGTGTCCCATCATTAAGTCTAGCAGATATTTTATATTGTCCATCTATTCTAGCATTATAATCAAATTTAAGATCAAAATAATTTAAATTGGAATTATCTCCTGCTGAATGTGTTGTAACTTTAACTCCATCAGGTAATAGACCTCCAAAATCAATTTCATATAAATTTTGTGCTGCTGTTTTATGAATACCTGCATTTATTAAATGTATTTCTTTAACTGTTGACGGTACTGATACATAAATATAAGGTTCAATAGAATTTGTAACTGATAATTTAAAAGTTCTTACACAATGTTTTAACATTTTAATTATTTATATATATAATTAAGATATTATTTATTATTAATTAATTAAACAAATGGTACATAACTAAATTTACCATCTTTCATATATATTTTTCTTTTTGTAATAGTAAATATATTATGGTTATAAGTTGTATTTTGATAAGGATTTACAACCCATTCACTTGTATCACCAAGACCAGCAGATGCAACACAATTATATAATATATTTAATGTAATTTCTCCACCTGAAGGGAAAACACAACCATCTAATAAATTTCCATCACATAAATTATTTTCAATTTTTTTAGTAGAAAATACATAAACAAAAGGTGATATATTTTTAAAAGCTAAATTACTATTAAATGAATGATTTTTAAACATTGTATCAACATATGCCATATCTTGATTTAAATTAACATCTAAATTAACTATTTGATTTGAATTAACATATAATTGTACTTGATTATATTTAGGATTTGAAGCACCTGATGTAGTAATATTATAATTAGACATATTATTAATAGTATATGTTGAATTAGCATTTTTAGTATTAGTTAAAGAAGATAAAACCATATATAATCTACTATCAGCACTTGAATTATTAACTACTTTTACAATAGACCCTCTAGTTCCAGCAGAAGCTGATATAGAATATTGAGCATTATTTACTTCAGGTAATACTAAAGCTAAACCTTCTTTAGTTGCTTGTTGTTGTCTTGCTATATTAATTAAATCAGGATTTGCTTCACAATATACAGATAATGTAAAGTTAGTAATTGCTATAGATGTAGTTACTGAATTTACATTTTGTGTAGTTTGATCACTACCAAAGTTAAATAGAATATTATTTAATTGATTAGTTTCTAATCTTAAATATAAAATATTAGATGAGTAAATATTTTTGTTAATACTAAAGAAACTATTTGGACATAAATCACAAAGTTTAATAGTTATAACTCTACCTTTTAAAATAGATGCAGCTGTAGTAGCTTCTTCACTAGTACAATATGTTATAAATCTATCAGATACAGAACCACTATCAAAGAAATAATCACCTGATACTCCATTATTAAGAGCACTTCTATCAGATGTACATAAATAATAATTTTGATTTTGTAAAAATTGACTATATAAACCAATAGACATTTTATTATAAATATCAAGATTCTGTATATCAACTAATCTGATATTGTTAGAACTTCCATATAATTCTACTCTACTAAAATATGGTATTGAAAAATTATTTATAGCATTAAATGTTGATGCTCCTGATGTTGATGTATCTCCCCGGGTAAATGAGATTGATAATAAACTAGGGTTAAAAACTATATCTGATGGGATTTCTAACAAAATTTGATTTTTAGAAGCATTAAAAGAAGGTAATGATCCTTGTACTCCTACATTTAAAACTCTATAATAAGAATTAATTTCTTGTTTAATATGGTTATCTAATTCTGGTTGTAATTCAATATTCATTTATATATATAATATAAGAAAATAAAATTAATTATTAATTAAACTATAATTAATTAAATTATTAATTTTATTATATATCTTATTATTTGGAATATAAGTAAATAAATTTAAAACAAAATTTATATCAATTCCCCCTAAATCAATTATATTATTATTTTCATTAGTTAAATAAAATTTAAAATAATTATTATTTGTAAAAGGTTTCATATTATATATTAAATCAAATGATTTTGTTATATAACTATAGTTTTTTTGACCAGATGTATATATTGAACATAACACATCAGAACCACCTAATAAATCATTATTATTATTACTACATATATTTGAATGTAATAGTAAAACATCTTCACTATTTAAATTAATAATATTTGGTGATATAATCTCAGTTGTAAATATATATTCTACATCAGTATTAAATCCTAAAAATTGATAAATATCATTCTTACTAAATAATAATTTTTTTATAATTAATGGTTTATCAGTAGTAATTTTTATTTTTCCAGTATCATAAAATGATTGCTCATCTGTAATAGTATAAGTAATATCATTAATACTTTGATCAGTCATATGAGCATTTAAATATGTAAATAATTGATTTTTTGTATAATTTCCAGCAGGTAGAATAATAGTAATTAATTCATCATTTTCATATAAATTAAATGTATTAAAACCATTTTCAATTTGATAGAATGACTTTGGTATAGAAATATCTGTTATAGATACAGATGTTATATTATTAATAATATCAACAGGTATATTTAATTTAATTATAAAATTATTAGTATTTCCTTCTATTCTATTTTTTGATGTTATATTATATGAAATTAAATTATCTATCATTATATATATAATGATAGATAAAAATAAAAATTATAAATTACATACAATTTTAATTAATAAAAAAATTGGTTTAAATAATGCTAATAAATGGATATTAGAACATGGATATAAAATACCTCGTAAAGGAGTCCATATAACAAAAAATTATTTTAGATATAGACAAGTAGCACCAGAAACACTTATTAAACATGGATTTACTGAACCAATAACTAAAAAAATAGATGATAATATAATTTTAGTAATATATTATAAGGCATCTAAAGAGTTTTCTACTTTACCACAAAATATTCCAGCTCCAGAATATAGGACTATTTAAATTATTTTTATTTGTTTCATATAATGATTTAAATCTACTTCTAAATCTATTTAATCTATCTTTATCTTTATGAATTAAATAATCTTCATATTTTAAACTACCAAAATGAATAACATTACCATTTTTAAGAATTATATAATATTTTTTATCTTTTTTTTTTGAATAACCATATGAATTAATATATTTATTTAATCCTTTCATTTTAATAATTTTATATAAAATATCTAATGATACTAAATTATTATTCATTATTATTATCATTAGATAAGATATTTATTTTAATATCATCAGGTTTTAAAATATTTTTAATTTCATTTAATAAATTATCAATAGTAAATTTTCCAATATCTAATTCATTAATTTTAGATATAATTTCTTCTGTATATTTTGATTTTTTATTTCTGTTTAAGATTTTTCTAGAAATATAAAATATAGTTACAAAACAAGTAATAAATATATTAATTAAACTATCATTAATTTCCATTGTTATATATATTATGGAGTATAAAAAAAATATACAAAAATTATTAATTTATTGTCTAAAATATATAATGAATGATGATAAAAATAAAGATGATGATTTACTCAATAATTATAATAAATTTAATATGAAAATGTTAAAATTAACAGAACTAAAATTATATATCAATAATAAATATATTAGTAAATTTAGCTTTTATTCACATTATATTTATAATCAAATTATAGATATAAATTATAAACCTATTGATAAGATTGATTTATTAAATTTAGAAAATATTGATATTGAATTTTATTCAAGTATTAATGGTTTTAAAACTGATAAGAATTGTATCAAAATATATATTTATTCAAATTTATATTTAGAATCTAATAAAAAAGTTATTCCAGAAAAACCTAAAATAGAAATAATTGAAAAATTAGATGATATTAAAATAAAAACTAATCAATCATCAACTATTTTAAATGAGGATGATTTAGATATTATTAATTGGTTAAATAATTAAACTTTTTTTTTTTCTAATAATAATTTAAGTGCTGCTTTAAATTTAATATTTTCTTCTTTTAAAAATTTAATATCTTCTTCATATGTATTTATTTTATTTTCTAAATTAGTTATTTTCTCTTTTAAATTATTATTAATTAAAATATTTGATTCAACATATTCAATATGTTTATCTCTTAATATTTCATTATCTAATCTTACTTTTTTAATATCTTCATTAATACATTTATATACTTCATCTTGTGTATTTATTATATTTTTTATTCTATATACTTCATCAACTCTAAGATTATTATATTCAATATTATCTAATCTTATTTTAATTTCATCTAATCTATCATTAAAATATAAATTATTTCTAGTAATTAATGTTTTATCATTATTATTATCATTTTTTTTAATATATTCTTGAAATGCTATTATAAGATATAATAATATTTTATTATAATCAATTCCCATATTTGATATATTTTCAACTTCTTCTAATTTAATTTTATTTTTAAATGTTACATCTTTATTTTTAATATTTTTATCATCAATTAAATTATCATCTAATGAATTATTATAAAATGAACAAGCATTAGGAAATACATCATATAATTCTTCTAATATAAGACCTAATTGTTGTTTTTTTGCTTTATTAATTTTTCTTTGTTTTATTTTATCATCATCATCATCTTTTATATCATATTTATAACCATAACTTTTTACTTTTAATTTTAAAAATCTATCTAATACATTATTATTATTTTTTTCTTTAATACTATGTTTTCTAGTTTGTGATGATACAGATACTAATACATTTGATGTAGAAATATAACAAGCTCTAGAATTTGTACTGTCTTCATCTTGCCAGTTACAATAAGACCCCCCATCCCCAGCAGTCCATATAGTAAAATCATCACTAGCACCATTAGCAGCACAACCAGCACTTTCACCATTTTGATTTTCAAACATAAAAGATGATCCAGACATTCCATATATTTGAACACTTGATTGTGTTATATTATTTTTTTTTAAAAAATTTAATCCACCAGTATTAACAGGTATTGAATCACTAGTATTAATACCACCTCCACCACCTGAATAATTAGTTATAGTATATCCATTCATATCTAGGTTTGTTTGCATTTTTAAATTATAACAATTAATAACTGATGAATTTGGTCTTAAGTAGTTAGTATATATAGTTGAATTAACATCCATATTGATATCCATATTTGTTGATAACATTGTATGTCTACTAAAACCAGCAATATAATTAATAGAATATAATATAATACTAGCAGTTCCAAAACTATAATTTTTATTCATAGTATGATAAACAGATGAAACACCTGAATTATCACGATATAGACCCATACTAATACCTACATCATCATTTGCGATACATCCCCAAGCAACATATGTATTATTAGTAACTGTTTTAAAATTAATATTACCTGATGTAGTTTTTAACATTGTTTGATATCCTAGATTATAATTAATTATATTATTATTTTGAAAATCACAATTATTATTAAACTTTATTAAGTTAGCAACTGAATAACCTTGAATATAATCTGTTTTTAAAATATTTGTTATTTCTAGATTTGCATTACATTTTATGAATGTAACTGCAGGGTATAATTCATTTAAATATAATAGATTTACATTTGTAATATTATTAAATTGATGATTTGTATTATTATTAAATTTTATTATATTAGTTGCTGAATAAGCTTGAATAAAATCACTTTTAACTATAGCAGAACAATTTAAATTACCTAATATTTCTGTTTCACTATAAATTTTAGTTATAGCAGGTAAACATTGAATTCTTAAATTTACTAATCCATCTGCTGAAATACACCAAAAATATAAATCTCTCTTGCTATATAAATATGTATATGGATTTGGATATTGAATATAATTTGGAGATGTTGTTGGATGTCTTCCACTTGAATTGAAACCAAATGATCCATAATATGAACTATCACCATTATTTGTACAAGTAAATTCAATACCTGTTGATGTTGTTGGATTTCCATTTTGTATTAATTTAAAATTAGCAGTATCAGCAGAACCATAACCTGAATTATTAGTTGTTACTGAATATGGCAATATTATATTTGCAGATAAATTAGATGTTAAATCCCATGATATCTGTGTTAAATTAGCTAGATTTTTAAAAGCTTTTAAATAATATGTACCAGATGATGCAGGTGTATTTAAAGCAGCTAAAGAAATATTACCAGTAAATATATCTCTCCAGTTTTCATAACAATAAATAGATTTATTATAAAATGTTGTATCTAATTGAGTTTGACCAATACTATTATTTACTAGTTTTGAAGCTTGTAAAATATTATCATCTAAAAAATTAATTGTTTGATATTGATTTATTCCATTTTGTGAAAAGAATATATATTTAGTACTTGTTAAATCTGCATATTCAAAATAATTTTTTCTTAAATTACCAGTAGATAAAGGTGAAAAGAATTTTAAAGCTAAATTAGTTTGATCTGTGTTATATGTTGATAAATCTAATTTATTACTTAATAATGAATTTAATGATGTAGTAGTTGTATAATTAGATGATAAATATGATGATGTTACATAATTACTTAAAAAATTATTAATTTCAGTTTGTGAATAAGTTTGAGTTTTTAAATAATAATTTGATAGTGTTGTTGTTAATACATAATTACTTAAAAAATTATTAATTTCAGTTTGTGAATAAGTTTGAGTTTTTAAATAATAACTATTTAATAAATTATTAATTTGTGTTTGTGAATATGTTTCTGTTTTTAAAAAATAATTAGATAATAATGAAGTTATATCAAGTTTTGTATAATAATTTGTTAAAGTTGATAATGTCACATAATCACTTAATAATGAATTTACTTGATTTTGTGTATATGTTTCACTTTTTAAATAATAATTAGATAGTATTGATGTAATTTCACTTTTTAAATAATAATTAGATAAAGATGAAATTAAAGCATATCTATTATCACTTTCTACTTTAGTATATATTAAACTTTTATCATAATAATTAGATGTTAAATAATATGTTAATACATAATCAGATAAAGAAGAAATTAAAGCATATCTATTATCACTTTCTACTTTAGTATATGTTAATGATTTTTCATTATAATTAGTTGTTAAATAAGATAATAAAACATATCCTGATAATAAATTATTTATTTCAGTTTTATTAAAAAAATTAGCATCTATAGCACCTTTAATATAGTAATTAGTATCAATATATGATTTTAAATATATATTTGTATCAATATAATATTTATCATAAAAATTATTTAATAATAAATCTACTTGTGATTTTGTATAATTATATGTGTCAATATATGATTTAGTATATATATTTGAATCAATTTCTGATTTAGTATAATAGTTATTTAATGCTGATAATGATATATAATTATTTAATAATGTATCAATTTGTGATTTATTATATATATTTGTATCTATTTGTGATTTTGTATAATAGTCACTTAATGTAGATATTAAAACATAATTTATAAATATATTATTTATTTCTGTTTTTGTAAAATATCCATTTAATACATTTGTTAAAACATAATTATTTAATAAATTATTTGTTTGTGCTTGTGTATATATATTTGTATCTATTTGTGATTTAGTATATATATTTGTATCTATTTGTGATTTAGTATAATAATCATTTAATGTTGATAATGATATAAAATTACTTAATAAATTATCTATTTGTAATTTTGTGTAATAGTCATTTATAATTGTATTTATTTCTGTTTTAGTATAATAGTTTATTAATGTTGTAGATAATACATAATCATTTAATAAATTATTAATTTGTGTTTTAGTATAATTATTTAAATCTATTTCAACTTTTGAATATATATTAGTATCTATTTCTGTTTTAGTATAATAATTTATTAATGATGATGATAAAACATAATTATTTAATAATGTATTAATTTGTGATTTAGTAAATATATTAGTATCTATTTCTGTTTTAGTATAATAATTTATTAATGATGATGATAAAACATAATTTAATAATATTGTATCTATTTGTGTTTTAGTATATAAATTATTATCTATTTGTATTTTAGTATAATAGTTTAAAAGTGAATTATTTATTAATAAAACTGTTGTTTGTTTATTCATTGCATCTTTATTATCTACTGCATCTTTTAAATCATATATTTTAAAATCATTTCCATTAATATCATCTGAAAAAGATGATATTGATATGCCACTAGTATCTACTAAATGAAATGATCCATCTTCTGCTAAGTAATAATTACTTCTACCTGTTGTAGTATTAATACCATTTATTTTATTTGTATTAATTTTAAAAACATATAATTCATTATTTAAATTTACTTTTATTGTATCATTATCTGGAATATATAATGATGATTGATTAAATAATGATATATAATTATCATTTGTATTATCCATTTTAAATATATTATATAATATATTTAGAAATTATTTATTAATTTAACATTACATAATCATTAATTTACTCTTTTTAGGTTTTTTACCTAATCCTATTGCACTAGCTAAACCACTTGCAGCACCTAATACTGGTTTATATGTAGGACTTGATACTAATGCAGCTGCTGATAATCCTTTACTTAATAATTTATTATCTTTGATATATGATGCTCCTTTTTTTACATAATCCCATGCATCATTCATTATTCCTTCTCCTCTTGCTTTATTTTTTCCTAATTTTGGTCCTCTCATTGCTCTTAATTTGGCCATAAAGTTTTTAGATTCCATTGATCCTTTTTTTAATTTATTTGGCATAATATATTATATTATTAGATTATTTTTTTATTATATATATATATATTATGAATAAAATAAATAATATTAAGATTCAAGTTTTAAAAAATAAAAATAAAGATAAGAAATTTATACATAAAGATATCTTTAATGAGCAATATCCTTTTATTTTTATATCTTCTAAAAAAAATAGTGGGAAAAGTAATCTCATATATAATATTTTAATTAATATGGCTCTACCTAAAAAAACTAAAATATATTTATTTAGTAAAACTTATGAAAATGATCAAACTACTATTAATATGATTGATAAAATATCTAAATATAATGATATTGAATTTTTTGATGATCTTGAATATGTTAATCAATCTGGTGAAAAATATAGAAATATTTTAGATAAATTAATTTCTGATATTAAACAAGATATAGCAGAAAATAAAGATAAACTTAAGAAGCTACCTTATACTTATCCTAGACATATATTTATATTTGATGATTTTAGTGAATTGTTAAAAGATAAAGTTTTAGAGGGGATTATTAAGCGTCATAGACATTATTTAACTTCTTTTATTATATCTTCACAATCATATACTGATCTTAGACCAAATGTGAGAAATCAAGTTAATTTTTTAATTTTATTTAAAGAAATTCCTATTAATAGATTAAAATTAATATATGATGAAAAAATTAAAGGTATTGAATGGGATAATTTTTATGATTGTTATATTAAAGCTACTGATCAAAAATATAACTTTTTATTATTGAATTGTGATGATAATAAAGATATAAGAATGAATTTTGATATGAAATTTATTTTATAAAAATTTTCTTAATTTAATATATATATAATGAAAAAATCAAAGAGTAATAAAGGTTGTGGAATTTATGATAAAACTGTTAATTTTTTAACTGGATCTAAATTAAAAGATGGTGAAAAACATGCTATTATTTATGATCCTATTAAAAAAAAATATACTGCTGCTAATTATATTGGTCCTGGTACGGATTTATTAACTAGATTAAAAAGAGATGATAAACCTATTGTTAAAGCTGATAAAGTAGCTCAAGCTCATGATATTAGATATACATTAAGTAAAGATGTTAATGGTATTAAATTAGCTGATGAAAAAATGGTCAATAAATTAAAAAGTTTAAGAAAAAATAAAGAAGATAGTGCATTTAATACTATACCAGCACAATTAGGAATACAAGCCAATCAAATACTAGCAAAAATTTTACCAACTAAATATTTTGATAAATTTGTTAATTATATGACTAATTATAAAGATTATAATAGTAAATTATCAAATGATGATAAATTATTATTAGAAAATAAATTAAAAGAATTAGAAAGTGAAGGTTATGGAAAATTAAAAAAACGTAAAAAAAAAAATAAAAAATTATAATTATATTATTATTTTTTTCTTATATTATTATATATATGACTAATAATTCTATTTTTAAAGAACATAAAAAATTATTAAATTTAAGAGAAAAATATAATAGTCTTGTAAAAGATTATAATAATGATATTAAAAAAAAAGAAAAAATGCTTGTAAAATATGAAAATAAATATGAAAAATATTCTGATAAAGTTAATAATATTGTTAATGAAAATAAAAGTTTATTTAATCAAAGATATCGTGAAAGTGATTTAAAAAAAAAAAATAGAAAAATTAAATAATTAATTATAAAAAACCAAATTTATCATATTTATCTTTTAATTTTTCTATTTTTTGTTCATCTTTATTTGTATCTTTAAATTTAGTAATATATTTAAATGTATAATTGTTATATCTCATTATTAGAAAATACATTGTAAACCATCCGCAATTAGATGTCTTAATATCTTGTTGTTGTATTTTATTAATTTTAAATTTAACAAAAACTTCAATATTAAATTTTAATATGAGATCTTTAAATAATTTAATAATAATATTTTTTGGTGGCTCTCCAAAAGGATCATAATACTCTAAAACAAACTCTTTTTCAAAATCAAAATAAATAGCTGTCCAATGATTACCAATATTTAATATAAAAGACCCTATTAAAATTTTATTATCATATATATATTTAATCATATCATCTAATTCATCTAATGTAATAGCTTTAATATATAGTTTAAATGGTGCCATTATTTTATCAATTTGATAATTCCATAATCCAAAATCATTTACATTTTTACCATTTCCTTGTTCTTGTATTTGAATTTGTTCAGGTTGTTCTTGTTCTCTTAATTGTTCTTCTTTATCTAATATAAAATTTATATAATCTTCTTTACTAACTTTTTGAGTTTTTTTATATTTAGGATTATTTTCTAAACCATAAAATTCATGATATAATTTTGTAAATTTTGCTGTAGAATCTCTATCAACACCAAATAATTCTCTTGCATCAACATTTAATAAATCAGCAGAAAAATCATCATAATAACTATATCTTTGTTTTCTATCTAATTCTTTTTGTTTTTTTAATAATTCTAATTCTTTTTTTTTAATTTTATTTTCTTTATTTAATAACGTTTGTTGTTGTAATTTTGTTAAACTTTCAAAATTTTGTTTTTCTTCTTCTATATTCTTAATATTTTGTTCTAATTTATTAAATTTTTTATTAAAAACTGTATCTTTTATTTCAATTTCTAATTTTGATTGTTTTAATTTTTTTTTTAAATTAAATATATCATTTTCTAAATTTATTTTTTCAACTGATAAATCATCTAAAATATCTTTTATTTTTTTTTGATCTTTTTTTAAATCATCTAATAAATTAATTTCATTATTTAATTCATCTTCAAAATTACCTTGTTTAATCATACTTAAATCACTTGATTTAATTGATGATTTTTTTGAAATATTAGATTGATCATTTTTATATTTTTTTTTTTTAACTTTTAATAAACTAATATTATTTTCTTTTTCAATAATACTTTTTTCTAAATTACTATTAGTTTTATTTAATTCATTAATTTGTTTTTCTAATAAAGATTGTTCTAATTTTGATTTATTAATAGTATCATTTAATTCATTTTTTAAAAATGTTTCTTTTTCTATATTTTGTATATTTTGTGTATAAGGAATATTAACAGGTCCACCTTCTAATTTAATTTTTTCATTAATATATTTTTTAATATCTTTTTTAGGTTTATTATTAGTTTGTATTAATTTAGTAGTTTTTTTATGTAATTTATTAATAAATTTTAATATATCTTTAATTTCAGTTGATTTAATATTATATTTTTTAGATTTATAAATAATATAAGGTACATCAGTTTTTGTAAATATTCTTAATGGTCTTCTTATTTTTTTTTTTAACATTATTATATATAATATTAGAAAAGATTTTAAATATTAATTATTCAACATTTTATTTCTAATTGCTTCTAATAAATCATTAGATTTATCATTTTTAACATATACTGGCATTGGTTGGACTTGTTGTTTAATAGGTTTATTCTTTTTCATTATATATAATTTTTCAACCTTTTTATTTATATTATAAATACTATCCATTAATATTTTATAATCATTATTATTAGTTTGTTTTTCTGGTGTAATTATATCTTTATCAATTATTTTTTTTTTTTTTAAATTAATAATAGTTTTTTCATCACTATCACTATCATTATAATTAACATAATTAGATATATTATGTTCTAATAATTTTATTTTATTTTTATTTTTTACTAAATCATCTTTAACATCTCTAGCCTTTTTTAAATTATTTCTTCTAATCTCAATAACTTCAGGTGATAAAGCTTTTTTTAATTTTTTTTCTTTTTTAATCATATCAATATTTTTTAATTCATCAGAATCAGACATATTATATATATATATAAGATTATAATTTTATTATATAATTTTATTATATAATAAAATATAATAAAATATAATAAAAATCATTCATTATTAGTATTATTATCTTGATTAATTAATTTTTCTTTTAATTTATTAAATTCATTTTCTAATTCTTCAAGATTACTATATTTTATTTTTATAATAAAATTCTTTTTTTTGTGATATCTTATTTTATTATTTTTTAAATTATTATCATAATATTCTTTTGATTTTATTTTATAACATTCTAAACATTTATTTTTGAAATAAACTTTTCTATTAATTTCAACTGTTCTATTAATAACAAATTCTTCAAGTGGTTTTTCTAATTTACATATTTTACATATTTTAGTAGTTTTAGGTTTTTTAGGTTTTTTTTGTTTTTTTTCAAAGGTATCAAAACAACATAATTTTTCTATAATTAAATCTATATTTTCATCATCTATAATTTTTTCTTCTATAATTTCTAATATTTTATTATTAATTTCAGTATTATTATCTTCTTCAGTATTATTAACTCCCATATCTAAAGGTGATTTTTTATTTAATGTCATCATTACTATATATTTAATATTAGATAATATTTATATTATTTTATTTAAATTTAAATTATTTTTTTAAGTCATTTATTGTAATTAATAATATTAAGTCATAAAATATATTTAATAAAAAGTTCAAAAGAAATCGCTAAAAGGGGGGAGGCTATTCTTTTTCACTTTTTATTTTCTCAC
>Ga0214921_10006060_pt1 | contig 16760 bp, 16 predicted proteins | sample LL1505_MetaG_FD_177992 | JGI IMG/M metagenome (GOLD analysis project Ga0214921, IMG submission 177992) | Freshwater microbial communities from Lake Lanier, Atlanta, Georgia, United States - LL-1505 | ecosystem: Environmental > Aquatic > Freshwater > Lake | place: USA: Georgia | collected...
ATAGTACAAAATATAAAAAAAAATGCGCAAAAAATCTATGATGTATTATTAGATATAATAGCAGAAAAGGATATTAATTTTAGAGATAATGTAAAAGTAGAAGAATATAATCAGTTTTTTCAGTTTTGGGAAAGAAGAATAGTTGTATCTTATAATAATAAGAAAATTATAACTATTTATGAAAATAAAGATAAATGTTATCCATTTAGAAGTATTGAAAAGTATGGTAAAAAAATAAATATTGGAACATTTTCATTAGTATTTTTATTTTATTTAATTAATTATCAATATAATGCAATATTTAAAAAAGATTATTATGAATATGAATATAGATTAGGAAATTTATTAGAAGCAAAAAATAATTATTTATCAGAACATAAATTAACGGTATTAGATAAATCACCTTTTCAAGAATTTCAAATAGAATGTTTAGGTGAAACAATTGATTTCAAAAGAAAAACAAGACTAAGATTTGATGAAAGAAAAAAGAAAAATTATCCAATGGTATATAGATTTCAACCAGAAGAAGAAAAAAATAGTTTAACAAAAGAATATAAATTTCCGAATGAAGCAGGTACATTAGTAACTAATACCAAAAATTTTATTTTGCGTTGAAAAAGTAATAATAATATATAAAAAATATATATATCATGTTTATATTTTTTATAGTTGTATGGATAATTGCAATATATTGTATTTTTAGAAATATTGAAATTGAAAAGAATGATGAAATTAAAATTATAGATCAAAATAATGATCCTGTAGATGATCCAGAATATATGAAAAAAAATCCAGAATTAAATTTAAGAGATATCATTAACAATCAAGTTTTAGATGATGAATTTAATTCAGATAATAATTAAAATAAAAATTGAAATATGAACATATAAAGATATATCAATATAGAAATTGCTCATATAGCTCAGTAGTAGAGCATTGGTCTTATGAGCCAAGGGTCCTGAGTGCAATCCTCAGTTTGAGCATTTAATTAATGTTAATAAATTTAAATTTACAAAATATGAATGAGAGCAAATATAAATCATTATATTTGCCCTCATAGCTCAGTGGAAGAGCGCTCGCCTTCTAAGCGAGAGGCCGTGAGTTCGATCCTCACTTTGGGTTTTTTTTAATGTAGTAAAAAATGAAATATTTTATTTATTAAAAGTAATTTTAATAAATAGAAAGATGACGACTGATTTTATAGAAGCGTGTAAGGGTACTAATTTGAATTATATTAGAGAATGTTTTTATGATAAAAGTAACATAACAGAAGAGGAGTATGATTTAGGATTTGAGCAGGCGTGTAGTAAAGGTAACTTTGAGATTGTATCATGGTTGTATAATTTTAGGCCTAATCATATAAAAATTAATTATAATTCTGCATTTTCGTGTGCAAGTTATCATGGATGTTTTGATATTGTGAAATATTTATATATTAAAAAATTAATTAATGTAGATGATCATGTTACATTATTTTCATTGGCAATTAAAAATAAAAATTTAGATTTTGTTAAATGGGTATTATTGCTTAAGAAAGAAGATTTGAAAGAATATGTAAATGATGTATGTTATTATGGTACATTAGAAATATTAGAATACTTATATAGTATAAATCCAGATATAATTACGAATAAAGATGATGCAATAATGAATGCTGAATTAGTTGGTAATGATGAAATTATTAAATGGATTAGATCAAAATAATTTTATTTATATAAAATATGGAAATCAAAGATATTTTAATTTATTATATTGGTTTAGTTATTTTAATGGCAGCAATGCATAGATTATTTTTAAACGATAATAGAAAACAAGAAATAATTAATATGAATTTACCATCATTTGTTGAATATTTTATTATTATATTTGAATTAGTATGTGGTATATTATTAATTACAAATTATAAATATAAAATAAATGTGTTATATTGTATTTTAATTATAATGATAATAGGATCTGTTTTAATATGTATAAATAATATAGATAATATATTACAAACATATAATGATGTATTTACATATCAACCTACATATACTTCATTTATATTACATATAACATATATTGTAATTATTGGATCTATTATATATTATTAAAAATAATTTTATTTATATATATTAATGTATAAAACATACGTAATTAGTTTAAATAAACCGGATAAATTATTAGGGGAAATAAGTAATTTTGGTTTAGATCCTATTTTAGTTGAAGGTGTAAATGGTAAAAAATTAAGTAAAGAAGAAATCGCTGATAATACCACTTATTTTGGATCATTATTTACACCGTTAAGTGTAATAGGAATTGCAATGGCACATATTAAAGTATGGAAATTATTTTTAGAATCTAAAGCAGAATATGGTATAATATTTGAGGATGACGTTGTATTTGAAGATAATTTTAAAAAAGAATTAGATATTGGGATTAAAAATACACCAAAAGATTTTGATATATTATATTTAGGTTGTTTTGGATGTCAAAATAATTACAATTTTTATACTGCAATATCAGTAAATATGGGATTACTTAATTTAAATGCAGGTAATATAAATAATTATGTGAATAAACCGCTAGTTGCATATGCTACGCATGCATATATTATATCAAGAAAAGGAGCTAAAAAATTAATAGAAAATATTGAACATAATATATATACTCATCTTGATTTAAATATTCAGAACTTAGTTGTTAATAATGTTCTATCTGTATATACGTTAAACAATAGAATAGTGTATCAAACATCAACAGATGATACCCAATCTTTAAATGTATCGTCTTCTCATCCGATAATAATAAATAATATATTATCTGAATATTATATTGATAAAAAAGTTAAAGCCAGTTATGGATCAACAATATCTTTTTATAAAATAGGTAATTTTAATTTTAATCCATGTTCATTATTATTTTTAATAATAGGTATAATATTATCAACAACAAGTATAGATATATTAACAATAACAGTAGCATATGTGTTAATAAGTTTGCCAGATTTATATACGGATATGAACAATATTTCTATTAAAATACATTATTTATTATTAGTTATACCGTATTTAGTGTTTAAGGAATTTAATCTTTGGGATAAAATAAATAATTAATAAAAATTTTAAAAATAAAATAATTATATGAGTAAAATAGCATTTTGTTTTATTATAAAAGATGGAGATACATATTTAGAAAAGAATCTTAATAGATTAATTGAATTAGGAAATATATATTTTGATGAATATAAAATTTTTTATGCAGAAAATGATAGTAAAGATAATACAATTAATATATTAAATAAATATAAAAATAAATATAAAAATATTTTTGGAGAACATTTATTACTAGATGGAAAACATTCAACTGAATTATGTGATAATAATGAATTAAATTGTAAAAAACGTACTAGAAGATTAGCATATTTAAGAAATATTGTTTTTAATATGGCAAAAGAATGGAAAGAATGTGATTATATGATAATGCTTGATCTTGATTTTATTTATTTTAATAAAAATGAATTTTATAATATGTTTAATATAATTAATAATAATAAAAATATAAATGGAATCTTTGGAATGTCAGTTACAAAAGATGATACAAATTGTTTATATGATTTTGGTGCTATTAATTCATTTATAAATGTTTTAATTATTAGAAATGATGAAGATAAATTAGTTAAAGTTACATCAGCTTTTAGTGGATTTGGAATATATAGAATGCAACCATTAATTAATAATAATATTGAATATAATATTAAAACAAATGAAATAGAGCATATTGATTTCAATAAAAATATAAATAATTTGTATGTATATACTTTATTTAGACCAGTTTATGAAGGTAATTGTAATGATTATTATTTTAATAAAGGAATAATAAAATATTATTTTGGTGCTATTACAGTATTTATAATTACATTAATAGTATTAATTGTATATTTTATTAAAAAATCAAAAATATGAAAATTATTAGTTATATATAATAAATAATATATATAAAATGAATCAAATTAATCAAGAAACATATGAAAATATAGCAGATGAATTTTCAGATTCCAGAGCTTATATGTGGAAATGTGTTAAAGATTTTACGAGTTTAATTAAAGATGGTAGTTATGGATTAGAGATAGGATGTGGGAATGGTAAAAATATAGAATATATTTTAAAAAATAAAGATGTAAATATAGTAGGAATTGATACATGTAAAAAGTTTGTAGATATATGTAAAGATAAAAAATTAAATGTAATTTTAGGTGATGCACTAAAATTACAATTTGATAATAATAGTTTTGATTATGTTTTATGCATAGCAATGTTTCATCATTTATTAACAGAAAAAGAGCAAGATCAAAGTTTTAAGGATATATTAAGAGTGATGAAAAAAAGAGCAATTGGTATTATAACATGTTGGGCTGTTGAACAACCAGATAATAGTAAATTTAAATTTCATGAAGGTGTAAATATTGTACCATGGAAAGGTAATATAATTAAGGATCATATCAATATTAGATATTATTATGTATATAATGAAGAAATGTTTATAAATTTTTTCATGAAGTATGATGAGATTAGTATTATAGAAATATACAATGAAGTTGGTAATTGGGTAATTTTATTTAGAAAAAATTGAAATTTTAAAAGATAAATACGATTATTAATTTAATAAAAATGTCTGATTATTATACCAGATATTATCATATAAATATCGACGGCATTAAAAAAATTAAATGTGAAATTTTAACATCTGAAAATCATTGGATAACAGAAAAAATATTTAAAATAGAAGATAGTTTAACAGAAAGTCATTTATGTTATTTTTATGATGCTGAAAAATTATACGATGAAAAAAATAATGCAACACCGCCTTTTAATATAATTGAGCACAATAATAATATTATTGGATGGTATGTTGATAATATTATGCATATAGATTCTCAATTTGAACGTATGATTAAATGGTTAAATAATCCTGATATAAAAAAACGCATGAAAGAGTTATATAAACCTGATATTTATTTATAAAAAATTGAAAAAAAATCAATATAAATGTTATCTTGTATTTGGATATAAAATGGGTTCGTTTTTATCTTGTTGTTATGCTGAAAATAATATTAATGATACTACCAATTCTGAATTAGTTAGTAAGTCATATCAAGATGATCCTTTTGAATGCATGTGCGGAGGAACTCTCACTGAACATGGTTGTCAAAAGTGTCATCCAGGACCTCGTTGTCACGAATGTAACATCCCAATATCTGTTACGGGTGATATATGTGATTCATGCAAAGAAGATGAAGAAAGAGAGAATTACAAGGATAAATCTCGCAGGAGCAATAAGCGCGGATATAATGTAGATTTTACTGATTCAGGTGGTCGGATATAATTTTTAAATTTTCTTATAAAATTGAAAAAATATTTGTATATATAATGTATTAGATTTGTATTAAAAATGGAGGAGTACAATAAACTTCTTGGTAGATATATGGCAGCAACAAGTCAATTAAATTCTCTTAATAATATTAAGTTATCTATTAGGCGGATTAAGGAAGCAGGGTATGAAACACAGGAGGAAGTATTAGAATTGATTGAGAAGTGGGTGAAGATCGTTGCTGATATTGAGAAGGAGATGGATAAATATTAGACAATTTGAGCAGTCATTTGATTTATAACAAAAATTGATAATAATAAATTAAAGATAAAACAATATATTATTTTATAGAAAAATGGCATATGATAGCAGTGAAGATAATGAGATATTGATTAGTATTCCTTACAATGAGAATAATATTCTGATTGAAAGTGAGGATGTTGAACGATTACTAAGAAATTTTGGTATAGATATTAAAGTTAAAAATATTGAGATCTTTCGAGAGGCAATGTCGCATTATTCATATGTAAATCAAAAATATTATTCAAAGTTTAGTACTGAAATGAATGAGATGAAAAGGAGGCGAAAAACTCTCGTAGAGTTAAGAGACATTTCTAGTGAGCGTTTAGAGTTCGTTGGAGACGGTACGATAAAAGATATATTATGTACATATTTGTATTTACGGTATAAAATGAATCCGAAGGGGGATGAGGGATTTATGACATATTTAAAAACAAAGATAGAAGACAAGTCGTCATTTGCTAGATTTTCTAAAGAATTAGGATTAGATACATATGTATTAATATCAAAACAGACGGAATTAATTAAGGGGAGGAATTCAGAAAAGATTTTGGAAGATGCATTTGAGGCGTTTATTGGTGCATTAAAATTAGATCAAGGACAAGATATATGTAAAAAACTAATTGAATATTTTCTTGAAAATAGTGTAGATTACGCATCACTAATTTATCAAAATGAGAATTATAAAGATCAGTTAATGCAACTGTTTCATTCTAATAAATGGGTATCACCAATTTATTGGGAAGTTGGGAGTAAAGCTAGTTCTAATGTTGTTGGAGGTAAAACAAATACACAAAAAATATATACGATGGGTGTATTAGATCCAATGACATCATTAGATGACAAAGGAAGACCAACAGAGATTATTATTATTGCAGAAGGAGAGGGTACATCTAAACAGAAGGCAGAACAGCAGGCGGCATTAAATGCACTTATTAAGTTTAAGCAGATTAAAGCGGATCAAATTAAGTAAATTATTATTTTAATTATTCATAATATTATTATTAGAATATATTATGAGTGAAAATTCTAAAACAAGAGATGAATTTATTAATTTACAGTTAAATGGTAGGATCTTTCCATCATGGGTTTTACAAAATTTTAAGAAATATTATTTGGAAGAAATCAAACGTGATTTAGGATCAGATCCATGTAATGTTCCCCAAGAAATGGTTAAATTAAGAAAATATCAAGAATTTGTTTCTAAATTTATGGATTATAGAAGCCCAAATAGATCTTTACTACTGTATCACGGTCTTGGTTCAGGTAAAACATTATCAGCAATTGCAACAATAAGTGCTCTTTTTAATTTTTCAAGTCAATGGAATGTTTTTGTTTTAATCAAAGCTACATTAGAAAACAAGCCATGGATTGAAGATTTAGAAAAATTTTTAAATGAAGATGAAAGAAAGAGTATTAGACCAAATGTAAAATTTATTCACTATGATTCGCCATTTGCGGATAAAGATTTTATTGAAGCAATAAGAAGTGTAGATGCATCTAAAAAATCATTATTTATTGTAGATGAAATGCACAATTTTATTAATAATGTGTATAACAATGTAACAGGACAAACAGGTAGAAGGGCAAGTTCAATATATGATTATATGTTAAGAGAAATGAAGGATAATGAAAATACAAGAATTATATTAATTAGTGCGACACCGGTAGTAAATAATCCATTTGAATTAGCATTAATTTATAATTTATTAAGACCAGGTATATTTCCAACGAGTGAAGTTAAATTTGAAGAAAAGTATGTTACAACAGGTAAAGTAAAAATATTAAATCCGGCGACTAAAAATATGTTTCAAAGAAGAATATTAGGATTAACTTCTTTCTATATTGGTGAAACACCTGATTTATATGCAAAGAAAAGAGTAATAGTAAAAGAAGTAATGATGTCAGAGTATCAAGAAGAAGTGTATAATGCATTTGAATTTATAGAAAGACAAATGGAATTGAGAAGAATGCAAAATAGATCAGAAGAGGGTAGTTTTAATTCCTATACAAGACAATCTGCTATTTTTGTATTTCCATTTATTAATGATAAAATCAATGGAGAAAAGAGACCAAGACCTAATCAATTTAGATTAAAAGATATTGATGCAAATAAAATTGCCGAGGGTAAAACTGATGAATTTATGGCTAGTTTAAAGGATAAAGATGAAATTACTGGTGCTGAATTATATCAAAAAACATTACAAGATTTCTTATTATCTACTGATAAATATTTTATGCAAAAAAATGCGCAAGATGAAAAAAACAAACATACTATTCATGATGACATGGAAATATTTAAGACAAAGTATAATTTCAAATATAAGAAATTTATGGAAGAACACAAAGAAAAGAGTAATTTATTAAAAGCATTTTATGATTGTTCAGCTAAAATGACTGCTATTTTATTTTATGGATTAAGAAGTAAAGGACCTATTATGGTTTTTTCTAACTTTGTATCTGCAGAAGGTTTGTTTGCATTTAAAATATATTTAAAAAATGTTGGTATTATGCCATATGGAGAAGGAGAAGATTTTAAACAATATTTAGAGTATCATGGTGGTGTAGATGAAATAAAGAGAAAAAAGTCAATTGAAATATTCAATCAAGTAGGTAATGTTTATGGTAAATTGGTGAAATATATATTAATTGCGCCATCTGGTAGTGAAGGTATTTCATTAAGAAATATTCGGCAGATGCATATTATGGATCCATATTGGAATGAAGTGAGAATAACACAGGTTATGGGCAGAGCGATTCGTCAATGTTATCACAAAGATTTACCGATGGAAGAGAGAACAGTTGATATATTTAGATATAGAGCGATTAAAAGAAATGGGGAATCAACGATTGATGAAAAGATAGAAGATATTGCAAAACGCAAACAAATTTTAATTGACAGTTTCTTAAAGACAGTAAGAGAAGCAGCGGTAGATTGTAAATTATTTGAAAACCATAATATGATGGGAGAATCTTATCAATGTTTTCAGTTTAATGAAAGTTCATTATTTGATCCACAAATTGGACCAGCGTATAATGAAGATATTTATTATGACACTAAATTAAACAATGGATTAAATTCGTTAAATAGTGTAGTGAAGAGAGTAAAAGTGATTAAAATCAAAGGTATAATAGTAAAAGAAGGGGTTAAACAACCAGTAATGCAATATTGGTATAATCCAGATACTAGAATAGTATATGATTTTGAATTAGATTATCAAGTAGGTCGGGTTAAATTGGATGAAAATAATGGGCCAACAAAAGTTGATGGTGAGAATAAAGAAGTATATTATTTAATAGAAGAAGTAATTAATATACCAAAAGTAAAAATCTAAAAACTTCGCTGACGCTCGTTTCGGTCGTTGAAAAATTTTTAATTTTTCAACCAGAATTAATTTTTGAAAAAATTAATTATCGCTACGCTTCCTCAGTTCGTCAGAAATCTTCGATTTCTGACCAATAACTAGAATTTTTATAAAAATTCTAGTTGTTCGCTGCGCTTACCTGTAATTATCGTAGATAATTAGAGCTATTCAAAGAATACCTTACATGGCCTAAGAAATATTATTGTAAATTTACATTAAAGGTGAGCGTAGCGAACCGAGAAAGCGTAGCTTTCGAGACGAGCAGAGCGTAGCTCTGCGACGTTTTATTTAAGACCATTTCTAATAACACCAATTCTAATTCCCATAATAATTTGATGCCAATAAAATAAAGGATGTCTAATATAATTATATTTGCTAGAAAAATTAGTAGGATCGTCTATATTACTAGCATATTTATCTAAGTAATCAATAGAAAGTGATTTTCCATTAGAATCAGCAAATTTAAAAGTTAATTGAGGTAAATTAATTAAAGTATGTTCTTTAAATACTTTAGTTGGTGCTCTAACGCTGGCGTAGGCGATATAATTTCTTGCTCTGGACATGCGAACAATAAAAGTATATGAAGTTTTATCGGTGGTGATAATCGGGGAATAAATAACTTCGGGAATAGTTAATCTAATGTAAGGATTACTATTTAATTTATAAGAAGAACTAAATCCGTACATGTAAAAATGGTTAGAACTATCAATTGTATAAACAAGGGAAATATTATTATTAATAAGAAAATTATATTCATTATTTGCATTATTACAAATGGTATAAATATTTCCGTTACCGCTATTTGTAATTTGTTGATTTAATGTAACAGTATGTGTTAAAAGATATGTTTGCATATAAATTAAATCTGCGTAATTAGGACTAGTATTGGTAATAGATTCTTGTAGTAGATTAAATTGTGGAAGAGAAATATAGAACATTTGAAATATTTTAACATTTTTATAAAATTCAGGTAATTTATCAGTCATAAAATTAAAAGGATCTGGATATTTTGTGTAATCACGATCTTTAGAATCAATAGTAGATGAAATGTATTGTAAATAAGTTACTGATTGATACATACCTTTTTCGAATAAAGGTGGAGGAACATATAAACCATATGACGTTGGAATATTTTTTATTTCTGATATTTCATTATTGTTTTCAACATGATCAATAGATGGCAAATCAGGTTTGATTGATTTATATTTATAAACAGGATTATTTGGATTATATTGTTGCATAATTTATATTATTAAATAATTAGAAAAATAAAATTGTGGTTAGATTTAAAAATAAATTTAGTATAATTGAATATGAGTAATTTATATTCGTTATTTGTAAATCCCAATATTGTATCATATATTTCTAGTGAATATATAACAAATAAAAAATTAGATATAACGAATCAAGGGCAAGTTGCAAAAGTTCAGCAAGTAATAAAAAAAGTATTAGATGAGACATATTCATTATTAGATAAGAGTAAAATTTCAAAAAATAATGTTAATGATGCAATTGAAAAATTTGTAAATGTAACATTAAAAAGATTAGATTTGCCGCCAAAACAGAGAAATATGGCGGCACCGGTTATGAGACAAATGCCAGCACAATACAGTACAAATACTAGAATGAGTAATGGAAATGAATCATTAGATAATAGGGTAAATAAATATATGGAAAATTATAGAGAATTTTCTCAATCAAATAAACCGAATGATGTACCTGATTGGTTAAGAGGGGTAACAACAAATCCTAAAAGAATGGCTGATGAGCAATTAAAAAATTCATCTAAAAGTCAATTAGATAATTTTAAAGCAACTGCGACAAGATCTCCACCAAAACAATATAATTCATCTCAACAAGATGAAACAGGTGAAATTGCAGATTTTGGTGGCAGTACAAATTTTAGTTATTTTAACGAGACCCCAGAAATAGAAAGTGCATTTGATGAAGCATTTTATACAACTGGTATTGACCCTGATAAAATAAATGAAGATAGTGAAACATTAGATGCAAGATTAAAAAAAATGGAAGCAATGAGAGGTACAATATCAGCACCTGAAAAGAAGATAGAAAATATACATGAATTGTTTGATGAGAATCAAAATATTACAGTACAAAATATGCAACAAAGACAGGCGCCGCAACAAATGCCGCAACAAAGACAAGCGCAACAGCAAATGCAGCAACAAATTCAGCAACAAGCTCATCAACAAATGCAAAGACAAGCGCAACAACAATCACAAAGCCAACAAGTTTCACAACAAATGCAAATGCAATTACAGCAAATGCATGCTAAAGTTGTTAAATATGAGGAATATTTAAAAACATTAATGGTAAAATATACGGAATTAAAGGAAGAGAGGGATCAATTAAAGCTTAAATTAAGAGATAGTGTTGAAACAAATACGAATAAATATTCAACAGATGTATTAGATGAAAAGAAAAAAGAATTAATAAGATTAAGTAATGAAGTACAAGAAAAGATTAGAAGATTTGAAGAGATGCAAGAGGCAAGTGCTAATGTTGATGATTAAACAAAATCGCAAAAAACAGGATTATGATCTGATAAATCAGAATTGTAAATTAAATTAAATATTGCTTTTACATCACTAGATTTAGATAATAAAATAAAATCAGTTTGATCATTTTGAGAAAAATTAGTTGGAATAATAAATTTAGAAGTGTTATTAAATAAGTCAGTTATATTTTTAATTTTTTCATAATTTTTATAGCGATAAGAATTACCTTTTCTATATAAATTAATATTAAAATCACCGCAAAAAATAATATTTTTATTATCAAATTCTTTTTGAATTAGTTGTTTTAGAGTTTCAAACTGTAAAACAATTGTATCTTTATTTAAGTTTAAAGGAGTTTTATCTGGAAAATATGCTAAATGTGTATTAAGAATCCATATATAATTATTATTAAATTTAATTTGAATGCCAATAATATTTCGATTTATAAATAGATGAAATACTTTTTCTTTTTCAATTGGTAATTTGCTATAAATTGCATTACATAACATATAATAATGTTTAGGTTCATCAATAGTAAAATTATTTTTAATACAATCACCAATACAAGAATAATTATATCCTAATTTAGCCATTTCTTGATTAATATATTTAAAATTAATTTTTTTAATTTCATCATAATCAGTAACATCTTCATTAATTTCATGATCTAATATAGGAACAAATTCTTGTAAGCAAATAACATCTGCATCTATTTTTTTGAATAATTGGATAAAATTATTAAAATTTCTACCTTTTTTAAATGGATTAAAATTATTAAAAAACATAGGAGAATTACCTTGATTACATCTTGTAATAAAATAATGAACATTAAATGTTAAAACACGTAATTTATTATTATTTTTAGGTTGAATATCACGTGGTTTATAAGAGCATAATCTAGAATTTTCCCAATCTTCGCCATAATAAATGTAAGGTTTATCATCTGATAGGATAGAAGAATAATGTGTAAAACCCATTTTAGATAGTTCGGTTAATTCAGGATATATAATATCATTATTTGATATATTTGGAGTAGTATAATATAAATCTTTAGATGGGGATAAAATAGTAGATGATTGATAAATAGGTATATTATGAGAGGGGGTATTAATAATAACTTTATTATTTGTTGAATTAATCCATTTTACTATTTGATCGTATGTTAATGATAATTGATATCTTTCAAAAAAATATTTTTTCATAGTATTTACAAATTGATTATCATTATATTCAGTAATTTCGAGTTGTTGTGTAGTAGAATTGTAAAGAATTTTTACATCGGGGATTTTTAATGTATAATTAATATTAAATAAACGGTTAATAGAAAGTAAATCTGTAAATTGTGCGGGTCTATTTCTTCTTATACGAAGAAGAATTTCATATTGTAATGTAAATAATTTAATACCATGAAAGAAAAAATGATTATTTGGATTAAGTATTAATTGATCATAATTATCAACATTAATTAATTTTGCACGTTTATTTAATTCATTATCCCATACATCATTTCTTTTATGTGAAGGAACATATATATCAAATAAATCACTATTTTTATCAAATTCATTGATTATTTTTTCATCAATTAATATATTATTTAATACAAAACCATCAATATCATTAATATTTCTAGTTCCATATGCAAGTAAAACAATACTTCCTTTTAATATTAAATTATTTATTTGGATAAGAGGTAATTTACTTATTATATTTAAAAATGAATTAAATTTTTTAATTGAATCTGACAATTGTAATAATCTCCAAGACTGTTGTTTAGAAGTGAATTCAATTGTATTTTTATGAAAAAATGAATAACTATAATTAATTACTTCATTAAATGTGTCGTTAATATGTAAATAATCATATTCTCTAGGATAAGCATCTTTGATGGAAGTAATTTTAGTATTTTTGAGTTCTTCTTGTAAAAATATATTACGTAATTCAGATTTAAATGGTGTTGATGAACCATTAATTTTTTTATTTATATTAAGATGTTGATATACAACGACTAAAATATCATTATTAGTATCAAAAGTAAAACCAAGTCTAGATAATTTATACATAATTTGACCGTTTGATTTCATACGTTTAGTATTTGCATATAGTTGAAATAATAAATTATATGCATGATAATAATTAATATTTAATAATTTTTTATAATATACATTACCATTTTCATCTAATAATTTAAAAAATTCTTTTAATTTATCTTTTTTTGATAATGCTTTAGGGTAAAGAATAATAATATTATTATTAGGAAAACATTTAATATATTCTGTTATAATTATATCATTGGTATCAGACTGGGGTAATATTTTTTTATTTTTTAATAAATTTTCAAATTCGGATTTATTAATTGAAGATAGTATATCATGATAAAAATTAGGTTTAAATTTCTTATGATAATCAGATAATAATGAAATAGGTTTTAAATAATCATATTGTGGTATATTATCAAATAAAGGTTTAATATCAATATTAATAAATTCACTCATTATTAATATAATATATATTTTTTTAGCAAATATTATTCACATCATTATTTTTAATTACATCATCATATCCAGTAAAATATTTTTTTCTGCATACATTCATTTCTTTATCAGCAAGGCGTTTATTATGAATTTCATCAAATGTATCTCCACGTAATAATCTAGTGATAAAATTAATAGAATATACACCGCATTCAGAGCCACCAAATTGATGTTGAACGGTATTAAAACGAATATTATATTGTTGTTCTATAGCATTAAGATTATTTTTATTCATATAAGATTCAACAGGCAATGACATTTTTTTACCAGTATCATCAAAATAAAATTTTTCAGCTATTTTTTTAACAAGACGTTTGATTCTTTTTTCTGGTGGCTTACCTGCAGAATCAGAATAATATATTTGTTTCTTTTTAAAATCAATATAAAATGCAACCCAATGTGATCCTGGTTTATAATGTTCATCTAAATTAAATATAATTGCAACAATAGTTTTACCAATATTAACTAATTTATCATAATTAAGTGTTTTAACACCAAATTCATCTAAATCTTCAATGTCCATAGGAACTGCACCTATAAATAAAAAATTTGGATAAGTAGCCATAAATCTTTCCATACAGTCATTGATCTCAGTAGTGCTTAACCATTCAAATTGACCACCAGGTCCTTTAGCTTTAAACGCCATATTAAGTTCATTATTATCATTATTTTTTAAAAATTTTAAAGTTGCCCAGCAAGTTTGATCGGGACAAAATTGAGACAATTTATTAGTTAATGAAGTTACCATATCAGATTTAGATGGTGATAATTTAATTTTATCATTATATTTATCATTATAATCATTAGCAATTTTATGTAATTCATCTAAAGTAAAACATGAATTACTATTAAAATCTCTATTAATGGCGCAATTATTATTATTTTTATGCATATATTAGTAAAATAAATTTGTTATTAATTATATATGAATAATTCTTCGGGAAAATTTCCAGGAAATAATTATCCAAGAAATAGTTTTCAAGAAATTAATGGAAAAGATAGAATGGTAGGTTTATCTGCTACACCATTATCTGCTATATTACCAAATAGAGTTACTAATCCTAATACATTTTTAACAGAAAATTATCAGAATCAGAATCAAGCATTAGCGAGTGCAGATTTTGCATTAAATAGAGGTATTATAAATAATAATAATATTAAATATCCTAAAAATCCTAGAGAATATGGATTATATTTAGACAGAAAAGAATTTAAATTAGATGAAACATTATGGCCAAATATTAGTGAAAATGTAGCATCTGAAAATGTAAATGAATATGTAATTGTTATTGATAGCAGTGATAGAAATGTTACATATTATCCATCACCATTTATAATGAAAGCATTTTTTAGTGAAACAGATGACACAACCAGATTAAATGTACCAAGAGTATTTGAGAATGTAAAATTTATGAGAATAGAGAATGTAGTATTACCAAGAAATTATTATTTAACTAAATATACAGCTGTAAATAATTCTGCATTAGGTAGCGATGCAACAATTAGAAGTCAATTAGGTACAACTGTTGGTCCAGTAGAACAGCCAATATTACAAACAATATACAATAAATTAATGACATATGTAACAGCAAGTAATCCAATCCCAAGTCCATTGAATTCAATTACTGGATTAGATAATGTAACATTAAGTGCTGATCCAGTAGAAACAGTATTAGTTACAAATTTATCATTATATACATATTCAGTTGTAATTAATTATACAGATATTAATAATAGGACACAATCAAGTACATATCAAGTAGTGTATCCAAATAATTCAACATATAATACAACATATTATACACAAAGAGTAACATCCGGATCATTAATTAATAATAGTGAATTAGATTTGTATTTACAGAATGCGCAATATAATATTGTACAAAATGTAGGTGGAACAACACAAGTTGTATTATTTAATGGTACTTATACATTAAGATTTACATTATCATCAATATCATTAATTCAATATATAGTAGAATTTATGATGACAGCATCAACAGATGCTGGAATTAGATGTACTTATGAATTAATAGCAACACCAGGGGCAGCAACAGGTGCATTTAATTTTTATTATTTTTCAAGTAAAAGTTTAGATGGTGATAGATATTTGATATTAAATATTGAAGAGATTACAGATAATAATATTAATTCAACAAATAGTTCTTTAAGAAAAGCATTTTGTTTATTATATCCAGATTCATATGGTGAATTACATTATTATGCAGCAACAAACTATCAAGATAAAATTTATAAAATGTCTAATTTAGGAAATATAAATAGATTAACATTTACTTTAATGGATAGTTTTGGTAGAAACTTAGTAATGCCAAATTTAGATTATCATATTACAACAAGTAAAATATGTAATTGTGATGATGATAATTATGGATGCCCTTGTACTTATATTAGACATCCATATTATAAATGGTTACAAGTACAATATATGATTAAGATAGGTGTAGTGGAAACAGAAATAGATAAGAAGATCTTTTATTAAAAATTGAAATTTATTTAATTTATTGATGATATATTAAATAAATAAAAATGAGTTGGGAAGAGGATGCTACAGTTATAGAAGCACCTGATATTAATAAGAAATTAGCAGATGAGAAGCTAATTATGTCTATTAATGCTAAGCGAGAGTTTGATAAAATAGCTAAAGTTAAAGAAGATATGGATCTTGAATTACAAAT
>Ga0214921_10006061_pt1 | contig 16753 bp, 15 predicted proteins | sample LL1505_MetaG_FD_177992 | JGI IMG/M metagenome (GOLD analysis project Ga0214921, IMG submission 177992) | Freshwater microbial communities from Lake Lanier, Atlanta, Georgia, United States - LL-1505 | ecosystem: Environmental > Aquatic > Freshwater > Lake | place: USA: Georgia | collected...
TGAAAGAAATAACAGCCCGTTTATGGGAAAACAAACTATATGGAACCACTTATGGCAAAGGCCAATACCGCAAAGCCATCTACAACGGCACATTGGAGCTAAACGATCCTTATGCCAAGTATTTAGTTGATTTTGAGGAGATCGCTGACTGGTTTCACTTTACTAAAGCACCCTTGCATCAAACTATCGCTAAAGGATTGGATAGCATTCCACAAAATGAAGCAGGCATCTTCATGACTTGGCTATATCGATATGAGCAAGGCATTAAGACTGCTATTGGTGGCTATGGCGCATTAGACCTAAACCACAATCGCATTCTGATTCAAATAGACGATCAAGACCTTGAAATCAGCGAACATTGGGAATTGCCTGTACGGAGCTGCATTGCTAGGATTCCTGGCAAGCCCACGCCAGCTCTTATCGCCACTACCCTTGCAGAGCTAAATTCACCTCAAAAACCGTCTACAAACGGCGCATTTGTTGGGGGAAATAAGCAACTACTTGAGGAGTTAATCAGCCGCGTATAGCGTTGATTTGAGGGGTTTTATAGGGACCCCACTTTTTAGGATTATTCGTGTCGTCTAAATCCCACGAAAAAGCACTACTTTCATAAATACTTACATAAAGATGCAGGTTAAGAATATCGCTGGAATCTTAACCTGCTTTGTAAGTCATTGAATCTTGGAAGAATTTTTGTCGGGAAAACCGACAAAATTGAGGTCGACCTTTTTGCAATAAGAAAACATACTTAAAACGCACCTTTTATTTATGGAGAAATTAAAAATGGCACAAGCAAAAACCTTATCCCAAGCAGAACTAGATCAAGTTCTCAATTATGTCAGTACCAAAAAATATGCTCTACGCGATCGGGCAATTATCCTCACCAGCTTTCTGGGTGGCCTTAGGGTCGCTGAAATAGCCAGTTTAAAAATGGGTGATGTAGTTAATCTCGATGGCACGATCAAGAACGAAATCCGTTTATCAGCAGAACAAACCAAAGGCAAACATCCAAGAACCGTCTTTGTGTCACAGCGTTTACAGACTGAATTAGCCAATTACCTGGCGACAAGGCATATCAATGACCCAAGCATCCCCTTCTTTCATACTGACAACCGCCTAGGCTTTAGCGGCAATGGCTTATGTGTCTGGTTCTTTCAGCTCTATAAAAATGTCGGCATTTGCGGTGGTAGCAGCCACTCGGGTAGAAAATTTTTTATCACCACATTGGCTAATAAAGGCATCGGCGTTCGAATCTTAGCCAGTCTTGCCGGTCATAGATCTATTGCAGTAACTCAGAGATATATAGAGGTCAATGATGAGCAAAAGAGGAATGCTGTGGAGCTAATCTGATTTGCCTAGCCAAACCTTCTAGGAGGCCTTCTCTTTTTTTCATACCATGGATGATCTGTGATAACAGGAAAATTACATTCCGTAGCATGAGCAACTAGGTTTTTGGCTTTTTCTAGGTATTCGCTCACTGTGCTGGCCATTTTAAGTTTTTTGGCTGCAGCCATAGGTTTGTAGTCCGTTGGTAAAACATTTAATCTTGGGTTAAGACGCAATTCTTCACCAATTTTATATAACAACACTTTGTCTTTTTTTTGCATATCAAGATACTTTTTATAGACTTTTAAACAAAGATCAATTGATTCAAATGTAAGCCGAGTTGCTCTTAGCTTGGCCTTAGCTGTGCTTGTTTTCCAGCGATCGTATTTTTTGTAGTTAGGATGGTGTTGCTTTAGTAAAGCCTCTAATTGCTCGCGTAGAAGCTGAGGCGAAACATCAATAGGTATATCTACGGACAATACTGGAACAGTTTCACCAAATGGATTGCGCTCTTTTCCCACGGATACTTTATTAAAAGGCTCTGCCTCTACAAAAATCTTATATCCACCGCCCATCCACCATCTGTCAAAAGAAATTCCATTTAAGTTACCAAACAAATCACATGTGCGCTTTACATCAGCATTTATAAAAGTATTTGTTCTGACCGCTTCTTGATAAAAGGGTGATAAGACCAATGTATTAAACCAAGCCTCATAAAGCGATCCCTTCACAAGCACAAGAGAGTCAGGCAACGATATCCCCTTGAGCCGGTGTTCACTAGGTAGAGCTTTAAATCGAAGTATTGCCATCGGATGTACCTACTTAGGTTCCTAGATTCAAAACAAAAACCCTAAAAGATTCTTGTTATTCGCTTTGACAATTCTATCTTATCAATTCAGCACTTTAGGCACCATCGCCATAACCGCTGCGTTGATATTTAGAAGGAGAAGCCAAATGGCGACTTTAGAAGAAAACCTATCTCCAGAGGTGCTGGAGAAAGTAAGAGCCTCGCTGGCTGTTACGAGCAAGGTTAATGTAGTAAGCAAGGAGACTGGCACAGCAACAGAGCTAGATATCGACCCAATCTTTGGCAGCTATACCAAAGATGAGTCAATCTCGTTGTTACCGGAACAAATTGAGCAGAAAGATAAGGAGGTTGAGCTTGCCTTACAGGAGTGCGCCCAACTTACTAAAGAGGCTGATCAGTTTATTCAGGACTATGTATTTCGTGGTAATCAGGCTTTATACAAACTGCTGACTAATATTTATGGCTTTGCAATTCGCGTTCAGCTCTCTGAATATCACCAGCACATCATTACAACGATGACTTCTGTTCTAAAAGAGCGTGATGTTAAGGTGCAAGTTAACACCTCTAATTTGATGATTATCGTCAAATATATTGTTGGAAACGATCGTCGGCGTGCCTCAAATTATTGCCGTGTTCTTGAGATTGCAATGAAAGAGAATTTAGCGCCAAAAGGTTTGGCTGACTACATTACTCGTCGTGGTGGTATTGGCAACATCTATGCGACTGAGCAAGATATCTCAGCTAAGCAGATTGGAGAAAAGCTACAAAGTAAGCGTCAAGGTGTTTTTCGAAATATCCTTATTAATAAGGCCTTCGATAGTGCCAATGAAATTACATATTCCTCACCCTTGGTACCTCTTAGCGCAGATGATGATTTAAAGCGCTCTGACTTTGTCTTTTTTATGACTCGTTACGACAAGTCTAAAAAAATATATAAGGTTATTGGCGCACATCAGTTTGGCGAAGCATTTGAAGGAACCATTATTCGCTTTATGACTCGCGGCAATAAGAAGGATACGGAGAGCTTGGTTCAATTAATGCATGCTCATCAAGATTCTATTATTGAGAAAAAGTTGGTGCCTGCTGTCATTGCCAATATATGGTTAACCAGCCCACTTCGAAAGCAGTTAAATGCTCCAACATCAACCCCAGTCGTTTCAGATGCTTGTGTTGATCTATAGCTTTTGATTAAGCCATCACTGCAGGGGTGGCTTTTTTTACCTTTTATATTTGGAGGTTTTATGAAATGGTATCGCGTAACTACAAAATCGTGTTTTATTAAGGACCACTTAATTCATGCATGCTCTCAAAGAGATGCTAAGGATGAGGCTTATAACGAGCTTTTTGACATTGCCAGCGAACTTGGTGCTGATGATTACAACATAAAGATTATTAGTCTTGCCGATGCGTTAAAAGAGGATACCTAAGCGAGCTTCTCAGCAGCCATCATAGGAGTAAGTTTTGAGTAATGACGCTCAATCATCAAAGTGGAAGTACCCATTTGCCTAGCTAGGGTGTGTATATCAACACCTTCAGCTAGTGCGAATGTGGCATAGGTATGGCGAAGGCTATATAAGGTTCTATTCTTACCAGCGGCATCCTTAAATAAGCCAGATTCAACCATGAGCCTCTCAAACACACTATTTAGACTATGCGGTGCATCCCCTTCTGGAAATACAAATACCCTGCGATCTAGCTTGGCTTGAATAACAGCATCTAGATTGGTATAAGGTAATACCTGCCAAGCAATCAATCGCTCTAAGGCCTCAATCACAAAATGACGAGCAATCAGATATCTAGGGCCGGTCTTACCTGATACCCAAATCCGTAAATACCGCTGCTGACCTATCCAGTGCCATTGCAAGGATTTCCAGCGGATTGGCATGCTTTCAGTGCCCTGCCTTATGCCTGTACCCAGCAAGAACTCCACATAGACTCGGCAAAGTCTGCGCATATGGTTACTGCGCTGATTACGGCCAAACCTTTCCCAGTCCTGCATGTATTCCAACAAGTAATTGACCTCTTGTAGATTAAAGGCTGGTCTGATTTCTGCCCTATCGGCAACTACCTCCAATAAGGGAATAGTTTTATGCTGATGAATTAAGCCCTGAGCCCTGGCTCGATCAATTACTCGCTTATATAGCCCAGCATGGCGCCTTTGGGTATAAGTTTTAGGCTCCTTACCCATCCGCGATATTCGCCAAGCTGAATAGTCATCTACTAGCTGTTGGGTGATGTCATTAATTTGATAGGCGCCAAAGAACGGGATTAGGTACTTGGTATAGATATGGATGTAGTCAACATGCGTGCGTTTATTGGAATTGGCTTGCACTACTCGAGCAGCTGCAGCAAGCTCTTGTTCGGCCAATTGGCAAAAAGTCCTAGTCTTAATGGCTAAATCACTGGCCAGCTTGACCTTAACAGTTTCATAGATAGCAATGGCCTTGGTAGTGGCTTCGGCTAACTGGTCAGATCCAGTGCTAGCGGAATGCCAAGCGCCTGTAGCAAGCTTGAAGCGGCATTGCCATTGGTGACTATGGGGTCTCTTGTAGAGGGTCAGATCTCCATCAAGGAGTTTGATGGATTCTAGATCAAGAGTCTTGGCAGCAAATAAAAACGATAGATTGTTCATAACCAGCGTCCTTTTAAATGACGCTTGTAGCTTAGTTTCAGATTTGATTAAGGTCGATCGGAAAATTTGTCGGGTAAACCGACAAAACAGTATCAGTGGTCGCCTTAGAAGAACACGTGGGCTGCTAGAATATCTATGTATTTCAATAGCTTACACGCTTAAATCGGGACTGTGTAATAAACTGTGCAATGGGTATCGTATTGCTGAGACCTTGATTTCGCAGCCTGAGATAGTGTTTTGCTAATAGAAACTCAAGCATCAATTTGACAAGATAAAGTGGAAAACTATTCAACTTTAAGAGGTTGTCCTTCAGCCATAATCAGAATTCCTTGAAGTAGAAGATTATCAAAAATCCCCCCTCTTTGGGGAAGGCTCTAAAAAATTAAGTAAGTTCACATCTGAGAAGAATATTTAGCTTTGTAAAAATAATTGGCCCGCAGTGATAGAAAGAATACCAATTAAAAATGCAATGCTAAATCCTAATTTTTTTACATTCATGAAATTCTTCATTTATTTATCAAACACTAACGCGCCTTATTAATTCTTTGCGCTCTTCTATATCTTGGGAATTACCCTCAAGTACCACCTTTCCCCGCTCAACCACATAATGCCTATCGCATAAATGAATTGCTTTATGGATATTTTGTTCAATCAGAAGAATAGAGACTCCCTGAGACTTCAGCTCCTCAATTAGCCGAAAAATATCGGTAACTACCATGGGGGCAAGACCTTCGGTAGGCTCATCAATTAATAATAGCTTTGGATTACCAACCAATACTCGCGCCATTGCCAACATTTGTTGCTCGCCGCCAGATAAAGTGGTGCCTGATTGATCTCGCCTTTCACTTAGCCTCGGAAACCGCTCAAAAACCATTTGTATTCGCTGTTCTGCAGCTTTTCGCTCACTTGATTCAACCTGCATCAATCCAAGCTTAAGATTGCCCTCGACACTGAGCCCAGGAAATATTCTGCGATCCTCCGGCACCAATCCCAATCCCAATCTTGTGATTTCGTTTGGCGGTAAAGCATCAATGGGATGCCCCTGAAATAATATTTTCCCCTGAGAAGGCCTATACCAACCAGCAATGGTTTTAAAAATAGTAGTTTTACCAACCCCATTCCTTCCAAATATACCCACGGTCTCTCCGGGATGTACAGATAAATTTACTCCCTGTAAAACATGAGATAGCCCAAGATTGACATGTACATCATGCATCTCCAAAATCATGCCAACTCCTCTCCAAAGTATGCTGTTTGTACAAGCGGATTTGTGCGAACCTGTTCTGGATTACCTTCGGCCAATTTTTTTCCTTGTGCCATTACGATGACCTTTTTGGATAAATCCATTACAAGTTCTACGTCATGCTCAATCAATAGAACTGTTATTTTTGCTCCCAGATGTTTAATCAGCTCAGAAGTCTCTTGAGTATCGCCCCGAGACATCCCTTGGGTAGGCTCATCTAAGAGCAGGAGTTTTGGTCGAGTTGCCAAAGTAACTGCAATTTCCAGCCGTCTTTGTTCGCCATGAGATAAGGCCCCCGCAAGTTGCTCACGAGAATCAAGTAACCCAAATTCTTGTAATAATTCTTCCGCTCTTGCTATTGCAATTGTGCTTTTACTCAAGGGCAAAAATAAATGTGAGCGGGACTCTAACGCTTGGCTTGCTATTCTTAAATTATCAATCACAGAAAGGTCAAAAAAGAGATTGGTAATCTGAAATGATCGAGCCATACCGCATGACAATCGCTCCTCGGGACTCATTTGTGTAACATTCAGGCCATCTAATTCAACAAGTCCAGAATCGGCCATAAAAGTACCACTGATTAAATTAAACAAGGTACTTTTACCTGCGCCATTTGGACCAATAATAGAGGTGACACCTAAACGCGTCACTTCAAAACTAACATCATCAACCGCTCTAAGACCACCAAAGCGCTTACTTAAATGATTTGCCCTGAGAATGACTTCGATATCTTCCATCACTCCCCTCCTTTATTAGGATGTTTCTTGCCCAGGTATTTTGCGAATAAACCAGCGAGTCCTTTGGGTGCAGAAACAACAATAACTACAAAGACAATTCCTATAATAATATGGTGGTGAACAGTCCAAGTTCCAATAATGGATTTGAATAGAGTCAAAAGAACGCTGCCTAGAATTGGTCCTATTAAAGTTCCCACGCCACCCAAAACAACTGTAACTACGGCATTACCAGAAACACTAAAAAACATTAGCTCTGGTGAAACAAATCCTCTCAACATGGGATAAAGAGCCCCAGACACAGCAGCAACCACTGCAGCTAAAATAAAGGCAACTTGTTTTGGCCCTTTCGACTTATAGCCGACGTAGGCTAAACGATCCTCATTGCATCGGATAGCATGCCATATTGATCCCATGGGGGTTGTAAGAAAATATTTCAGGACAGCGTACAAAACACCAATAGTCAACAGAGTAATCAGAAAAAATGCACCCGGATGACTAGTATCGATAGAGCCAAATGGGGTCCAGATCTGCAAAATAGGGACGCCCATCATTCCATCTGATGCTCCAAGGCTCCGAGTGTTATAGACAATCTTGGCAGCTACCTGAGCAAGCCCAAAGGTAATTAATGCAAAGTAAACCCCTTTTGACCGAAGCGCTATAAAACTAGCAATCCACCCTAATACAATGGATGAAAGGGTCACAATCCCTATTGCTAAAAAAAACGATGGCGAAATTTCTTTCAGAACTAAAGCGGACAAATAAGCGCCAAAACCAAAATAAAACGCCTGACCAAGTGACAGTAATCCAACGATCCCAAGCAATAAATCAACAGACATTGCAAGCCCGCCAAAGATCAATGCTTCTGTCGCTAGCCTCAGAAAGAATGTGTCCTCAAGAATACTTCCAACTACAAATAAAACTAGGGCTGATGAGAGTAAAAGCAGCTCAATAATTCGAATCGCTTTTACTTGAGGATTATGCATTTTTCATCCCCCCATACAGACCAGTTGGCTTAAACATCAAAACCAAAACCATCACTGTAAATACCAGTGGATCTGACCATACCGGAGAAATATATAGAGAAGAAATTGATTGTAATTGTGTAAGTAATATTCCCGCAATGAGAGCCCCCTTAATACTTCCAAGGCCCCCAACAATGACAACACTAAAGGCCATCAAAATAAAGTCTCGTCCCATAGTAGGAAATACTGAATAGATTGGGGCTAGCAGCACGCCAGCAAGGCCGGCTAATGCCACCCCAAATGCAAATGTCAGTGCATAAACCCGCATCACCGGTATGCCTAATGAAGAGCTCATATCTTTGTCATAAGCAGAGGCCCTTACGATTGCACCAAATTGAGTTTTATAAATTAATATCCATACAGAGAAAATCAGTAAAGCGCCAAATCCCATCAAAAATAAGCGGTAATTTGGAAACATGACCCCTAACAACTCGCTAGCCCCTGAGATTGGGGCGCTAGGTTTAATTGGATTGGCACCCCAAATAATCTTGTATGCATCCTCCAAAACCATTGCTACGCCAAATGTCAGCAACAAAGTAAGAATATGGCGATCTTTATAATGAAATACCTTCTGAATCAAAAGCCTTTCCATCGCAAAACCAATTGGTATCAATAACAAAGGGACTAATAAAAGGCAAAACCAAAATGAAATCCCCATAGTCATAAGGCTCACGCTGATGAAAGCCCCGGCAGCATAGAACTCACCGTGCGACATATTAATAACGTCTAGCAGACCAAAGATAATAGTCAAACCTAAAGCCATTAGAACCACAGCAACGCCAATTGAAAGTCCATTGACTATCTGTGGTGCATAAATAAATTGCAAACTCTCTAGCATTGAAAACCCAATTCCTTAGTAATATTCATAAGCTAAAAAAAACTCCGCATCCAAAAAAAGGATGCGAAGTAATTTACAGTTGTATTAAAAACGAGTACATACATCAGGGCCAATTGCCTGATCAGAGGGAACCCTTCCAACAATATTAAATTCGCCATTCTCCACGCGAACAGCAAACATATCTTGCATTGCCTGGTGATCTCCGGCACGCATCTTCTTTGTGCCTTGTGGAGTTTGCCAGCTTAAGTCATCCATTGCAGTCCGAACTTTATCAGTTTCAGTAGACTTAGCTTTTTCTACGGCAGCTTTATAAAAGTATAAAAGCCCATAAGAATCTGCACCATAAAGATCGGGTAGCTTGTTATAAGCTTTCTGGAAATCAGCAACGAATTTTTTATTCGCTGGAATATCTAACTTAGGTGAGTAGCCAACGCCTGTTACAAAACCATTTGCAGACTTCCCAATAGCACCTATATTTTGGGATGTAACTGTGCCGGATGCTCCGACAATTGTCACCCCTTTATTCAGGCCATACTCTCCCATCTGTGAAAATAACCGTACAGTATCGTTTCCAGCTACGGAGGTATAGATCACATTAGGCTTAGCAGACCTTACTTGACCAAAGTATGGTGAATAATCCTTATTATCAAGGGGTGCAAAAACCTCGCCAACAGCCTTGCCGCCTTTTTCAGTAGAAGCCCTCTTAAATGCCGATACAGTGCTCCGACCCATCTCATAATCAGGCCCGATAAAGAATATATTTGCCTTAGGAATTTCTTTTTCAACCCATGCAGCTAATGCTGCAGACTGCATACCTGCACGCGCATTTACACGAAATACGTTTGGCGAGCATTTATCTCCAGTAATCGAATCTGCAAATGAAACCGATGTTGCCATTAGCCTATTATTTCGTTCGGCTACCTGCCCTACCGCCAATGTAGATCCCGAATTAACAGTTCCAGTTAAAAAGTCAACTTTTTCTACTTGGAATAATTTCTCGGCCTTTTGGGTTGCGACTGCAGGATTTGCCTCCTCATCTTCGTAAATCAAATTAACTTTTCTACCATTAATTCCACCGGCAGCATTAATTTCCTTAGCGGCGAGATCTAAGCCCATTTTTACTTGCTCCCCAATTGGGGTATACGTACCAGATAATGGCGTTACAACACCAATTTTGATAGGGCTAGATTGCGCAGAAGCTAAAGGTGCGCCAAGACATAAAGCTACAGCTAGAGCGATTTTTCTTGTTTCAAATTGCTTTTTCATGATGTACTCTCCTTTAAAAATTAATAACCAACAAAATTTGGTTGACGCTTTCCATGAAAAGCCTCAACCCCTTCCTTAAAATCGTCCGAATTACGTAAACGGCTATAACAATGCCCCTCGACTTCAATTGCTGTAGTTAATAGGCAATCCTCTGTTTCGTTCAGCATCTTCTTTGCTGTTCTCTGCGCGAGAGGCGAGAATGCACGTAGTTCATCTACTAATTTAGAAACGGCACTAGCAAGTTCAGAATCTGGAACGCACTCAGTTGCTACGCCCCATTCATATGCTTGCTGACCTTTAATACGCCGAGAACGCATCACAATATCTTTAGTTCTAGTTATGCCAACCATTTTTTGTAAACGCGCAGATCCACCTGAACCAGGAATTTGACCTAATTTTTGTTCTGGCAATGCATAGAGGGTAGATTCAGCTACTATTCGAAAATCGCATGCTAAAGAAATTTCAAAGCCAACACCAAAACAATAGCCATGGTTTGCAGCAATGACTGGTTTTGTACAACGCGTAGGCGCTGCAATGTTCCATGCTAATTTTGAAACAGATTCTGGAGTCGCATCCAAAAACCCTTTAATATCTCCGCCACTAGAGAAATGCTCCCCTTCAGCTCTCAATACAATAATACGGACGCGATCATCAGCATCTAAGGTCTCGAATGCAGCGCGTAATTGATCGCGCTGTGGCATCTGTATCACGTTAAAAGGAGGCCTCTTTAAAACAATATCTGCCCTTTGTTGGGATTCATTAATTTCCACATAGAAACCATCAGGGTTATCAAGAATATTGCTAAAGGGATGCTTCAAAATTGTGGTCATAAAGTCTTTCAAGTTAAAAAATTAAGCTCTTTCATATTCGCCAGCTACCAACATCCGCCGTAACACCTTTCCCACTGGGGACTTTGGAATTTCTTTTACAAACACGTACTCTCGGGGTCGCTTTAGGTTGATTAAATCAGAACCTCGGCAATATTCATCTAGGGTGTTTGAATCCAAGATCCCAGAAGCCCTTATGAAAGCAACTACTTTTTGGCCAAGGCGATCGTCTTTTAACCCTGCAACCGCTACCTCACTCACCAAAGGATGCAAAGACAAGAGTGATTCGATCTCGACAGGGGAAATATTTTCCCCCCCAGAAATGATCATGTCATCTACGCGGCCGGTAACAAACAAATCGCCAGACTCATCAAAGTAACCTGTATCGCCCGTGAAATACCAGCCTCCCCGAATAGACTTTTGATCTGCATCTGGTCGCTTCCAGTAGCCTTCAAATGCCTCATCTCCCGAGAGGTCACAAATGATCTGCCCCTCTTCATTGCAGGGTGCCACTAGTGTAGGCATAGTCTGTATAGATCCTTGATCTAACTTAACTACCTTAATACGTGCATTTATTCCAGCCTTGCCAGCGCAGCCTGGCTTAGCTACAGCATTCTGATTAATAGTGTATGTATAAATTTCACTTGAGCCATAGTGATTTACGAATAATTCAGGAGCAAAGGCTTCATTTAGACTCAGCAATAAAGCATCATGCATAGGAGCGCCTGCAAATCCTAACTTCCTAACCGTTTTAACTCGACTTACATTGAAATTTTTTGACTGGAGCATGTCGTGATAAAGCGTTGGCACTAAATAGAGATGAGTCACTGCCTCCCGCTCAATTGCTTCTATTGCCATATCCGCATCCCAACGTGGTATGGCAATATATGTGCCATTAACAATGCATAGAGATAGTAGTGTACGCACACCCATGGTGTGATAAAGGGGCATTACACCTAAGGTCACCTCAGCCATTGCATACTGGTTTTGAGCCACATGTGCAATTCCTGCTGCTCGCTCAGCCTGCTGCTTTCTAGGAACACCTTTCGGCTTGCCGGTAGTGCCGGAAGTAAAAAGCATGACAGAAACATCCTCGACATGCCCCTGTGCAATAGGTTTAACACCTACCTGTATTAACTCCTCAAAATACGTATACCCATCTGAGGGCACCTTCTCCATACAAAGAATGACCGAGATTGATTTGCTAGTTTCTGATTGCAAATAGTTACTAAGAGATACTTCCTCAACGAATGCTAGTTTGACATCAGCATTTTGAGCACAATAGTCAATCTCGTTAGACTTGGAACGCCAATTTAAAGGTACGATAGTGATACCTGACATCTGGCAAGCCCAATGAATTGTGGCTGCCTCATGGCGATTCTGCAAAATAGTCAAAATCCGGTCACCGTTCTTCAAGCCTTTTTTATTGAAAAATTTTTGAATAGCGCCTATATGTAGCGCCCACTCTGCATAGGTGTAGCGCTTGCTGCCATCTACAATCGCCAATCTATCTGGATCACGCTCTACAGCCTGCAAAAAAGTTCTGCCTAAATCAAGCATGCTCTCTCCCATTTTTGTAGGCTCTAGCTGATGCAACCTCTAAAACTGCCTCGACTATTCCAACATATCCAGTGCATCGACATAAATTGCCCGATAATCCCTCCCGAACCTCCAACTCAGTCGGATTTGGATTTTTGTTAAGTAAGTCCTTCGCTGACATCAAAAATCCAGCCGTGCAAAATCCGCATTGAAGCGCATGATATTTTTTAAAGGCACTTTGCAAATCAGACATCTCGCCCGATTTTGCTATACCTTCGACGGTATTAACACTTGCACCATTAGCTTGACAGGCGAACATCAGACAAGAACGGACCTCTTCTCCATCGAACTCAACGGTACATGCTCCACATACGCCATGTTCACATCCTGCATGAGTACCTGTTAAGCCTAAGTCATGCCGAATAAAATCAAGCAATGTAGTACGTGATTCACAAGCAGCTTCGCGCTCAACTCCATTTAAAGATAGTGTTACTAAATGGTTCTTCATTCTATTTAATCACTCTAAAATCTGTAGCTTGTTGGCATGCACGCTTCCCAAGTGAGCGCATCAGATGTCGGCGTAGTCCTGAAGTTGCGGTGGGATCTTCCCTTACCTCTGTTTCAGAGGCTAAATCATCTATAAACTGGCTAATCTCATTTATAGAATTAGCAACGCATTTATATACCCGCACAGTATCATCAACTCCACCAAACCCTACGGTCCAACTATTACCTTCCTGGATGACTGCAACAGCTACTACTGCATAATCTCCATGGCGATAACCATACTCAGAAAATCCAAATCTGGCATCATGCCCACGAATAGGAAACTGGACAGACTCGATAAATTCATTTGATTGACGGCAAGTTTGAAGTGCTCCTAGAAAAAAATCCTTGGCTTGAACTATCCGCTTCTTCTTTTTGCTAACTAGTGTGACAGAGCCATCTAATACGGCTAGGCCAAGAACTAATTCGGCGCTGGGATCAGCATGAGCAATAGATCCGCATACTGTTCCACGATTCCGAATTGGGGCATGGGCTATCCATGGGAACATCATGCTTAAAAGTGGCTGAGTCTTATCAAGATCACTCCACTTTTCTAATTCAGCCTGTCTAACACCAGACCCAACAAGCAGGACATCACCAGAAACACCAAAATTTTTAAGTTCTATAACCTTATTGATATCGATGAGATGATCAGGGCTAGCCACCCTCATTGCCAATACGGGAACCAGTGTTTGGCCGCCAGCAATGATACGGGCATCATCACCATACTGGTCTAACAAATTTAAAATATCTGCTTGGGAGTTGACCTGGTGCATGACAAATGGAGCAGACTTCATTTACCAACTCCCAATATGGTAAAGAATCTGCTAAGCAAGAGTTTAAATAAACCTTCCTGTTTTGCACCGGCTTCTTTTGCAAGCGCCCTAAACAGCTGATCTAAGACCAATCGAATTGCACCCTCTAATAACCTGCTACCAATTGCTGCAAGCTTTCCTGATACCTGAGCTTGGTAGTCGTACTTTAAAACAGTAGTGCCTCCATCATTCTTCAGACTTACTTGACCCATCCCCAACGCCATTCCAAGTGGGCCACGACCCTCTCCACCTAAGGAAAAACTATCAGGATCTTGAATATTTGTTAAATTAACTTTGGCTACAAATCGAGCCTTTGCAATACCAATTCGTACAACTGCTATGCAATCAAACTGAATACCATCTGATATAGATGTTTTACGTATGGATTCACAGCCCGGAATAACATTTTTTAACCTCTCCGGATCAAGTAAAACTGCAAAGATACTTTCTGGAAGAACCTGCAACCTAACTTCACCCTGAGCTTTCAAAGGATAATCAGCATTTGAGACCATTGAAGAAGTCTGATTCGATGGCTTATCAAGCTTAAGCGAACCCTTTTTTACAAGAAGTGCATGAATTCGACTTGGGGTTGCAGGCAGGATAATATCCTCGATATCTAATGCGTCTGCAATTGCATTTGCAATACAAACTGGAGTACTCATACTATTTCCCTCGCCAATTCCTTTGGCGCCCAAAGGAGTGAATGGGCTTGGAGATTCTTGGTGATAAATTTTTGGAGTACAAATATCACTTGCAGTCGGTAGGCGATAATCTGCAAAAGTTCCGGACAGAAAATTTCCATCACTACTATAGACAAACTCCTCAAAAAGAGCTGCCCCAACGGCTTGTGCATAGGCACCATAAATCTGTCCATCTGCTAAAGCTGGGTTTAATATTTTTCCTGCGTCATGTACGGTAATGTATTGATCAACTTTTGCCGAGCAAGTTTCCGGATCTATCTCGATCCCACAAGCATCGATAGCAAAACCATACGCAGCGGAAGTATTAATTCGATCACCCTCATCAGGCGCCTCTAAAACATCTGCGCTCCAAAAGTGCGTTTCCTGTAGCGCAAGAATGGCCTCAGGTCCAAGAGCCTCTCGAATCAATCCTGGAGACCAATGGAAATTTCCGCATAATCTTGAGAAAGAAATGCGCCTGGTCTCATCTCCTGCTACCGATATGTTTTCATTTGCAAATATTAAGTCTTCTGGCTTTGCCTGCAGTGCCTGCGCTGCATAATCAGCAATTCGAGCCTTTAACTTTTCCGCCGCAAGAAATACTGTACCCGCAACTGCTCCAGCAAAACGACTTGAATAGTTTCCGGCGGCAATTGACCATGCATCTTTAGCAGTATCAAAATCAACATTCACCTGAATTTGTGAAGGCAAGACACCAAAAACATCTGCTAAAAGCTGGCTGATAACGGTTTGATGGCCTTGGCCAGCTGGTGCTGAGGCGATATTTGCAGAAATATTTCCAGAAGGGTCAATACTTACAGTTGCTGAGGTGATCGCTCCATTTTTAGGACCGGCTTTTGCTCTTTGCTCTTTTGTAAGAACGGTTGTGATGTAACCCATATTAGAAACTGAAGGTTCAACAATCGATGAAATACCAATGCCGTAGTAACGTCCCTCTTTTTTTGCCTGCTCCCTACGGTCTAATATTTTTCGAAACTCTGGAGAACCCTCCAGTATTTTCAAAGCCTGTTGGTAGTTACCAGAATCTAGTAATGCTCCTGCAGCAGCCCGATATGGAAATTGATCTTTTTGAACATAATTTAGCGCTGCAATTTCTTGATGCGTTTTACCTAACGTTTTAGCAATTTTATGAATCAGACGTTCCAGGGCATAATAAACTTGAGGACCGCCAAAACCCCTTACCAGTCCAGTAGGAGTTTTATTAATCAATACAACACGATTACGAATTTTTAAATTCTGAATTTGATATGGACCTGTAACGCACCCATGCATGCGATAAAGAGTTGCTGGCTCAGGAGCCCTTAAATAAGCACCGCAATCTTCAATTTGATCATAATCTAGCGCTAATATCTTTCCATTTCCATCCACTGCAGCACGTAAATGAGTGTGTCGGGATGTTGCAGAAGTTGCTGCCTGAAGATGCTCTAAGCGATCCTCAATAAACTTTACTGGGGCGCCAGCTTTACGCGATGCTAAACAGCTCATGATGATGTATGGCAATACTGATTGTTTAACACCAAAACTACCGCCTGAATCTGGGGCAACATGATGACGTAATTTTGTTCCGGGAATCTTAAGTGCAGCAGCCATGACTACTTGTAATGAGAATGGCCCCATAAAATTTGACGTTACTTCATATGAGGAGTCCGCCTCCCGCCATTGTGCAATAACACCCCCTGTTTCTATGGGTGTACAAGAATTGCGAGGATAGCGGATATCCACTTCAATGACACTGGCAGCCTGTTGGAAAGCAGTATCTGGATCACCGTATTGAAATGAGCGATCTGAAACACAATTACTACCAATATCCTCATGCAAAATGACGGAATTATCTTGCAGAGCAGCATCTACATCGACTAAAGCAGGAAGAGGCTGAATATTGACCCCAACCCTCTCAACCCCGTCTTCTGCCAGCGCACGTGATTCAGCAATGACTACTGCTATAGGCTCTCCCACATAGCGCACGTATTCGCTAGCCAATACCCACTGACGTATAGAGGTTTTCACAGCAACCACCAATGGATTAGACCAGGCCTGGACATCCTTGAGCGTCAAAATAGCCCTCACACCCCTAATCTGTAATGCCTGCTCAATGTCCACTGAAATAATTTTTCCATGAGCGATTGGAGAGCGCACAACTGCTGCGTATAGCGTTCCAATAGGCAAAGGAAGATCATCGAGGTAGCGACCTCCCCCCGTCAGAAGAGCAACATCTTCTACGCGTTCACATGACCTGCCTAAATAATTTGCACTTGGTTTCAATCTACTCTTTTCAGCTGAATTAATATAAATTAATGCTGAAAGAAGCTTAATCATCGGATAAGCAGCATGCTTACCCTAAAGTCCGACTGCTTACCTTAGAGTCTGATTATATGCATCAGGTAAACCCTAGGAGTCTAGCTTGGGGCCTTTTCTACTTGCTGACGATAAAGGCTTGGGGTAACCCCCTGGTG
>Ga0214921_10006062_pt1 | contig 16753 bp, 16 predicted proteins | sample LL1505_MetaG_FD_177992 | JGI IMG/M metagenome (GOLD analysis project Ga0214921, IMG submission 177992) | Freshwater microbial communities from Lake Lanier, Atlanta, Georgia, United States - LL-1505 | ecosystem: Environmental > Aquatic > Freshwater > Lake | place: USA: Georgia | collected...
CACCCCGGAAGACGCGGAAAGCCAACGCGCCCGGCTGTCCCTGACCGGGCTGGAGGCCCGGGTCTCGGAGCGTGAGCAGTCGGGCCGCATGGTGTACCGGGTGCGGGTGGGGCCGTTTGACAAGCGCGAGGACGCCGACCGGGCCAAGGAGAAACTCGATGCCAGCGGCGTGGAAACCGTGCTGGTGCGGGTACAGCGCTGACGGTGGCTGAACTTTTTGTCAGACACATTGCTCTGAAGCACTTGGATCTGAATCTTTTTTATGGAGTGTGCAAGCATGAAGCGTCGTGATTTCTCCCTGGGCTGCGGCGTGGCCGCCGTGGGCGTGGCCTTTGCGCCGCTGGCAGTGCTGGCGCAGGCCAAGCCCCCGGTCGCCGGTACCGACTACCAGGTTCTGGAGCAAAGGGCCGCCGTCGAGGCACCTGCCGGCAAGATCGAGGTGGTGGAATTTTTCTGGTACAGCTGCCCCCACTGCAATGCCTTCGAACCAACGCTCAATGCCTGGATCAAGGCGATGCCCAAGGATGTGTCTGTGCGCCGCGTGCCGGTGGCTTTCCGAGATGACTTCGTGCCACAGCAGCGTCTTTATTACGCGCTCGAAGCCATGGGTTTACTCGACAAGCTGCATGGGCAGGTGTTTGCTGCGATCCATGTGGAGAAGCTCAAACTGGCCCGCGGCGACGATATTGGCGACTGGGTTGCCAAACACGGCGTAGACCGTACCAAGTTCATGGAACAGTACAACTCGTTTTCGGTGTCGACCAAGGCGACGCGGGGCAGCCAGCTGCAAAACACCTACAAGGTCGAAGGCGTGCCCGCGCTGGGCGTGGCCGGGCGCTTTTACACCGATGGCTCGATGGCGCGCAGCATGGAGCGGGCGTTGCAAGTCGTCGAGTTTCTGCTGACCCAGGTGCGCAGCGGCCGCTGACCGGGCGGTGGGCCGCAGCTGCGGCGTTACTTGCCTTGCCGCAAGGCGGGTCGGCAACCGAGGTGTCACTATCCGGCGCTGTTGAAGCGCACGCGCAGAACCATCGCGACGTCAGGCCGACGCTGATGCGATGGCGGCAGTCGTACAATCGCGGTCCCACTCGCAATGCAAGAATCGTGCCTTATGAAATTCCCCTTCTCCTGTTGCCTGCTGATGGTGGCCCTGTGTGGTGTTGCCGGGCTGGCGAACGCCGAGAAGGCCGACCGCGGCAAGCCGATGAACATCGAGGCTGACGCACTGCGCCATGAGGACCAGAAGCAAACCAGCGTGTTCACCGGCCGGGTGGTGGTGACCAAGGGCAGCATCGTGATCCGTGGCGCCCGGGTTGAGGTGCGGCAGGACGCTGAAGGTAACCAGTATGGGCTGGTCACGGCTGAGCCTGGCAAACTGGCTTTCTATCGGCAAAAGCGCGACGGTGTGGACGAGTTCATCGAAGGCGAGGCCGAGACCATCGAGTACGACGGCCGAGCCGATACCGTGAAATTTTTGCGCCGCGCGCAACTCCGGCGCTTTCGCGGCGCCACCCTGAATGACGAGATCACCGGCAGCACCATTCTGTTTGACAACACCACCGAGGTCTTCAGTGTGGAGGGCGGGACGGCGCCGGTAACGCCGGGGGCACCGGCCGGCCGGGTGCGGGCCATGATGCTGCCCAAACCAGAGGCGGCCAGCCCGGCCGCCGCAACGCCCAAGGCCGGCGCCCCTAATCCGGTGCTGCGCCCGAGCAACAGCCTGGGTGAGGGCCAGAAATGACGGCAGTGGCCAGCCAGGGCGCCACTGAAACGAGGGGCAGCGCCGCTGTTGGCGAAAGTTTGCTCGAGGCGCGCCATCTGCAAAAGTCGTATGGCAGCCGCAAGGTGGTGAAGGATGTGTCGCTGGTGGTTCGCAAGGGTGAGGTCGTCGGCCTGCTCGGCCCCAATGGTGCTGGCAAGACCACCTCGTTTTACATGATCGTGGGTCTGCTGCCGGCCAGCGCCGGCGACATCCGCATTGACGGCCAATCGATCGAGCACATGCCGATCCACCGGCGCGCGCGCCTGGGCTTGAGCTACCTGCCACAGGAGGCCTCGATCTTCCGAAAGCTCAATGTCGAGGACAACGTTCGCGCTGTGCTGGAGTTGCAACACGGCGCGGACGGCAAGCCTTTGCCCGCGCCAGAGATCGAGCAGCGGTTGAGTACCCTGCTGCAAGACCTGCGGGTTGATCACCTGAGGCAAAGCCCGGCGTTGGCGCTCTCGGGTGGTGAGCGGCGCCGGGTCGAGATCGCAAGAGCGCTGGCCACGCAGCCCCGCTTCATCCTGCTCGATGAGCCCTTTGCCGGCATCGACCCGATTGCGGTGATCGAAATCCAGCGGATCATTCGCTTCCTGAAAGACCGTGGCATCGGCGTCCTGATCACCGACCACAACGTGCGGGAAACCCTGGGCATTTGTGACCATGCCTACATCATCAGCGACGGCCGGGTGCTGGCCGAAGGCACGCCGGCCGAGATCGTCAACGACGCCGATGTGCGTCGGGTGTATTTGGGCGAACATTTCAGAATGTGATGCGCCTAACTCCTGGGTTATGGCTGGTGCGCGCTGAGGCGTTGGGTGAGGGCGTGCCGTGAAACAGGGCCTGTCGCTGCGGGTCTCGCAGCACCTGGCGCTCACGCCGCAGCTGCAGCAGTCCATCCGGCTGTTGCAGCTGTCCACCCTGGAGCTGAGCTCGGAAGTTGACCAAATGCTGGACGACAACCCTTTTCTTGAGCGCGAGATGGAACAGGCGCCGCGCGAGGACTTTGGCCTGGCGCAAGCCGATGTGCCCGTGCGCAGCGATGACCTGGATGCCGAATCTGCTTCATTTTCAGGAGCGGACTATCTAAGTGGGACAAAGGCTGCAGCCGAAAATGATGCCCCAGTTGGCGACGCCTGGGAGGATGACGGCCAGAACTGGGAGGGCGATGGCAGCGTCGCGCTATTGCCCGACGACGGCGAGTGGGGCGGTGAGGCCCGCGCCAAGGGCAATAACCTCGAGGGCGACGACGCACTGGACGCCACGGAACTGGCGCGCTCGCAGGAGTCGCTGCAAAGCCACCTGCATGCCCAGGCCCTGGCGCTACGCCTGGGCGAGCATGACCGGGCAGCGCTGCGCTTTCTGATCGAGTCGCTCAATGACGATGGCTACCTGGAGGACAGCCTGCCCGCATTGGCGCACAGCCTGGCGGGTGATGACGCAGCCCAGGTGGACGATCTGCTGCACCATTTCACGGTGGCCTTGCACCTGCTGCAGAGCCTGGAGCCGGTGGGCGTGGGTGCGCGCGACCTCGCCGAATGTTTGCGGCTGCAGCTGCAGGCGCTGCTGGCCGCCGAGGGTTTGTCCGAGCCACGTCAGGCTGTGATCTGCCTGGGCCTGCGCATTTGCGCACAGCCGCTGGATCTGCTGGCGCGGCGTGACATCAAGCGCCTGTTGCCGCTGTGCGGCGCCAGTGACCCCGAGATGCGCGACGCCATGGCTCTGATCGCGCGGCTTGAACCCAAGCCGGGTCGCCGCTTTGTCAATGTCGAGCGCAACATCGTGGTGCCCGATGTGCTGGTGGCCCAGGTCGGTAAGGGCGGCCAGGCACGCTTTCGCGTGCAGCTCAATGCTGATGTGATGCCACGCCTGCGGGTGCATGACATTTATGCCAATGCCCTGCGTCAGCACAAGGGCGGCGGGCGGGAGGCCTCCAGCCACGCCGCGCTGCAGCAGCGGCTGCAGGAGGCGCGCTGGTTCATCAAGAACATCCAGCAGCGGTTTGACACGATTCTGCGCGTCAGCACCGCCATCGTGGAGCGGCAGAAGAGTTTTTTCCAGCATGGCGAACTGGCCATGCGCCCACTGGTGCTGCGCGAGATTGCCGACGAGCTGGGCCTGCACGAGAGCACCATCAGCCGTGTGACCACTGCCAAATACATGGCCACGCCTTTTGGCACGTTTGAGCTCAAATATTTTTTTGGCTCCGGCCTGGGTACCGACTCGGGCAGCCATGCCTCCAGCACTGCGGTGCGGGCCCTGATCAAACAGTTTGTGGCGGCTGAAAGCCCCAAAAAACCGCTCAGCGACAGCCAGCTGGCTGACATGCTCAAGGAGCAGGGCATCGATTGCGCCCGCCGTACCGTGGCCAAGTACCGCGAGGGCCTGCGCATCGCCCCGGCCTCGCTGCGCAAGGCGCTCTAGCCTGCATTTTTAGGATTTCTGCTTGAACCAGCTCCAATTGTTTTTACCCTGCGCCGCTGGCGTGGAGGAGTACCTGTTGCCAGAGGTGCAGCACATCACGGGGCTGGGTGGCCAGGCTGTGCAAAAACGCCGTGGCGGTGTGGCCCTGACGGGGGCCTGGCGCGATGTGCTGCTGCTCAACCTGCACAGCCGGCTGGCGCAGCGGGTGCTGGTGCTGCTGTCGTACACCGAATACCGCAACGAGCAGGACCTGTACCGCGCCACCAGTGAAGTGGCCTGGGAGGCCTGGTTCACGCCGCGCCAAAGCATCAAGGTGGAGGTGACGGCCCAGCACAGCCCACTGACCAGCCTGAACTTTGCCGCGCTCAAGGTCAAGGACGCGGTGTGCGACCGCTTTCGGGTCAAAGCCAACGGCGTGCGCCCCGACGTGGACACCCAATGGCCCGATGTGCGCATTTTTGCCCACCTGACCACCGACAGTTGCTCGCTTTACATCGACACCTCGGGCGAGCCGCTGTTCAAGCGGGGCTGGCGCGAGGACAAGGGCGAGGCGCCGCTCAAGGAAACCCTGGCCGCCGCCATGCTGGCCGCCAGCGGCTGGCTGGCCGGCGAGGGCGACCTGCCGCTGCTGTACGACCCCTGCTGCGGCAGCGGCACCATCGCCATCGAGGCGGCGCAGATGGCCTGCAACATTGCCGCTGGCAGCGGCCGCCGCTTTGCCTTTGAGCACTACCTGCCGTTTGCCCGCCACGTCTGGGATGCTATTAAAAAAGAAGCTAAAGAGGCAGAAGTGACAAGGGTTCCAGGCCAAAAACCCATTATTTTCGGCAGCGATGTGGCGTTCCGAATGGTGGACTTTGCGCAGCGCAACGCTCAGCGCGCCGGCGTGGCCGACCTGATTGAATTCCGCGGCGGCGACGCATTGCAACGCCTGCCGCCCTGCGCCGAGCCTGGTGTGATGCTGGTCAATCCGCCTTACGGCGAGCGCATCGAGGTGGCGGGCGTGGCCGGTGCCCAGCGCGGCGGCGGTCGGGAACAGGCGCAGATGGTCAACCACGCGGCTGGGGTTGGGGAGGACGGCGCGTTTTTCAGCCAGCTCAGTGCCCACTGGAAAAAGAACTATCCCGGCTGGACTGCCTGGGTACTCACGCCCGACCTCAAGCTGCCCGGCAAGATGCGTCTGAAAGAATCGCGACGCGTGCCGATGTGGAACGGCCCGCTGGAGTGCCGGTTGTTCCGCTTTGACATGGTGCAGGGCTCGGCTCGCAGCAAGCCGGCATGAGCGCGCTGGTGCTCGACACCAACATCGTGCTGGACCTGCTGCTGTTTCAGAACCCTCAGGTCCAAGGGCTTCGTCAGGCGCTGGACCAGCAACAACTGCGCTGGCTGGCGACAGTGCCGATGCGCGAGGAACTGGTTCGCGTCCTGGCTTATCCCAAAATCGCCCTGGTATTGGCCCGCCTGGGCCACAGCGTGGCGCCGCTGCTGGCGCAGTGGGATGCTGGGGTGTCGCTGGTGGAGGTGGCGCCCCGCTGCGCGGTGCGCTGCCGTGACCCGAACGATCAGATGTTCATTGACCTGGCCGTGGCCCACCGCGCCCACTTGCTGAGCAAGGATGCGCTGGTGCTGCGCCTGGCCAAGCGGCTGCTGCCGCTGGGGGTGGTGGTGTCAAGCATTCTTGGGTGAGAAGTCACGCCACGACATCACACGCGTACCTTGGGTCTCAAAGCTGGATTCGCCACCAAAAACCACCGTTGACGGGCCACTTCGTTGGCCGGCAAAGTGCGTAAAGCGCTGGCAGGTCTTGAGCCAGTCAGCGGTGAAGGTGGTGCCGGATTTGATCTCGACCGGGAAAAGCTGGTTCTGATGCGGGTACAGCAGGTCGATCTCCACCCCGTGGTTGTCACGCCAAAAATAAATGTCGGCCGCCAGACCCTGGTTGAGTCGGTGCTTGAGGGTCTCAGTAATGACCCAGGTCTCAAAGATCGGCCCGCGCATGGCGTGCGTCGCCAGAGCTGTCGGGCTCTCCACGCGCAGCAGCCAGCACAGCAGTCCGGTATCCAAAAAATACAGTTTGGGCATTTTCACCAGGCGCTTGCCAAAGTTTTCATGCCAGGGTTGCAACAGTCGCACCAGGTAACTGGCCTCGAGCACGCTGAGCCATTGCCGAGCACTGGAGGCGCTGATCCCGCAATCGGCGGCCAGTGCCTGCACATTCAGTAGCTGGCCACTGCGCGATGCGCACATCAGGACAAAGCGCTCGAAAGTAGCCAGGTCACGCACACCCAGCACCTGGCGCACATCGCGCTCTACATAGGTCGAAACGTAGGCTCTGTACCAGTCACCCGGTTGCAGCGCTCTGGCGCGGAGCGGGTCGTACAGCGCGGGGTAGGCGCCAGTGAACATCAGGGTATTGAGTTGGTCCTGGTTGATCGCTTGCCGGCTGGCAATTTCGACCATGCTGAGTGGCAGCAACTCGACCAGGCCAACACGTCCAGCCAGGGATTGCGTGATGCTTTGCAGCAGCCCAAACTGCTGCGATCCGGTGATGACGAACAGCCCCATGCGGCGCTGGCTGTCCACCACGCCCTGCAAATAGGACAGCAGCTCAGGCAAGCGCTGGATCTCGTCGAGCACGGCGCCATCCGGGAACTGAGCTAAAAATGCCCGTGGATCAGCCGCCGCCAGTTGCCGGGTCTCCGGGTCTTCCAGGGTCCGGTAGGGCTTGTCTGGAAAGCTGCTGCGCGCGAGCGTGGTTTTGCCGGACTGGCGCGGGCCAGTCAGGGCGAGCACCGGAAAAGCGAGACTGATCCTGGCAAGCGCATGGTGGGCTTGGCGTTGAATCAAATGACTTAGGCTTGGCGTTTTGTACAAAATCGTTTTTTAAAAGCTATATTGTACAAATTAAGACGTAGAAATTCAGTTGGCCGCCCCCAACGTTTGCAAGCCAAAACTTTCCGCCCCCGCCGCCGGCCAATGCTGGCTGTAAATCATCGGCAGGCCGCCCAGGTCGGGCTTGAGCAGGGCGCCTTCGGGCAGCTGGGTCAGGATCAGCTGCGCCAGCGAGCTGACCTTGTGGTCGCTGCTGCGGCGCACGATGTGGTGGGCGGTGATGTCGCGCGGGTGCTGCAGGCCGGCCGCCTGCACCAGTTCTTGCAGCGCGTGCAGGGTTTGCTGGTGAAAGTTGTAGACCCGTTCGGCCTTGTCGGGCACCACCAGCGACTGCTGGCGCAGCGGGTCCTGGGTGGTGACACCGGTGGGGCATTGGCCGGTGTGGCAGTGCTGGGCCTGGATGCAACCCAGCGCAAACATGAAACCCCGCGCGCTGTTGCACCAGTCGGCGCCCAGTGCCATCAGGCGGGCCATGTCGAAGGCACTCACCACCTTGCCCGCTGCACCGAGGCGGATGCGCTGGCGCAGGCCCGCGCCGCGCAGCGTGTTGTGCACCAGCAGCAGGCCCTCTTGCAGCGGCGATCCGACATGGTCTGTGAACTCCACTGGTGCGGCACCGGTGCCGCCCTCGGCGCCATCGACCACGATGAAGTCGGGCGTGATGCCGGTGGCCAGCATGGCTTTGACCATGGCAAACCACTCCCATGGGTGGCCAATGCACAGCTTGATGCCGGTCGGCTTGCCGCCCGACAGCGTGCGCAGTTGCGCGATGAATTGCATCATGGCCATGGGCGTGGCAAAGGCGCTGTGCGCCGCTGGCGAGACGCAGTCCACCCCCACCGGCACACCCCGTGCGGCGGCGATTTCCGGCGTCACCTTGGAGCCGGGCAACACGCCGCCGTGGCCCGGCTTGGCGCCCTGGCTGAGTTTGAGCTCGATCAGCTTGACCTGCGGGTCGCGCGCGTTCTTGGCAAACTTGTCCGGGTTGAAGCTGCCATCGTCATTGCGGCAGCCAAAGTAGCCCGAACCGATTTCCCAGATCAGGTCGCCGCCGTGCACCCGGTGGTGCGCCGAGATCGAGCCCTCGCCGGTGTCGTGCGCAAAGCCGCCACGCTGGGCACCGGCATTGAGCGCCATGATGGCGTTGGCGCTCAGGGCACCAAAGCTCATGGCCGAGATGTTGAACACGCTGGCGCTGTAGGGCTGCGCCGTTTCCGGGCCGATGGTCAGGCGAAAGTCATGGGTGGCCAGTTGGGTGGGTGCCATCGAGTGGTTGATCCACTCATAGCCAGTGGCGTGCACATCCAGCTGGGTGCCAAAGGGGCGTTTGTCGGGCTCGCCCTTGGCGCGCTGGTACACCAGCGAGCGCTGCGAGCGCGAGAACGGCGCGGCTTCGTTGTCGCTTTCGATGAAATACTGCCGGATCTCGGGCCGGATGAACTCCAGCGCGAAACGCAGGTGGCCGATGATGGGGTAGTTGCGCAGGATGGAGCGCTGGGTTTGACGCAGGTCGTGCGCGCCCAGCGCCACCAAGCCACCGGAAAGCATGAGTGCCGCCCACCCGGTGCCGAATGCCAGCAGCGCAAACAGGCTCAACAGCAGCGCAAGGACGCACAGGCCCAAGGTGGTGTAGCGCACCGGAAACATGGCATTGAGTTTGTGCAACATCGGTAACCTCCTGTGGGCCCGACGATATCAGCCCGCGCCCTTTTTGCCCAGTCAGCCGGTGCAAAATCGCAGGGTGGCCCGGACTCAGACTTGGCCGGAACCCAAGGCCCTGCCATGACCGACACCCCTTCACTGACCACAACGCCGACCCTGCCGTTCCCCCTGGCGCCGGAAGACTATGACGCGCTGGATTTGATCCTGGACGACCTGCGCACGCGTTCGGACGAGACGCCCCAGTGGGAGTTTTGCGAGGGCTTTCTGGCGGCGCTGGTTTGCTGCCGCCGCCAGATGGCGCCCGAAGACTACCTGCCGGTGCTGCTGGATGTGCCAGAGGAGGGCGGAGCGCTTGACGCCCTTGGCGGCCACGAAGGCGCCTTTGCCGATGCTGACCAGCGCCAGCGCTTCATGGACCTGTGGCAGCGACGCTGGCACGAGGTGAGCGCCGCGCTCGATGCCGAGGTGCAGGGGCTGGACGAGGAGGCTGCGTACCACCCCGAGGTGATGGATGTGCGCGGCGCGGTGGCGGCCCTGCCCGAAGAGGAGCGCCCGGCCCTGGCGCAAGAGGACTTGCCCGCGTTTGGCCAGGTGTGGGCGCTGGGCTTCATGTTTGCGGTAGAGGCCTGGCCCGAGGAGTGGGTGCCGCCGCGCGACAAGGAAGCCGCCAAATGGCTGGATGGCGCTTTGCAGGCATTGGTGGCTCTGACCGAAGACGACACCGATGAACCCACCGTGGCCGTGTTTGACGACAACAGCCCGCCCAGCGTCAGTGTGCAGCGCATGGAAGCTTTTGCCGCCGCGATCTGGGCGGTGTACGACTTGCGCGAGCTGTGGCGCCATGTCGGTCCGCGAGTCGCCACGGTCCGCGCCGAGGTCACGCCGGGACGCAATGACCCCTGTTTCTGCGGCAGCGGCAAAAAATACAAAAAGTGCCACGGCGCGTGAGCGCTGGGACGCTGCGCGAGCCGGCTACCAGGGCAGCGCGCTGCCGTCATGGCTGAAAAAACCGCCCGAGTCAGCGGCCTGCAGGCCATCGATCACGCCCAGCAGGCGTGCCGCAGCAAGGTCCGGTCTCTGCACTTGCAGGCTGGTTTTGGCAAAGGGTGCTGACAGCCCTGTGGCCACCGTGCCCGGGTGCAGCGCCACGCACAGCGCCTGGGGTTGGCGTCGGCGCAGTTCGATGGCGGCGGTGCGCACCAGCTGGTTCAGCGCCGCCTTGCTGGCGCGGTAGCTGTACCAGCCGCCCAAGTGGTTGTCGCCGATGCTGCCGACCTTGGCCGACAGGGTGGCAAACACGGCACGCCCCTCGCGCGGCAACAGTGGCAAAAAATGCTTCATCAACAGCGCCGGCCCGATGGCGTTGACGGCAAAGGCCTGCGCCATCTGCACCGGATCGAGCTGCTGCCAGCTTTTTTCGGGCTGGCGGCCCGGGCTGTGCAGCACGCCGGTGGCGTCGACCAGTAGCCGCAGCGGCAGATCCAGCCCGGCCACGTGGGCTGCGGCCTGGGCGATGCTGGCCTCGTCCAGCAGGTCCAGCGCGGGCTGGCTGCGCCGTGACAGCCCGAGCACGCGGGTAAAGCGGGAGTCTGCTTGCAGGCGCGCCAGCAGGGCGTCACCAATGCCGCCGCTGGCACCAATCACCAGGGCCAGGCCGCCTGTTGGCCACGGACTGGCGCTGTTCGGCTGAGGTTCGGTCATGGCCCGGTGCGAGCCGCATTGGCGGCCAAAAACCCGGCCAAGGCGTCGGCCGTGGCTTCTGGCAACTCCTCAGGAATGAAGTGCCCGGCCGGCATGGCGTGACCGCTGACCATCCCCGAGCACTGCGCTTGCCACAATGCCAGTGGTCTGAACAGGCGTTGCACCACGCCGCGTTCGCCCCAAAGCACCAGGGTATCGCAGGCAATTTTTTCCCCCCGCGCGCGGCTCTCGCGGTCGTGCTCCAGGTCGATTCCAGCACTGGCGCGGTAGTCTTCGCAAATGGCATGGATGGTGCCGGGCAGCACAAAGCAGCGCTCGTACTCGGCCAGCGCCTGGGGTTCGATCTGCGCCAGCCCACCCGTGCCCCAGCCGCCGAGCTTGTGGTGCAGGTAGGGCAGCGGGTTGCCGGCAATCATGGTCTCTGGCAAAGGCGTGGGTTGGATCAGGTGAAACCAGTGGTAGTAAGCTCTGGCAAAGGCCATGTCAGTGGCGGCGTACATGTCCAGCGTGGGCGCAATGTCGATCACGCACAGGCCGCTCACCCGGCCCGGGTGGTCCAGCGCCAGCCGATGCGCCACCCGGCCGCCCCGGTCGTGGCCGCAGACCGCGAAGCGTGCCACGCCCAGCGCATCCATCAAATCAGCCATGTCTTGTGCCAAGGCGCGCTTGCTGTAGTTGCTGTGGTCGGGCAGGCCCGCGGGCTTGCTGGAGTCGCCGTAGCCGCGCAGGTCCGGCATCACCAGGTAAAAGTCCTGTGCCAGCCGGGCTGCTACCCGATGCCACATCGCATGGGTCTGAGGGAAGCCGTGCAGCAGCAGCAGGGCCGGGCGGCCGTCGGGCGCGCCTGTCGGCACGCGGGCGTGCAGGTTGGCATGGGGCAGCGTCAGGTCGCGACCTTCAAAGCCGTCAAACCAGGGTGGGGACATCGTTGGTTGCGGCATATTGGGGCGGGTCATCAAAGGGTGGAGCCCTAAGGGTAGCGCAAGCCGGCCCCGGTTGACAGGGCACTCGGCAGTGCAGTGGCCAGAAAGTCGAACACCGAGCGGATGTGGCGGCTGGTGCGGATCTCGCGGTGCACCGCCAGCCACACCGGCAGCGGCGAGATCTGCAGCTGTCCGGTCAGCACCGGCACCACGTCCGGGTCCATGCGCGCCTGGTAGTCGGCGACAAAGCCAATGCCCAGGCCGGCCCGCACCGCCTGCCACTGCAGCATGAGGTCGTCGCTGCGCAGTGCAAAGGCCTCGCGCGGCACCGGGTAGCCCATCGCCTCAAAGCCCTGGCGAATCGCCGGGTCTGTGTCACTGCCGATCAGCTCATGCTGCAGCAGCTCGGTGGGTTGCGCTGGCGTGCCCCGGCGCGCCAGGTAATCGCGGTGGGCATAGGCCCCCACCGGCGCGTCGCCGAGCTTGCGGGCCACCAAAGAGGTTTGGTCGGGTCGTACCATGCGGATGGCAATGTCGGCCTCGCGGCGTAGCAGGTTGCTGACCTGGTTGCTGCTGACGATCTCGATCTGGATGTCGGGCAGCCTCATGCGCAGGTCCAGCAGGAGGCGTGGCAGCAATTGCACTGCCACGGGCACGCTGGCGGTGATGCGCACCGTGCCACCAGCTTGGGTTCGGGTGCCAGCCAAAGTTCGTGAGAGCTGGACTGCACCGTCCTGCATCTGACGCGCGGCCTCGGCCAGCTGCGCGGCGGTGCGGGTCGGCACCAGGCCGCGACCGGTTCGCTCAAACAGCACGCTGTCGAGCTGGCTTTCCAGCTCGGTGATGTGGCGCCCCAGGGTGGGCTGGCTCACGCCCAAGGACCGCGCCGCCGCCAGCAAGCTGCCCCGCTCCAGCACGGCCAAAAAGGACCGGACCAGTCGCCAGTCAAAGTCGATACTTGAGCTGCTATTCATCATTGAATTACTGTTGTCAACAATTATGCAATTGTGTCCGATCTGGCTTGGCCGCACAATTTGGACATCGAGCAAGCGAAAGGACACATCATGACAAAGACAGTTTTGGTTTTGGGGGCACGCGGCCGGTTTGGTCTGGCGGCGGCCCGTGCTTTTGCCGCAGCCGGTTGGCGCGTGGTCGGCCAGATGCGGCAGGGTGCCATGCCGCCAACGGCCACAGGCGTCGAATGGCGTGGTGTTGACATGCAAGATACGGCGGCGCTCGCGTCCGCTGCGGTCGGCGCCAGTGTGGTTGTGCATGCCCTCAACCCCTCCGCCTACACCAACGCGGCCTGGCAGGCCGAGGCCGTGCCCCTGCTGACGGCAGCTATTGCCCTGAGCCGCCAACTTGACGCCACCCTGATGCTGCCCGGCAATGTGTACAACTTTGGCCGCACCATGCCGGCCCTGTTGCGCGAGGACACGCCACAACAAGCCCACACGGTCAAAGGCCGTATCCGCATGGCCATGGAGCAGCAGCTCAGCGCCTCGGGTGTGCGTGCGGTGGTGATCCGGGCCGGTGATTTTTTTGGTGCCGGCCGTGGCAGCTGGTTTGACCTGGCCCTGAGCAAGCAGCTGGCCGAGGGCCGGTTCACCTATCCAGGTCAGGGTGAGGTGACCACTGCCTGGGCCTACCTGCCTGACCTGGCTCGCACTTTTGTCGCGGTGGCCGAGCGGCGCGACACGCTGGCACCGTTTGAGGTATTGCATTTTGCGGGACACGCGCTGTCGGCGCAAAGCTGGCTAGACGCGCTGACGCCCCTGGCCCGGGCCCAGGGTTGGGTTGTGCCGGGTACTCCGCTCAAGCGGGCCGGTATGCCTTGGGCTATCCTGCGTCTGGCCAGCCCGTTCGTGCCGGCCTGGGCCGCCTTGCTGGACATGCGCTACCTGTGGCAAACGCCCCACGCCCTGGCCAACGCCCGGCTGACCGCGCTGATTGGCCCTGAGCCGCACACGCCACTGCCTCAGGCTGTGGCGGCGGCCCTGGCTGACCTGGGTCTGTTAACGAACGCATCTGGCCTGAACGAGCCTGCATCATCAGTACCAGCAGCGCCGTCAGCGGCATCTGCAGCACGCTAAGGTCTGCCGTGAGCCTGAGAATCTTGCAAAGCGCAGTGGCTTGGGTTGCCACCACCGGGTGTGTTGGTGTGGCGGCTTATGCTGCGATCGCCTATGGCGTGTTTCCGTTGGGCGCTTTGGTGCATCCGCAAATGAAGCTGGCCTTCCAGGCCCACAGCATCGCCATCTACACCCATATTTTTGCCTCGGCGCTGGCCTTGGGGCTCGCGCCGCTGCAACTGGCGGCCGGTTGGCGGCGCAGGCATCCGGCCTGGCACCGCCGCGCTGGGCGGGTCTACCTGGCTGCCGGCGTGCTGCCGGGCGGGCTGAGTGGTTTGTACGTGGCCCAGTTTGCCTTTGGCGGTGCCCTGTCGATCTGGGGCTTCTCGCTGTTGGCCGTTTTGTGGCTCGGCACTGCGGCCTTGGCCTACCGGGCGATCCGGCGCGGCGACGTGCCAGCGCATCGGCGCTGGATGCTGCTGAATGTGGCCCTGACCTTTGCCGCCGTGACGCTGCGCATCTACCTGGGTTTGTTTTTTGCCAACCGTGTGCCCTTCGAGTTGTTTTACCCTTGGGTCAGTTGGCTCTGCTGGGTGCCCAACTTGCTGCTGATGAGCGCTTATCTGGTCCGCCGACCGGCTGTACCCTGAGCCGGCCGCAGGGCGTGGGCTCAAGGCCGCGCCCGCTGATCGCGGGCAACTATTTCGGCCTCGACCCGATTGGCTTTACCATGAGGCATGTCACCCCCCTTGCCGCCGCCACTGCCGCCAGCACCGCCGCTGCCACTGGCCCTGCCGGCTGAACGCCGCGACCTGGCCTCGCCCTGTGGCTCGCTCAGCCTGTACGTGGCCTGGCCGGAAGGCGCGGGCGTGGTTGCAGAAAGGATCGCGGCCTTGCCGCCCCTGCTCCTGCTGCACAGCGTCAACGCCGCCGCGTCGGCGGCCGAAGTGGCGCCCCTGTTCGCCCACTACCGTCAGCAGCGGGTGGTGTATGCGCTGGAGTTGCCGGGTTTCGGTTTCTCGGATCGCAGTGACCGGCCCTACACGGTGCGCCTGATGACGGACGCCCTGCAGTTGGCCTTGACTGCCATTCAGGCTGAGTCGGGAGGCGTTGCCGTAGATGTGGTGGCGCTGTCCTTGTCGTGCGAGTTTGCGGCCCGCGTCTGTTGTGAGACGCCGCAGCTGATCCGGCGCCTGGCCATGGTCAGCCCCACGGGGTTCAGCCGCAAGAAGCGGCGTTACGGGCCGGCGGGTTCGGTTGTCGGTCCGCCGTGGCTGCTTGCGCTGCTGCGCTGGCCGCGCTGGTCCGAGGGGGTGTACCGCGCGCTGACGCGCCCGGCCGTGATCCGCTATTTTCTGGCGCGGACCTGGGGCTCAGACGCAATTGACGAAGCCTTGTGGCGTTACGGGGTGCTGACGACGCGGCAACTGGGCGCCCGCTTTGCGCCCCTGTATTTCGTGTCAGCGCAATTGTTCAGCGCTGACGTCAACGCGCTGTATGAAGCATTGACAGTTCCGGTCTGGGTGTCGTTGGCCACGCGTGGCGACTTCACCGACTACCAGGGCCGAACGACGGTGGACGGTCGAAGCCACTGGCAGTTTCATGCCATCGAGGGCGGCGCGCTCCCCTATTTTGAAGACCTGCCGGCCTTTACCCGTCGGCTTGACCCGTTCTGGGCCTGAACCCGTAATACCCTCCATTCATTCATCAGCCAAGGATTTGCCAGTATGGGCGCACAGTGGAAAGCCAAACACAAGGACCTGGCGGCCAATGCCCGGGGCCGCATCTTCGGCAAATTGTCCAAGGACATCATGCTGGCCGCGCGCAGCGGCGCCGACCCGGCCTCGAACGCCCGCTTGCGGCTGGTGGTGGAGCAGGCGCGCAAGGTCTCCATGCCCAAGGAGACCTTGGAGCGTGCTATCAAGAAAGGCGCCGGGCTCACGGGCGAGGCCGTCAATTTTGAGCATGTGATTTACGAAGGCTTTGCGCCGCACCGCGTGCCGGTGATGGTGGAGTGCCTGACCGACAACGTGAACCGTACCGCGCCTGAAATGCGGGTGCTGTTCCGCAAAGGCCAGTTGGGCACCGCGGGCTCTGTGGCCTGGGACTTTGACCACCTGGGCATGATCGAGGCTGAGCCAGCCGCTGCCGGTGCCGACCCGGACATGGCCGCCATCGAGGCCGGCGCCCAGGACCTGGCGCCCGGCGATGAGGCCGGCACCACGCTGTTTTTGACCGACCCGGCTGATTTGGACCTGGTGAGCCGGGCGTTGCCGGCACAGGGCTTTAAGGTGCTGTCGGCTAAGCTGGGCTACAAGGCGAAAAATCCCGTTGACCCGGCCAGCCTGAGCCCGGAGCATCTGGAGGAGGTGGAAGCTTTCCTGGCCGCCATTGACGCCAACGACGACGTTCAGCAGGTCTTTGTCGGTTTGGCCGGCTAATCTGGCCGCTCAGGGCCAGACGGCGTCGGGCTCTAGCGGGTAGAGCGGCACGCGGCGGTGCTGGTAGCGAAAGGTGGACAGGTCGGCCGAGGTGACGCCGGGGCTGGCCACCCAGATCATGGCGCTGGCAATGGGTGTCATCGCTGGGCGCGGCGAGTGCACGCCTTTGGCCACGATGATCTTCATGGCCGTGGGCTCGATGCCCAAGACGCGGAACTGCTGCAGGCTGGCCGAGCCCGCGCTGCGTGAGGTCAACACCAGGCGGTAGCCGTCATCGGTGCGCAGCGCGCAACTGGCGCCGTCATTGAAGAAGCGAAAGCCGCCGTGGGTGGGTCCGGTTTCTTCATAGGTGCCGTCTGAGAGTGCGGTGACCACGCCGTTGATGGCAAACGGCGTGCCGTGCAGGCTGTCACTCTTGCCCCCAACCGCCGCCGTGATGCGGCCACCCACACCGGCGGCCTGAGCCTGGGCCACCACCTCGGGGTCACACACGGCTTGCAGCAGGTCGGCTATGCCCAATCGGCGCGCGGCGTGAAGGATCAGCGTGGCGTCGCCCGGACTACCGCCGCCCACGTTGTCGCCCACATCGAACAGCACCACCGGCCCCGCTACTGCCGCCTGCGCCTGTAGCAGGGCCGCATCGATGGACGCGGCACCGTGGTTCAACTCGGCCCGCATCTGCCAAGCCGCCAAAGCGAGTGTTTGAACGACATCCTGGGCCAGCGCGGCATCGTCATCGGTCACGGCGATGAACGACATGCCCATTTCCTGGACGTCAGCGTAAGGATAGCCCTCCACCACGCTGACCGAGAGCACGCCAGGCCTGTCGCGTTGGGCCTTTGCCACTTGCAGCAGGTCGCGCATGGGGGCGTCGTC
>Ga0214921_10006063_pt1 | contig 16745 bp, 16 predicted proteins | sample LL1505_MetaG_FD_177992 | JGI IMG/M metagenome (GOLD analysis project Ga0214921, IMG submission 177992) | Freshwater microbial communities from Lake Lanier, Atlanta, Georgia, United States - LL-1505 | ecosystem: Environmental > Aquatic > Freshwater > Lake | place: USA: Georgia | collected...
GCTCTTGAACTTCTCCCTAAAGTCAAAGGCGCATACTGCCTGGTCTTTATGGATGAAACAACTTTGTATGCGGCAAGAGATCCTCAGGGTGTGAGACCTCTAGTTCTCGGGCGATTAGAACGTGGTTGGGTGGTTGCTTCTGAAACAGCAGCACTAGATATTGTTGGTGCTAGCTATGTTCGTGAAGTTGAACCAGGTGAACTAATTGCTATTGATGAGCATGGTTTGCGTTCAACTAGATTTGCTGAAACTAAACGAGCCGGTTGTGTTTTTGAATATGTTTATCTAGCCAGACCAGATACCACCATCAACGGAAGAGTTGTTTATGACTCCAGAGTTGAGATGGGTAGAACACTTGCTAAAGAGTATCCAGTTGAAGCAGACATGGTTATTCCAACACCTGAATCAGGAACTCCTGCAGCTATTGGTTATAGCCAAGAATCCGGTATTCCTTTTGGACATGGTCTAGTTAAAAATGCTTACGTTGGTAGAACATTCATTCAGCCATCACAAACAATTAGACAGCGCGGTATTCGTCTCAAGCTCAATCCTTTGAAGGAACAAATCAGAGGTAAGCGCATCATTGTTGTTGATGACTCAATTGTTAGAGGTAACACTCAAAGAGCATTGGTAGCAATGCTAAGAGAAGCTGGAGCTGCTGAGATCCACGTGAGAATATCATCTCCTCCGATTACCTGGCCTTGCTTCTATGGCATCGACTTTGCTACCCGTGCAGAACTTATTGCAACTGGTTTGGGTGTTGATGAGGTTAGACAATCTATTGGTGCTGATTCACTAGGGTATCTATCTAAAGACGGCATGGTTGCTGCTACTAACCAAGAGGAGAAGCAACTCTGCACAGCTTGCTTCACAGGAACCTATCCAATCGAACTACCAGCAGAAGATAGGTTGGGTAAGAACCTGTTGGAGCGTTCTGATAAAGAGATTCCACTCCAGGTTGAAGTGAAAGCCTCTAATGACTAACGATGCTTACGCTCAATCAGGTGTTGATACTCATGCAGGAGATCTAGCTGTTGAGCTAATGAAGAAGTCCATCAAAGGAACCTTGAACGACAAAGTCGTTGGTGGTTTTGGTGGCTTTGCTGGAATGTTTGATGTTTCTTTTCTAAAGAGCTTTGATAGACCATTACTTGCAACATCCACTGATGGTGTTGGCACCAAGGTTGCCATTGCGCAAGCTATCGATAAGCACGACACCATTGGTCAAGATCTAGTCGGCATGGTCGTTGACGACATTGTTGTGGTTGGCGCTAAGAGCATGTTTATGACTGACTACATTGCCACCGGCAAGGTAGTGCCTGTTCGTATCGCAGACATAGTTTCAGGTATTGCGAAAGCTTGTTCTGAAGTTGGCGTAGCCCTTATTGGTGGAGAAACAGCAGAGCACCCAGGCTTACTAAAAGTAGATGAATATGACGTTGCTGGAGCTGCTGTTGGTGCTGTTGAATACAGCAAACTACTGGGTCCTAACAAAGTTCAGGTTGGCGATATTGTTCTAGGGCTAGAATCAAGTGGTTTACATTCCAATGGTTATTCATTAGTTAGAAAAATAATTGCTGATAGCAAACTCGATTACAACAAAACTGTTCAAGAGTTTGGCAACCTTTCTCTTGGCGAAGCTCTACTAGAACCCACACGTCTATACACAGGTGTTCTAAATACTCTGCTTGAAAGTGAACTTGGTTCTTCTGTGAAAGCTATGAGTCACATCACTGGTGGCGGTATTGCAGCTAACCTAGCCAGAGTATTACCTAAGAACACAACACTTGATGTTGATAGAAGCACTTGGAAACCATTGGATGTATTCCAAGTATTGACCTCTTGGGCAAACCTAGATCTCACTCAGGTTGAATCAACCTGGAACTTAGGTCTTGGTTTCGCAGTCATCGTCAAGGCAGATAAAGTCAGAGAAATCCAACAACAGCTAAACAACACAGGAATCAACACCTGGCAAATAGGAACAGTCCAAGCATCTGAAGGCAACCTAGAGGGTTATGTTCAAGGCGCTAAAGGGGTCGATGGCGGTGCTGTAAGGCTTGTTGGGAAATATCTCAACTAACTATTGAATAATATTCATCAAGAAGTTCTAGTTACCGGACTTATCGGATTCGTTATCGGGATTTTCTTTAGCGGTTTCGCTTTCCTCGTCTTTGTAAAGATCTGCCCATCTGTCTTCGAAATCAGGTTCATCGGTCGGGGTAGCGGACGCTAGTTCTGCCTGCAGGGCAGTCAGGTCGGTATTAGGGCTGAAGTATTTCAGCTCGCGAGCAACCTTAGTATTCTTCGCTTTTTGACGGCCACGCCCCATGGCGAGACCCCCTTTTGGACTAGGCCAAGTCTTATGACTTAGGAATCGATAAATCTGCCTATGAGTATATCAGGGCTTAGCCCAGGATTAAACCCAAATAGGCGGCTGTGGAGGAAAGTAGCAGGGTTAGCACGGTATATAAGGCTGGAGCAGCTTTTCTGCCCCCCGCAACCATCTGAACTGTGGCACCCGCCCATGATGAGAAGGTAGATAAGCCGCCGGCTAAACCAACCACCGAAATAGCTACCCAGGTGTCATCATTGCCGAACCGGATGGCTGCAAATCCTGCGATAAAAGACGCTACTACGTTTGCACTCAAGATCCCCCAGGGGATAGTGCCTGACCATTTACTAATAGCGAATCTAAGGATGGAACCTAAGCCACCGGCTAGAGCGATGCCTATGAGGATAACTGGGTTGAAGACTTCTAAGGGGTTCATTTCTTCTTACCGCCAAATGATGCACCAGCTGCAAAACCAATGAAACCGAAACCGAACATGACAGCTGCCGCTGGCATGGCTAGTAGTGGTGGGTAGTTATAAAGAAATAGAGCGATACCTGACATGGTTGTGAACCCACCACAGAAACCTGCTGACCAGAATGATCTCTGATTTTCAGATGCGAATCTTGGATTGGTTGTGGTGTATCCGAGGAGAGTTGCTCCAACGACATTCACAATTAACAACGATAGTGAGGCAGCAACCGTTGCACCGAGGGAGAGTTCGATAACTCCACCAATTAGATATCTGAGTAATGAACCCAGTGCACCGCCTAAGAAAACTAAAAGAAAATCTCTAGGTGCGAATCTAGTCATTTTCGTTAGGGTCCAAGATGTCGTCAGGCGTAGCATCTTTCTTGGCTACCATCTTGATGACTCTGTTCCTGCCACCTTCGTGTCTGCGCATAGCGCTCTTACCTCGAAGCGTCTCACCACGTCGGACGTCTCCTGGTAGCGGTGCTCTCGAGAAAAGATCAATCTTGTCTGCAGACTCTAGTCGCCACGGCACAAGAGTAATCATCGCTCCGCGAACATACATCAACTGTTTACGGATTCTGTTGGCGCGATGGTTGTGGAAAATGTGCTCCCACCAGTGACCAACAACATATTTAGGAATGTAAATTGCCATACGCTTCTCAGGATGTTGAGCACGGTATTCAGTTAAGTATTCGCTAAGTGGAGCACCGAAGTCTCTAAATGGTGAAGGAATTATTCGTAGTGGAACCTGAATGCCGTAAGCTGTCCAGTCCTTTTCAAACTGGGCAGAGGTTTCAGGATCAACAGCGATGTGAACCACTTCCAACAGATCATGCTTGCTAGAGAGAGCATAGTCCAAAGCTTTTAGCTGAGGAGCAGTTAGCTTATCCATCAGTACGATAGCGTAGTCACCCTTGCTACCAAAAACTATTTCAGGTTTTAGCTGAATCTCTATTTCAACCTCGGCGTAATACTTCTTCGTCTCATACATCAGGATCCATAGAGCTGGCATGATGATGAATACCAACCAGGCACCGTGGGTGAACTTGGTTAGGGTAACGATAATCAAAACGGATGAAGTTAGTAGCGCTCCAAATCCATTGATAGCAAGACCGCTGAAAGCTTCTTTTCTAGCGATGGTGTTCTCTCGCATACCTCGACGCCAGTGTCTAATCATTCCTATTTGGCCTACGGTGAAGGAGGTGAAAACACCGATGATGTATAGCTGGATAAGGCCGGTAACGGACGCTTGATAAACGAGGATCAGAGCACCAGCGGCCGTGGCCAGCGAGAGCATGCCGTTTGAGTAAACCAAACGATCTCCTCTGGTTTGCAGCATCTTCGGAGCAAAGCCATCTTTAGATAAAACAGAGGAAAGCAAGGGGAAACCATTGAAAGCAGTGTTAGCAGCCAAGAGCAACACGGCTGCTGTTGCGGCTTGCAGGATGTAGAAAAGCAAGGAACCACCACCAAATACAGCAACACCTATTTGAGCCATCAAAGACAACTGTGGGTTAGCTAGGAACTGAGCCAACTGAGCTGGATCAGATAGTTGCTCCCCTGACTCGAGGTATTTGACTCCTGAGGTTAGTGCTAACCAGGTTGTTCCTAGGAACATGAGAACAGCTGTTGCACCCATCACGCTCATGGTGATATTTGCGTTACGAATCTTAGGTGCACGGAAAGCAGGAACACCGTTAGCGATAGCTTCAATTCCGGTAAGAGCTGAACAACCGGAAGCAAATGCACGAAGCAGTAATAGCACAACTGCAACCTGAGCAGGGTTATCTAAGAACTCTGCGCCAGCGATAACGTGGTAGGCACTAGAGGTGGTGACCAAACTTTCACCAAGTACGAAGACTTTGTAAAGCCCGGAACCGATCATGACAAAGACTGTTGCAATGAAAACATAGGTAGGGATAGCGAACGAAACTCCGGACTCACGAATACCACGAAGGTTTATTCCGAAAATCAAAAGTAGGAAACCAATTGCTATTTCAACACGGTAATCAGCTATCTGTGGGAAAGCAGAAATCAAGTTATCTGTTCCAGATGAAATAGATACGGCAACCGTCATCACATAGTCAAGTAGGAGTGCTGATGCAACAACAAGAGATGCGCCTCTACCTAAATTCTTTTTAGCAACTTCATAGTCACCACCACCGGAGGGATACGCCTGAATTACTTTGCGGTATGAAAGAACGATAACGATCAGCAGCAAGGCCACCATTCCGGCAATAGCCGGAGCGAAGGTAAGAAATGAAATACCGCCTAGGGTCAGGATCATCAAAAGTTCTTGAGGACCATACGCTACGGAAGATAATGGGTCGCTAGCAAAGATAGGTAAAGCGATTGTCTTAGGCAGTAATTCACCTTCGAGTTTCTCGTTACGTAGTGCTCTCCCTAAGAAGATGCGACGGTAGAGGTGTGTCCCTTTAGCTGACTTTTTGTCGTGTTCGTGTCTTGACTCAGGCATACCTATAAACCTACTTCTTCGCTTTCTCGCCGTGTTGGTGCTGGGAGAGTCTAAAGGTCGCAATAAAACCTAAAGCGAGGAAGACGGCCGCGGCCAACGCAGAGAACTTGGCACCATCGGTGAACGCATCCTTGGAAGCTTGGATTACTGCTTCTGGAACATTGTTACTAGCCATTGATTGGATAGAGCCACCAGCAGATTCAACTACCGAGGTGGTTAGACCATCTGCCATTCCTTTAGGCATCCCAAGCTCAGCTAGCTTGGTTTGCATACTGGACTGCAACTGAGTGAACAGCACTGTTCCAAGCACAGCGATACCAAGAGCGGATCCAATCTGTCTAACCGTGCTTTGTGATCCCGAAGCCTGGCCGATTTTGTCCATGGACACATCAACCATAATCACACCGGTTAGCTGAGCTGTTGCTAGCCCAATGCCTAGACCGTAGATGAATAGGCACGGAGCGATGGGCCCCCAACCAAGCTTGTCATCAGAAAATAGCGCAACTCCAATAACACCAAGAAGTTCAAGCCCAACACCAATACGGACAGCCATAGCCGGGGCAAGCTTGCCACTTAGTGCACCACCAACGCCAGAAGCCAAGAACGCTCCACCGGCTAGCCAAAGAAGCACCAGACCGGAATCAACCGGGGATAGCCCCAGCACATTCTGCAACCAAAGCGGGATAGCAAACAGGATTCCAAACTCACCCATGGAGATGATCAATGCAGCCAGTGATCCATTTCTGAATGATGTTACTTTGAAAAGGTTTAGGTCAAGAAGCACTGGCTTATGTGCTTTCTCCCTCGATTTCTCCCAGAAGTAAAACAATGCAGCAAAGACAACAGATAACCCAAGAGCAACAGGTATAACTGAGAAACCTGGGTCACCCCACGACCAACCGCCGATTGTGAAATCTTTGTTTACATTCCACCAACCGTAGTTACGACCCTCGATTAAGCCGAATACCAAAGTTAGAAAGAGACCAACAGATAGGAAAGCACCGACAATATCAGGAGCACCGGATCGCTGCTCGACTTTGGATTCATTCACAAACAGTAAAAGCCCAACAACAATCAATAAACCTAAAGGCAGGTTAATGTTGAAAGCTAATCGCCAACCATCATCACCGAAGCTTGTTGCCAACCAGCCACCAAGAACTGGGCCAAGAGCTACCATTCCACCGATGGTTGATCCCCAGACAGCAAAAGCGATGCCACGCTCTTTACCTTGGAAGTTAGCGTTCACTAGAGAAAGGGTTGTCGGTAGCACCATAGAGCCACCCAAGCCTTGGACGATACGAGCAAGAATCATTTGAGTCGCATCGTTCGAGTAACCAGCCCAAACCGAGGCTGCAATGAAGACAAGTATTCCTATTACCAGTAGTCGTCTTCTGCCAACCCGGTCAGCGATTGATCCCCACACCAATAGCAGCGCTGCAAAGACGAGGACATAGCTCTCCTGAACCCACTGGACCTCGTTGCTTGAGATGTGTAGAGCTTGGATAACTTTAGGGAAGATAGTGTTGACGATAGTTCCGTCAATAATGACGATTGAGATGGCCATCGAGATAAAGATGAGACCGATCCAGCGGAAACGGGCGAGAATTGCCATGTCAGTGAATGCTTTCTGTTAGTGGACTGCAACTTTGCAGTGTGGGTAAAAACACTAGACAAGCCTAACCAAGAGAGCCCTGATACCCTGTGAAAAATGGACAAAGGTAGCTAGTGATCAAGTATTTAGGCTCGAAAAGGACTCTCGTGGGGGTCCTTGGCGCTATTGCCACCGCTGCTGAGGCTAAAACCGCTGTTGACCTGTTTACTGGAACTACCCGGGTTGCTCAGGAATTCAAGAGTAACGGCCTCGAAGTTATTGCCAGCGATGTTGCCACCTATAGCGACATCTTGGCCAAATGTTATATCGAAACAGATGCTAACGAGGTTGACCTCATCGAGATAAAGTCCAAGATTGATTACCTAAATCAACTGCCTGGGTTTAGAGGCTATGTCACAGAGCACTTTTGTGAAGACGCCCGGTTCTTTCAACCAAAGAACGGTTTGAAGATAGATGCTATTCGCGAAGAATTAGAGAAGAACTTCAAATCGGATAAAGACTTTAGCATCCTATTAACTTCCCTTATGTTAGCCGCCGACAAAGTTGATAGCACAACTGGCCAACACATGGCATACCTCAAGAAGTGGTCGCATCGAGCGGGCAACGATATTGAATTGAAAGTCCCAGACCTAATACCAGGTAAGGGGAAAAGTATTTTAGGTCTAGCTGAAGAAGTAGTTGCTGGCTTACCTGCAGTGGATTTGTTTTATATGGATCCGCCTTATAACCAACATAGATATTTCACCAACTACCACATTTGGGAAACACTGGTTCGTTGGGATAAACCTCCGGTTTATGGAATCGCTATGAAACGTTTAGATAGTAGATCACCGCAAACTCATTCCGTTTTCAATAAGAGAAAACTAATGCCAGCTGCATTCAAAGATGTAATCATAAAAGCAAAATGTGAGACTCTCGTCGTCTCTTATAACGATGAGTCTTGGGTAGAACCAATTGACATTGCTGAAGCAATTTTCGAAGCAGGACATGAAAGTGTCGCGTTGCTGGAATTTGATTACAAGAGATACATCGGATCGCAAATAGGAATCTATAACAAAGCGGGAACCAAAGTTGGTGTTAAAGGTAAGCGACTAAATAAAGAGTTGATTTTTGTCGCTGGCGATACTTCGAGAGTTGAAGCGATTGAAGCAATGGTGGCTGGACGCGGGATTGAACCGCGGACCTAACGATTTTCAGTCGTTCGCTCTACCAACTGAGCTATCCAGCCTCAACCTTATAAGGCTGAGCGATTATTCATCGCAGCGATCCTGACGGGACTTGAACCCGCGACCTCCGCCGTGACAGGGCGGCGCGCTAACCAACTGCGCTACAGGACCAGAAGTACTTCTCCAACACCTTCGCTTCGTGACCCCAACGGGATTCGAACCCGTGCTACTGCCGTGAAAGGGCAGCGTCCTAGGCCACTAAACGATGGGGCCGTCAAAGCGATGGAGCTTTTAGAGCACCAAGGGTCAAGGTTACTTGCTCTTGGGAGGTTAATGCAACCTCGTAATTTAGCCTTTCGATGTTAGTTTAGAAAGAACCGCTACAAATAGGAGGTGTGAGAGCAGTGCAGAGACTGAGTTCGCGCTTTCTTGCCCTCTTTGTTATGGGAGGGCTTGTTTTTGGTGGCCTGAGCGTAGATTCTGCCTTCGCCAAGAAACCCTACCCTTCAGCCCAAGAGGTTGAAGATGCCCGCAAGAATGCCGCAAATAAGAAAGCCATGATCAACCGGCTACAGACCATCATTGCCGACCTCACAGCAGAGCAAGTGGCTCTTGAGAAAGTGGCGATGATCAAGGCTGAGAAATACAACCAAGCTAAGGACGAAGAAGACGCCATGGCCGCCAAGGTTGAATTGTTGCAGCGGAAAGTCAATGCAGCTACTGCCGAAGCGAAGCAAGCCAAACAGCAGTTAGCTGAGATTGCTAGCCAGATGTGGCGTAATGGTGCTGCAGGAACTTCACTGAGCTTGTTTCTAAACTCTAAAAAAGCCGGCAATCTTTTATATCAGTTAGGCGCTCAAGAGAAGATTGCTCAATCAAGCGATCAGATTTATAAGTCGGCTATTCAACGACAACAGTATGCAAAGTCGCTTGAAGATCAGCTGCAAGCGGCCAAAGAAGAGTTAGCAGCTCAGACCGCTATCGCTCAGGATGCGTTGGTGGCAGCTAGAAACGCAGCTACTGAATTGCAAACTAAAGTTGACGAACAAAAGAGACTCAATCGGGTATTCGTTGCTCAACTGGCAACGTTAGAAAATATCTCAGCCACTCTTGAGAAGCAACGTATTCAAGGGCTTATCGATGAACAACGTCAGAACTCTGGAACAGGGCCAATCGATGCACCTAGTCTCTATGAGGTTGGACCTCCAGATACTAACAAAGTAGACATCGCTTATAGCTTTGGTAAACAGCAACTTGGTGAAAGATATGTTCTAGGCGGCATGGGGCCAAACGTTTGGGACTGCTCTGGTATCACCAAGGCCTCATATGCTGCCGCTGGTGTCTATATCGGCACTCACTCTGCTACCAACCAGTTCTATAACATGGCTGAAAAGCGCAGACTTATACCAATCAAGGATGCGGTCCCCGGAGATCTGATGTGGTACTCATATGTCGATGACTTCAATGGTGATAAGTATCACGTGGTGATGTATCTAGGTAATGGCATGATGCTGGAAGCCCCGAATCCACTAAGAGTGGTTCGAATCGTCCCACTTCGTTACGGTGACCTATTTAGGTATGCCGGCAGACCAACTAACCTAAACCTTTAGACTTAGCGAAACCACGGGAGATAGCATGGCTGATTCACGTCAGGTAAAACCTGCTACCGAAGGTTGGCAACAAAAAAAGGATTCCGCAGGAAGACCGTTACTTGAGTTCGAAGCTAAACCTAGAAAAGCGCAGCCACCAGTTCATTTAGTTGACATGTCTAAAGAAGAACGTATCGCTAAAGCGAAAGCGCTAGGCGTTCCATCTTTCAGGGTTAAGCAGATTGCAACACACTACTTTTCGCATTACATTCAAGACCCAGATTTGATGACAGATCTTCCCCAGGAGGGAAGAGCTGAACTAGTGAGAGCTTTCTTGCCACCACTATTAACCGAAGTCAAACGTTTGCAAACTGATAACGGTGACACTATTAAGTTCCTCTGGAGGCTCTTTGATGGTGCTCTGGTTGAGTCTGTCTTGATGAGGTATCCGGGTCGAATAACTTTATGTGTTAGCTCTCAAGCGGGCTGTGGGATGAACTGTCCGTTCTGCGCGACCGGTCAAGCAGGACTAACCAGAAACATGACTGCCGGTGAAATAGTAGATCAGATTGTCCAAGCCAATGCCGTTATTGCTTCTGGTGGTTTAGGTGGCCGAAAAGATACTGAGCATGAAGAACGTGTCTCTAACATTGTGTTTATGGGAATGGGTGAACCATTAGCTAATTACAACCGGTTGATGTTGGCAGTTAGAACTATGGTTGGTAGCCAACCTGAAGGCTTAGGAATGTCAGCTCGAAACATTACTGTTTCAACAGTTGGATTGGTGCCTGCTATCAAGAAACTTGCCGAGGAGAACATCCCAGTTACTTTTGCTCTTTCCTTGCATGCTCCTGATGATGAGTTAAGAGATGAACTTATTCCAGTGAACTCCAGATGGAAAGTTGATGAAGCGCTAGATGCCGCTAAGGCGTATTTTGATGCAACTGGCCGGAGGGTTTCAATTGAGTATGCCCTAATCAAAGACATGAATGACCACCAGTGGCGGGCAGAGCTTTTAGGCCAGAAATTAAACGCGCGAGGAAAAGGCTGGGTCCATGTTAATCCCATTCCTTTGAATCCAACTCCAGGTTCCATTTGGACAGCTTCTACCCCAGAAGTCACACGCTTATTTGTTTCCACTCTCGAGAAATCTGGAATCCCAACAACTCTGAGGGATACTCGAGGCAAAGAGATTGACGGGGCTTGCGGTCAATTGGCGGCAGCGGAGTAGTGTGTTTGTATGACCAAAGCCCAGGTTCTCGCAAACCTTTCCAGCGTGTTGATTTTAGGAACCGCATTGGTCATGCCCCCCGTTGTTGCTAACGCAAGTGAGCCAACCGAGAAAACGCTAGCTGATACTGGTGTTACTTCTTGGCCGCTCTCGCTAATCGCTTTTGTATTGCTCGCATTAGGTTTTGGATTTGTTCGGTTTGCAAAAAAGTACTAATCCCTCCGATGTAACAGAGCTCCCTGATGGCACACGCATCATCTGGGCTCCGTTACCTAAAAAACGCACCGGTCGCCAAGCTTTACTCGCAGTAGGTGAGACTGCAATCACTCTCGGTTTGATACTTGCTCTGTTTGTTGGCTACAAGGCTTTTCTGCAAGATTCCCTTGTTGCAGATACACAGAATCAGAAAGCACAAGGATTTGGTGGTGGTGCTGACCAACATAAGCTCCGATTCCCTTCACAGGTTCATAAGCAAGCACAGATCTTTGGTCGTATGTATGTGCCAAGGTTTGGTTCTAAATGGACAAGGCTTATTGCCGAGGGAACTAGATGGCATCCGGTCCTAAATGAAATAGGAATTGGTCACTACGTAGGAACTTCGATGCCTGGAGAGGTGGGCAACTTTGCAGTTGCTGCTCATCGAGGAGGTTTCGGTGGTGCTTTCAAAGAGATTCATAGGCTGGTAGCGGGGGACAAAGTATATGTCGAGACGAGAAATTATTGGTACGTATACAAATACTTACAAACAAAGATTGTTGACCCTACCGATACCTCCGTTATTGATCGCGTTCCATTGGAACTTACAGGATCTGTTTCTGGAGGTAAGTACATGACGATGACTTCCTGCACTCCTATCTTTGTAAATACCCACAGAATTGTTGTTTGGTTGGAGCTCGATCAAGTTATCAAAGCATCTGATGGGCCACCTAGAGAACTAAACCTTGGAGGTAACTAATGTATTCCTGGTTGTGGCATAAGTTACCTGGTGGAAAGTTACTCAAGAGTCTTCAGTGCTTGACCATGGTGGGCCTTGCTTTAGTAGCTTTTTACTTCTGGCTATTCCCTTGGCTAGATGCCATTTTATTTTCAGAGTCATCTACCAAATTATAGTAAAGCCCCCCTTGACTAAAATCAGGTTAGTGCTTAGAGTTAGAGGATGACTGAGAAACTTCGCCTGGAATTTGGTTTAGATACTTTTGGAGATATCGGATCCGATGACTCTGGTAAACCGTTAACCCCAGCCCAATCAATCAGAGATGTAGTTGCGCAAGCTGTCCTTGCAGATGAGTTGGGCATAGATCATTTCAATGTTGGGGAACATCACCGAAGCGATTTTGCAGTCTCCGCACCTGATACGGTGCTAGCTGGTATTGCAACAGTAACCTCAAAGATCATTCTTGGGAGCGGTGTCACCGTGCTATCCAGCGAGGATCCTGTAAGGGTCTATCAACGCTTCGCAACTTTAGATGCGCTATCGAATGGCAGAGCTGAAATCACAGCTGGAAGAGGCTCGTTCACGGAAAGCTTCCCACTTTTCGGTTTCAACTTACCTGACTACGAGAAGCTGTTTGAAGAAAGACTAGATCTGCTTGTCGAGCTATTGAGAGAGGGCCCAGTCACCTGGTCGGGTGAGACTAGAGCGGCTCTTACAAACCAGGAGGTCTATCCAAAGACTGAAAGAGGGGCCATTCCACTTCGCGTGGGGGTTGGTGGCTCACCGCACTCAGTTATAAGGGCTGCTAAACATGGCGCAACACTTGCCTTAGCAATTATTGGAGGTGACCCACAAAGGTTTGCTCCATTCGCGGGCTTATACCGAGAGTCGCTAAAGAGATTTGATAAACAACAGCTTCCTATCGGTATACATTCACCTGGCCATATCGCACTGACAGATGCAATAGCAGCGGAACAGATGTGGCCTCAATACAATGCATCCTTTGGTCGAATCGGCCGTGAACGTGGTTGGGGGCCAATGACCTATGAGCACTTCGATAATGAAGTGAAGTTTGGCTCTTTGTATGTTGGTTCACCGGAAACAGTTGCAAACAAAATTATTCATGCCATCACCTCAACTGGTGCGAACCGCTTTGATCTGAAGTATTCAACGGGCCCAATGCCACAATCACAGATGATGAAATCTATTGAGCTGTACGCTAACGAAGTTATCCCAAGAGTGCGCGCTGCACTTGGAAATGAAATCTCAATCACACATTAGTTAAAACAAATGGAGCCACCTTTTCAGGCGGCTCCAAATGTTTTAAGAAGTAACTAGTGACTAGTGACCTTCTGTTGAAGCAAATGCCTTGTCGTCTTCAGCTGACTTAATACGTGCAATGCTGAAGATGATTAGACCGAATAGACACTTAGCTAGGATGTCAGCAATGCTGTATCCAACTTCGCGTGAAACAACTTCATCTGCTGTTGGAACACCGGTGCTGTTCATAGCAAGGATGAAGGTGATTGGGTAGACACCCCAAGTTGCAATTAGAAGAAGACGAAGACCACTGAAGATCCTGCGTACCTTTTCTGACTGGCTTGAAAGACTCTTTGACAACTCAACCCATAGAACATACATGATGTATAGGAATGGAAGTGTTGAAAGTAGGCCCCACATGCTGTTTGAAAGACCGAATAGGTCTTGCTTTGTGTCACCAGGGTAACCAAGAACGATCATCGCAGCTGCAGCAGGAACTAGACGCTTTAGAAGTGATGATTGAACAGCCTTAGCTAGACCTAGAACAGCAACAAGCTCAACTAGTAGAAGTGGAACTGTTAGGAACCAGTCAACGTAACGGTAACCAACGTTGTAGTGGGCAAATGCCTGCACTGCAGCTGGAACACCGCTTGTCTCGTCGTGCATGCCTCCGTAAGCCTCGTTGAACGAGTCAAACATTCTGAAGTAGTGGTATGCAGCGATAGATGTAACAGTTGCTGAAACCATAACCGCAAGTCGGTACTTAGGTAGAACTCTGTCTCTAGCGATCCATAGGAAGATAGAGGTGAATAGCATGCTGGCGATACCTAGTGACAGCATGTTGTAAACGGCACTGAACTGTACATTGCTCAGCACGTCAGAGAGGAGATTATCCATTTCTGTAGTTGCCTTTCCTTTTTAGTTAGTTCGGGCAAATCAGAGGACCACCCGACATTGGGACTACGCATACAGAATACTCTCAGCAACTTTGTTAAAAAACGTCATAATTTAGCGAGTTACCGTTTCGTTATAAAGCGGGGTGATCACTGAATGGCAACAAAAACCAGTTATTCAGTTTATTTACTTCCCACTACTTCAATTTTTTCGTATCCCCTAAGTACAAAAGTAGGTCTTCGAGTAGGGGTTGATTTGAGTTCAAGATTAGGCATTCTTTCAAACAGTAACGGTAAAGATGCACTTAGTTCCAAACGGGCTAACGGCGCTCCTATACAGAAGTGAATACCTGCTCCGAAACCTATGTGTGGGTTTTGCTCTCTGGTTAGATCCATTTCATCTGCATCATTGAAGATAGTTTCATCTCGATTCGCTGAACCAATTAGGGAGGCAATCTTTTGTCCAGCTAGAACTGTGATGCCACCTATTTCGGTATCTGCGGTTGCAGTTCTTTCAAATAGATGAAGTGGAGCATCAAATCGAAGAAACTCCTCTACAGCCGTATTTGTTATACCTCGAGGGTCTCTTCTAAGTAGCTCCAGTTGATCTTTCCGCTCCAGAGCTGCCACTATGCCGTTACCAAAGCCGTTCACGCTAGCCTCGTGGCCAGCATTGAGTAAAAGAACACAGGTAGCGATAAGTTCTTGAGCATTTAGTTTCTCCCCAGCTTCTTCCACTGAAGCAAGTTCACTAATTAGATCTTCTCCTGGAGTTGCTTTTCGATCTGTCATAAGACTGCGAACATATTCAGCAAATTCATGAGCCGCTCGCTTTGCTTCCGATTGCACTTCCAAAGAAGGATTCACTTCATACATCTTCACAATGGCTTGAGACCAAGGACGCAACAGGTGCTCATCCTTGTCAGGAAATCCTAATAGCGTTGCAATAACTTTCACAGGAAGCGGTTCTGCATATTCCGCGATCAAATCAAATGAACCAGTGGAATCCAGTTTTAGTTGCGCGTCATCTAGTAAGGAATTTGCAATTCTCTCTATATCTGGCCTGAGGGCATCAATTCTTGATCTAGAGAAAGCTTTGCCAACCAGGGATCTCAGCCGCGTGTGCTTGGGAGGTTCTGAATCCAAAATGCTGTCAGCATGTAACCAGTTGAATTCACCCCATTCGCTCTCAGGTGATTTAGGTGTAAAGATTCTTCCCAAGGTCTTAGTTCTAAGAACGGCATTAGCATCACTATGTCTAGCTGCCAGCCACATCTCTAGACCCTCGTGCCAAACTGGTTTACCCAGCTGGCGCAGCTCCTTTAATTGAGGGTACGGGTCGAGAACGAATGCCGGGTCTTGAAAATCAATCATGAACTAAGGCTAAGCCCCAAACCAAAAAGCTATTTGGATACTTTGGCTATCGCTCTTTGAGCTGGAAGTAAACCAAGCGATAAAACAATGAAGAATGCTGAGATAGCAAGTATCCAAGTGATCATTGTTCCGATACCGTACTGCGGGTCGATGAACCAATAAGGCCAGAATGGAGGGTTCTCTATGCCAGAGAAACCTCTGATTATTGTGAAGCCCAACCAAGATAGCGGGTAAATCAAAACCCAAAAAGCACTTTTCAGTTTTAGGCCAACAGTGGTATTTATAAATAGCCATTCTAGAAAAATGACAATAGGCATGTATGTGTGCATTACCTGGTTAGGAAGAACTGGCCAGGCATAACCGATGTCTCTCTCATCCGGAGCAGCATTAGCTAGCAAGGCGTTGTATATAACACCAACAATAACCATTGAGACAGCCATGGTTAGTCGAGACAAAGTCATGAGTTTGGTCTCAGGTTGATTACGCAGAACTCCTATTCCAGAAGTAACTAAGACAAACCCTGAAAGCAGGCAGGAGGTAATTGTGAAGTAGGAGAAGTACTCAGTAGGCCTAAACAGGTTGTGAGCTAGGCGATCGCTGACCTGCCAGTAGACGCTTCCAAATAGGGCTAGAGCCATAAGAATTCTTAGATATCCCACTAAAGGGCTAGTTTTTTTCAACATTCCGAAAGCCTAAACGGCAACCGATGCAGAATTCCAGAGACATCAGCCCTCGATGCGAAAGTGTTATCAACTCTATAAACCCCTGTTATCAGATTCTCAGTAAGAGTTAGACTGACCGCATGCTGAAGGTTCTGGTAACAGGTTTCGAACCATTCAATAATGCAAGATTCAATCCCAGTGAGCAACTAGTGCTTGCGCTAAAGCCGGATGATGTTCCTGGCGCTCAGATACTTTCAAAGGTTTTACCCGTTATATATGGTGAAGCAGCCTCGCGATTACTAGCACTAGTCGCTGAACATAAACCTGATGCAGTGATTTGTTTTGGTCAAGCAGAGGGCAGAACTGCAATTACTCCTGAGCGATTCGCAGTCAATTTAGATGATGCAGTGCTAGCCGATAATGCTGGACACATTCGTATCGATCAGCCAATCCATGCCAATGGCCCGACGGCTTATGAAAGCACTCTCCCCGTGAAGGAATTTGTTGCGGTAATAAAATCTGAAGGACTACCAGCTAGTGTGTCGCTTACTGCTGGAACTTTTGTTTGTAATCACATTTTCTATGAACTACAACACGCCTTAGTTGGAACAGAGATACTTAGTGGTTTTATCCACGTCCCTTTGCTACGTGAGATGCAGGAAGAATTTCCAAATCTATTCACCATGGAATTGGAACAACTCGTTCTCGCCGCTAAAGCGATAATTGCAACTTTAGTTGCGAGATC
>Ga0214921_10006064_pt1 | contig 16742 bp, 15 predicted proteins | sample LL1505_MetaG_FD_177992 | JGI IMG/M metagenome (GOLD analysis project Ga0214921, IMG submission 177992) | Freshwater microbial communities from Lake Lanier, Atlanta, Georgia, United States - LL-1505 | ecosystem: Environmental > Aquatic > Freshwater > Lake | place: USA: Georgia | collected...
AAGAAGTGCTCCATCAGTAAAACCAAGTAATTGAATTGCGATTTCGTAGCTGACTCCATCTTTGCCAGCACCTGCAAGCAACTGACCAAGCACAGAAAGTGCATCACGAACAGAGCCACCAGATGCACGAACAACGAGTGGAATAACGCCCTTAGCGACTTTCACGCCTTCGGATTCACATACTTTTTCAAGATGCGCACCGAGAGTTCCAGGTGGAACTAAACGGAATGGATAGTGATGTGTACGAGAACGTATAGTTGAAATTAGCTTTTCGGGTTCAGTTGTTGCAAAGATAAAAATAACGTGGGGAGGTGGCTCTTCAACAACTTTGAGCAGCGCATTGGCAGCCCCTGGTCCAAGCTGATGCGCCTCATCGATAATGTAAATCTTGTATTTACTCTGCACCGGTGCGAAGAATGCTTTATCGCGAAGATCGCGGGCATCGTCGACTAAGCCATGTGTTGCCGCATCGAGTTCGATGACATCGATTGAACCAGGCCCGTTAGCTACAAGATCTTTGCAGGATTGGCACTCGCCACATGGAGTAGGTGTAGGGCCTTTTTCGCAGTTAAGTGAGCGCGCCATAATGCGAGCGCTAGAAGTTTTTCCGCAACCACGTGGGCCGCTAAATAGATATGCATGATGCGTTTTGCCTGATTCAAGCGCGTTAGATAAAGGAACAGTCACATGTTCTTGCCCGATGACATCTGCAAATACAGAGGGGCGATACTTTCGATATAACGCTAACGACATCTTTATCTACTCTCGTTAAGGTCGCGATTCAATTCACTTCTAATTGGCCGCGAAGCACTTGTCTTAATTCCACGTGTATTTATTTCTTGGGACCTCCGGTGCACCCGCAAGAGCGTACCTACCCTTGCTGTATTCCTACCCTGGGGGAGTTCGGCACGATAACGTCGCACCGGAGATCTGGGCTTATCTTATGTGTCGGATGCGACGCTGCACACCGCTACCCTTGGCTGGTTGAGGCTCGCGCCTTAGCGCTGGAGGATTCGCATAGCGGCCGAGTGCGCACGCTTGGAAAGCGTGTATAGGGAAACCTATCGAGGGTTCAAATCCCTCATCCTCCGCCAGATTCTCACCCAGTTACCGAAGGTTACGGAAACTACTGCGGGTGATCGCATGAACTCGGTACGGTTATATGTGGCCGAAAATTCCGAAAACATTCTTAGCCAACAGGATTTGGCTTGGGAAGGTTCGTACTTTTCGCTGATGGCAGATTTGAAAAGGATTAATTTGTCGAGGTACGAGGAACTTGCTGTTCGCCTTTCAGCTGGAGGCGAGGAGCTTCTCGAATTGCCAAATGGAACTTATAAGATTTCCGTGGACAAGAATGGTTGTGGCTATAGTTGCCGAGAGACAGACGGGATAAATTTCCAAAGACTTGGGTGGATGAAACTCACAGAAAATCTCGCGGAGAGAATCACTGCTATTACAGATGCATTAGCTGAGTGTGAAGCTAGGGCACAGATAGACGGTTAGTTTCTAGTTGGATTACGAAGCGATGGTGAAAACTGTTGGCAGCGTGAGATGTTCATTAGACATCAAGCTTGAATACCCGCACTCGTCGCAGAGAACCATTGGACCGTTTTCTGCATTCATCACGAGCTCGAGGTCTTGCGAACGACACAAGAAGCACTCTGGCAGATCATTAATTTGTGACATGGCAACCCCTTCCTATTGCAAGTAATCGGCTGGGGAAGCAGATACATGATGCGCTTTCTTGATGGGCTACTGGCTAGTTAAGAGTGAATGTCAGGTAAATAGGAAGCGAAGAACTAAATCTCTACCCCGATGTATTTAGTCTGCAAGAACTCGTGAACGCCGTCGAAGCCTCCTTCGCGACCCAAACCTGATTGTTTTACGCCACCGAATGGTGCTGCTGGATCTGAAAGTAGTCCCCGGTTGATTCCAACCATTCCAGCTTCAATACCTTCAGCGAAACGAATAGCGCGCTTGAGATCTTCTGAATACACATAACTAATGAGTCCGTATTCGGTGTCGTTTGCAAGCTTGAGCGCTTCTTCATCTGTATCGAAGAGAACAACTGGAGCAACAGGTCCGAAGACTTCATTAGCAAGGATTTCATCATCTTTTGAAACTTCAAGCACGGTTGCAGGATAAAAGGCACCAACGCCTTCTGGAGTTGCTCCACCTAAGTGAACTTTTGCTCCTCGTGACTTTGATGCATCGACGAGCTCTGCAATCTTGTTACGTTCCTTCATAGAAACACTTGCACCTAATTGAATTCCAGCTTCGCGACCAACGCCCATTTTCAGTGCTGCCATAGCCTTTGCGAATTCTGTAATGAACTTTTCGCCGATAGAACGTGCGACATAGATGCGGTTTGCTGCGGTGCATGCAGCGCCACCATTGCGCATCTTCGCCATCATCAAACCTTTAACTGCTTCTTCAATATTTGCGTCATCCAGAACAACGAATGGCGCATTGCCACCTAACTCCATTGAGCAGCGAATTACTTGATCGGCTGCTTCTTTAAGAAGAATCTTTCCGACCTCTGTTGAACCAGTAAATGAAAGATTCTTAACGCGTGAATCGTGAAGGACTTTGCTAATTCCTGGTCCTGATTGCGCAGGAAGAATCACATTGAGAACACCTTTAGGTAATCCGCACCGTTCAAGGATGTCGACGATGGCGAGCGCAGTTAGTGGAGTTTCACCTGCTGGTTTCAAAATCATGGTGCACCCGGCGGCAACTGCTGGGCCAATCTTGCGCGTTGCCATACCTGCAGGAAAATTCCACGGAGTAATAAGAAGTGATACACCAATAGGTTGGTGAGTAACAAGAATGCGCTTATCTCCTGATGGAGCCATACGGAAATCACCAGAGATGCGAACAGTTTCTTCAGCAAACCAACGGAAAAATTCGGCTGCGTAATTCACTTCAGCTTTTGCATCAGGCAGCGCTTTTCCATTTTCTTTTGAGATAAGTTCAGCCAAGTAATCAGCTTCAGCAATCATCATTTCAAATGCTTTGCGCAAGATTTCGCTACGAACGCGAGGCGCTGTCTTGGCCCATGAGGCGGCGGCGCGGTCAGCGGCATCAACAGCTGCGAGGTTCTGTTCATCGCTAGAAGTCGCAACTTTGGCGATAACTGAGCCATCGCTGGGATCAATAACGTCTAAAGTCCCGCTTCCATCGACCCATTGACCATCTATATATAACTGTGTGCGCATAAGATAAGCATACTTACGAGAAATCAACGGGTCACCTAAAATGGTTACCTACGCAGCGCTGATGCTTTAAATGCAACGGCTGGCTGCGAAGCAGAGGGAGTAGTTGTGGCGAAGTCTTGGACTGATGATGCACCTCAGCCTGTGGCACTTCAGGATCACGCACATGTGAAGGATCCCTTCTCGTACAAAGTCAAGCGCTTCTTTCTCGGTGGTGCACTCAACCGCCACTCTCTCAGCCATCAACGCCTTGGAAAAAGATATGCGTTAGGCATTCTCTCTTCAGATTGCATTTCATCTTCAGCATATGGTTCAGAACAGATTCTTATCGCGCTCTTACCTGCATTTGGTTTAGCTGCTTTCGCGATCTTGATGCCAATGACAGCAGTCGTTCTGGCAATTCTTGTACTTATTACTTTGTCTTATCGAAGTGTTATCGATGTCTACACAAAGACAGGTGGCGCATACATTGTTTCGCGCGATAATTTCGGGCCCGTAGTTGCACAAATTGCCGCAGTTGCGTTAATGCTCGATTACATCGTAACTGTTGCTATTCAATCTGCAGCAGGTGTTGCTGCAATTATTTCTACATTCCCTTCATTTGAACCAGCGAAGATGTACATGATCTTTGCTGTCATTGGGATTCTCACTTATGGAAATCTGCGCGGTGTGAAAGAGGCTGGAAAGGCATTTGCGCTTCCCACATACTTCTTCGTCGGTTGCATGTTTATCGTCTTTGGTATGGGTCTCTATCGCTTAGCTAATGGAACTCTTCCGGTTCTCGAAACAGATCTTCCCGGGGCTGTGCACATCGGAGAAGCACAAGGTTTGCTTACATTTTCTGCAATCTTTATCCTGCTTCGCGCATTCGCAAACGGCGGCTCATCACTGACTGGACTTGAAGCAATTTCAGATGGAGTAGCTCTCTTTAAAACACCTGAACATGTCAATGCAAAGCGCACCTTAGTAATTATGAGTACATTGCTAGGAACTCTCGTCCTCGGTGTCTCTTATTTTGCGCACCATATACATGCAATGCCCTATGAATCAGGTGTACCAACTGTAATTTCACAGATTGCAAAGGCAGCTGTTGGTACCGGCACATTTGGTTCAGTGATGTTTATCTTGGTTCAGCTTGCGACGATGCTTATCTTATTTGCTGGTGCAAACACGACATATAGCGCTTTTCCATTGCTTGTAAACTTTGTAGCAACCGATGGTTATTTACCTCGACAACTTACCAAGCGTGGTCACCGTTTAGCTTTCTCCAATGGAATTCTCTTGCTGTCAGCAGGCGGAATAATTTTGGTGATAATCACATCCGGTTCAGTCGAACACCTCGTTGCCTTCTATGCGCTGGGCGTATTTACTGGATTTACCTTGGCTGGTTTTGGAATGTCACGATACTTCACTCGCACAAAGCCAAAAAATTGGAGACTGAAGGTTTTCATCAACACTTTAGCTGGCTCTGTAGCACTATCAATCGTCATCATCTTTTCAATTGTTAAATTTACCGAAGGAGCCTGGTTAGTACTCGTAGCTGCCCCAATCTTGGTGGCAACATTCTTACGCCTTCGCCGCCAATACACACGCGAGCAGAGTGCGCTATCTGTGAAGTCTCATGAAGAGCGCGCAACATCGATGGCTCGCCATAACGTCACGATCTTCGTCGATAGCGTTGACCTAGCAACTATTGGTGCTGTTCGTTATGCACGCAGCCTCAAGCCTCATAAAATCAAGGCGGTTCACTTTGTTATCGATGATCGCCGAGCTGAAGATATTCAAAAAGCGTGGGCAGAATCTGAAGCTCTTGAAGATGTGCAATTAGATCTCATTGACTGTCCTGATCGTCGTATTGCCAATTCAGCACTTGATTACGCAATTCGTAAGACTGAAAAGCCTGATGTTGAGTTAACCATTCTGCTTCCGCGACGTTCATATTCACGTTTCTTAGGTCGCTTACTTCATGATCAAACTGCAGAAGAAATTGCAGCACCAATTTCTCAGCTCGATCGCGTTGTGGCAACGATTGTTCCATTCGATGTGAATCAAATTACTTCAGGTAAGAAGCTTGATATACATCGCGAAAAGAGTGAAAAGATTGTTGCTCCAGTTGCTGAGAAGGAGAAGCCTGCTCAGGAAGCGCCAAAGGTATTTGCCCCGGTCACTCACTACGCCGAAGATGTCACGCCCATTGGCAAAATTGAGTGGCGCAGACGCTCCAAAGTACATGGTCGAGTTACCTCAATTTCAACAGCTCCGCGTGGCTCTGCGCCGATGCTTCAAGTAGAAGTCTGGGATGAAACTGGCGGAATTACTCTTAACTTCTTAGGCCGTCGTGAAATTGCAGGGCTTGAAGTAGGTATGGAGTTACGCGCTGAAGGGATGGTCGGAGAAGAAGAAGGTCAGCTGACTATCTTGAATCCATCGTACGAACTACTTGTCTGAGAAGAACTCTTTTAACAGCCCAGCGCACTCATTTTCAAGAACTCCTGAAGTAACTTCAACTTTAAATATTGAACGTGGATCACGCAGTACATCCCACACTGATCCCACCGCACCTGCCTTCTCATCCCAAGCCCCAAAGATGAGATGAGAAATCCGAGACTGGGCTATTGCTCCAGCACACATGGCGCATGGTTCGAGCGTGACAATCAATGTGCATCCATCAAGTCGAGAATTTTGTAAGCGAGCAGCAGCGTTTCTAATCGCAACTACTTCAGCATGAGCAGTGGGATCGTTGTTGGCTTCTCGTTCATTTGAACCTTTACCAATAACAACACCATCTTTATTAATGACTATTGCTCCAACTGGGACATCGCTTGTTGCAAGCGCAGCACGTGCAATATCAAGCGCTTCATTCATCAAATCTTCGGGAGTGCGAGAGGAAATTTTAAGACTCCAAAAGTTCAGTCAATTGATCGCTAAAACCTAAACGGTTTGCAATTGCCTCAATTTGTTCATCGGGAAATAAATCTGCATCGTCGCATAAAGTTGAAAGCTCCATGCTGTGCAGCCCTAAGTCTGCAAAGATATCGAGATCTCCGGCTGGTAGTGGTTCATCTTCGTCCTCGGGTTGATCAATATCTGCCAGATCTAAAAATTCTGCCGCAACCTCGTAATCAATGGCACATGTAATATCGCTAATAAAGAATTTCACATGAGTTCCAAGTACACGAATAGCTAAGAAAAATTCATCATCAATTGCAATCAGTGAAACTGCCCCACCATTTGTCTGTTGCTTCTTGAGGCGGTCGATGATGTGAGTTAGGTCATCTGGGTCAGGTAATGCTGCAACAGACCAGCGGCCATCTTCATGCCACGCCTCGATTGCGAAGTCTTGGGTTTGCTCTGACACATCTCCCATATTGGCACTCATTGAAGTGGAAAGAAAGCCCTGTAAGGTAGATGACATGAAAGTTCACGTTGCGAATCACCCACTGATCTCTCACAAACTCACTGTTTTACGCGATGAAAGAACCGATTCGCCAACATTTCGACTTCTCGTTGAAGAACTGGTGACACTCCTTGCTTATGAAGCAACGCGCGAGGTTCGCACTAAAACTATAAAGATTAAGACCCCCGTCTCTGAAACTACGGGGCAAGTTATGGCAGAACCGCGTCCGGTTGTTGTGCCAATTCTTCGTGCAGGTCTTGGCATGTTAGAGGGAATGACCAAATTGCTTCCCACTGCTCAAGTTGGTTTCTTAGGTATGGTCCGCAATGAAGAAACTTTGAAGGCAACCACGTATGCCAACCGCTTGCCAGAAAATCTCTCTGGTCGTCAATGTTTTATCCTCGACCCAATGCTTGCAACCGGTGGAACACTGGTGATGGCAATTCAATATTTGATTGAACGCGGCGCAAATGAAATTACTGCCATTTGTCTACTTGCAGCGCCAGAAGGAATCAAAGTACTTGAAGATGAATTTAAAGATTCTGGAGTTCCAATCACTCTCGTTACTGGATCTCTTGATGAGAAACTCAACGAAAAGGGTTACATCGTTCCAGGTCTTGGTGATGCAGGCGATCGCCTCTACGGTGTTGTTTAAATGGCATCAACATCGCCCGGCTATGGAATTACAATTCGTGTCGAAGGTGCTCCTGAACTTCATCCTGTAGCACTTATTACTTCAACAATCACATCCGCTGGTGCAACAATTACTGCGCTCGACGTAGTTGAATCACTCCTTGAAAAAGTAGTTGTTGACGTTACCTGCGACACCATCGATGCAAATCACGCACAAGAGATTCACGGTGCCTTATCGGCCCACGATGGATTAACGGTACGTAAAGTCAGTGACCGCACATTCTTACTTCACCTCGGCGGAAAGATAGAAGTCTCCTCCAAAGTTCCGCTCAAAACTCGTGATGATTTATCTCGTGCCTACACTCCCGGCGTAGCTCGCATTTCACAAGCGATTGTCGATGATCCATCCGATGTCCGTCGCCTCACCATGAAGCGCAACACCGTCGCAGTTGTCACAGACGGATCAGCAGTACTGGGACTCGGAAATATCGGTCCATCTGCGGCGCTTCCTGTCATGGAAGGTAAAGCTGCACTTTTCAAGCGCTTTGCCAATGTAGATGCGTGGCCTGTCTGTCTTGATACACAAGATGTTGATGAAATTGTTCGCACTGTGCAATTAATTGCACCTGTTTATGGCGGAATAAATCTTGAAGATATTTCAGCACCACGTTGCTTCGAGGTAGAACGTCGTCTGCGCGAACTTCTTGATATTCCGGTATTTCATGATGACCAACACGGAACTGCAATCGTTGTCCTTGCCGCGCTGCGCAATGCGCTGAAGTTGGTAAATAAAGATATCGCTACAGTCAAAATCATCATGAGTGGTGCGGGGGCTGCAGGCACTGCAATTGCACGTTTACTTATTCTCAGTGGCGCAACCAACATCATCGCATTTGATAAAGATGGAGTTATCTGCAAGGACTCACTTTCTGAGGACTCAATGCGCGAATGGTTTATCCAGAATTCCAATAAAGCTAACTTCAAGGGTTCAATTCACGAAGCGATGTCGGGGGCGGACATTTTTATCGGAGTGAGCGCACCTAATGTGTTAAATGAAGCAGATATTGCCTCAATGGCTGCTGGATCAATCGTCTTTGCTCTCGCAAATCCAGATCCTGAAATTGATCCTGCCATAGCGCGCAAATATGCGGCAGTAGTGGCAACAGGACGTAGCGACCATCCTAATCAAATAAATAACGTACTTGCCTTCCCTGGAATATTCCGCGGATTGCTCGATGCCAATGCCCACAAAATCACTGATAAATTATTGGTTGCAGCCGCTGAAGCGATTGCCGATTGTGTCACTCCTTCACAACTTAACAATTCGTTTATTGTTCCCAGCGTCTTTGATCCGAATGTCGTGACACAGGTGGCTGCAGCGGTAAAGAAGTCGGTGTAATGGAGCTTCTTGCATCTTTTGATGCGCAATTCACCGCGCTTGCCCCTTTTTTCTTTTACGTCATTATTGGTGCAATCGTCTTCGTAGAAACTGGTCTTCTCTTTGGATTTTTCCTCCCTGGTGATTCAATCCTCTTCAGCGCTGGCCTTGTGGCTGCTGCCAAAAGCGATATCAATATCGCAATTTTGGTGGCGGTGGTTTTAGCAGCAGCATTCTTTGGAGATCAGATCGGTTTTGTTATTGGCCGCGTCGTGGGTCGTCCTTATCTTGATAAGAGAAAATCTCCCCGGATGCAACGGATGATCGCCCGCTCTGAACGATTCTACGAACACACCGGTTGGTGGGCAGTTGTTGCAGCGCGTTTCTTCCCTTGGATCCGCACTTTCGTTCCACCTATCGCCGGTGCTTCGATGATGAATTACTACAAGTTCTTGTATGCGAATGCGCTCGGTGCTGTTCTGTGGGGTGCAGGCATTACCTTGGCTGGTTATTACGCAGCGACCTTGCCTTGGGTCAAGACATCTTCTTATGCAATTGCAACTTTCTTTATTTGTGCGTCAATCGTTTCCGGGATTGTGAATTATTCACGCCGCCAACGATAACTCCTAAGTAAGTCATCGCTATACCCGTAACTAAATAAATTGAAATGTGTACGCCATCGGTAGGTGAATACAGATCAATCAAAAGCGAACCAACTAGTTGTCCACCAACGCTAAAAAGTGTGAAGGTAAGCACTCCAAGGTGTTGAACGATTGTTGACGTAAATGCGATATAGATAACTCCTATTACTCCACCTGTGTAGATCCACCAAGGGCCAGCTGGAAGTGGGACGAGATCTTCAGAATGAATAAGAACCAAGATTGTTAAGAATATAACGAGAAAAGATGTGCCCATAATGAAGTTAAGAAATGACGTTGTAAAACTCTGATGAGAGAACTCATTAATTTGTCCGTTCATTGCACGTTGCACACCAACAATGGCACCGGCAACACATCCCATTAGCACTGCAAAGAGTGAGAGATTTTTAGCATCAATGCGATCAAAGACAGAGATAAAGACTGCAAAGACTGTGAAGAAAGCTGCAGCGATTCGGCGCGGAGTAATGTGCTTCTTTCCGCCACCTGTCAGCCCTATGCGATCAACGACCAGTGAAGCTGCAGTTTGGCCGGCAATCGATGCAACAGAGTAGATAGCAACCCCAATCAGCGGCACGATGTGAGTCTGCACTGCTACGAAACTGCCACCGAGGGCGCCAGCAAAAAGTGTCCACCGAGGTAGCTCTTTACGATCAACTGCGCCCCGCAAATTGCGTGCACCTTTCTTAATTGAAGGAGTGAAGAGCGCGATGACTGAAATGATGATGAGTCCAGAACCAAATGAGACTAGAGCTGCCTCCACCCCGTTGCCAATCAGGTGAGAAAGTTCTCCATTTGCGCGAGCTTGCAGCGCAATCATTACTCCTGAAATTGCAGCAAGAAAATCTAGGCGCTGAGTCTTCTTAGACATCTACAAATCCTATTAACTTTCAAGCGCCAGAGTTACCTCTAGCCACTCTTCTTCACGAATTTGTAGTTCTTTTTCAACATTCTCGATTTCGGCTGCAATTACAATCAATCGTTCTGGGTTGAAACTCTCTCTTTCCTGCTCTTTGAGCAGTTCTGCTAGACATTCTCGAGCTTTTTCCACTTGCCGTTCAACGCGAGCAAGATCTTTCTTGAGCTGTCTCTGTTCGGCAGCACTTGAAGGCGAAGAAAACTTTCCTCCCGAAGTTGCAGTAGCTGCAATGGAAGCAACGCGCTGTTCAAGGTATTGGTCTACGCCTCGAGGTAAATCTCGTAGCTGTTTATCGCCTAATAGTCCCCAGAAGCGATCGCACACTCGTTCAAGGAAATATCTATCGTGAGAAATAACAATCAGAGTGCCACCGTAGCTATCAAGTAAATCCTCTAATTCGGTAAGAGTTTCAATATCAAAATCGTTTGTTGGTTCGTCGAGCAATAAAACATTCGGAGAATCCATAAGTAAACGTGTTAATTGTAAGCGGCGGCGTTCTCCACCCGAAAGATCGGCTACTGGAGTCCATTGCGCATCACGATCAAATCCCAGACGTTCGCAGAGCTGTGATGCTGAAAGAGTCTTGCCTTTCCCAATTTCAACATGCGTTGCGACTTTTTCTACCGCTTCCAGCAAGCGCCACGTAGGCTCGAGTTCATCAAGATGCTGCGTAAGAAAGGCAATCTTGACGGTGATTCCTGTAACCAACTTGCCGGCTGCAGGTTGTATCTGACCTGCCAAAGTGCGCATCAGCGTTGTCTTTCCAGCACCATTAATACCAACAATGCCGATGCGATCTCCTGGTCCAATATTCCAAGTGAGGTTATCGATTAACTCTTTATCCCCGGCTTTGATTAGGGCGTGGTGCAGTTCAAAGACAGTATTTCCAAGGCGGTTGAGAGCGAACTTCAAGAGTTCAGTTGAATCACGTGGCGCAGGTTCGGCAGAAATTAACTCATTCGCAGCATCCACGCGAAACTTGGGTTTACTTGTTCGGGCTGGTGCTCCGCGACGTAACCACGCTAGCTCCTTACGAATCAAATTATTGCGGCGAGCATCTATTGCACTTGCTTGTCGGGCACGTTCGGCTTTTGCTAATACATAAGCTGAATATCCGCCGTCATATTCTTCAACTTTACCCAAGACAACTTCCCACGTGCGATCTGTGACTTCATCTAAGAACCAACGATCGTGCGTCACAACGAGTAATGCTAAATCTCTGCGATTCTTCAGATGCGTAGCAAGCCACGCGACTCCTTCGACATCAAGGTGGTTGGTAGGTTCATCAAGCAGTATCAAATCAAGGTCATCAATTAAGAGCTTGGCTAGTCCTACTCGACGTTTTTCTCCCCCGGAAAGAGATGCAAATGTGCGGTCGAAGATGTGATCGTCAAAACTTCCAAATAGCCCAGTGAAAATTTCTCGAATGCGAGAATCACTTGCCCACTCATGTTTCTCTCGTTTACCGATAACTACATCGCCCACTTTTGAATGAGGAGCAGCACTATCTATTTGCGAAAGAATCCCAATCTTTGATGAATTGCTCTTTGTCACACGACCCGAATCAGGTTCTTCAACGCCAGCAATTATCTTCATGAGCGTAGATTTACCAGCGCCATTGCGGCCAACAATTCCGATGCGATCACCTTCGGAAACTCCAAGTGATACTCGCTCGAGAAGTGGGCGAATATCAAAGGCTTTAGAGACCTCTTCAATATTCACAACATTGCGCGCCACGGTAGGAGAGCGTACCTTTGAACTATGAAGGTCACTGACCGCGCATATGCCCTAGAGCTCGATAAGAATGACCCACTCGCTGGCTACCGCAGCAAATTTGTTATTACCGACCCAAACCTTTGCTATCTCGATGGAAATTCACTGGGCCGACTTCCCCATGCAACTGTCAAAGCTGTAAGCGATTTTCTTTCACATGAATGGGGTAATGAGGTTGTCACAGGTTGGAGCCATTGGATCGATGAAGCGCAAGTTGCCGGTGATCTTTTAGGTCGCGCAGCTCTTGGTGCTGGTCCTGGACAAGTTCTTGTCTGCGACACAACGTCAGTCAACTTTTATCAGCTCTGCTTGGCAGCAATTAACGCACGCCCTGGGCGGAAAACAATCATTACCGATGCAGCAAACTTTCCCACTGATCGCTACATCCTGATCGGAATTGCTAAACAATTAGGCCTCAACCTGGTCATTATCGATAATGAAGATCCTGCGATAGCTGAGAATGAATTAATTACGGCAGAGTTACTTGAGAAGTACATGTCTGAAGATGTTGCACTTGTAACCTTCGAAGTTATCCAATACCGCTCAGGTGCTCGCACCGATATCCAATCCATCACAGATTTAGCTCGTTCTTATGGTGCATTTGTGGTGTGGGATGCCAGCCATGCAGCCGGCGCTATTGAATTGAATTTTGATCAGTACGGTGTAGATCTTGCCGTTGGCTGCACTTACAAATATGGAAATTCAGGCCCAGGATCTCCTGCCTGGCTCTATGTCAATAAGCGCGTACAGAAAGAACTTCAGGTACCAATCCAAGGTTGGTTTGGCAATGAAGATCAATTTGGAATGGGTCCTCACTTTGAAAAAGCTGAAGGAATTCGTGGTTTTCAAATTGCTAGCCCATCCATTATTGGAATTCGTGGAGTACAGATTGCCTTTGAAATGATTGCTGAAGCTGGCATTGATGTGATTGCATCAAAGGCAGCTATCGGAACCCAGATGATGATTGACCTCTTTGATGAATGGCTTGCTCCACTTGGATACACACTGCTTACATCTCGCAATCCAAAGGAACGTGGAGGGCATATCTCAATCGGCCATCCTGAGGCAGCAAAGATTTGTGTTGCACTCCGTAAATTTGCCAACGTAATACCTGATTACCGCACCCCAAATGCAATTCGGTTAGCGATTGCCCCTCTTCCTGCTTCATATGTCGAAGTCTGGGATGGTTTTCAACGTATCCGCGATCTGACGGAAAGCCGTCAATACGAAGAAATACAAGGATCGGATTCACGAGTCACATGAGCGAAAATTATGATTCAGCACTTACCTACTCTTCCTACTTAGCTGTTGACCAACTTTTACAGTTGCAGAAACCGCTCTCGGAGGGACCGGAACATGATGAGATGCTATTTATCGTCATCCATCAAACGTACGAACTCTGGTTTAAGCAACTCATTCACGAATTCCAACAAGCCCAGCGTGCGCTCGAAGCCGGCGATACTCATTACGCTCTCTCAATTCTTGGTCGCATTCGCACGATTATGAAGGTCTGTGTTGCACAAGTAGATATTCTCGAGACGATGACTCCCCTGCAATTTAATGCTTTCCGCGGATATCTCTCTTCTTCAAGCGGTTTTCAATCAGCGCAATTTAGAAAGGTAGAAGCAATCCTTGGGCGCCGCGATAGCCGCATGGCTAGCCATTTGCCTCCAGAAATTCAGGGAGAAATTAAGGTGATTACATCTGCCAATTCTATTTGGGATTCTTTCCTGGAATTCCTGATGAAACGTGGGTACTCATTGCCTGCTGAAGTTGTTGGCAGAGATAAATCAATCGCGTATGAATCCAACTCTGCCGTGCAAGATGTATTACTCAAGGTCCACCAAAGCGATCCTGAAAGTGCGATGGTTGCTGAACGTCTCGTCGATATCGATGAAGGAATTCAGGAGTGGCGTTATCGCCATGTAAAGATGGTTGAACGCACCATTGGCCACAAGATGGGAACTGGTGGTTCCAGTGGAGTTGAATATCTGGCAAGTACTTTATTTAATCCAGTCTTCAAAGACTTGTGGGAGATTAGATCTCGCTTCTAAGCAGGTAAACCTTTAATAACAATCTCGCTCAATGGAAGTCGCTCACGCTTTGCCATTTCGCGTTCGAGCAAGGGACCTGCAAGCTTCTCTGGAACATCTTGTGTTCCAATAGCAATGACAACGACAGGAATGAGTTCTGGTGCGATGGAAAGGGCATCTTGCGCAACTGCCTTATCGAATCCAGTCATTTGGTGCGCAATGAGACCGCGGTGATGAGTTTCTATAACTAACTGCGCAACTGCAAGTCCGCAGTCGTATTGATAGTCAGTATGGATAGAACCGTCTTGTCTAGTTGTTTTTCCTGCGACCAAAATCAGAGCCGAAGAGTTCTTAGCCCATGATTTATTGAAATCTCCAAGAGAGGAAAGAATTTGACCAAAGACTTCATCTCCACGCTTTCCTACAAAGAAGCGCCACGGCTGACCATTAAATGCTGATGCCGCCCAACGAGCTGCCTCAAGAATTGCTGTGAGGTCTTCGTTGTTGATAGTCGCGCTTTCATTAAAAGAACGTGGGCTGCGACGTGTAGCAATTATTTCGTGAACGGGAACTGATGTCTCTGCTTTCATGTTGTAAACCCTATGGCTCGGATACAGTTCTCGCATGTCGATTTCAGAGTGGATACATCACACTGCCGACACTCTCGTTGCACATAATTTGCAGATTCCTCTATTTTTACTCCTTATTTTCTTTGCTTTCGCTGAGGCGGCGCTCTTCGTTGGCTTTGTCTTACCTGGTGAAACTTCTCTACTCATAGGTGGGGTGCTCGCTCATGCAGGTGTATGGAATGTCTGGGCCTTTCTTGCCGCAGCTATCATCGGTGCAATTGCAGGAGACTCTGTTGGTTACGAAGTGGGAAAACATCTAGGACCTCGTATAAAAGAGAATGCATTTGGAAGATTTGTTGGTGAAAAACGTTGGAAGTTGGCACAGGCGATTTTTGATCGCTATCACGGAGGCGCCATCTTCTTTGGTCGAGCACAAGCCCTTCTACGTGCACTAGTTCCAGCCCTTGCTGGAATGAATAAGGTGCCTTATCGCCAATTCATCAAGTGGAATGCAGCAGGTGGAATCGTATTTTCAACCATTGTGGTTTTACTGGGCTATCAATTTGCTAATTCGCTAGCTACTCTCGAAAAATATCTTCGTTATTGGGCTTTCATCTTTTTGGCACTTGTCGCTGTCGTAATTGTTATCTTGAAGCGAAAGCTAGAGCACTTACTCGAAAGCTAGGCCTTCTTTCTTTTAATAACTTCAACTTTCTTGCCATATGCAGCATCAGCAATTTCATGGCGACGTTTGATATAGCTCTCTGATGCACCAGTGATGAGATGTTCAAAACGTTGGGGGCCTTTGATCAGTGGGTGCAACTCATGCGCAGTGTTCTGTGAACCCCAGACAGGTGGTTCTACTTGAGTTTCTTGTACATTTTTATGTGGATTGATTATCCGATAAATAAGAGAGAGTCGGCGTAGCCCCATATAAATCACATGGCGCATTCCTCGATTGATGTGATCTTGCGCCCGTAGTTGTTTATACCGTAACCATGAGGGGCGAATGGGTTCTTCTCGCACCGCTAATTCATAGAGAATCTTTGCAATCTCAGCTCCACCAGTTAGATCAGGTAATTCTGCGCATTTCTTACTTAATCGCGCACGCGTTTGCGCATCTTGTAACTTCTTCACAGTTGCTGTGATATCTCGTAAATCTGCTTGATTGGCACGGAGTGCAAAACCCATGTCGTGGCACCACTGTGCTCGCGCCTCTTGATCATCAGTTCCACGAATATTAGAGACAAAGACTGTCGGAACTTGAGCAGGTAAAAGTTCGTGCACTCCGTTATATCCCGTTGCACAGACTCCGGCATCGAATGCGTGTAGAACTCGAGCAAGTGGGAAGTGGCGAACTACTCGGATATCAAGCCCTTCAGGTGCCAGTGACTTGCCATCTTTATCAAGCGGTTGCTTGGTCAGAATGACCTGCAAATCTTTCCATCCGAGCAGCCCTGAAAGCGCGGCGGTCATCTTCTCGTTCACATCGCTATCGCCCGTTCCGAGCTGAACTAGGACTGCTGGGCGATTGAGATCAAGGCCCAATACTGTGCGCGCTTCATCGCGCGAGAGGGCAGTATCTTTCTGGAAGAGTGAGACGGGTGCAGTTAAGCGAGCATCTGTACGTTCTGCTGTTGGTCCAAAGTCATATGCTCGAGCAAAATCACCAGGTTCGACAATGTAATCCATCATCTGTGATTGCAAACCTAAAACTAAGCGCTGTGGTTTTTTCTGCCATAAACCACGTCGCACCCACACAAGTGCAAGTTTGGGATGCGAGAACTTTGCTGCAATAACACCTGGATATGGAACAACTCCATCGAATGTCATAACGCGAGCGCCAGTTTCATCAACTAACGCCATGAGTCGATCGCGTAAGTATTCATCCCATTTTTCACGAGACATCCACATGCGATCACGACCTGGAATATATTCGCAACGAATTCCCATGTACTCTGGAATTTCTGCAATGCCGCCTGCCATTGAAACAATGATGGGGTTTGCATATTCTTTAAGAGCCAACGCAATTGCACTTGCACGTGCAAGATGACCCATTCCTACGCCATTACTGGTCGCAAGAATAATCGTTGGTTTTTCCATAAGGGTCAAAGATTAGCAATCCTTTATGCGTAAGCCACGCGGGAAAATCACTATTAGTTGCAAACT
>Ga0214921_10006065_pt1 | contig 16738 bp, 9 predicted proteins | sample LL1505_MetaG_FD_177992 | JGI IMG/M metagenome (GOLD analysis project Ga0214921, IMG submission 177992) | Freshwater microbial communities from Lake Lanier, Atlanta, Georgia, United States - LL-1505 | ecosystem: Environmental > Aquatic > Freshwater > Lake | place: USA: Georgia | collected 2015-05-28
TCCTGGCGGCGTGGCGTACGGCGGCGGCCTGCACGGGTTCATCAATACCCGCATCAGCATCTCGAACTCCACGCTGAGCGACAATTCTGCCATCGGCGGCAACGGCGGAAACGCCGGCCCTGGCGGCCGCGGCGGAGACGGCGGAGGGGGTGGAGGCGGCGGCGTCTGGTCCGCCTCCCAATCCGCTTTGGGTGGCGGACTCGCCATCGTCAAGTCGACCCTCAAGAACAACGTCGCGATCGGCGGGGTTGCCGGAGCGGGAGAAGCCGGCGGCGGCAGCGGCGGTAAGGCCAATGGCGGGGCGCTCACGATCGGGGAGGGCATCGCCACGACCATCACGAGGTCACAGTTCCTATCGAATCTCGCGCTCGGCCGGGGAGCAGGCGAGGGCGGCGCCATCGACGCCTTGGCCGCTCCGTTGGCCATCCGCGACAGCCTCTTCGCCAACAACCGGGCGCTGGGCGGTACCGTCAGCTTTGGCGCTGGCGGCGCCATCATGACACGCGGATCGACGCTGGCCGTCAGCGGCAGCAGATTCCGAGGGAACCTTGCACGCGGTGGCACGGGCTTCGATATCTACGGAGGCGCAGGGGGCCAAGGCGGGGCGATCTTCACCTGGGGAGAGTCTGCCGCGATCGCCTCCTGCGTGTTCACGAACAATCTGGCGATTGGCGGGGCGGGTGGGGCGGCTTCCGACGGCGGTGACGGCCTGGGCGGCGCGATCCAGAGCGTCGACGGCGACCTGCAAATCTCCCGCTCCACCTTCACGAACAGCCTGGCCCAAGGCGGCGCCGCTTTCGCCGGGCAGACGGCGGGCGGTGCCGCAGGCGGTGCAGTCCACTGCAATCCTTCCAGCGCGCTGTCGATGACGGGCTCCACCGTCAAGAAGAACCGCGCCCTGGGATCGACCGGCCGGGGAGGCGGCATCTTCCTCGAGCCCGATTCGGGCGTGGCGCAGATCAGGCAGACCGTCGTCGCACAGAACATCGCCTCGACCGAAGGCAACGACATCTATGGGTAGCCGCGGGCGAGCGGCAGGAGCCTGCCCGCCGAATCCGACGCGGGAGGGCCGGCCTCCGGCTGCCAGTAGTTCTGGGTCAACCCGACCGGCCGGTGGGTGATGCGGGGCGGCGTCGGGGTCACCGTGCCCACGAACCTCACGGCCGCGTCGCTCCCCGCGCTCGAGGTCAACCCATGGACCGGTTTCAACCGCTCGCCCGGACCGTTCAGCTCGTTCGACGCACGGTGGGCCGGCGGCGTCTCCCTCACGCCGGGTGACGCCCCGGTCTTCAAGCACCTCTGCGCCACGGTGAGGGCCGACGGTCAGGGATTCATCGCACCCACGACGGTCTGATCGGGGACGTGGTAGAAGGCGAGAAAGAAGATCGCGTACAGAGCCAGCAACAACACGCCCTCCATCCACGACACCTTCCCGCCGTCGATCAGCTCCCGCGCCACGAGCACGGCGATCACGAGCGACACCACCTCGAATAACGAAAAGGCGAGGTTCATGGGCTCACCGATGATGGATCCGACGAGCACCAGCAGCGGGGCCACGAGCAGGGTGAGCTGGATCGTCGAGCCCACGGTCACCGCGAGGACGAGCTCCTGCCGTCCGGAACGGGCGAAGCGGATGGCCGCGAGCACCTCGCCGATCCCGCCCACCCCCCCGAGCAGGATCACACCGCTGAACACTTCGGAGAGCCCGAGCTGCCGCGCGGTCGGCTGGAGCGACTCCGAGAGCGCGTCGCTCACGATCGCCAGGGCGACCGCCGACACCGCCAGGCGGGCGAGCGTGATCCCGGGCCGCTGCTTCGGAAACGCCTCGGGCAGCTGCTCGTCGGGACCGATTCCCTCGGTGCCGCGGCCGAACACCGTCGCCAGCACGTTGATCACGTAGACCACGAGCAACACGACCGCAATTTCCGTCGACAGGCCGCGGTTCGACTCGGGCTGGCTGAAGCGGAAGACGGCGGGCACGATCAGGCAGGCGGCACAGAGCATGAGCATCGCCACGCTCGCCCGCAGCCGCCTGCGTTCGAACCGGTGGGCGCCGAACTTGATCCCGCCGATGACCAAGGCGCAGCCGAGGCCGACGAGCAGGTTGACCAGGATCGAGCCCGTCAGAGACGCCTTCACGACCGGGGCCAGGCCGTTGGCCAGGCCGACGCCCCCGATGATCAGCTCAGGCGCGTTGGAGAGCGTCGAGTTGAGCAGCCCGCCGATCGTGGGGCCGAGCCGCACGGCGAGCCGCTCCGTCGCGTCGCCCATCTCCTCGACGAGGGGGACGATGGCGACGAGCGAGATCACGAAGACGAGCAGGGGATCGGCGTCGACCCATCGCAGGACGAACACGGCGGGCACGGAGAGCAGTAGCCACCGCATGAGTTCGCGTCCTCGCGCGCCGGGCTCGGCGATGCCAGGTGCCGAGTCGAGAGCCGACCCGTCACCGATCGCGGACGAACCCTGGCTCGGCGGCAGGCGTCCGGCAAAAACGCGCTCATCATCCGAGGCAGGCCAGCCCGGCCAAGGTCCGTTTCTGCGCGTGTGTTATACCGCCGCACAGGGGGTTTGCAAGCGGGTTTTCCCGCGGAATCGACGGCACGAACCGCCCGCCAAACGGCCGCAACGCGGTTCGCTCGGCAGCGGGCCGGCTCGCCGTCGTTGCGGCACGTCCAAACCGGTATCATGCCTCGACCGTTCAGCAGCCATGTATGGAGGGAGCCGCCCATGAGGATGATTCGTCATACGCTCGTCGCGTTCGCCATCGCGTTCATCAGCCAACACGCCTGGGCCGCCCCGAGCGCGGGCGCCAAGGCCAGCGGCCAGTTCAATTTTTACGGGAGCAGTTCGCGGAGCGCTCTCTCCGGCGCCAGGGAATACGCGGGCAACCTGCGCAGGTATTCCGAACGTGGTTCGACCATGGACGGTGGACAGCCTGCTCAATCCGTCGGGGGCGGCATGATGTCGATGAGTCCGATCGTGGCCAAGGAGGCCGTCGATTCGATCGAGTACGGCGTCGCCAAGTCCGAGAAATACCTCACCGTGGCACGCCGGCAGGCCGAGGCGGCCGCCGACAAGGAGGCCGTTGCGGTGATCGAACAGATCGGCACTCATCTGGCGGAGGTGAAGAAGTGTTGCCGCGACCTCGCCGAGTGCTGCGAGATGGACGTGATCGACGGCAAGCGGTCGGCCTCCTGCTGCACGGAACTCGAGTCCGCGCTCGGCAAGGCGATCGCGGCACACGACAGGCTCGTGCCGCCCGCCGCCCCGGCGGCCCGTGGTGCAGCACACGGCGGCATGCCAGCAGGATCGCATCACCCGTAGGCCGGTGGCCAAGGCACGGCAGCACGACGTCGGCCGCGAGTGCGCCCCGGCCCCGCCGTGCGCGGACAGCGAGGCCCAGCGAGTCGAGGCGGCGGGCGGGCCGCTCCTGCTGCACAACGCCCGACTGGCCGCCGAGGTGGCGGTGGTGCTCGCACGCCCCGGCTGAATGCCTGGCGAAGCCCTACCCGTGCGATCCTCGGGGGGCATAGATCCACGTGCCGACTCCTCCGGGGGACCGCACCGCCGCAGTTCGCCCCAGAACGCGATTCACCAGGCTGTTCCAGCCGGTGGCCGCGGCCCAGTCGGTGAACAGGCCGATGTCGGACATCTCATCCGCCGCCTTCGATGGCAGATAGATCGACATGCCGCCGGTCAGTCGCTGGTCGGAGAGCTTGGCGAACACGGCCGCATCGATCGCCGTGACCACGCCGGTGGCCGCCGTCCGCGCCGCCGCCGGCAGGTCGGTCGCCGCGGCCAAGCGCGACATCAACTGCCTGAGATCCGCATATTGGACATACTCGAAGTGCGTGACCCGGCCGAGCACGGTCCTCACCCGGCCGATCTGTGCCGCGCTGAAGCCCGCACTCGCGGTCACGAACGACTTCACCGCGGCCGCCACGGCCGGCATGCGGTCGCTCGACACGGCGGCGATCGTCGACGAGCCGTCGCTGCCATACTGGGCCGTGAAACTGGTCACGATGCCCTGGGCCAGGGCCTGCGGCGTCACCGCGGCGGGCTGCGATTCGAGCGGTGCGAAGCAGGTGCGGTAGTTGTACCCGGGGCCGTTGATGACCTCCTCGGAAGCCACCTGCACGGGCGCCACGGCACGCAGTTCGTAGAACTGCTCGGTATTCCCCATCAGGCAGGCGTCGTAGGCGAGCACCCTGGGGCTCATCCCGGACTGCGTCACCGCCGACTGCAGTTCCTTGACCGTGATGCTGTCGTATCCGCTCTCGTCGTCGAAATTGACGCCCGACAGGCCGCCGCCGTGGTCCCACATCACCACGCCGTAATTCGTGGCGGGCGCCACCGTCATCGTCCAGGTGAGAAAATCCCGCAGCACCGCCGGGTCGCCGGTGTTCCGCTCGCCCACGATTTCGAACGACGTGGCGATCTGATTGGCGTTCGTGTCGGCCGCGATGACCGCGCGACCGGCCGTCCCCCAGGCAGCCTGCGTGCCACCACCCGTGGCGTACGACCCATTGGACCACTGGTCCCAGAAGACGACGATCTTCGCTCCGGGGGCGAACCGGCTCACCGCATACTCCATCTCGTTGATGTCGTCGAACGCGAACGAAGCCAGATCGGTGCTCGTCATGTAGACGGCGATGGTCCAGGCACCGGTCGAGCCGACCGGGGGCGTGACCGGCGGCGGCTGGATCGGCGGTCCCTGGTACGGCAGCGACACCGGTTGGGCGAGCACGATGCCGTGGTTGAAGCGGAGCGAATACGAGGGATTCGCGGCCCCGTTGTAGCCGTACACCTTGAGGTAGTAGGTGCCGGCGGGTCGGCCGGCCAGGCTCACACGCTCCACGTTGCTGACGCCCTCCGATGTCGCCAGCACGCGACCGGCGGAGTCGAGCAGCTGCAGATCGATGTCGCCGAGCCCGTTCTCGAACTGTGCCAGCACCTCGCTGCCGCTCGTACCGGCGCTACTGATCGTGAACTTGAAGAAATCGACGTCGTTGCGCGTGAGCGTCAGGTTGTTGACCACGCTGGTCGCCGTCACCGCGCCCAGGTTGGTGGCCGCGGCGCGGGTGTTGTTCGACTCGAAGGCGTCCGCGGGGATCGCCGCCGCCCGCGTGGTGCCCACCTGGATGTCCGTGGTGAGCGTGTAGGCGGGATTGTACGCCCCGCCGTACCCGTGCACGTCGAGGTAGTAGCGGCCCGCCGGCAGGCCCGCCAACGAGACGACCTCGCGGTCAGTGGTGCCTTCGCTGCGGGTGATCTCCCGCCCCTTGCGGTCGAGCAGCGTGAGGTCGAGGTCGCCGAGCACGTGGTCGAAGTCGATCGAGGCGCTCGAGCCCAGCCGGCCGACGCCCTTGAGAACGACGACGTACAGGTCGCGATTGTCGGCCATCACGCCCTGCACGGCGGCTGCCAGCGGCATGGCCGTCGCCCGTGGCCGCGTGTTGTTGTTTTCGTGGGGGTCGTCGCCGATCCGCGCCGCCACGTCCACCGTGTAGCCACCCGTCACGGCGGTGTCGTAACTCGTGACGGCGAGGGAGTAGTGCCGGCCGGCCAGCAGGGGAACCACGAGACGACTCGACGAATCCGCCAGGGAGGCGTCGTCGTTCACGGCGACCTGGTCGCCAGCCTCGTCGTAGACCGCGATCGCCGGATCCATTCCTGACCCGCGGGCGGCCCTCACGTCGATCGCGTACGGCGCAGCGAACGCGGGCCTCAGGCTGTAGAGGGTGACCTCGCCGCCGACGTTGACGCCCGTGGCGGCGGCCTTCTGCTGGTTGGTGAAAAAAAGCGATCGATCCTCGGTCTGGTAGGCGGACTGACGAAGGTCGGCGAGCGTCGGGAGCAACTCCGCGAACGTGAGGGCATGCCTGGCCTCCAGGACTTCGAAACCACGCTGCGTGGGAGCCGGCCGGGACGCCAGAGACGCACGCCGGCTACGAACACGTGGCCGCCGCGGGTGCGAGAACAGTTTCGTCATGGTGAGGCCTTCCTGCGAGGAATGTTGTGGAGAATCCGTCCGACTCTGCCCGGAGCGTACAGTGCCCCTCCGCGGGGTTCCAGCAAAAAACATAGCACACTCGCGGGTGAGCCTGCCCCCATCTCTGATCCAGCCAAGGTGTTCGCCGGAGACGTGAGCCAGAGCCAGGCGGTGTCAGGGCGAAGCCTGAATTTCCCCGGCGGCGCGGATTCCTGACAAATAGGCGCCGTGCACCGTCGCCGGGTACCGGTGGTGCGTCGCTTCGCCCGCAAAGAAGATCGTCTGCCCGACTTTCGCGGCCAAATCTGTCCGCAGTTTGGGAGTGGCGCCCACCGGGAGGTAGGAGTAGGAACCATACGAAAACGGGTCCGACGCCCAGCGGGTGATTTGATACGAAATCGGGTAGGGTGTTCCCGGCCCGTAGATGCGCCGCAGCGTCTCCATGGCACTGGAGACGATTTCCGTATCCGTCCATTGTTCAATCTGGCGGCCAAAATCCGCGGCGTTGAATCCCACGAGAATCGGCTGTCCCACCTGCCGCGACAGGCTGATCCACTCAGCCCACCGGCCGTTCAAGGCGGGGATGTATCCAAGCCAGTCATTCTGTTCCGCCCAGAACACGCGATTGAACCGCAGGATGCATTTGTTCAACAGGCCCATCCCGAGGCGGTTGATCGCGTTCGTCTTGGCGGCAGGCAGCCGCGGAAGGAATTCAATGGCGCCGGATTTCAGGACGCCGAGCGGCAGGGTGACGAGAACCTTGTTCGCAGTGAACGTGCGGGATTGCGTGTTCACGTACACGACGCCCGCCTGCACCCTGATGCGTCGGACAATCTCTCCCAGCTGGATGTTCAGGCCCCGGGCCAGGAAATCGCTGATGGCTTTGTAGCCCGTCACGAAAAGCAGGTCTTCGCCCGGGAACTCGGCATCCGAATCGAACCACATCGCCGACAGCGCCGCGCTGCTGGCGCCATACTCATGCTCGTAATCGCTGTTGATCAGATAACGCATGGCGACCTGATCGGCGACCGATCTTTGAGGCCACCGCATGCCGGCCTCGATCGCCGCCTGCAGGCTGATGTCGGTGTTCAGGGTGTCTTGAGCGCTCGTGACGGTGCGTTGAATGCCGGTGCGAAGCGACTGCAGGTGAGCCGCCGCCGCCGCATCCAGCACCGTGCCGTTCTCGCCGTAGATGATCTGTGAATCGGACACCGTCGTGGCCATCGGGGTGCGGAGCGCATTCGCGATGGCCGTGATGGGATTGCCCTCCGGGCCGTGAATCCAGGCCGCACCGAGGTCGACGGGGGTGTCGGCCCACAGGGAACTGGTCGCAATTCGGCCGCCAATCCGCGTCCGCGCTTCAAGCACAACGACCGTGTGGCCATGCCCGGCCAACGTCTTCGCAGCGGAAAGTCCGGCGACACCGGCGCCAATGACGATGATCCGCTTCTTTTTGCCGGCGGCCAGTGCGGGTTGCGGCCGGCCCAGAATGCCGGGCAGCGCGAGCCCCGCAGCAGCAACAAACCTGCGGCGGTTCATCAGGCGGCTCCTGAGGCGTGATTCCCGCGTTCGGGAATCGCCCCAACTGTATCAGGTTCTGGTCCGACATCGATCTCCGGGCGCACGCATCGCGGGGCCGTCCGGCGCCGTGAGCCCCGGGCCAAGGCCGCGAGTCCGGCGACGCCTGAAAGATTCCCCGGTCGTCGTGGACCGGCACGAACTCTCCCCAGTCGGCCGGCGGGCCACGGGCGCGAGAGCCTCACCTGCGGTTCGAGCGGTTCGCCGAGGTGTGTCGGCATCTTCCGGATCGGCTCCGGCTCGGCGATGAACGCGATGAGTCGGATGTCGCCACCACGCCGGACATGAGGTCCGACAGATCCACCGGGCGGCCCGGAGCGGAAAGACTCCGCGCCGACGCCAGAACAACGCCACTTCAGGCGAAACGCCTGCGTTCCGGGAACCGGTTTTCGTTTTTTGGAACCGGGAGACGGACGCACGCGGCTCACGAGTCGCTCATCCGTTGGCCCAGTCTGGCGGACGTGCCATTGGCCGGGCCAGCCTTTTCGCGCCGCGGGGCTGATGGCGATGGGGCCGTCGTCGCCCACGCCTCCCGTTCGAGCGACCGGGTCCTCCGGCGCGCCTCCCCCGCAACCGTCCGGGGCTCCCGGTGTCCCGATCGACCGCTTCATTGACCCGGCCGGTGGCGGAATCACAATGAAAAGTTCTTCTGCAGGAGCACGCACCATGTGGTTTCCCTACTTCAAGGGCCAGCCGACCGACTACATCATCCGCTATTCCGGTGGGAAGTTGTGCGGTGAAGGGCAGGCGAAGGCCTTCTACTACTGGCGCTACAACACGCAGGTCGTGGCCGTGCCGACGCAGAGCCAGGATGTGACGTTCGTCTTCAACGAGCTCTCCGGCGACCACCAACAGGTCACGCTCCAGGGGCAGGCCACCTTCCGGATCAGCGAGCCGAAACGTGCCGCGGCGCTGTTCAACTTCAGCATCGATCCGGTGACCCAGGCTCCCCTCTCCGACGACCGCGAGAAGGTGGGGCGACGCGTGGCGAACCTCGTCCAGGTGGCGACGCGAACGGAGGTCACTGCCCGCCCGCTCGAGAAGGCGCTCGCCGACGCGCCGCTCCTGGCTGCCGCCGTCGCCTCGTCCCTCGGCTCGGGTGGGATGCTGGTCGAAATGGGCCTCGAGATCCTCTCGGTGGAGTTTCTCTCTGTCCGCCCCACCCCCGAAGTGGCCAAGGCGCTTGAAGCTGAGCTCCGCGAGTCGCTCCTGCGGCGGGCCGACATCGCTGTCTATGCCCGGCGGGCAGCGACGATCGACGAAGAACGGAGCATCCGCGAGAAGGAGCTCGCCTCCGACAAGGCGCTCGAAGAGCAGCGGAAGGGAATGATCGAGCTTGTCGGCGCCAACGGTCTCCGCGAAGCGGAGAACGCCGCAGCGGCCCGGGCGATTCAGGCCGCCGCCGATGCCGATGCCGAGCGGAAGAAGCTTGCCGTCTACGACGGACTGGAATCAAAGCTCCTCCTCGCCCATGCGATACGGGAGCTCGCCGACAATGCCGGCAGCATCGGCAATCTGACGATCACGAACGAGCTCCTCGCGAGCCTCCTCAATGACCGTGGCCCCCCGGCCGCCGGATGACCGGGGAGGGGAGCCGATGGCCGACAGCGCCAGATTCACGAAGCTCGTCGTGGTGACGCGGAAGACGATGCTCGAGGAGCTCGCAGAGCGGCATGGCACGCGCGGCCAGGCCCGGTTTCTCGCCGAAAGCCGGGGGGAGTCGATCGACGATGTGGAAGAGGCCCACGCGCGCTACGAGCAGTCGGTCGCGGCGATCAAGGGGGCGATTCCGGCCGGCGTGCGAACGCAGTGGATCGACCGTGGGTTCCTCCCCAACTTCCTCTTCGGGCCCCACGATCTCGTCGTCACCCTCGGCGCTGACGGGCTCGTCGTGAACGTCGCCAAGTATCTCTCCACCCAGCCGGTGCTCGCGATCAATCCCGATCCGTCTCGGATCGACGGCGTCCTCGTGCCGGTCCGCATCGACGCGGCGGGCCCGGCGCTCGCGGCCGCCCTGGCCGGCGAGATCCCCGCCCGGCCGATCACGATGGCCCGGGCCAGGCTCGATGACGGCCAAACAATCGACGCCGTCAACGATCTGTTCGTTGGGATCCAATCGCACGCCTCGGCCCGCTACCGGATCGAATACCGGCGGAACGTCGAGAACCAGTCCTCGAGCGGCGTGATCGTCTCGACCGGCGCCGGCTCCACCGGCTGGTACCGCTCGGTGCTGACCGCGGTGGCGGGGGTGGCGGCGGCGCACCTCGGCCGGAGGGCGGTGGGGAATCTCGCCGACCGCTACGCCTTCGACGCCACGGCCCGCGAGCTGCGGTTCAGCGTCCGCGAGCCGTTCACGAGTCTGTCGAGTATGGGGACAATCGTCTGCGGCGCGATCACCGGCAGCGAGACGCTCGACATCGTTTCGCAGATGGCGACCGGCGGCGTGATCTTCAGCGATGGCATGGAGAGCGACTTCGTGAAGTTCGAAGCGGGCATGCGTGCCCGGATCGGCATCGCCGACCGCCACCTCGAGCTCCTCTGGCCAGAGGGATAGCCCGGTCAATGGCACTTCCTCAACCATCTCCGAGCGGATGAGCACTTCATGAGCGGCGTGCTCCCGGCTCCCGCAGGCCGTTGCCTTCCCGCAGGCCCGCCATCGATCGTGCTCCCTCTCCTGCCAGCCACCGGGCGCGGCGTGGGCCAGCCGAACGGACCCCTCCGCGGCTCCCTTTCCGGCCGGATCCCTACCCGGGAGTGTCCCGCTCGAGGCGGCCCCCCGGCAAGACGCCGGTAAACCATGACCCGGAAGACCTGTGTATCTTAGGAAGGTTTGCGGCCATGCTCGACCCGCGAGACCCTCGAGGCCGACGCCCTCCATGACCATCACGCCCTCGTCTCCCGGCAACGCATCCCCCCGAAGCCTGTTCGCCCGCCGGCACTTCCTCCGGAGCGGCTCGGCGGTCCTGGCCCTGCCATTTCTCGAGGCCCTGGCCCCGCGGGCCGCACGTGGCCAGTCCACGCCGCCGCCGAAGCGGATGGTCTGCATCATGACCAACACCGGGCTTCTGCCCGACAACTTTTTCCCACAGCAGACGGGGAAGGATTTCGAGCCCTCGCGCTACCTCGCGCATCTGGAGGGCATCCGCGGCCGCTACACGGTGATGAACGGCCTCTCCCACCCGGACAACTCCGGCGGCCACGTGGTCGAGAAGACTTTCCTGAGCGGGGCTCGTTTTCCATCTTCCCCGGTGTTCAAGAACAGCATCTCGATGGATCAGGTCGCCGCGGAAACACTCGGGCACCACACGCGGTTTCCGTTCCTGGCCCTGGCGGTGAATGGCCAGCACGACGGCCTGCTCTCGGTCTCGCGAGACGGTGTCTTCATCCCGCCCGATTTGAGCCCCGCGAAGGTGTACCGCCGGCTGTTCACCCCCGACACCGCCGAGGAGAGCGCGGAGCAGATGCGGGAGATCGGCCACCGCATGAGCACGCTCGACTTCGTGAACGGCAAGGCACGGCGGCTCTCGCGCACCCTGGGCACGGAAGACCGCGCGCGGCTGGACCAATATCTCACCTCCGTCCGCGAACTGGAGATGCGGCTGGAGCAGGCGCGGATCTGGCAGCAGCGGCCGAAGCCCCCCGTCGCCAGCCCGGAACCGCAGGACATCACCGACACCACGCAGGACGTTGACCGGGCCCGGCTGATGTATGACATGGCCCTGCTCGGCCTGCAGAGCGACAGCACCCGCATCATCACCCTCTACCTCAACCCGCTGGAGATCCTGGTGAAGGTGCCGGGCGTGAGCGACCGCACGCACTCGCTGACGCACCACGGCAACGAGCCGGAGAAGATCGAGCAACTCGCCAACGTGGAGGAGGCCGGGATGAAGAACCTGGGCCGCTTCCTCGACCAACTCGCCGGCGTGAACGAGGGCACGGGCAGCCTGCTCGACGAGACGGCGGTCCTCTTCGGCTCGAACATGTCCAACGGCAGCAACCATTCCAACGTGAACCTGCCGATCCTCCTGGCCGGCGGCCGGTTCCGCCACGGCCAGCACCTGCAGTTCGACCTCGAGAACAACACGCCCCTGTGCAATCTCTTCGTGAGCATGCTCCAGCACATGGGCCTCGAAGAGGAGCGCTTTTCCTCCGGCACGGGCACTCTCACGGGACTCGAGCCGGCATGAGCCGCAGCCTCGTCCGCCCTCTGCTCGCCGCGGCGCTGCTCCTGCCTGCCGGCACACCCACGACGACAGCGGCGACAGCGGACGTCCGCAGTTTTCTCGAAAATCATTGTCTTGAATGCCACGATTCGGCGACCAGGAAGGGGGGCCTCGACCTCGACACGCTCCCGGTGCGGATGGACGATCCCGAGCACTTCCGGCTCTGGGAGCGGGTGCACGACCGGATCGCCGCCGGTGAGATGCCGCCGAAGTCCAATGAGCCGCCAACGGCCGAAGAGAAGGCTCCGTTCCTCGCGCTGCTCGACGCCAGGCTCCACGGCGCCGATGTCGCGAAGGTCGCCAGGTCCGGCCGCGCGCTCTATCGCCGCCTGACCGCACAGGAATACGAAAACGCCCTCCGCGACCTGCTCCACCTGCCCGGCCTGCGCATCAAGCAGCTCCTGCCCGAGGACGAACGACGCCACGGCTACGACAAGATCGGCCAGGCGCTCGATCTCTCGAACGTCCATCTCGACCAGTTCATGGATGCGGCTGACGGTGCTCTCACGGCGGCGATCGCCACCCGCAGCACACCGCCGCCCGTCTTCCACGAACGCCTCGGCGGTGCGAGTGGAACGGAGACCTGGTCATGGATCGCGAAGGGCAGCATCGTGCTGCTCAAGAACCGGCACTATGACCCGGTGATTCCCCTTCCCGGTCCCGACGAGGACTTCATCGGCCCGATGGGTGAGTCACTCACCAAGGGCCGCATGAAAGAGCTCGGTCATCAGCTCCGCGGCTACGATGGCTCCGCCGGCTTCTTCACCGGTGCAACGCACCGGCCGATGTTCCTGTCGCTCCAGTTTTCACCGATCCACGCGGGCACATATCGAATCCGCACGTCGGCCTGGGGCTTCTGGTGGGATCGAGGGACCGTCGCGCCCCCCAAGCAGAACGAGTCGTTCATGCTCTCCGTCTGGCAGCCGTCGGATGGCCCGCGGTTCTTCCATTCACCGAAACGCTGGCTCGGGCTGTTCGACGCCCCCGCGCTCGAGAGCCGCGTTCACGAATACACCGGTTGGCTCAACGTGAACGAGGAACTGGTCTTCGACGTCGGCACTCCGACCGGCTTCGAGAAGAACACCGGCCGCTTTCCCCACGACTCGAAGGGATCGTGCGCGGCCTACACCGGTCCCGGCATCGCGCTCGACTGGTTCGAGGTGGAGGGGCCGCTCTTCGAGCAGTGGCCGCCGCGGAGCCACCAAGCTCTGTTCGGCGATCTGCCGATCCAGGTGTTCTCGGCCCATGCCGGGCTCCTGCCGCCGAAACGTGAAGCCGTAAGGCAGCGATCCCGCACCGGAAACGTTCGTCCACAAGACCGCGATATTCCCCAGGAGGAAAAAGAGCGGCCGCTGGAAACCGTGGTGAGCGAAGCGCCGCTCGTCGACGCGGCCCGGCTCCTCGCGCAGTTCCTCCCGCGGGCCTTCCGCCGGTCGGTGCCGCCGGAGGAGGTGCAGGCGTATGTCGGGATCGTGGGCCACGCGATGGACCAGCATGCGTGCTTCGAGGACGCGATGAAGAAGGCCTACAAGACGGCGCTCTGCTCCACCGATTTTCTCTTCGTCGGGGAGGCCGCCGAGCGGGAGACTCGCGGCAATGAAACACCACACTCCCGCATTCCCCTCACCGACCGGGCCATCGCCGAGCGGCTCGCACTCTGGTTCTGGAACAGCCTGCCCGACGAGCAACTCACGTCGCTCGCCAACGAGGGCCACCTGCACGAGCCCGAGAACCTCCGCCAGCAGACCGATCGCCTGCTCGCCGACCCGCGGTCCGACCGGTTCATCGCTGACTTCACCGACCAGTGGCTCGACCTCCGCAAGATCGACGCCTCGCAGCCGGACACGAGGCTCTATCCCGAGGCCCGCGAACATCTCAAACAGAGCATGATCGCCGAGACTCGGGCGTACCTCCGCGAGCTGATCGCCAGGAACGAGAGCGTCACGCACATCGTGAAGAGCGACTTTGCGATGCTCAACCAGAGCCTGGCGGAACACTATGGCATCCCAGGGGTCACCGGCTCTGCAATCCGTCGGGTGCCGGTGCCAGGGGGAAGCCCGCGCGGGCCGTTTCTCACGCAGGCCGCGGTCCTGAAGGTCACCGCCAACGGCACGGTGACCTCCCCGGTCACCCGCGGCGTGTGGATCAACGAGCGGATCCTCGGGAACCACATCCCGCCGCCGCCCGCCGGCGTCCCCACGATCGATCCTGACACGCGGGGTGCGACGACGATCCGCGAGCAGCTCGTCATGCACCGGGCGGATGACCGCTGCGCCGGCTGCCACGCGAAGATCGACCCGCCCGGCTTCGCCCTGGAGAGTTTCGACGTGATCGGCGGCCACCGCGACCGCTACCGCTCGCTGCATCAAGGCAACACGCTGATGGCCTTCAACTTCGCATCCGGCTGGGATCCCCGTGTCCGGCTCCACAAGCCGGTGGACCCATCAGGCCAGATGCCGTCCGGCGAACGGTTCGACGACGTCGCGAGCTTCCAGGCCCTCGTGCTCGAGAAGCCCGAGGCCCTCGCGGCCAACATGGTCCGCCAGCTCCTGATGTATGCCACCGGCGGCGAGATCCGCTACTCCGACCGCCGGGAGATCGACCGCATCGTCGCCCAGACCCGCTCCAGCGATTACGGCATCCGGTCGCTGATCGATGCGATCGTGCATAGCGAGCTGTTCCTCACGAAGTGAGCGGCAGCGCATCGAGGCCCTGTCGGTCGAGGAGCGGATTCGTCTCGCTGTGGCCCTCAAGAGTTGGTTCACCCGCCGGCGTGCGCTGACACCAGGCCCACCGTTCAGGTCAGATCGACGAGCGACCGGACGCTGGCGAGCAGCTTGTTCGGGTCGGCGAGCGTGTCGGCGTGCAGGGGCACGACGGCGGTCTTCTGATCGACCACCCGCATCACGCGGCCCTTCTTGGCCGCCGCCTGTCGGAGCCGGTCGATCCGCTCCCGGTCGTGGTGGCCGATCATGATCATGCCCGGATGCCGGGTGATCGAGTCGATGCCGAGGTCGATCGCCCGGCAGCGGAGCCGGGCGAAGTCGAGCAGCCGGCGGGCCTCGTCGGGCAGGGGGCCGAAGCGGTCGGAGAGCTCCGCCGCCAGATCGTCCACCTGCCGCCCGGCCGTGGCCCGCGAGAGCCGGCGGTAGACGTCGATCTTGGCCCGGAAGTCGGGCACGTAATCCCGCGGCAGCCAGGCCTCGCCGGGCAGGTCGATGGTCACCGGCGGCGGCTCGGCCGGCGGCAGATGCTTGAGGCCGCGGACGGCCGTCTCCAGGAGCCGGCAATACAGCTCGTAACCCACCGTGGCGATGTGGCCGCTCTGCTGCGTGCCCAGCAGGTTGCCCGCGCCGCGGATCTCGAGATCCCGCATCGCCAGCGAGAATCCCGCCCCCATGCTCGAAAACTCCTGGATCGCGCGGAGCCGCTTGGCGGCGGTGCTCGTGAGCCGCGTGGCCTCGTCCACGAGCAGATAGCACCAGGCCCGGTGGTGCGACCGGCCCACGCGGCCGCGGAGCTGGTGGAGGTCGGCCAGGCCGTACTGGTCGGCCTCGTCGATGAAGATCGTGTTGGCCCGGGGGATGTCGAGGCCGCTCTCGATGATCGTGGTGGCCAGCAGGATGTCGGTCTTGCCCTGCACGAAGCCCACCATCACCTCCTCGAGTTCGGTCTCGTTCAGCCGGCCGTGGGCGATGCCGATCGAGGCCTCGGGCACGATGGTGCGCAGCCGCGCGGCCACCTTGTGGATGTCGTGGATCCGGTTGTGAACGAAAAACACCTGCCCGTCGCGGGCCAGCTCCCGCTCGATCGCGGCCCGGATCAGCGCCGTGTCCCAGCGGGCGGGTTTTGTTTCAACTGGGAGCCGGTTGGTCGGGGGCGTGGTCAGGTTCGAGATGTCGCGGATCCCGAGCATCGACATGTGGAGCGTGCGGGGGATCGGCGTGGCCGTCATCGTGAGCACGTCCACGCTCGCCCGCAGGGCCTTGAGCCGCTCCTTCACGTCCACGCCGAACCGTTGCTCCTCGTCTACCACCACCAGGCCGAGGTTGGCGAAGTGGACGTCGGCCCCGGCGAGGCGATGGGTGCCGATCACGAGGTCGACGCCCTTGCGGGCCAGGCCCTCGAGCGTGTCCCGCTCCTCCTTGGTGCTCGAGAGCCGGGAGAGCCCGCGGATCACGAACGGAAACTCGGCGAACCGTTCGGTGAAGGTCCGCTTGTGCTGCTCGCAGAGCACCGTGGTGGGCACGAGCACGGCCACCTGCATCCCCGCCTCGACCGCCTTGAAGGCCGCCCGCATCGCGAGTTCCGTCTTGCCGAAGCCCACGTCGCCGCAGAGCAGCCGATCCATCGGCCGCGGCTTCTGCATGTCTTCGCGGATCGCCTCGATGGCGGTCAGCTGGTCGGGCGTCTCGTCGTAGGGAAACGCCTCCTCGAACTGCCGCTGCCAGGGCGTGTCGGGCGGGAAGGCGATGCCGGGGCGGCTCGCGCGGGTGGCCTGGAGGCGGAGCATGTCGGCGGCCATGTCGGCCACCGCCCGCTCGACGGCCGCCTTCTGCTTGGCCCAGGCCGCGCCGCCGATCTTGGCGAGCTTGGGGGCGAGCTTCGTGCCGCCCACGTACTTCTGCACCAGTTCGATCGCCGAGGCCGGCACGTAGATCTTCGTGGTCTCGGCGAACTCGAGCTCCAAAAACTCCTCGGTGCGGCCGTGCTTTTCCAGGAGCTTGAGCCCCCGGTAGCGACCGATGCCGTGGGCCACGTGCACGACATAGTCGCCTTCGTGCAGGTCGAGGAAGGTGTCGATCGCGCGGGAGAGCCGCTGCCGGGCCGGCCGCGTGGAGACTTCCTCACGGTTGAAGAGCTCGGCGCTGCTGACCAGCACGAGTTTTTCCGGCACGACGCGAAACCCGCCCGAGAGCCGGCCGCGGGCGAAGTGGAGCCG